>Ga0307513_10000543_pt1 | contig 53868 bp, 46 predicted proteins | sample 15_EM_MG_FD_202174 | JGI IMG/M metagenome (GOLD analysis project Ga0307513, IMG submission 202174) | Populus trichocarpa ectomycorrhiza microbial communities from riparian zone in the Pacific Northwest, United States - 15_EM | ecosystem: Host-associated > Plants > Roots > Unclassified | place... | reverse complement strand
CGCAGGATTTGGCGTACTTTTGCTTCGCTGAGTTTGGAACGTCTGAAATACCGATTTTTCTGAATCACCATAGGAACTTAGCTCATCTGTTGATGAACTTTGCTTCCTAAGCCCCTTATTTAATAGCTGCTAGCGCCCGTATCTAAAGGGCCAAGGGCCAATTTTGTTCAACGCGCGACGGTAAACCGCTTCTGCACATGCCGTGGTGTCTCGATTTCATCAACAATCGCCACGGCCAGGTCGGCCACCGAAATACCGGCCGGCTGCTCGCCCTGGCCGGGCAGCAAGTCGTCGGCGCCCAGTCGGTACTGGCCCGTGCGTTCACCTGGCGCCAGGCCGATCGGGGGCGAGACAAAGCTCCAGTCGAGCGTGCTTTCTTGTTTGAGCTGGTTCAGCGCTTCGCGGGCGGCCAGCGCGCCCTGTTTGTATTCGGCCGGAAACGGTGGTGTGTCCACCAACTGCAGGCCGGGCGCCACATACAGGCTGCCGGCACCGCCGACCACCAGCAGGCGCTTGACGCCCGACACCTTGACGCCTTCCACGATTGCCCGGCTGGCCTGCAGGTGCAGGTCATAAATTTTCGGTTCGCTCCAGCCCGGGTTGTAGGCGCTGATCACCGCGTCGTGGCCGGCCACGGCTTTGGCCACTTGTGCTGCATCCAGCGCGTCGGCTTTCACCACAGTCAGGCCTGCTTGCGCGGGTAACTTGGACGGCGTGCGGGCCAGCACGGTGACCTGGTGGCCACGGCCGAGCAGCTCGGCAAGGACGGGAGAGCCGACAAAACCGGTGGCGCCAATGAGTGCGATGTTCATGAAAACTCCTGAAAGGTGAAAGAAGGCTCCAGTCTGATTGCTTCACGAGTTACTGAATAGATGGCTTAATTGGTTAATACTGTGAAGTGCAGCTAATCAATAACGTCAAAAAATGGATCAATTCAAACGCATGGCCATCTTTGCCGAGGTGGTGGCGGCCGGTTCCCTGACCGCTGCCGCACGGCAGCTGGGCATGACGCCTTCGGCTGTGAGCCAGCACCTGCGGCAGCTTGAGCAGTCGCTGGGCCTGGCCTTGTTGCACCGCTCGACCCGGCGCCTGACGCTGACCGAAGCCGGCGAGCGCTACCACGCGGGTTGCGCAGCCATGGTGGCCGCGGCGCGTTCTGCCGAGCAGTCGCTGGCGCGCCTGCGCGACGAACCCGAGGGCGAGCTGCGGCTGGCGGCCCCCATCGGCTTTGGCGGCCTGCTGGCTACGGCCCTTGCGCCTTTGCGTGGCCACCCCAAGCTGTCGCTGCGTCTGCTGCTGGACGATGCGGTGATCGACCTGATTGCCGCGCGGGTGGACATTGCCTTGCGCGTGGGTGCGCTGGCCGATTCGACGCTGGTGGCGCGCAAGCTCGGCAGCATGAAGCGGCAGTTATGCGCGGCCCCCAGCTATCTCGCTGAACGCGGCTGGCCGGCCCAAGCGCAGGACCTTCTCTCTCATGACTGGTTGGGCGGCCGGCCCGGTGCCGCAGGCGGCGAGCTGCTTGAGCTGCAGGGCCCCGGGGGCGAACAGCAGACGGTGCGCATGGAAGGGCGGGTGCAGGCCACGCAGGTCACGGCCCTGCATGCGCTGTGTGTGGCGGGTTGGGGCATCAGCATCGTCGTCAGCGACGACGACCGGCGGGCACTGGCCGACGGCCGTCTCCTGCCGGTGCTGCCGGGCTGGCACCTGCCCGACCTGCCGGTGTATGCCATCACGCCGCGGCGCGGCGAGCAGCCTGCCAAGGTGCGCCACGCGCTGGATTTGCTGGCCGCCTGGTTCGACAAGCCGGGCATTGTGGATACGCGCGTCAGCGTGGCTTGAGGAGCCCGCCCAGCATCACGCAGCCCAGCGCCGCCACCAGCAGGGCGATACCAGCCCACTGCCAGGGCGTGATGGTTTCGCCCAATACCAGCATGCCGGTGGCCAGGCCCACCACCGGCACACCCAGGCCGAAGGGTGCGACACGGTTGGCCGGGTGGCGCTTGAGCAGGCCGGTCCACAGGCTGTAGCCCAGCAGGGTGGCCACCCAGCCGAGGTAGGCCACGGCCAGCCAGCTGGAGGCGCGTGCATCCGTCCATTGCCAGCGCACGGCTTCGGGGTCAAAAACCCAAGACAGCGCCGCGAAAGGCAGGATGGCGAAGATGCCGCTCCACACCACAAAAGCCAGAGGCGAGTAGGACACCCCGCTTTGCTGGGCGTGCCGTGCAACGATGTTGGACATCGCCCACATGGACGCCGCCGCCAGCGTGAGCACAAAGCCTGCCAGCGTGGTGGCCGACGCGGCGCCGCTGCCGGGGTTGATGTAGTTGAGCGCGAAACACGACAGGCCCAGGGCGGCCAGCACCATGCCCGCCTGCAGCGGGCGGCTGGCACGCTCGTGCAGCAGCACAAAACCAAACAGCGCGGTGAAAAACACCTGGGTCTGCAGCAGCACCGAGGCCAGCGCTGCCGTCATGCCGACCTTGAGCGCCACAAACAGGATGCCAAACTGGCCGACGCCCTGGAACAGGCCGTAGAGCGCCAGCCATTTCCAGGGGATGGCGGGAGGCCGTACAAACAGTGCCAGCGGAAGCACGGCAAACACATAACGCGCAGCACCCAGCTGGAAGGGTGTGAAATCACGCAGGGCGAACTTCATGACCACAAAGTTGACGCCCCAGACCACCACCACGGCCAGGGCCGCTGTGAGATCGCGGCCCGTCAGGGCGTTGGGCCGCATCAGCTGCGGGTTTGTGCGGCGCGTGTCATGTCCAGGTGCGCCTTGACGTTTTGCGCCAGTGCAACATCACCCGGCGTTTCGGGTTGCCAGGGCTCGACCGGAATGGTTTTGCCGTCGGCGTCGACCGCCACGAACACCACAATGCATTCGGTGATGACTTCCATCTGGCCGGTCTTCATGTCGCCGGCGCGCACTTCGACGGAAATATTCATGCTGGTGCTGCCGGTGTAGGCCAGCCGCGCCTGCACTTCCACCAGGTCACCGATCATGATGGGGCGCTGGAAGCGGATGCTGCCGACCGAGACGGTGACGCAGTAACGCTTGGCCCAGCGTGTGGCGCAGGCGTAACCGGCTTCGTCAATCCATTTCATGACGGTGCCGCCGTGGACCTTGCCACCAAAGTTGATGGTGCTCGGTTCAGCCAGGAAGCGCAGGGTGATCGATGACATGAGGGCTTTCTTTGAATTTGCTATGCAAATGGTAGCTGCTTGTGCCCGTGTTTATTGGACGAAAGCCGAATTTCATTGATGAATTTTTACAAAAGACGTTTCAGGTAGCGACCGGTATGGCTGTCCGCATTGGCCGCGATGTCCTCCGGTGTGCCCACGCCCACCACACTGCCGCCACCGGCGCCGCCTTCCGGGCCCATGTCGATGAGCCAGTCGGCGGTCTTGATCACGTCGAGGTTGTGTTCGATCACGACAATCGTGTTGCCGGCATCGCGCAGCTGGTGCAGCACCTTCAGCAGCAAATCGATGTCGGCGAAATGCAGGCCGGTGGTCGGCTCGTCCAGGATGTACAGCGTGCGGCCGGTGTCGCGTTTGGAGAGCTCGAGCGCGAGCTTGACGCGCTGCGCTTCGCCGCCCGACAGCGTGGTCGCGGCCTGGCCCAGCTTGATGTAAGACAGGCCGACGTCAAGCAGTGTGTGCAGCTTGCGCGCAATCACCGGCACGGCCTTGAAGAACTCGGCGGCGTCTTCCACCGTGAGGTCCAGCACCTGCGCAATGTTCTTGCCCTTGTACTGCACTTCCAGCGTCTCGCGGTTGTAGCGCATGCCCTTGCAGACGTCGCAGGGCACATACACATCGGGCAAAAAGTGCATCTCGACCTTGACCACACCGTCGCCCTGGCAAGCCTCGCAGCGGCCGCCGGCCACGTTGAAGCTGAAACGTCCCGGGCCGTAACCGCGTTCGCGTGCCGTGTTCATCTCGGCCATCAGCTCGCGTATCGGCGTGAACAGGCCCGTGTAGGTCGCGGGGTTGCTGCGCGGCGTGCGGCCGATGGGCGACTGGTCGACGTTGATGACCTTGTCGAAATGCTCGATGCCTTCAATCGCTTCGTGCGGCGCCGGCTCTTCATGCGCGCGGTACAGCGTGCGCGCCACCGCGGCGTACAGCGTGTCGTTGACCAGGGTCGATTTGCCCGAACCCGAGACGCCGGTGACACAGGTCAGCAGGCCCACCGGAAAGTCGACACTGACGTTTTTCAGGTTGTGCCCGCTGGCCTTGATGACCTTGATGGCCTGGACGTCGCCCTGGGTCAGCAGGTGTTCGGCTTCGCGTGCGGCACGTTTGATGCCGGCGGCGCTGGGCGCAAACTTGGACGGCTTCTTCGGGTCGCGGTAGGGGGCTTTCTCCACCGTCGGCAGCCACGGTGTGCGGCGCCTGGGCACAGCGATGGCGAGGGTTCCCGCCAGGTATTTGCCGGTCAGAGAATCCGGATTGGCCAGCACGTCGTCGTAGCTGCCCTGCGCCATCACGCGCCCGCCGTGGATGCCGGCGCCCGGGCCCATGTCGATCACATGGTCGGCTGCGCGGATCATGTCTTCGTCATGCTCGACCACCAGCACGCTGTTGCCGATGTCGCGCAGGTGCTTGAGCGTGCCGATGAGGCGATCGTTGTCGCGCTGGTGCAGGCCGATGCTGGGTTCGTCCAGCACATACATCACGCCGGTCAGGCCCGAGCCGATCTGCGACGCCAGGCGAATCCGCTGCGATTCGCCGCCGGAAAGCGTTTCCGCGCTGCGGTCCAGGCTGAGGTAGTTCAGGCCCACGTCGTTGAGGAACTTCAGGCGCAGGCCGATCTCGCGCACCACCTTGCCGGCAATTTCGGCCTTCGCGCCTTCCATGGCCAGCGCGTTGAAATAGTCGAAAGATTCGCGCAGGGTGACACTGCTGATCTCGTAGATGGCCTTGCGTCCGCCGGGTGTTCCGTCGGCTTGCGGTGCGCTGACCAGGTAGACATGGCGTGCTTCGTTGCGCAGGCGCGTGCCTTCGCAGTCGGGGCAGGGTTGCAGACTGCGATAGCGCGCGAGTTCTTCCCGCACGGCGGCCGAGTCGGTTTCGCGGTAGCGCCGTTCGAAGTTGGTGATCACACCCTCGAAGGGATGTTTCTTGTTGATTTTCTTGCCGGCAAAGTTGCCGGAATCCATCACGTAGCTGAACTTGATTTCCTCTTCGCCCGAGCCACGCAACACGACCTGCTGCACCTCGGCGGGCAGTTTTTCAAAAGCCGTGTCGAGGTCGAACTTGTAGTGTTTGGCCAGGCTTTCCAGCATGGAGAAGTAGTAGCCATTGCGCCTGTCCCAGCCCTTGACGGCACCGCTGGCAAGGCTCAGCGACGGGAAGGCCACCACGCGTTCCGGGTCGAAAAACTCCATGTGGCCCAGGCCGTCGCAGGTCGGGCAGGCGCCCACCGGCGAGTTGAAGGAGAACAGGCGCGGCTCCATCTCGCTGAGCGAGTAGCTGCAGACCGGGCAGGAAAACTTGGCGCTGAACAGGTGTTCCTTGCCGGAGTCCATTTCCATCGCCAGCGCCTTGCCATCGGCCAGGCGCAGCGCGGCTTCGAAACTTTCCGCCAGGCGCTGCTGCATGTCGGGCCGCACCTTGAGGCGGTCAATCACCACGTCGATGTTGTGCTTCTCGGCTTTCTTGAGCTTGGGCAGCTCGTCGAATTCGTAGGCGGTACCGTCGACGCGAAAGCGCACATAGCCATGCGCCTGCATTTCCGCAAACACGTCGATGAACTCGCCCTTGCGCTCGCGCGCGACGGGCGCCAGGATCATCAGCTTGGTGTCTTCCGGCAGGGCCAGGACGTGGTCCACCATCTCGCTGACGCTTTGCGCCTGCAGCGGCAGGTCGTGCTCAGGGCAATAGGGCGTGCCGGCGCGGGCAAACAGCAGGCGCAGGTAGTCGTGGATTTCGGTCACCGTGCCCACGGTGGAGCGCGGGTTGTGCGAGGTGGCTTTCTGCTCGATGGAAATCGCCGGCGACAGGCCTTCGATCATGTCCACATCGGGTTTGTCCATCAGCTGCAGGAACTGCCGTGCATAGGTGCTCAGGCTTTCCACGTAGCGGCGCTGGCCCTCGGCATACAGGGTATCGAAAGCCAGGCTGGACTTGCCCGAACCGCTCAGCCCGGTGATCACCACCAGCTGGTTGCGCGGAATGTCGAGGTCGATGTTCTTGAGGTTGTGCGTGCGCGCACCGCGGATGCTGATGCGCTGCATGGCCAGACTTTGTGCCAGGTAGCGGCCGGGGTCGGGTTCTGCCACCTGCTTGCCGTCTGCGGCCGCGGGAGCGAGGTATTTGCCGTCTGTGGAGGAGTTCACTGTGTTGGGGCGCCGCAAAACCCTCCATCATAGACGTGTAGCGGTTTTTTGGCTCTCCGGGCCTCAGGGCGCGGAATTACGCGCCAGCCGGTCCCGGCGCCAGGCGGCCGGCGGCGCACCGAACTCGCGCCGGAAAGCCCGGCTGAAAGCAGTATCGGTCTGGTAGCCCACTTCTTCGGCGATACGGGCCAGCGGTGCGTTGCTGCGGCACAGGAGGTTGGAAGCCAGCACCATGCGCCACTGCGTCAGGTACTGGATCGGCGAGCTGCCCACCAGTTGTTGAAAGCGCTCGGCCAGCACCGACCGGGAGGTGCCCGCGGTACGGGCCAGCTCCTCCAGTGTCCAGGCCTGTGCGGGATTCTGGTGCAAGGCATTCAGCGCGGCGCCTACCACCCGGTCGCCCACGCCGGCCAGCCAGCCGGTGCGGCCTTCCCCCTGGCCATTCATATAGAGGCGCAGGACCTCGATGAACAGCACTTCGGCGAGCTTGGCCAGCACGCCGGCACCGCCGGGCCGCGGGGAACGCGCCTCAGCCAGCGCGTAACGAACCGATGCTTCCAGCCAGATACCGGCATTCGATCCGCGCACATTGACTTTCACCACGGGGGGCAGGCCCGCCAGCAGCATGCCGGCCAAGCGGGCGTCGCACGCCAGGTAGCCGCACACCAGGCGCGTGGCCGGGCCGCCACCGCCGTAGGCCAGCTGGCGCGGGCGGCGCGCAAGCACCACATCCAGGCGTGCACCTGTGGCAGGGGCCAGGCCCGGCTGGGAGTTCATGCGGTGCGCATCGCCTTGCGGAAAAATGATTGCATCGCCGGCAGTCAGGCGCAGCGGTGGCTCGTCGCCGAGCTCGACATAACACTCGCCTTCGGTGATGAGGTGAAAAATCACGACACGCTCGGCGCCGGGCTCCAGAAATGGCGCTGCCGCACTGGCACTGGGCGACTGGTAACACCAGGGCGCCGTGAACCGGGCGTTGATGAAAATGGCGCCGACCAGCCGGACAACACGCAATGTTTCCGACAACGCGTCCATCAGGCGCCGTCGATCTCGACGCGCAGTGTCATGGGAACGGCGGTGCGCAGGGCCGCGGACATGGGCGCGTTCGCGTGGCCGCGTTCGACCAGTGCCCGCAGGCGTTCGGGCGATACGCCGGGCGCGGAAATGCGCACCTGGATGTCCATGCCCAGGGGGCCGCCATAAACCGCTTCGCCTTGCGCGTCCGGCATGCCCAGCATGCCGCGGGCATCGGACCGGCTGAAGGTCTTCACCTCCAGTGACGCCAGGGTGATGCCCTCCCGGGCGGCGGTCATGGCGATGCAGGTGGCGGCGCAGGAAGCAACCCCCGCCCGAACCAGCCAGCCTGGCGAGACCTGGTCGCCCGTGCCGCCCAGTTCCTCGGGCATGTCGGTCTGCACCTGCTTGCCACTGGCGTGGGTGGCCACTGCGCGCAGGCCGCCTTCCCACCGCACGATACCCGGCGGGTCTTCGTGAAGCCCGGTTTCGGGGCGGCGCTGGAACACCGACTCCACCCGCTGCAACGCCGCCGCAATATCCCGTGCTGCCATGTGTTCTCCCACAAGGAAATGATGCGCTGGATTCTAGGCTTCACCCTGCGATATGCACAGCGCAGCAGCAGCCCCTGGCGGCCCTGCGGATGAATGGGCAGTGATTCCGGACGATGGGTCAGCCGGCGCCGGTGCCCTGCGTGAATTCCGGACGCATGGGCAGGCCAGGGCGACGTTCAGGCAGGACGTGACCGCTGTCTGCGCATGACACTGCCGGCTGCTCACTACACATCAGGAACCCAGCATGAACGCACCGACCGACCTCAACGCCCTGAAAACCCGCCAGCAGACCGCCTGGGCCAGCGGGGACTATGCCGTCATTGGCACCACCCTGCAGCTTGTCGGCGAGCAGCTCGCCGAAGCCTGCGACCTGCGCTGGGACGAAAACGTGCTGGACGTCGCCGCCGGCAACGGCAATGCGACGCTGGCTGCGGCACGCCGCGGCTGCAAGGTGATATCCACCGACTATGTCGCCACCCTGCTGGAACGCGGCGCCGAACGCGCGCGTGCCGAAGGCCTCGAGGTCCAGTTCCAGACGGCCGACGCAGAGGCCCTGCCCTTCGCTGACACCAGTTTTGACGCGGTGCTGTCGACCTTTGGCGTGATGTTCGCCCCCGACCATGGCAAGGCAGCGTCCGAGCTGGCGCGGGTATGCCGGCCCGGCGGGCGCATCGGCATGGCCAACTGGACCCCGGACGGTTTCATCGGCCAGCTGTTCAAGACGCTCGGGCGCCATTTGCCGCCCCCGGCGGGCGTGCAGTCACCTTCGCTCTGGGGGATGGAAACCCACCTGCGCTCCATCTTCGGCTCCGCTGCTGCCGGGATATCCGTGACGCCCCGGCATTTCAACTTCCGCTACCGCTCGGCAGCCCACTTCATCGAAATCTTCCGCACCTGGTACGGACCGGTGCACAAAGCCTTTGCCGCCTTGCCCGAAGACAAGGCCAAGGCACTGGAGGCCGACATGACGGCGCTGCTCAATGGGCTGAACCGCGCCGGGCCGGGCTCGCTGGTGGTTCCCAGCGAATATGTCGAGGTGGTCATCACGCGCCGCTGAAATGGAGCCCCGGCTGCAGCGGCGCGTTCAGCGGTACGGCTGGGACCTGGCGGCGAGCGAGTACGAAGCACTCTGGCAGGCCCAGCTGGCGCCGGCCCAGGCCGGGTTGCTGGCATCGGCGTCGCTGGCAGCGGGCGAACGCGTGCTGGACGTGGCCTGCGGCACCGGCCTCGTCAGCCTGCAGGCCGCTCGGGCCGTGGGTGCGCAGGGTCGGATTCTCGGCGTCGACCTGTCCGGGCAGATGGTTGATGCAGCTGCCCGGCGTGCGTCTGACAGCGGGTTGTCGAATGTGGATTTCGCACGCATGGACGGCGAGGCACTCGCCGTACCTGAAGGCTGCTTTGACGCTGCGCTGTGTGCTTTCGGCCTTATGTACATGCCCGAGCCCGGCCAGGCCCTGCGGGAAATGCACCGGGTGTTGCGGCCGGGCGGTCGGCTGGGGCTCGCCGTGTGGGGAGAGCGCGCACGCTGCGGATGGTCAGCCGTGTTCCCCATCGTGGATGCCGAGGTGGCCAGCGAGGTGTGCCCGCTGTTTTTTCGCCTCGGGCAGGCGGACGTGCTGGCCCGCCTGTGTGAGGGTGCCGGCTTTCAGGCGGTCACCCAGCACCGCATCACGGCCACGCTGGCTTATACCGGTGGAGACCAGGCCTGCGACGCGGCTTTTGTCGGAGGGCCGGTTGCGCTGGCCTGGGCCCGCTTTGATGAAGGCGTGCGGGAAAGGGTGCGTGCGCGTTATCTCGAGGCCATTGCTCCCTGGCAGGAGGAGGACCCGGATGGCCGGGGTTACCGCGTGCCGGCCGAGTTTGTCCTCGTCTCCGCCATTCGCTAGCAAGAGCGACTGCACGCATGACCGCATGACACATGAATGAAACAAATCCAGTAGACAGGAAAACACAATGCCTCCAGTTCTAGATTCCCCGACCCAGGCCGTTGAACAGGAAGGGTCCGGCAACCGCGTCATCATCGAAGCGTGGAATACCGTGCTGTACGAGAAATTCTGTCGCTTCCGGCATCTGCTGGTGGATGGGCTTTCGCAGCACAGCGATGCGGCACTCGATCGCTGCCACTATTCCGAAGGTGCGCGCGTGCTTGATGTTGGCTGCGGCTTTGGCGACAGCACGCTGCAAATCGCCAGATGCGTCGGCCCGTCCGGTGAGGCCGTTGGCGTGGACTGCGCGGCAAATTTCATCCATGCAGCCGAGGCTGAGGCGCGCAACCAGGGCATCGCCAACGCCCGCTTCGTGGTCGGCGACGCCCAGAGTGGCAACCTGCGCGGCCCATACGACCACGCGTTCGCGCGCTTCGGCACCATGTTCTTCGATATGCCGGGCACGGCCATGCGCAATGTGCGCAGGGCCCTCAAGCCGGGCGGTACGCTGACGCAAATCGTATGGCGTCAGCGCGAGGAAAATCCGTGGCTGCACAAGGCGGAGTTGCGCGTCAGGGAGATCGTGCCGGTTGTGTCGCACGAGGCGAGCGGCCAGGTGCATTGCGGCCCGGGCCCCTTCTCGATGGCGGGCCCGGACATGGTGAGCACCATGCTGCGTGGCGCAGGTTTCGAGCGCATCACTTTCGAGCGCCATGACTGCGACATTTGCATCGGCCGCGACATGGACGACGCGATCGAGTTCGCCATGGCGCTCGGTCCTGCGGGCGAGATCATCCGCTTGGCGGGAGAGGAAGGCGTGAAACGCAGGCCCCAGGTGGTGGCGGCACTCAGGCAGACGCTCGCCCCTTTTGCACGGATCGACGGCATATGGGCACCGTCCAGCACCTGGTTCATTACCGCGACCAATCCGGGTTGACAAGAGGCCGTGCTGATTTCCCCAATTCACGGCAAGGGTTGGCGAGGACCTCATGTTTTCCGGTGCCGCGTGGATTCGTGAACACAAAGTCATGACCTGAACGCCCCGGCCGGGTGCGGGCCGTGATGCCGGCCTAGCGCGTCATGCCTAGGCCCGGTGATCCGGAAAAAGGGATTTGCACGGGGCGATAATGGGATTCTCAGCAGGTATCCACACATTCCGCAGCCGGGCGCCATTCCAAAAGAACAGGCAAGCTGGCCATGATGGAGATCCGGCACTCTGATAGTCCTTTTCACCGTTGACTGTGCCTCCAGCCCCTCCCGTCCCGTCTTCCCACCCCATGACCGCCACCGAACGGCGCGCCAGCGCGTCGCTGGCGTCGATTTTTGCGCTGCGCATGCTCGGGCTGTTTCTGGTGTTGCCGGTGTTTGCGCTGGAAGCTGCGCGTTACCCGGGCGGCGACGACCCGGCGCGCGTCGGGTTGGCCATGGGGATTTACGGCCTGACGCAGGGCATTCTGCAAATTCCTTTCGGACTGGCTTCGGACTGGCTGGGGCGCAAGAAAGTCATTGTTTTCGGCCTGGCGGTGTTTGCGCTGGGTAGTTTTGTGGCGGCCTGGGCGCCGGACCTGACCTGGCTGGTCATCGGCCGTTCGCTGCAGGGCGCCGGTGCCATTTCGGCAGCCGTCACCGCGCTGCTGGCCGACACCACGCGCGACGAGGTGCGCACCAAGGCCATGGCGCTGGTGGGCGCCAGCATCGGCCTGATGTTTGCCCTGTCGCTGGTGCTGGCCCCGTTGCTGGTTGAAAGGATAGGCCTGGACGGCTTGTTTGTTTTCATCGGTGCGCTGGCGCTGGCAGGAATTGCCGCGGTGATCTGGTGGGTGCCGCCCGAGCCGGCGCAACATGCCAGCCCGCCGCGCGGCAGTCTCGCCGGTGTGCTGAAGCACGAAGGCCTGTTGCGCCTGGATGCCGGCGTGTTTGTGCTGCACGCTGTGCAACTGGCCATGTGGATGGCCATTCCCGCCTTGCTGGTGCAGGCCGGGCTGGGCCAGGGACAGCACTGGCAGGTCTACCTGCCTGCGGTGCTGGCCTCTTTCCTGGTGATGGGCCTTGTGCTTTTCCCTCTCGAAAAACGCGGCTACCTGCGTGCCGTGTTCCTGGTTGCCGTGGCGTTGCTAGCCCTGGTGCAGTTCGCCTTGATGGGTATTGCGCTACAGGGCGTGCCTAGCCTGGCCGGCTTGGGCGTTTTGCTGTTCCTGTTTTTCTGCGGTTTCAACATTCTGGAGGCCAGCCAGCCCAGCCTGGCCTCGCGGGTGGCGCCGGCGCACTCGCGCGGCGCCGCGCTGGGGGTGTACAACACGCTGCAATCGCTCGGTCTTTTTGCCGGTGGCGCCCTCGGCGGCTGGCTGGCCAAGGCGGCCGGCGCGCAGGCGCTGTTTGCCGCCTGCGGTGCGCTGATGCTGTTGTGGTTGCTGGTAGCCTGGCCGATGACTGTGCCCCCACGTTCGCTCCCTGCGGGTAGCTCTCTGCCCCCCGAGGGGGCTAATTTTCCTAGGGGCGGCCCGTCGGAAAATTCCGCTCCGTTGCTGGATGCCGAATCCGCAGGGGCCCAGCCAGTTAAACTGTGAAAAATTAGGAGAACATGCCATGGCATCCGTCAATAAAGTCATCCTCGTCGGCAACCTCGGCCGCGACCCCGAAGTGCGTTACATGCCCAGCGGCGACGCGGTGGCCAACATCGCGCTGGCCACCAGCAGCAAGTACAAGAACAAGGCCGGTGAAATGGTCGAAGAGACCGAATGGCACCGCGTCAGCTTTTTCGGCCGCCAGGCGGAAATCGTCGGTGAGTACCTCAAGAAAGGCCGCTCGGTCTACATCGAAGGCCGCCTGAAAACCCGCAAATACACCGACAAGGACGGCGTCGAAAAATACGCAACCGACATCATCGCCAGCGAAATGCAGATGCTCGGCAGCCGCGAAGGCATGGGCGCCCCCGGCGGCGACAGTGACGGCGATGGCGGGGAACGCCAGTATTCACGCCCCCCGGCCGCCGCCCCGCGCGCACCCGCCCCGGCTCCCCGCGCGCCTGCGCCGACCAAGGCCGCCAGCGGCTTTGACGACATGGACGACGACATCCCGTTCTGAACCCTGCTCCCGACCGTCTGCCCGGCCCGCCTCTCGCGCAGGCCGGGCAGATGCATTTTTAAACAACGCTTTTTGTCAACCGGCGCCCTGGCGCTGTGTAGGCGCTTGCCTTGTTTGCATGCGTGGGCTGCCGCGGGTGCGCATTGTTGGCTAGCATTGAATTTTGCCAACCACAAGGCGCCGCCATGAGCTCCAAGCACCTTAAAAACAATGCTCCGGCAATGATCCGCCTGCTGTCGCTGCTGGGTGCAGCCCTGCTCGCGGCCGGCGGGTTGGTGTCGCTGCCGGCGCAAGCCAATACCGACCCCCTCAGCGATCTGCTCGGCGCGCCCGGCAGCGCGGGCCTGGGTTTCGCCGTGCGCGCCGAGCAGTCGCCCTATGTGGGCGGCGGCACGCGGTATGACCTGCTGCCGCTGTACCTCTACGAAGGCAAACGCGTGTTCCTGCACGGCAGCCGCGCCGGGCTGAAACTGTTCGACGAGGAAACGCAGCGTGTTGATCTTTTCCTTGACCAGCGCTTCGAAGGTTATGCCGACGACCGCCTTCCTCCCAGCCTGGCCGGCATGGCCGAGCGCGGTTCCGGCCTGGACGCCGGCGTGTCTTACCGCTACCGCCAGCCCTGGGGCACGCTGCAGGCCGAGTATCTGCAGGATGTCAGCAGCTTTTCAAAGGGCAGCGAACTCCGGCTTTCCTACAGCTACGACTGGCGCTCCGGCCGGTTGGCCCTGCGTCCCAGCCTGACGGTGTCGGCGCGTGACGCCAGGCTGAACAACTACTACTACGGCGTGCGGCCCGGCGAAGCGACGGCTACGCGGCCGGCCTACGAACCCGGCGGCGGCATCAACACCACCCTGGGCCTGTACGGCACCTACGAACTGAGCGAGGGCTGGCGCCTGCTGGGCGGCATCACGCGGACCGTGCTGGACAGCAAGGTCAAGGCCAGTCCGATTGTCGGCAGGTCGGCGCAGACCGGCGTGTTCATCGGCGCCGCTTACGACTTCGGTACCTACAAGGGGCACTGGGCGCAGGAAACCTCACCGACCTACCTGAAGGTTCTCTACGGCAAGTCGACGGAAGACGGCTGCCACCTGGCCAAGATCATCACCCTGCGCTGCGCCTCGACCGCCCAGGTGAATTCGACACGCATCGTCGGGGTGCAGGTCGGCAAGCCCTTCATCGAGCAGCTCAACGGCTGGCCGCTGGACGTGGTTGGGTACCTCGGCGTGCTGCAGCACGATGACCGCGGGCTGGCGCCGAACGGGCTGCAACTGGACGCTTTCATGAAGGCTTATTACTACGGCTTTCCCTGGAGCGACAGGGTCAAGACCCGGCTTGGCCTGGGTGTAGGCGTCTCGCTGGCGCAGCGTGTGCCCTACGCGGAATCCAGTAGCCAGGCGGCGCGCGGGCGCCAGACTTCGCGCCTGCTGAACTACCTGGACCCGAGCATCGACTTCAGCCTCGGCGACCTGCTCGGCGCGCGCGCGCTGAAGCAGACTTACCTAGGCTTTGGTGTTTCACACCGCTCCGGGATATTCGGCGCCTCGCGCCTGCTGGGCAATGTCAACGGCGGCTCCAACTACATTTACACCTATATTGAAACGGTGCTGTAACAGGGGCCGGCCTTGCCCGACGTTTTTGCTATTGAAATGGTAGCTGTCAAGGCACGACCCCAAAGGGCTTGGGGCCGAAAAGACTCTTGAGTTTCGCGCTTGGACCGGATCCAGGCCCTCGCCCGCCCCATAAACGGGGGATTGCGCCAGGCCGGGCTAGCGTTAAAAGTGGCACCTGGCTCCCCAGGCCGCTTTGCCGCGCCTGCATTCCATGCAGCGCACTTATCATCGGGTTGCCATGCAGCCACTGCCAAAGACTTTATCCATGCCCTTATGGCGCGTACTGATTGTTGAAGACGACGTTCCCACGCGGGACTTTTTTGCGGACAGCGTGTCCCGCTGCGCTGACTTGCGCCTGGTTGCCGGCGTCGGTACTTTCGAAGAGGCCCGGCTGCTGATCGAAGACACAGCGCAGGCCATCGACATCCTGCTGACGGACCTGGCCCTGCCCGACGGCAACGGGCTGGACCTGATCCGGCTGGCCGGGCGCGTGCAGCCCCGGTGCGAGGCACTCGTGATTTCGATGTTCGGCGATGAAGACAGCGTGCTGTCGAGTGTGGAGGCCGGCGCGCTCGGTTATATCCAGAAAGACTTCACGCCCGACAACATCGCACACACCATCCTGGAGATGAAGGACGGCGCCTCGCCGATCTCGCCCATGATCGCGCGCCGGGTGCTGGCCAAATACCGTGCCCTGCACGCCGGCGAACGGGAGGCCGCGGTTCCCAAGCCCGATGTGATGGCCGGCAGCGCGGAAGAAGTGCCGGGTGGCCGCACGCTGCTGTCGGTGCGCGAACAGGAAGTGCTGGAACTGATTGCGCGCGGCTTTTCCTACGCGGAGATTTCAAAGCTCAAGGCGGTGAGCGTGCACACCATCCAGTCCCACATCAAGAACCTGTACACCAAGCTGGCTGTTCACTCCAAGAGCGAGGCGGTGTACGAGGCGACCCGCCTGGGTTTGCTGCAGCCGCCGTCCTCGTCGGTGACACCGCGTTAGCCTCCGGTGGCCTGGACCGCATGATGCGTTGCAGCCTCCGGTGTTGGGTGATGTCCTGCCTGCTGTGGTGCAGCGTGGCCCAGGCCGCGCCGCTGGAGCTGAACCAGGCCAGCGCCCTGGCAACCGTGCAGGGCGTGACGACAGCGGAGAAGGTGAGCCTGCCCTACCACTGGGATCGCCACTACAAGGGGCTGTCGGGCGACATCGTTTTCGAGGTGCCTTTTGCGCTACCGGCGGTGAAGGAAGAGCCCTATGCCGTCTACTTCCAGCGCATCGGCAACACCGCGGAAATCTGGTTGAACGGCGCGCTGCTGGCGCGATTTGGCGATCCGCTCCGGCCCAACACCAGTGACTTCGCCAAAGGGCCGCAGTATGTCCCGGTTCCCGCCCGGCTGCTGGGCCAGGACAACCTGCTGCGCATCCACGTGCATGCCGATGGCGGCCGGCGCGGCGGCTTGTCGGCGCTGGTGATCGGCACTGAAGGCGAGGTGCGGCCCCTGTATGTCTCGGCCTTCAACTGGCGCGTGTCCGCGTCCATGGGGGTGATGATTTTCAGCCTGCTGGTCGGCGGGATTGCGATGGCGCTCTGGGTTTCGCAGCCCGATCCGGTCCAGGGCGACCGGCGCGACCGGGTTTACCTGTTTGCCGGGCTGGCCGAAATTTTCTGGGCCTTGCGGGTTGGGGATGTAGCGATCGAGCAGCCCCTGCTGGCCTGGCCTGCCTGGGGTGTGGTGGTAACGGCAGCCTTCGCCGGATGGTTTTGCTGCATTGCGCTGTTTTGCCACCACGTGGCGGGCTGGCACAAACATGCCAGCATGACCTGGGTACGGATCGGCCTGAGCGTGCTTTTTGCAAGCTCCATCGTGGTGTCTGCCCTGTCGTTTGCCCTGCGCGAGCCGGTCTACCTGACGGCCTGGCTGGGAATGGTCAATGTGCTGTTCATCGTTTATACGGCGGCCTATCTCTGGGGCGCTGTTCGCGTGCGCAACACGGAGTGGCTGATGGTCGCCATCGCGGGCGCACTGAACGTGCTGATGGGCGTGCGTGACTGGGTCGCCATACGCATCAGCGGCAGCTATGTAGACAACACCTGGATCCGCTACAGCTCGGTGCTGTTCGGGCTCGTTCTGGGCTATATCGTGATCCGGCGCTTCCGGGCGGTGAGTGTCCAGGCCACCGACCTGATGGCCAACCTGTCCAGCCGTATCACGCAGAAGGAGCAGGAGCTGGGGCAGACCTACCAGAAGGTCGAGCAGCTGGCGCGCGAGCAGGAGCGGGTCAGCGAGCGCACCCGCATCCTGCGCGACATGCACGACGGCGTGGGCGCGCATTTGAGCGCCGCGATCCGGCAGCTGCAGTCGGGCAAGGCCAGCAGCGAGGACGTGCTGCAGACGCTGCGCTACACGCTGGACCAGCTCAAGCTGTCCATCGACGCCATGCACCTGCTGCCGGGCGACATCAGCTCCCTGCTGGCCAACCTGCGTTACCGGCTGGAGCCGCGTTTTGCGGCGTCCGACATCGAGCTGCAATGGGTGGTGGGCAGCCTGGAGCCGGTGGCCCGCATGGACGCCAACGCCATGCGGCAGCTGCAGTTCATGGTGTTCGAGGCGCTGTCCAATGTGCTGCAGCATTCACATGCAACCACCCTGGCGATCGAGGCGGAGATGGCTGGCTCCGGTATTTGCCTGCGTGTGGTGGACAACGGGCGCGGCTTTGACGCCGCCGCGCCGCCGCGCAAGGGCCTGCTGGCCATGCGCGAACGCGCTGTAGCCATAGGCGTGGCGATCGCCATTGAAAGCCGCCCGGGCCGGACTGCCGTGGAAATCCGGATCGCCTGAGGCTGGCTGCCGGTTGCTATAAAAACAAGAGCCGACTTTGCCTGCCTGCAAAGGGCCTAAAGGCGATTTCTCTTGTAAAAAGAGCGAAAAGCACTCAGCGGGGCAGGTATTGCACATTGCTGGCCGCAATCACGCCGCCGCCCAGGCAGACCTCACCCTGGTAAAGCACAGCCGACTGGCCCGGCGTGACGGCCCATTGCGCCTCGTCAAAACGCAGTTCGGCTTCGGCCAGCGACGGGGCAGCCAGCTCGCAAGCCGCGTCGGCCTGGCGGTAACGGGTTTTGGCCGCCATGGCCTCGGCTGCAGGCGGCGCGCCGGCAACCCAGCTGCAGTCCTGCACCTGCACTGTTGTTGACAGCAGCCAGGGGTGGTCGTGGCCCTGCACCACCCACAGGGTGTTGCTGTCCATGTCCTTGCGTGCGACAAACCAGGGCTCGTGCTCGCCCACGCCGCGCTGGCCCAGCGCCTGCACCGCCTTGAGTTCGGCGCCGCGCGCCTTCACCCCGCCTATGCCCAGACCCTGGCGCTGGCCCAGTGTGTAAAAGCTCAGCCCCACATGTTCGCCCAGCACCCGGCCCTGGTCGTTCCTGATCGGCCCCGGTACCTTGGCGATGTAGCGGTTCAAGAACTCGCGAAAAGGCCGCTCGCCGATGAAGCAGATGCCGGTCGAGTCCTTTTTTTTCGCGTTCGGCAGGCCGATCTCGTCCGCAATGCGCCGCACCTCGGTTTTCTTCAGCTCACCAACCGGAAACAGGGTCTTGGAGAGCTGCGCCTGGCTCAGCCGGTGCAAAAAGTAGCTCTGGTCCTTGGCCGGGTCCAGGCCCTTGAGCAGTTCATGCAGGCCGGTGACTTCGTTTTGCCGCACGCGTGCGTAATGGCCGGTGGCGATTTTTTCGGCGCCCAGGCGTATTGCATGGTCGAGAAAGGCCTTGAACTTGATCTCGGCGTTGCACAGGATGTCGGGGTTGGGCGTGCGGCCGGCCTGGTACTCGCGCAGGAACTCCGCAAAGACGCGGTCCTTGTAGTCGGCCGCAAAGTTGACGTGTTCGATCTCGATGCCGATCACGTCAGCCACCGCAGCGGCGTCCACGAAGTCGATGTTGGACGAGCAGTACTCGCTGTCGTCGTCATCTTCCCAGTTCTTCATGAAGATGCCGACGACCTCATGGCCCTGCTGTTTGAGCAGCCATGCAGTGACGGCGGAGTCCACCCCGCCGCTCAGGCCGACGACGATCCGTTGCCGCTTGCCGTCGTGGCCGTGTGTGGTGATTTGCTTGTTGCCCATGGCCCCATTGTAAAAAGGCGAAAGCATTTGCGCCTGCTTCGGGCCTTCCGGCCCTGCTGGCCATGCGACCGGCGGCCGGGAGACTGGTGCTCGTCAGGGGCAAACCACCGGGTTTGCAGAGCCATTCGGACTATTGTCGATGGTTGCACTGCGCCATCGCAGATGTTTCCCGCACAATGGAATGCCCCCTTCTTGCAGGAGCTGCCACTTTGCAACGACGTCAATTCCTTTCTCGCACCGGCCAGGCCGTCACGGCTGCCGGCATGGCCACCGGGCTGCCATGGCTTTCGTCTCTGGCCCAGGCCGCGGGCCTCAAACCCGTGGGCAAGGCCCAGGCCTTCGACTACGCGGCGCTCAAGGGCCAGGCGCGCGATCTGTCGGCCAAACCCTTCCGGCCCCGGTCGATGGCGTTGCCGGCCGATATTTCGGACCTGACCTGGGACCAGCACCAGGCCATTCGCTTTCGGGACGACCATGCCCTGTGGGGCGATGACAAGCTGCGCTTCGTGGCCAAGTTTTTCCACCTCGGCCTGTACTTCAAGACGCCGGTGCGCATGCATGAAGTGAGCAACGGCCAGGCACAGGAACTGGCCTATGACCCGGCCATGTTCGATTACGGGAAAAGCGGCGTGCGGGGCGACAAGCTGCCGGCCAATCTCGGTTTTGCCGGTTTCCGGCTGAATTTCCATGCCGATCCGGTGCGTGACGTGGCGGCGTTCCTCGGCGCAAGCTACTTTCGTGCAGTGGGCGGCGAATGGCAGTATGGCCAGTCGGCGCGGGGCCTGGCCATCGACACGGCGCAAACTTTCCCGGAAGAGTTCCCGGATTTCATCGGCTACTGGCTTGAAAAGCCGGACCCGAAAGCAGCGTCACTGACCGTGTACGCCCTGCTGGACTCCCCGAGTGTCAGCGGCGCCTACCGCTTTGTGATCACGCCCGGCGACACGCAGGTCATGGACCTGGACGTGGCGCTGTACCCGCGTAAAACCATAGCCCGCCTGGGCATCGCGCCGTGCACCAGCATGTTCCAGACCGGCGAAAACGACAAACGCATGGGCTGGGACTGGCGCGGGGAAATCCACGACACCGACGGCCTGGCCATGCACAGCGGCACGGGCGAATGGCTGTGGCGCCCCTTGACCAACCCCGCGCAACTGCAGTTCAACGCCTTCCAGGACGACAATCCGCGCGGTTTTGGCCTGATGCAGCGCGACCGGAACTTTGACCACTACCAGGACGACGGCGTGTTCTATGAAAAACGCCCGAGCCTGTGGGTCGAGCCCAAGGCGGGCTGGGGCGCGGGCTCAGTACAGCTCGTGGAAATCCCGACCGTGGACGAAACCTTTGACAACATCGTGGCCTTCTGGAACCCCAGGGACAAGCCGCAGGCAGGGCAGGAGTTGCTGTTTTCCTACCGGCTGCACTGGGGTGGCCAGCCGCCCGCTGTGCAAATGCCGCTGGCGCGCTGCGTGGCCACACGTACCGGCCTCGGCGGCGTGGTGGGGAAAAAGCGCACGGCCTACACATGGCGTTTTGCAGTCGATTTTGCAGGCGGCGACTTTGCGTTACTGAACTCAGGGGCCCAGGTCAAAGCCGTGATCACCGCCTCGCGCGGCACGATTGAATTGACGTCGGCCCGGCCGCTGGACGCCATCAAGGGCTGGCGTGCCATGTTCGACCTGCGCCCCGATGGCGACAGCACTGCACCCATCAACCTGCGCATGCATTTGCAGATCGACGGCCAGTCATTGACGGAGACCTGGCTGTACCAATGGACGCCGCCGCCTGTGGCGCAACGGATTCTTTACTGAGACCTGTGCAAGCGTTTGCTCACCTCAAACCAGCGGTACTTTCTACCGCCGCTTCAGCGGTTCATGCACGCTGGGATCCGTGGTCACGAGATCAAGCGGGAAGCGCCTGCCTGCCAGGTAGTCCTCCAGGCAGGTCAGCAACAAAGGGCTGCGGTGCAAATGCACGCAAGCCCGAATTTCTTCGGGGCTGAGCCACAAGGTGCGCACAATGCCCTCGTCGAGCGCCTGCCCCACCACTTCATCTCCCAGCGTGCCGCAAAAGGCGAAACGCAGATAGGTGATGTCCAGCGGCGTTTCCTGGCCGGGCACCGATCGCTCGAAGCGTGACATATAGATGCCGACCAGCGCTTCGGGCGTGAAATGGAAGGCCGCTTCTTCCAGCGTTTCGCGGACGCAAGCCTGGAAGGGGCTTTCGCCGGGGTCGAGGTGGCCGGCCGGGTTGTTCAGGCGCAGGCCGTCCTGCGTGTGTTCTTCCACCAGCAGGAACTTGCCCTCGCGCTCGATGATCGCCGCGACCGTGACACTGGGTTTCCATCGTGTATTCATCGCCGCATTATCCGTGGGGCGCATCGCGCGGGCGGCCTGGCTGTACCTGCCTTGTTACCGTGTGGCAAAAATCACATGAAAGTCATGTAAGCTAGCCGACAGCTTTCAATTCACGTAGAACTACCTACACGCAACGAGGAGACACCCATGCGAATCGGGGTACCGGCCGAAATCACGGCGGGGGAAACACGCGTCGCCGTCACGCCCGAGACGGCCAAAAAACTCAAGGCCCAAGGGCACACGGTGGTCATCCAGTCGGGTGCCGGCGTGGCCGCCAGCGTTCCTGATGATGCCTACGTGGCCGCGGGTGCCGAGATCACCGATGCGGCCGGCGCCTATGCCAGCGACATCGTGCTCAAGGTGCGTTGCCCGCTGGACAGCGAAATCGGCCTGGCCAAAGCCGGCACGGTCCTGGTCGGCATGCTCAACCCGTTTGACGCCGCTGGCCTGCAGCGCCTGGCCGGCGCCCAGCTAACGGCGTTTGCGCTGGAAGCCGCGCCGCGCACCAGCCGCGCGCAAAGCATGGACGTACTCTCCTCCCAGGCCAACATTGCCGGCTATAAGGCCGTGATGATGGCGGCCAACAGCTACCAGCGCTTTTTCCCGATGCTGATGACCGCCGCCGGCACCGTCAAGGCGGCGCGCGTGGTGATCCTGGGTGTCGGCGTGGCGGGCCTGCAGGCCATCGCCACGGCCAAGCGCCTCGGCGCGGTGATCGAGGCCAGCGATGTGCGGCCCAGCGTCAAGGAGCAGGTCGAGTCATTGGGCGGCAAGTTCATTGACGTGCCGTACGAAACCGACGAAGAGCGCGAAGCCGCCGTCGGTGTCGGCGGTTACGCCAAGCCGATGCCGCCAAGCTGGCTGGAGCGGCAAAAGGCCGAAGTTGCGAAACGCGTGGCCCAGGCTGACGTTGTGATCACCACTGCGCTGATCCCTGGCCGGGCCGCCCCGGTGCTGGTGACCGAGGACATGGTCAAGGCCATGAAACCGGGCAGCGTGATCGTAGACCTGGCCGCGCCGCAAGGCGGCAATTGCCCGCTGACCGAACCCGGCAAAACCGTGGTCAAACACGGGGTCACGCTGATCGGCGAGACCAATGTGCCGGCGCTGGTGGCTGCCGATGCCAGCGCGCTGTATGCCCGCAACCTGCTGGACTTCCTCAAGCTGATCATCAGCAAAGAGGGTACGCTGAACATCGACCTGGAAGACGACATCGTGGCAGCCTGCCTGATGGCGCAGGGTGGCGAAGTCAAACGCCGCTAGGAAGGGCGGCGACATGGCGATCGTTTTGCAACTTCTCGGACTGGTCATCACCTTTGTGATGGCGATGGAAGCATTGCGGCGTTTTGGCATCGATGTCGGGTGGCTCAATCCGCTGACATTTGTTCGCCGGCGCCGCTGGCGCAACAAGGTGACAACCCCGCCGCTGTACACGCTGGAACATCCGGTGGACGTGGTCGCGGTAATGGCCCTGGCGACCGTGCAGACGACGGGCGCCATCAGCTCCCAGCAGAAGGCGGGCGTGCAGGAACTGCTGCGCAAGCACCTCAACATGAACGATGCGGACGCCGTTAGCCTGTGGCTGTCCAGTTCGCACATGCTGCGCAACCGGGCCCTGGAACTGGCCGAGGTGCCTGCTGTCCTGCAGCACAGCGCGGACAAGTTCAGCGATTACCACATCCAGACCCTGAAAACAGTGATGCACGCAGCCGCCTTGATCGAACCCCCGGTTAACCAGGCGCAGCAGCAGCTGATAGATGCTGTTGATGCTTTCTTTTTGCAAAGAAAAGCTGCGCCCAGAACCTGGTCTACCTAAGTATTCATCAATCAGAAGGACTTCCATGGAAGCAGTCTCGCCCACCATCATCAACCTCATCATTTTTGTGCTGGCCATTTACGTGGGTTACCACGTGGTGTGGACCGTCACGCCGGCCCTGCACACGCCGCTGATGGCGGTGACCAATGCCATTTCGGCGATTGTCATCGTCGGTGCCATGCTGGCCGCTGCGCTGACCGTTACACCGTTGGGCAAGACCATGGGTGTGCTGGCCGTGGCGCTCGCCGCGGTCAATGTCTTCGGTGGTTTCCTGGTGACCCGGCGCATGCTGGAGATGTTCCGCAAGAAGGAAAAGAAAACAGCCTCTGCAGATGCAGCGGGCGCGGGAGTGGCCAAATGAGCATGAATCTTGTCACGTTGCTGTACCTGGTGGCTTCGGTCTGTTTTATCCAGGCGCTCAAGGGCCTGTCGCATCCCACAACCTCGATCCGCGGCAACCTGTTCGGCATGGTCGGCATGGCGATTGCCGTGGTCACCACCGGTGCATTGATTGTGGAGATCTCGGGCGGCAAGGCTTTCGGCATGGTTTACGTGCTGGCGGCATTGGTGGTGGGCGGTGCCGTCGGCACGCTGATGGCCAAACGCGTGGAGATGACCAAGATGCCCGAGCTGGTGGCTTTCATGCACAGCATGATTGGCCTGGCGGCGGTCTTTATTGCCGTGGCGGCCATGGCCGAGCCCGACGCTTTCGGCATCGTGGCCCAGGGCCTGCCCACCGCGGCGATCCCGGCCGGCAACCGGCTGGAGCTTTTCCTGGGTGCGGCCATCGGTGCCATCACCTTCAGCGGCTCGGTCATTGCGTTCGGCAAGCTCAGCGGCAAGTACAAATTCCGCCTGTTCCAGGGCGCGCCGGTCACGTTTTCCGGCCAGCACATGCTCAACCTGGCGCTGGGCATTGCCACGCTGGTACTGGGCCTGGTATTCATGTTCACCGGCAACTGGACAGCATTTTTTGCGATGCTCGCGCTGTCCTTTGTGCTGGGCGTGCTGATCATCATCCCGATCGGCGGCGCCGACATGCCGGTGGTGGTGTCCATGCTCAACAGCTATTCGGGCTGGGCCGCGGCGGGCATCGGCTTTTCGCTGAACAACGCCATGCTGATCGTGGCCGGCTCGCTGGTGGGTTCTTCCGGCGCCATCCTGTCCTACATCATGTGCAAGGCGATGAACCGCTCCTTCTTCAACGTGATCCTGGGTGGGTTCGGCGGCGAGGCAGGCGCGGCAGCGGCCGGTGCCAAGGAACAGCGCCCGGTCAAATCGGGTTCGGCCGACGATGCAGCCTTTATCCTGGGCAATGCGGAAACCGTGATCATCGTGCCGGGTTACGGCCTGGCCGTCGCGCGCGCGCAGCACTCGGTCAAGGAACTCGCGCAAAAACTCATTGAAAAAGGCGTGACCGTCAAATACGCCATCCATCCGGTGGCGGGCCGCATGCCCGGCCACATGAACGTGCTGCTGGCCGAGGCCGAGGTGCCTTACGACCAGGTGTTCGAGATGGAAGACATCAATGCCGAGTTCGGCCAGGCCGACGTGGCCATCATCCTGGGTGCCAACGATGTGGTGAACCCCGCCGCCCACGTCAAGGGCAGCGCTATCTACGGCATGCCTATCCTGGAAGCCTACAAGGCCAAAACCGTGATCGTCAACAAACGCTCGATGGCGGCCGGTTATGCCGGGCTGGACAACGAGCTCTTTTACATGGACAAGACCATGATGGTCTTCGGCGATGCCAAAAAAGTGATCGAGGACATGGGCAAGGCCATCGAGTGACCCCTCGGCAATAACACTTTTGGGTTGCCGAAAAACATGAATTAGAGGGCTTCCCCTTCCGATTTCCCTGTTTCCTAGGGGAAAACGTAATAGCCCCGGAGAGGGTGCGCCATGAAAATCCGTGGCAGTTGTTCAATCGTCATCTGGAGAAGACAAACATGAATGCATCCACCCTCGACCGTCCCTGGCTGAGCGCCTACCCTCCGGGCGTGCCGGCCGACATCGACGCGTCGCAGTACGCCTCGCTGGTCGCACTGATGGAAGAAAGCTTCACCAAGAATGCTGCTGCCGTGGCTTACAGCTTCATGGGCAAGGACATCACCTTCGGCCAGACGGACAGCCTGTCGCAGGCTTTCGCCGCCTACCTGCAGGGGCTGGGCCTGGCCAAGGGCGACCGCGTCGCCATCATGATGCCCAATGTGCCGCAGTATCCGGTGACCGTGGCGGCCATCCTGCGCGCCGGCTATGTCGTGGTGAATGTCAACCCGCTGTATACCCCGCGCGAACTCGAGCACCAGCTCAAGGATTCCGGCGCCAAGGCCATCGTGATCATCGAGAACTTCGCCAGCACGCTGGAGCAGTGCATTGCCAACACGCCCGTCAAGCATGTGGTGCTGACCGCCATGGGCGACCAGCTGGGCATGCTCAAGGGCGCCCTGGTCAACTACGTGGTGCGCAACGTCAAGAAGATGGTGCCGGCTTTCAACCTCCCTTCTGCCGTGCGCTTCAACGAAGCGGTGGCCCAGGGCACCCGCGGCACGCTCAAGCGGCCCGATATCAAGCCGGACGATGTGGCGGTCCTGCAGTACACCGGCGGTACCACCGGTGTTTCCAAGGGCGCTGTGCTGCTGCACCGCAACGTGATCGCCAACGTGCTGCAGTCCGAGGCCTGGAACGGCCCGGCCATGTCCAGCATGACGTCTGGCGTTCAGCCCACTTATGTCTGCGCGCTGCCGCTGTATCACATCTTCGCTTTCACGGTGAACATGATGCTGGGCATGCGCACCGGCGGCAAGAACATCCTGATCCCGAATCCGCGCGATCTGCCGGCCGTGCTCAAGGAACTGTCCAAACACAAGGTGCACAGCTTTCCGGCCGTCAACACGCTGTTCAACGGCCTGGCGAACCACCCGGACTTCAACACTGTGGACTGGTCACACTTGAAAATCTCGCTGGGCGGGGGCATGGCGGTGCAGAGCGCAGTCGCCAAGCTGTGGCTGGAAAAAACCGGCTGCCCGATCTGCGAAGGTTATGGTCTGTCGGAAACCTCGCCGTCGGCGAGCTGCAACCCAACGAACAGCAAAGCCTTCACCGGCACCATCGGTGTGCCTATTCCCGGAACCTGGTTCAAGCTGCTCGACGATGACGGCAACGAAGTGCCGGCTGGCCAGCCGGGCGAAATCGCCATCAAAGGCCCGCAGGTCATGGCCGGCTACTGGCAGCGCCCTGACGAGACCGCGAAGGTCATGACGCCAGACGGCTACTTCAAGTCCGGCGACATCGGCGTCGTCGACGAGCGCGGCTTCTTCAAAATCGTGGACCGCAAGAAGGACATGATTCTCGTGAGCGGCTTCAACGTCTACCCGAACGAGGTCGAAGACGTGGTGTCCGGCATGGAAGGCGTGATGGAATGCGCCTGTGTGGGGGTGATGGACGAAAAGTCGGGCGAGGCAGTGAAGCTGGTCATCGTCAAGAGGAACCCGGAACTCACCGAAGCGCAGGTGCGCGAGTTCTGCAAGACCAACCTGACCGGCTACAAGCAGCCCAAGGTGGTGGAGTTCCGCACGGAACTGCCGAAAACGCCGGTCGGCAAAATTCTGCGTCGCGAGCTGCGCGACAAGAAATAAGGCGCAAGCCACTTCTTGCAGCAAAGGCGGCTTCGGCCGCCTTTTTCATTGAGCTTGGCATTTCGGGCAAACTCGTAGCCATGTCAATCACCGCCATTCTCAGCGCCCTGGCCGAAGAGCAGCAGGGCCTGCTCGAACTTTTGCAGCAGCCGCAGAAATCCAGCCACGCAGGACGTGATTTCTGGCAGGGGCGCCTGCATGGCCACCCCGTGGTGCTTGCACTTTCACGCATCGGCAAAGTGGCGGCAGCCACGACCAGCACCGCGCTGATCGAACGCTTCAGTGTGGAACGGATTATCTTCACAGGGGTGGCCGGCGGACTGGGTGACGGGGTCCAGATGGGCGATGTGGTGGTGGCTACAGAATTTGTGCAACATGACCTGGACGCCTCGCCGATTTTTCCGCGCTACGAAGTGCCGCTGTATGGACGGAGCCGGTTTCCTTGTGACGCAGCGCTGACCGCGCGCCTGCTTCAGGCTAGCCGTGCGGGCCTCGAGAGCCTCGCGCTCCCCGCGAAGACCCTGCTGCACCATGGCCTGATGGCCAGCGGGGACCGTTTTGTTTCCGGCATGCAGGAGTCCCGGAATCTGCGCATGGCTTTGAAGCAGGGTGGTCACGAAGTGCTGGCTGTGGAAATGGAGGGTGCGGCAGTGGCTCAAGTGTGTTTTGACTACGGTCTGCCGTTTGCCGCCGTGCGCACGATCTCCGACCGCGCCGACGACACGGCGCATGTGGATTTCCCGGTGTTCGTCAAGGATGTGGCCAGCCTGTATGCGCAGGCGATTGTCCGGCGCTTGCTTGAGGCGCTATAAATTCAATAGCTATTGGCGCCCGTATCCATTGGACCGGAGGTTGAATTGACTGACAAGCGCAGGGCGAAAGACTGCCGCGGTCATGGAGCCTCTTCACACCAGCAGTGGCCGCCGATCTGGCTCTGCCAGTCCGCAGGCGCAGCGGCCCCCTCGGGGGGCAGAGAGCTACACGCAGTGAGCGACCGTGGGGGCTATTTCAACCAGCCGCGACGCCGGAAATACCACATCGGTACCACCGCGCTCGCGGCCATCAACAGCAGGGCATACGGATAGCCCAGGGCCCAGTCGAGCTCGGGCATGAGCCGAAAGTTCATGCCGTAGACGCTGGCAATCAGCGTGGGCGGCAGCAGTGCGACGCTGGCCACCGAGAAGATCTTGATGATCTTGTTCTGGTTGATATTGATGAAACCCACCGTGGCGTCCATCAGGAAGTTGATCTTGTCGAAGAGAAAGGCGGTGTGCGAATCCAGCGAGTCGATGTCGCGCAAAATCTGGCGCGCTTCCTCGAACTGTTCAGCGTTGAGCATCTTGCTGCGCATCATGAAACTCACGGCGCGGCGCGTATCCATCACGTTGCGGCGAATGCGCCCGCTCAGGTCTTCGTGGCGGGCGATGGAGCCGAGCACCTCGCCGGCCATCACGTCGGTCACGTCGCCCGACAGCACCTTGGTACTGACTTTTTCAAGGTCAATGTAAATGCCTTCCAGCGTGTCGGCCGAATACTCGGCGTCGGCATCGAACAGCTTGAGCAGCACTTCCTTGGCGTCTTCGATCAGCCCGGGCGCGCGGCGCGCACGCATGCGCAACAGGCGGAACACCGGCACGTCCTCGTCGTGGATCGAAAACAGCACGCCTTTGCTCTTGAGGTCGTCGTTGACCAGGTTCAGGATAAAAGCCACCCGCACGGTGCGCGGTTCGTCGTCATCGGCAATCAGGAAGTCGGAACGGATGTGCAGCTCGCCGTTGTCCTCTTCATAGAACCGTGCGGACTCCTCGATGTCCTCGTCCATCACGTCTTCGGGAATTGACAGGCCGTAGTACTGCTTGATCCAGCGTTTTTCTTCCAGCGTGGGCGATTCCAGGTCCACCCAGATGGGCTGGAACCGGGAGAGTTCCTCGAGCGATTCGATTTCTTCCTGAAACAGGCGCCCATTGGCGAGCGTGAAGATATTGAGCATGACAGGCTCCCAATCGGTTTGGGGGCGCCGGCACCGCACCTCGGTTGGCGGGCATCGGCGGGGTTGTGGATGGTGGCATCGCTTTCAACCCCGGGGACGACATTGGCGTCGGTCTGCGGTGCTGAAAGCTAGCGACTGGGGCTGCTTTCCAAGGATTTCTCCGTGATGAATAAGCGGCGATTATGACACTTCAACCCCGGGCGATCCATCGCCGTTGTCACATAAAAAAGTCAATCAGTTCGCCTTTCCGTGCCTCGACGTCCCGCTCGCCCAGGGCCATCAGTGCCTTGATAAAACCGGGTTCAAACAGGAGGTAGCTTGCCAGTGCCGCGCCGCCCGGGCTGCCCTTGGCGCCCAGCGCGCCCAGGCCCGCCAGAGCGTTGTAAGTGGCAGCGGGCAACTCTCCCGCATGGGCCTGGGCCAGGGCGTCGAGCGACTGGGACGGTGCGATCGCGAGCACCTCGACCGGCCGGTAGGGCATGACGGCTGCGATTTCGCGCGGCATCTGAAGCAGGGTTTTGCTGACGCGCTGGGCCTGCTCGACATCGGCCTGCAATGTGTCCTGAAAGACGCTGGCCAGAGCGTGCCCGGCAATGGCGCCCAAGGTGGGCCGGCCCACATTGGCCGGGCTGCCGGTATTGCCCGTCAGTCCGGCACGCTCCGGCTGCCCCACGCCAATGACCAGGATTTTGCTGGCACCCAGGTGCAGCGCCGACGACAGCGGCGAGCTCTGGCGCATGGAGCCGTCGCCAAAAAATTCGCGATGGCCATCGACCCACAACGGCGTGGCTGGAAAGAGAAAGGGAATGGCGCTGGAGGCCATCAGGTGTTCGATCGTGATCGGCTGGAATTCGGCGCGCCGGCCAGGGCGGTTCCACAAGCCGGTGGCGGTGCCGGGCGCGGTCTGGCAGAAAGTCCAGTGCACACCGCTGGTGTAGCTCGATGCCGTGACCGCGAGTGCCAGCAGGGTTTTGTCCTGCAGGGCCTGCTCGATGTTGCCCAGCGAGATGACCCGGTGCAGTGTGTCCACCATAGGCGTGTTGTTCAAAAAGGCCTGCTGCCTCCGGACCTGCTGCGACAAAAACAGGGCCGCAGCAATACGGCTGGAGCGTATCCAGCCCGGCACCTTGAGCTGGTAGACCTGTGACGAGCGCAGCGTGGCCCAGAAGCTGGCAAGCTGCTCGAATGCAGCCAGACCCTCGTTGGCCCGGCTGGCAAGGTAGCAGGCGTTGAGCGCGCCGGCCGAAGTGCCGGCCAGAATCTTGAACGGAAAACGCTGGCTCGCCTCGCCACCCTGCTGGCCCAGAATGCGGGCCAGCGCCTGCAGGGCGCCGGCCTGGTAAGCGGTGCGGGCGCCGCCGCCCATCAATACCAGCCCCTTGAGGTCTTCGTCGGACCGCGTCAGGCCATTGGAAATAATCGTTTCAAGCGACATGGCGCGGGACAAACCCCTTCCCGGGCATCAGGAGCAAATTGGAATGGGCCATGGCTTTGTCTCTGAGTTCCAGGAAAAGGTGCGATGACTGGATCAATGCTGATTCTAGGGCTGCCTCTTGCCGGCGGCCTCCTCGTTTTGAAGGATGACAAGGCTGGCGAAGGTCGTTAGTATGTTCTTGTCAGGAGGCAAGTGCCGATTGTGAAGGCAGACCCCGAGGTGCCAACTCCAGCACTATTTCTACGCGGGGACCGGCCCAGAACTTGCCGCGGTCCCTTTGCCCAGCTCCCCCGGTCGCATGACCTTGGGTTTTTCGTCCGCCTGCCACAAGAGCGGAAGCCACCGAAGGCAAGAGATGCCAGCAGCGCTTGAAGTCTTGCTCATCGATAACGCGGAAAGGGACCTGGCCGGAGTCCCGGGGTTGCTGGCGGAGGCCGCTTTTGCTTTCAGGCCGGGCAGCGCCGACAGCCCGGCCACCCTGCGGGCTGCGCTGGAAAGCCAGTCGTGGGATATCGCCATCTGTGCCTACCATGCGACCGGCTTCAGCGGTTTCCCGGCGCTCGCGCTGCTGCAATCGCAGGCGCCTCGCCTGCCTGTGTTGGTGGTCTCCGGTGTTCCCGGTGAAGAGGCTGCGGTGGCGGCCATGAAAGCCGGCGCGACAGACTACCTGATGCTGGCCGGCTTGGCGCGGCTGGTTCCCGCCGTGCGCGAAGCCATAAGGCGACGCGGCGGCGACGCCCCCATCGGCCTTGCGGCGGAAAACGTCTTGCGTGAAAGTGAAGCAGGCCTGCGCCGGGCGCAGTTGCTGGCCCGGCTTGCCCACATCATCACGCGGCCCGATGGCTCGTTCGAGAGTTATTCAGAGTCACTGCTTGAACTGCTCGGCGTTGATGCCGCCCATGTGCCCTCCAGCACCCGGGCCTGGCTGGATATCCTGCATCCGGAAGATCGCGATCACTTCCGCGCCACGTCGATCCATGCCGGTGTTTCGGGCCGCCGCGTGGATCTGGAGTACAGGCTCAGGCATGCCGGCGGTGCCTGGCTTCATATGCGACAGGTCATAGAACCCCTGCACGGCACGCCCAGCGTCGACGGCAAGATGCGCTGGTTCTGCACCCTGCAGGACGTGACCAGCCAGAAGGTCGCCGAGGAAAAAATCCGCAAACTCAATCTTGATCTGGAGCGCGACATGCGTCGGCGCATTGCCGCCGAGCAGGAACATGCCGCACTGGAAGCCGGGTTGCGTGAGGCGCAGAAGATGGAATCGCTGGGCACGCTGGCCGGTGGCATCGCGCACGATTTCAACAACCTGCTTGCTGCCATGCTGGGCAATACATCGCTTGCGCGCATGAACCTGGAATCCCCCCACAAGGTGCGCCACAACCTGGACCAGGTGGATCGGGCAGGGGCGAGAGCGAAGGAGCTCGTCAAGCAGATCCTTTCCTTCAGCCGCAAGCAGCCCCAGCAGTTTGTGGTGCAGCCCATGCGCGCGGTCGTGATTGAAGCCCTCTCGCTGCTGCGCTCAACCCTGCCGGCCGGGGTGGACCTGGTGGTGACGATTCCGGATGCCGCGCCAACCTATGTCAATGTTGATGGCGGCCAGATTTCGCAGGTGCTGATGAACCTGTGCACCAACGCCTGGCATGCCACGAGCGGCATCGCCCCGCGCATTGAGGTGGTGCTGGATGAGCTTGTGCTGGAGGCGGGGCAGCGGCCTGCCGGCCTGGTTGCCGGTCCTTATGTGCGCCTGCAGGTCAAGGACAACGGGCACGGCATGGACGAGGGTACACGGGCCCGCATTTTTGAGCCTTTTTTCACGACCAAACCCGCCGGCCAGGGAACCGGCCTGGGTTTGGCCGTGGTGCACGGGATTGTCAAAACGCACGGCGGGGCTATCACGGTTGAAAGCGCGGTGTCCGGCGGGACGACATTTACCGTTTACCTGCCGGCTGTACTTGCACGCGAGATGCCGGTTGTGGAGGCCCCGGCTCCGGTGCCTGCACATGGGCTGGGCCGGCACGTCATGTATGTCGACGACTATGACGCCATGGGTGAGCTGGTAAGCGAAGTGTTGCGCGCGGCGGGCTACCGTGTCACCCTCCATACGCGCGGCGAGGACGCGCTTGCCGATCTGCGGGCCGCAACGGAAGCGTTCGATCTCATCATCACCGACCAGAACATGCCGGGCATGGCCGGTACGGAACTCGCGCGGCAGGTCAAGTTGATCCGGCCCGCGTTGCCTGTGATCATCAGTTCGGGCTACATCAGCGAGGAGCTGCGGACCCGGGCCCGCGAGGTGGGCGTGCCCGAAGTGATCGACAAGACAAGAAATATAGAGCGGTTGGCCGGCTCCGTTGCTGAATGGATGGGCGCTGCCGGGCATTGATGTTTTCCCGGGAGATGAAGATGCGCGCAATGCCTGAATAAAAGCACAGGTTTCTGGAATTGCGCGTGCCGTCTGCCAGAGCTCAAGCAACATGTGAGTCAGCACTCGCGCCTGGTCGGCGCGGGCATGCTATCGCGGCCGGCTTTTCCGGCTCCGCAGTCAAGACCCTTTTCAGACCGTTTCATTTTTTTGTTGCGAGGCAGGATTGCGTTTGCCTGGCTTCGGGCGCATAGTGAACCCAAGAGAGTTGTCCGTCCGCCGCTTCGTATATCCCGAGCCGAAGCGGTGTTTTTAACCCCCATCCAGCCATGGAAAAGGAGTCTCTTTATGAATTTGACGATCAGCGGCCATCACCTTGAAGTTACCCCCGCCCTGCGCGGCTACGTGACCAGCAAGCTGGACCGGATTACCCGGCATTTTGATCAGGTGGTGGACGTCAAAGTCCTGTTGACGGTGGATAACATGAAGGAAAAGGAGTTGCGCCAGAAGGCCGAGTGCAATGTACATGTCAAGGGACGTGATCTTTTTGCCGAAAGCTCGCATGCTGATCTGTATGCGGCGGTCGATGAGCTCGCTGACAAGCTCGATCGCCAAGTCGGACGTTACAAGACAAGAACCCAGGACCACCACCACGTGGCCGCCAAACGGCAGATGTAAGTTGCGGCAGCCGGATCGGCGCACCAGGCGCCGGCCGCGTGGCTGTCAAACCTGTTCTGAAGGCCGCCCTGGGCAGTCGGGCGGCTTTTTTATGGGCTGGGTGGTCTCCATGCTTGTGAAAGTGCATAATTCGGCGACCAAAACCCCGTTATGAACCGTCTTTCGCAAATTTTGCCCCCCAGCCAGGTTCTGGTCAGTGTTGAGGCCACCAGCAAGAAGCGTGCTTTTGAGGAAGCCGGGTTGCTGTTTGAGAACCAGCATGGACTGAACCGGGCCCTGATCACCGACAGCCTGTTTGCGCGTGAGCGTCTGGGTTCGACCGGGTTGGGTCATGGGGTGGCGATTCCGCACGGGCGCATCAAGGGCCTGAAAGCCCCCATGGCCGCGGTGTTCCAGCTGCATGTCCCGATCGGGTTTGATGCTCCCGACGAGCAGGCGGTGGGGTTGCTGATTTTCCTGCTGGTGCCCGAGGCTGCCACCCAGAAACACCTCGAAATCCTGTCAGAAATTGCGGAGCTGCTCAGCGACAGTGCCTTGCGTGAGCAGCTCAAGGCCAGCACCGATGCCGCTGCCTTGCACCAGCTGATCGCCTCCTGGCAGTCCAGCCACGCCGTCAGCCCCTGAACGCCCCGTGACTGTGACCCAGGGTTTTCCGGAAACAAGGGCATGAAGCCCACCGTCGTCAGTGCCGATGTCCTGTTTGAGGACCACCGCGCCGCCCTGAAGTGGGAGTGGGTTGCCGGCCTGGGTGCCTCGGAGCGGCGTTTCGACGAAGTAGCGGTGCGTGCAGCCCGTTCCGGCGCCGACCTGGTCGGCTACCTCAACTACATCCACCCCTACCGGGTACAGCTGCTCGGCGAGCGTGAAGTCGCCTACCTCAGCACGGGCAGCCCCGAGGACTGTGCCCGGCGCATCTCCCGCATCGTGACGCTGGAGCCGCCGGTGCTGATCATTGCCGACGGCCAGGTGGCGCCCGATACCCTGCTGTCGATGTGCGAGCGCGCGCAGATTCCGATGTTTGCCACGAAGGAGTCCGCCGCCTTCGTGATCGACGTGCTGCGCGCTTACCTGTCCAAACATTTCGCCGACCGCACTTCCATGCATGGCGTGTTCATGGACATCCTTGGCGTGGGCCTGATGATTACCGGTGAATCCGGCCTGGGCAAAAGCGAGCTGGGCCTGGAGCTGATTTCGCGCGGCCACGGGCTGGTGGCCGACGACGCGGTGGACCTGTACCGCATCAACCAGACCACCATCGAGGGCCGCTGCCCGGAATTGCTGCAAAACCTGCTCGAAGTCCGCGGCATCGGCCTGCTCGACATCAAGGCGATTTTTGGCGAGACAGCTGTTCGGCGCAAGATGCGGCTCAAGCTCATCGTGCACCTGGTGCGGCGCGAAACGCTGGAGCGCGAATACGAGCGCATTCCCTACGAACCGCTGATGCAGGATGTTCTGGGTATTCCGGTGCGCAAGGTGATCATCCAGGTGGTGGCCGGCCGCAATATTGCGGTGCTGGTCGAGGCGGCCGTGCGCAACGTGATTCTTCAGCTTCGCGGCATCGACACGTACCAGGAGTTTGTCGAGCGGCACCGCCAGGCCATGGAGCGCGGCGGCTGAATAGCCCCCACGGTCGCTCACTGCGTGTAGCTCTCTGCCCCCCGAGGGGGCCGCTGCGCCTGCGGCCCGGCGAAGCCGGTTCCGCGGCCCCTGCTTGAATTGAGAGCACCTGCGTTCGCCCACTTTGTGCGCGGCGCGAAGCCTTTGCCTCACATATTGCTATTGAATTGGTAGCTGCTTGCGCCCGCCACTCAAGGGGCGTTGCATATTTTTCTCAAAAATCAGCCGTGGTGCGGATGCCGTGGCGACGTCGGCCGGTTCGGGCACTTGTCCTTGGTGCAGTTGGCATACATCGACAGCGAGTGGTCGGCGATCGCGAAGCCCTTGGCCTTGGCGACCGCATGCTGGCGCTTTTCGATTTCCGCATCGTAAAACTCTTCGACCTTGCCGCAATCGAGGCACACCAGGTGGTCATGGTGCTGACCTTCGTTGATTTCGTAGACGGCTTTGCCGGACTCGAAATTGCTGCGGTTGAGCAGGCCGGCCTGCTCGAACTGGGTCAGCACCCGGTAAACCGTTGCCAGACCGATATCGGAGCGGTCTTCCAGCAACACCCTGAAAACGTCTTCGGCCGTCATGTGCCGCTGTTTGCCGGTCTGGAAAATCTCGAGGATTTTCAGGCGCGGCAGAGTGGCTTTCAATCCGGTGTTTTTGAGTTCGTCGATATTGCTCATTGGGAAGCTTCCTGAAGAAAAAGAGGCCGCAGTCGGGGCCCGTGCAGGCTGGCCATTCAGGGGCAGGGTGCTCGCGTGCGGCAGCACCCCCTGCCGCTACAATGACCGATCATATCGCTACACCTCCCTACTATGTCAGCCCTGTCTGCAAAATACCGTTACGGCATCCAAACCGCTCTCACCGTCCTGGCCTGTGCCGGGCTGGCAGCCTGCGGCAGCATCAAAGGCATGACCAGCGGGCTAAGCGAGAGCAAGGTCAATCCCGCCAACTGGATCACGCCCTACAAGGTGGAAATCGTGCAGGGCAACTTTGTCTCCAGGGAACAGGTGGAGCAGCTCAAGCCGGGCATGGCCCGTGCCCAGGTGCGCGAGGTCCTTGGAACCCCTTTGCTGGCCAGTGTTTTCCATGCGGATCGCTGGGACTATGTTTTTACCCTGAAGCGTGAGAACACGGATCCGCAATCGCTCAGGCTGACAGTTTTCTTCAAGGAAGACGTGCTGGATCGTTTTGAAGGCGACACCATGCCCAGCGAAGCGGACTTTGTGGCCAAGCTCGACACCCGCCGCAAACTCGGCAAGGTTCCGGTGCTGGAACTGACAGAAGAGCAGCTCAGGGCGCTTGAAAAGAAACCTGTGGCCAACGCAACTACTACTGCGGTCACGCCCCCACCGGCCAACCCGCCCACCGCCAGCTACCCGCCGCTGGAAAGCCCGACAAGGTGAGCGCGCAGCAGCCCCTTCACCGGATTGCAGTGGCCGGGGCCAGCGGCCGTATGGGCCAGATGCTGGTCGAGGCTATCCGATCCAGTGGTGACTGCGAGCTGACCGGTGCACTGGATGTCGCCGGCAGCCCGGGACTGGGCACCGATGCGGCGGCCTTCCTGGGGCAGTCCAGCGGCGTGAAGATCACCTCGGACCTTGCCGCCGGGTTGGGCGGCGCGCAGGTGCTGATCGACTTCACCCGGCCCGAAGGCACCATGGCCCATCTGGCCAAATGCCGTGAGCTCGGTGTCAAGCTGGTGATCGGCACGACCGGTTTTACCGACGCGCAAAAGGCCGAGATTGCCGCGGCCGCCAAAGACATCGCCATCATGATGGCGCCCAACATGAGCGTCGGCGTCAACGTCACGCTCAAGCTGCTGGAGATGGCGGCCAGGGCGCTGTCGACCGGTTACGACATCGAAATCGTCGAAGCCCATCACCGGCACAAGGTCGATGCGCCTTCCGGCACCGCGCTGAAAATGGGCGAAGTGATTGCCGGCGCCCTGGGCCGCGACCTGCAAGACTGTGCGGTTTATGCCCGGGAAGGCGTCACCGGCGAACGCGATCCCTCGTCGATCGGTTTCGCAACGATTCGCGGCGGCGACATTGTGGGCGACCACACGGTGCTGTTTGCCGGCACCGGTGAGCGCATCGAAATCACCCACAAGTCCTCCAGCCGCGCGACTTATGCCCAGGGCAGCCTGCGCGCCTCGCGCTTTCTGGCCGGAAAGCCGGCCGGCTTGTTCGACATGTTCGATGTGCTGAACCTGAAATGAGCGCTGCGACGAGCGTGGGGCCACCGCCTTCACCAGTTAGGGCCGCGGAACCGGCTCCGCCGGGCCGCAGGCGCAGCGCCCCTCTTTCCCGTGCAAGGGGCAGCGCACCGCCGAAGGCACACGCAGTGGCAAGCGTGGGGGCTTCATGCTCTCGCTGATCACACAGGGCGATGCCGTCACTGCGCTTGTCGCAGTGCTGCTGCTGGCGATGTCGGTGGCCAGCTGGGTGGTGATCCTCTGGAAGGCCTGGCTTCTGAAGCGCGCAGCGGGTGACGTGGCGCGCAGCACGGCAGTGTTCTGGCAGTCGGCCTCCCTGGAGGCTGCCCGACCGAAAGTGGCGGCTTTCGACCGCGAAGCGCTGGTACTGCCCCTGATTGCTGCCACCCTGGTTCAGGCGCAGGGCACCCTGGCCTCGGCCGGTGACAAGTCCTGGCAGCTGACGCGTGTTTTGCGCGATGCGCTGCATGCCGTGCTGCACAAGCTGCAATACGGCCAGGTCCTGCTCGCGACGGTGGGCTCTACGGCGCCTTTTGTGGGCCTGCTGGGTACCGTTTGGGGCATTTACCATGCGCTGGTGGGCATTTCCGCTGCCGGACAGATCACCATCGACAAGGTGTCCGGCCCGGTGGGCGAGGCACTGATCATGACGGCCGCCGGCCTGGCCGTGGCGATACCCGCCGTGCTGGCCTATAACATCTTCGGCCGCAACATCAGCCGCATCGAGGCGGACCTGGAAGGCTTTGCCTACGATTTGCGGGAACTGCTCGCCGCAGGCAGCTCCAGCGGCCAAGCCCCGGAGTGCCGCGAAGAGCTGTCGGACACTGGTGCGGGGCTTTCGTGAGTTTTGGCCGCCTGGAACGCACCCAGGGCGCGCAGCCCATGAGCGAGATCAATGTCACGCCGCTGGTCGATGTGATGCTGGTGCTGGTGGTGATCTTCATCATCACTGCCCCCTTGCTGGCCAGTTCGATCAAGCTCGATTTGCCGAAAAGCGAATCCGCCAAACCGAATGAAGCGCCGCTTTATGTCACGCTGGCAGTCAACAAGGCCGGCCAGGCCTTTCTGAACGATCAGCTGGTTTCAAGTGCGCAGCTCGACCAGCGCCTGAAGCAAAGCGCCGCGCTCAATCCCGATACGGAAGTGCAACTGCGTGCCGACGAGGCCGTGCCTTATGGCCGTATCGTCGAACTCATGGGCATCGCGCAAAAGGCCGGCCTGAACCGCATCGGCTTTGTCGCGGACACGCCTCCCGCACGGCCCTGAAGCCAGCCTGGCCGGGCCAGCGCCTAAAATCCCTGCATCCGGCGGCCAGCGGCTGCTTTATTCCTTTTCCATTTCCCTGCGCCATGCAAGACAAATACCAGCACCTCGACGTTGAGCGCATTGCGCAAGCCCACTGGACGGCCGCAGACGCCTACCGCGTCACCGAAGACAGGTCCAAAAAGAAGTACTACGCCTGCTCCATGCTGCCTTACCCCAGCGGCAAGCTGCATATGGGCCATGTACGCAACTACACCATCAACGACATGCTCACGCGCTACCTGCGCATGAAGGGCTACAACGTGCTGATGCCCATGGGTTGGGATGCATTTGGCCTGCCCGCCGAAAACGCTGCGATGAAAAACGGTGTGCCTCCCGCACAGTGGACCTACGACAACATTGCCTACATGAAAAAGCAGATGCAGGCGATGGGGCTGGCCATCGACTGGAGCCGCGAGGTCACGACCTGCGACCCGGGTTATTACAAGTGGAACCAGTGGTTGTTTCTGAAGATGCTGGAAAAAGGCATTGCCTACCGCAAGACCCAGGTCGTCAACTGGGACCCGGTGGACCAGACCGTACTGGCCAACGAGCAGGTGATTGACGGCAAGGGTTGGCGCACCGGCGCCGTGGTGGAAAAGCGTGAGATTCCGGGCTACTACCTGAAGATCACCGACTACGCCGAAGAACTGCTGGACAGCGTGAGCCACAAACTGCCTGGCTGGCCCGAGCGCGTCAAGCTGATGCAGGAAAACTGGATAGGCAAAAGCGAAGGTGTGCGTTTTGCTTTCACGCACGACATCAAGGATGCTTCCGGCAAGTTGATTGCTGACGGGAAGATGTACGTCTTCACCACGCGCGCCGACACCATCATGGGCGTGACCTTCTGTGCAGTGGCCCCGGAGCATCCGCTGGCCGTTCATGCGGCCTCCACGAGCCCCAAGCTGGCGGTTTTCATTGAAGAGTGCAAGTCTGGCGGCACGACCGAAGCCGAGCTCGCGACGCAGGAAAAAAAGGGCGAGCGTACCGGCCTCTTTGTGACGCACCCGTTGACGGGCGACAAGGTCGAGGTCTGGGTCGGCAACTACGTGCTCATGAGTTACGGCGACGGCGCCGTGATGGGCGTGCCGGCACATGACGAGCGCGACTTCGAGTTCGCCAAAAAATACGGCCTGCCCATCAAACCGGTCATCGACGTCAAAGGCCAGGCCTACAGCACCGACGCCTGGGTTGACTGGTACGGCGACAAGCAGCAGGGCGTAACCATCCACTCCGGCAAATACGACGGCCTGGGCTGCAAGGCTGCGGTAGACGCTGTCGCCGCCGACCTGGCCGCCAAAGGCCTGGGCGAGAAGAAAACCACCTGGCGCCTGCGCGACTGGGGCGTGAGCCGCCAGCGCTACTGGGGCACGCCGATTCCCATCATCCACTGCGACGAACACGGCGCGGTACCGGTGCCCGAGAAAGACCTGCCCGTGGTGTTGCCACAGGACTGCGTGCCTGACGGTTCGGGCAACCCGCTGCACAAACACGCTGGCTTCCATGCCGGTGTGGTCTGCCCGGTCTGTGGCAAAGCTGCGCGGCGCGAGACCGACACCATGGACACCTTCGTGGACAGTGCCTGGTATTACATGCGCTATTGCGACCCGAAGAACGAAGAAAAAATGGTCGCCGAGGGCGCCAACTACTGGATGCCGATGGACCAGTACATCGGTGGCATCGAACACGCCATCCTGCATCTGCTGTATGCGCGCTTCTGGACCAAGGTCATGCGCGACATGGGGCTGGTCAAGGTTGATGAGCCCTTCACCAAGCTGCTGACGCAGGGCATGGTGCTCAACCACATCTACTCCCGCAAAGGCGAGAAAGGCGGTGTTGAGTATTTCTGGCCGGCCGATGTGGATGATGTGAATGACGAACACGGCAAGGTCACGGGTGCGAAGCTGCGCAAGGACGGCTCCATGGTGACCTACGAAGGTGTGGGCACCATGAGCAAGAGCAAGAACAATGGCGTGGACCCGCAGGAGCTGATCGAAAAATACGGCGCCGACACCGCGCGCCTGTACACCATGTTCACTTCGCCGCCTGAGGCCACGCTGGAGTGGAACGATGCCGGCGTCGAAGGTTCCTACCGCTTCCTGCGCCGCGTCTGGAACTTCGGCGCCAAGCTTGATGCTATGAATTCGGGAGCAAAAAACTCCCGTCCGCAAAGGGCTGGAGTCATATTTGACAAGGAGACGCAAGCACTGCGCCGCGAAGTCCACACCGTGCTCAAGCAGGTGGATTACGACTACCAGCGCATGCAATACAACACAGTGGTGTCGGGCGCCATGAAATTGCTCAATGCGCTGGAGGATTTCAAGGGTGAGATGTCGGCCGGCGCGGCCTTTGCACTGCGCGAAGGCATGGGCATCCTGCTGCGCTGCCTTTACCCGGCAACGCCGCACGTGGCGCACGCCTTATGGTCCGAACTCGGTTTTGCGCAGGAGCGGGGCGACCTGCTCGACACGTCCTGGCCCGAGGTGGACGATTCCGCACTGGTGCAGGACGAAATCGAGCTGGTGCTGCAGATCAACGGCAAGCTGCGCGGCTCTGTCACGGTGCCCGCGGGCGCCGACAAGGCCGCGATTGAAGCGGCCGCGCTGGCCTCGGACGCCTTTGTCAAACAGGCTGCAGGCGCGCCGGCCAAAAAAGTCATTGTTGTACCGGGCCGCCTGGTCAACATCGTCGTCTGAAGGAAACCACCATGCAACGTCGCGTTTTTCTGTTGGCCGCCGCAGTGGCGGCTGGCCTGAGCGGCTGCGGCTTTGCGCTGCGCAAGGCGCCCAACTATGCGTTCAAGACCATTTACAGCGGTGTGGGTGAAGGCTCCACGCTGGGAACGGAGCTCAACCGCAACCTGGAAGCCGGCGGCACCGTGAAAGTGATTCGTGATGCGCGGTTGATCGAGCAGGCGGAAGTGATACTCGATGTGCTGCTTGACCAGCGTGAGAAAACCGTGGTCGGCGTCAATGCCTCTGGCCAGGTGCGCGAGTTCCAGTTGCGCACGCGTTTCAGGTTCCAGCTGCGCACGCTCAAGGGCAAGATGCTGATTCCTCCCGATGAAATTGTGCTGCAGCGCGACATCAGCTTCAACGAGTCCGCCGTTTTGGCCAAGGAAACTGAAGAAGCCCTGCTGTACCGTGACATGCAAAGCGATATCGTCCAGCAGATCCTGCGCCGGCTGGCCGCGGTGAAAAGCCTGGAATAGCAGGCGCTGCACAGTCCTACTGGCGCATCAGCGTGCTCTTGCCGAACAGGCTTTCAATCAGCTCCAGCGCTACCTCCGCCGTGCCGTTCCGCACATCCAGCGCCGGGTTGAGTTCCATCACATCGAGTGAGCCCATGCGCCCGGTGTCGGCAATCATTTCCATGCACAGCTGCGCTTCGCGGTAGGTTGGCCCCCCTTTGACAGCGGTGGCGACGCCCGGGGCGATGGCGGCATCCAGAAAATCAACGTCGAGGCTCACGTGCACGTGGGTGTTTTCATCAACACCTTCCAGTGCGGCTTCCATGGTGCGCTTCATGCCCATCTCATCGATGTAACGCATGTCAAAAACCTGCAGGCCCGATTGCCTGAGAAAACGCTTTTCACCCTCGTCCACACTGCGGATGCCGATCTGCCGGATTTGCGCGGGATTGATTGCCGGCACAACAGCGCCTATTCCAGTCAGTTCTTGCGGCCCATGACCACACAACACGGCCACCGGCATGCCGTGCACGTTGCCAGTGGGCGTGAGTTCACTGGTATTGAAATCGGCATGCGCATCCAGCCAAACCACCCGCAGTTTTTTACCTGTTTGCCGGCAATGGCGCGCCACGGCACTGATGGAACCTATACCGAGGCAGTGATCACCGCCCAGCAGAATCGGCAAATGACCGCTGGCCAGGCTCTGGAACATGGCCTCATGCACCGACCGGTTCCAGCTGGCCACTTCGCCCAAATGGCGGTAACCATTGACGGGGGGTAACCAGGGGTTGGTCGGGCCTGACAGGTTACCCATGTCCGTGACTTGCAGGCCGTGAGCCCGCAGTGTTTGCTGGATGCCTGCTACGCGCAGTGCCTCGGGCCCCATGGAGGCACCCCGGCTACCCGCGCCAATGTCGGTGGGTGCGCCGATCAGGTCGACAGGACGGTCTGCCGGGGTGTTCATCCTGGGGTGACTGCCAGTGGGGAAGGTGCCCGGACATTTCGCCGGGCCACGCCGGCAGGCGCGGGGGCCAGCAGGCCAAAGAGGTTTTTGGGGTTGGCGATGTCGGGGATCAGGTCGATCTGCTGGCGGCGTTGCGTATTTTCGAGCTGGAGCTTGTGCAGGTAGCGCAGCGCCGAATAGTCTTCCAGCGCAAAACCCACCGAGTCGAAAATCGTTACTTCGGCTGGTGAGGTGCGGCCGGGAGCTGCGCCGCTGAGTACTTCGGCAAATTCTGTCACCGCAAAGCTGGCCGGCATTTGCTGGATCTCGCCTTCAATGCGCGACTGGGGCTCATACTCCACCACCACCCGGGCGTCGCTCCTGCGCAGGATGTCGGCGTGCAGCTCGGTCTTGCCGGGGCTGTCACCGCCCACCGCGTTGATGTGCATGCCGGGCACCACCATCGCGGGGGTGAGGATGACGGCGTTGCGCTTGTCTGCGGTGAGGGTGGTGACGATGTCTGCACCCTGTACCGCCTCTGCCGCCGATCTGCAGCAGGTGACATGCATCCCCGGCAGGCCAAGCGTGCGCAGGTTGTGCGCCAGTTTTTCCGTGGCCAGGCTATCTACGTCGTGCAGCCTGAGTTGTTTGATGCCCAGCATGTGGTGAAACGCAATCGCCTGGAATTCGCTTTGCGCGCCGTTGCCGATCAGGGCCATGACGCAGCTGTCTGGCCTGGCCATCGATTTCGCGGCCAGCGCCGACATGGCGGCAGTGCGCAGGGCGGTAGTCACGGTCAGTTCCGACAGCAGCAGCGGATAGCCGGTTTCAACATCGGCCAGCACGCCAAACGCGGTGACGGTCAGCAGGCCGCGCGCTGTGTTCTGGGGGTGGCCATTCACATACTTGAATGAATACATCCGGCCATCGCTGGTGGGCATGAGCTCAATCACGCCGTCGGGCGAATGAATCGCATGGCGCGCCGACTTGTCGAAGTCGCTCCAGCGTCGGTAGTCGGCCTCAATCTCTTCAGCCAGGCCCTCCATAAAAGCTGCCGGTCCCATGCGCCCGACGATGCGCCGTATGCCTTCGATTCCGATGTACGCCACCATGATATGTCTCCCGATGCCTTGGCCGTATGAGGACCAAATGGTTTGCAGACAGCACGCTGCCCTCGTGCTGAAAACAATTGTGTTGAGGGCTGGCGCTAAAAAATAGACAACAAACTGACTATTAACTCAATGAAAATGAACAAAAAGTCAGAATGAATTGGCGTTTAGTCATTAAACTCACCCCATGGACGACACCGACCGCCAGCTGATTTCTTTGCTGCGCGATAACGCCCGCGCCTCGGTGGCCTCGCTGGCCAAGGTTTTGCGCGTTTCGCGCGGCACGGTGCAAAACCGGCTGAACAAGCTCGAGGCTGACGGCACTATCGTGGGCTATACCGCTCGTTTGCGGCCGCAGGCTGAAGCCCACCAGATACGGGCGCTGATGACGGTGGCCGTGGAAGGAAACCGCATCGGCCATGTGCTCAGCGCGCTGCGTGGTGACCCGGCCGTGAGCGCGCTGCACACCACGAATGGCCGCTGGGACATCGTGGCCGAGTTGCGTGCCGACAGCCTAGAGGCCTTTGACCGCGTGCTCGGACGCATCCGCTTGCTTGAAGGCATTGCCAATACGGAAACCAGCCTGCTGCTGTCGACCAGCAAGCTTTGATTTTGAACACCGGCGCTAAACTTCACCCATGAACCTGCCCCCTGCGCAGCTCCAGGAGCATCTCAAACGCGGAATAAGAAGCCTTTACACCCTGCATGGCGACGAGCCGCTGCTGGTGCAGGAGTTTGCCGATGCGCTGCGCTGCGCGGCGCGCGAGCAGGGCTACACCGAACGCACGGTGCACACGGTGGCCGGTGCGCATTTCGACTGGAGCGAGGTGCTGGCCAGTGGCGGCTCGCTGAGCCTGTTTGCCGACAGGCAGATTGTCGAGATTCGCATCCCCAGCGGCAAACCCGGCAAGGACGGCTCGGTGGCGTTGCAGCAGATCGCCGAGCGAGCCCAGGGTGACGACAGTACATTGACCCTGGTGCTGCTGCCACGCCTGGACAGCATGACGACCAAGAGCGCCTGGTTCGGCGCGCTGGAAAGTTTTGGCACCACGGTGAAGTTCGACCCCATCGACCGCCGCAGCCTGCCGCAATGGATTGCCCAGCGCCTGCAGCAGCAGGGCCAGCGCGTGGCAGCGGGTGAAGAAGGGCAACGCACGCTGCAGTTTTTTGCAGACCGTGTGGAAGGCAACCTGCTGGCCGCGCACCAGGAGATCCAGAAGCTGGGCCTGCTTTACCCCGCAGGCGGGGGCGCGTCGGCAGAACTCAGTTTCGACCAGGTCGAAAATGCCGTGCTCAATGTCGCGCGGTACGACGTTTTCAAGTTGTCGGAGGCTGTGCTGGGTGGCCAGGCGCTGCGCGTGCAACGCATGCTCGACGGCCTGCAGTCCGAAGGCGAGTCGGAGGTGCTGGTGCATTGGGCCCTCAGCGAAGACATCCGCAGCATGAAACGGGTCAAGGATGCACTAGGCGCAGGCCGGCCCATGCCCATGGCGCTGCGCGAAAATCGTGTCTGGGGCGTCAAGGAAAAACTGTTCGAACGTGCGCTTCCCCACATTGGCGAGACCACGCTGGCCAATTTGCTGCATGCTGCGCACAAGGTTGACGGCATCGTCAAAGGCCTGAAACAACCCGACTGGCCCACGGACGGCTGGCAGGCGCTCCAGCGCTTGGCCGGCATGGTGTGCAGTGCGTGTACGGCGCCGGCTCCCCGCAGCGCCCGCATGCAGCCCAGCGTGGCCAGGCACTAGCGCAGGACTTCGACGCGACACGGGTAAAAGCCTTTTTTTCGTAGTGTTGCCCGCTTGCCGTTTGGCAATCAGGCCCGTTCGGTGCAAGAATTAATGCAATGGCTGGCCGGCGGAGGGCGGAGGAAGGAATCCGGCCAGCGGCATGCCCTGCAGGAGCACAAGCATGAAACGTGATCAGTTCGGCCGGCCGCAGGATCTGACGGCCACCCAGCCCATCAGCCAGGACGTGCTGAAGGAAAAATACCTCAAACCCGGCGAGTCGGGCGTGGAAGACTTGTACCGGCGCGTGGCGCGCGCCCTGGCCTCGGTCGAGCCCGAGGCGGAGCGTGCCCAGCATGAAGCGCTGTTCCTCGAGAACCTGCACGCCGGGGCGATTGGCGCAGGCCGCATCATGAGCGCAGCGGGCACGTCCATCCAGGCCACGCTGATCAACTGTTTTGTGCAACCCGTGGGGGACTGCATCCAGGGTGTCGACGATGGCGGTTACCCAGGCATCTATGAGGCCCTGCGCGAGGCGGCCGAAACCATGCGGCGCGGTGGCGGCGTGGGTTACGATTTTTCGCGCATCCGGCCCCGCGGCGCCGAGGTCAAGGGCACCGCGTCCATGGCCTCCGGCCCCTGCAGCTACATCAACGTCTTTGACCAGTCCTGCTCCACTGTGGAAAGCGCGGGTTCACGGCGCGGTGCGCAGATGGGTGTGCTGCGCATCGATCACCCGGATGTGCACGAGTTCATCACTGCCAAACGCACGCCCGGGCGCTGGAACAACTTCAATGTGTCGGTCGGCATGCCGGACACCTTCATGCAGGCTCTTGCCGAAGACCAGCCTTGGGAGCTGGTGCACAAGGCCAAACCCGGAGCCCCGCTGATCGCGCAAGGGGCTTTCCAGCGCGCCGACGGCCTGTGGGTCTACCAGACGGTGGCGGCACGCGAGTTGTGGGACACCGTGATGCACTCGGCCTACGATTTTGCCGAGCCCGGCATCCTGTTTCTGGACCACATCAACCAGGACAACAACCTGCGTTATTGCGAAGACATTGCGGCGACCAATCCCTGCGGCGAGCAGCCGCTGCCGCCTTATGGCTGCTGCGACCTCGGGCCCATCATCCTCACGCGTTTTGTGCGCAACCCCTTCGGCTTTAACGGTTTGCCGGACTTTGATTTCGAGGCTTTTACGAAATCGGTGGCGACCCAGGTGCGCGCGCTCGACAACGTGCTGGACGTGACCTTCTGGCCGCTGCCGCAGCAGCGGGCCGAGTCGGCCGCCAAGCGGCGGATTGGCGTCGGTTTCACCGGTCTGGGCAATGCGTTGGCCATGCTTAGCCTGCGCTACGACGCGCCCGAAGGCCGCGAGATGGCCGCCCGTATCGCCGTGCACATGCGCGATGCAGCCTATGCCGCATCGGTGGGGCTGGCAAAGGAAAAGGGCGCATTCCCGAAGTTCGACGCGGCAGGCTACCTCGCTCCCGGCACCTTTGCCAGCCGGCTTCCTGCGGCCTTGCAGCAATCCATCCGTGCGAACGGCATACGCAACAGCCACCTGCTGTCGATTGCACCCACCGGCACCGTCAGTCTGGCGTTTGCCGACAATGCATCCAACGGCATAGAGCCGCCGTTCTCCTGGATGTACCGGCGCAAGAAACGAGAGTCCGACGGCAGCACCACCGAGTACGCGGTGGAAGACCACGCCTGGCGCCTGTACCGCGAACTCGGCGGCGACGTGGACAACCTGCCTGGCTACTTTGTTTCGGCGCTCGAGATGTCGGCAGACAGTCACATTGGCATGATGGAAGCGGTGCAACCGTTTGTGGATACGGCGATCTCCAAGACCGTCAACGTGCCGGCCGACTACGCCTACGAAGACTTCAAGGGCCTGTACCAGCAGGCCTGGCGCGCCAAGCTCAAGGGACTGGCCACCTACCGGCCCAATGCCATTCTCGGCTCGGTGCTCGAAACCCATGCGGATCCTGCAGCCGTGCCGGCAGCAGCGCCCGCTGTAGACCCGATGCGCGCGGTGATCGAAAGCCGGCCCAAGGGTGCACTGTCGGCGGTGGCGGAAAAAGTGGATTACTGGACGCAGGAAGGGCGCAAGACACTTTATATCGTGGTGTCCTTTTTGCCTGTGCCGGTCGCCATGGGCGAAGGCACGGTCGAGCGTGCCATCGAATTTTTCATGCCCGTGGGGCAGAGCGGCGAGTCGCAGCAGTGGATCACCTCCAGCATGCGCATGCTTTCACTGGCCGCGCGAGGCGGTTTTCTTGAGCGTGCGCTCAGCGACATGCGCAAGGTGGCCTGGGACCGTGGCCCGGTGCGGCTGGGAACCTACGAGAAAGCCGACGGCACACGCGTGCCGCTGTGGCACGACTCGGAAGTGGCCGCCATTGCCTATGCGGTGCAGAACATCATCGCGCGGCGCGCCCAGCAACATATCGCTGGTGCAGCGCCCGCGGTGGAGTCGCAGATTGATGTCGCCCTTGCGCCGCCGGTGATGGCGGGCAAGAAGTGCAGCGAATGCGGTGCCCATGCCGTGATCCGCAAGGACGGTTGTGACTATTGCACCCAGTGCGGCCATCTGGGCGTGTGTGGGTGAGCGAGCGCAGCGAATCGCTCTTGGCGACTGCGGCCGAAGCTGACCCGGCGCAGCTGGCGGCAGCCCTCATGCAGTCGCGCCAAACTATTTTGCCGAAACGGCTGGTGACACCCGGTCCTGATGCGAAGCAGCTCGACATGATCCTGCGTGCCGCCGCCACAGCGCCCGACCACAGGCAGCTCCTGCCCTGGCGATTTGTGCTGGTGCCACTGGCGGCGCGCGCACGGCTGGCCGGAGTCTTCGGCGCGGCACTGCTCGGTCGCGACGCTCAGGCCACCCCCGAACAGGTTGTGCAGGCTCACGAAAAAGCGTACCGCGCCCCCTTGCTCATGCTGGTGGTGGTCAATGGTGCGCGTGGCGATGCCGGAGTCGACCTGGCTGAACGCATCGTTTCTACTGGCGGTGCGGTGCAGAACATGCTGCTCATGGCCACAGCCTTGGGGTTCGGCTCGTCACTGACCAGCGGCAAGGCACTGAGGTCCGAGGGGCTGCGCCAGCTGTTCGGTCTGGCCGGCAGCGAACACGCCCTGTGTTTTATCAGCGTCGGCACCGCCCAGTCGCATAAGCCGGCTCGCCAGAGGCCGGTACCTGCTGATTTCGTGAGCACCCTTTCTGCCGATGGCGCCGTGTCCGGACGCGAGTCGACCGCCGATCCTCTGGCGGCCTCTGGCCATGATTAGAGGCAAAATAGCGGGATGAACGCGCCCGACTCCCCCAACGCCCTGGCTGCCCGCAGCGAACTCCCGGCGCTCATGCAGGCCATGGGTTCACAGGCAAAAGTGGCTTCTGCCCTTATGGCACGGGTGCCAGCAGCTATTAAAAACAGAGCATTGCTGGGTTTGGCCAGTTTGCTGCGCAGCCAGATCACGTCCCTGCAAATGGCCAATACCCTGGACCTGGAACGTGCCAAAACGGCCGGCCTGGCCGGACCCATGCTGGACCGGCTCAAGCTGAGCCCGCAAACCATCGAGACCGCGGCCCTGGGCTGTGAACAGCTGGCAGCCATGCCGGACGTCATTGGCGAGATCATCGGCATGAAGCAGCAGCCCAGCGGCATCCGCGTCGGCCAGATGCGTGTGCCCATCGGCGTGTTTGGCATGATTTACGAAAGCCGGCCGAATGTGACGATTGAGGCCGCCTCGCTGGCCATCAAAAGCGGCAACGCCTGCATTTTGCGCGGCGGCTCCGAAGCCATCGAGTCGAACAAGGCGCTGGCGGCGCTGGTGCAGCAGGCGCTCACGGGGGCTGGCCTGCCGGCCGATGCGGTGCAACTGGTGCCCACCACCGACCGCGAAGCCGTGGGCCTCCTGATCACCATGCCGCAGTTTGTGGACGTGATCATTCCGCGTGGCGGCAAAGGGTTGATCGAGCGGATCAGCCGCGACGCCAAGGTACCGGTGATCAAGCACCTGGACGGCAACTGCCATGTGTATGTGGACGACCCGTGCGACATCGCCATGGCGGTGACGGTGGCGGACAACGCCAAAACCCAAAAGTACAGCCCCTGCAATGCCAGCGAAGGTCTGTTGGTCGCGCGCGGCGTGGCCGCGGAGTTTTTGCCGAAAATCGGCGCGATCTACGCGGCCAAGGGCGTGGAGATGCGCTGCGACCCCGAGGCGCTGGCCATTCTGTCCGGCGTGAAAAATGCCAATAACACGGCCGCCACCGAGCAGGACTGGTACGAGGAATACCTGGCACCCATCATCAGCATCAAGGTGGTCACCGGTGTTGATGAGGCGATTGCCCACATCAACAAGTACTCGAGCCACCATACCGACGCCATCCTCACGCGCGACCACATGCATGCCCAGCGCTTCCTGCGCGAGGTGGACTCGGCCAGTGTGTTGGTGAATGCGAGTACCCGCTTCGCAGATGGCTTCGAGTTTGGCCTCGGTGCCGAAATCGGCATCTCGACGGACAAGTTCCATGCACGCGGGCCGGTCGGCATCGAGGGCCTGACCTCCCTCAAGTATGTGGTGCTCGGCCAGGGCGAAGTCCGCAGCTGAAAAAAGCCGCCGGCCGGCCGGGCGCCGGAATACCTCGACGGCTTACCTCTTGTAACCGCGTCGGGGCACCCCAATCTCCCTAAAATTCGGTCAGCTATCACCGAAGCAATAACAACGTTTCCCAATCGAAAGTGGCCGCATGGTTCCGCACCTCATTACTGCCTTGAACGGCCCCATCAACGAGCTGGAGCAGCGCATCCTGGACACCACACCGGCCATCGAGCGCTGGTTTCGCCTGGAGTGGATGGAGCACACGCCGCCCTTTTACAGCTCAGTCGATGTGCGCAATGCCGGCTTCAAGCTGGCGCCGGTGGACACCAACCTCTATCCCGGTGGCTGGAACAACCTCACGCCCGAAATGCTGCCGCTGGCCGTGCAGGCCGCGATGGCTGCGATCGAAAAAATCTGTCCCGAAGCGCGCAACCTGCTGGTCATTCCCGAGAACCACACGCGCAACACCTTCTACCTGGCCAACGTGCTGCAGCTCAAGCGCATTTTTCACCAGGCCGGACTCAATGTCCGGTTTGGCTCGCTCAGCCCGGACATCACCGCGCCGACGACGCTGACCCTGCCCACCGGCGACCAGATCACGCTGGAGCCGCTGGTGCGCACCGACCGGCGCCTGGGCCTGAAGAATTTCGACCCCTGCACCATCCTGCTGAACAACGACCTGTCGGCCGGCATTCCCGGCATGCTGGAAGACCTCAACGAGCAGTATTTGCTGCCGCCGCTGCATGCCGGCTGGTCGGTGCGGCGCAAGTCGCGCCATTTCCAGGCTTATGAAGAAGTGTCCAAGCGTTTCGGCAAGCTGCTGGGCGTGGACCCCTGGCTGATCAACCCGATGTTTGCCAAATGTGGCGAGGTCAATTTCGCCGAAGGCACCGGCATGGACTGCCTGACCAGCAATGTCGATGCGCTGCTGACCAAGATCCGGCGCAAGTACAAGGAATACGGCATCAACGAAAAGCCGTTTGTCATCGTCAAGGCCGACAACGGCACCTACGGCATGGGCATCATGACGGTGCGCGACGTGAAGGACCTGGACGAACTCAACCGCAAGGCCAAAAACAAGATGAGCACCACCAAGGACGGCCAGCAGCTGTCCGAAGTCATCATCCAGGAAGGTGTGCAGACCCACGAGCGCATCAACGACGCGGTGGCCGAACCGGTGGTTTACATGATGGACCGTTACGTGGTGGGCGGCTTTTACCGCGTGCATGCCGACCGTGGCATTGACGAAAACCTCAATGCCCCCGGCGCCAGCTTTGTGCCGCTGGCCTTTGCCGACAGCGGCCGGCTGCCGCAACCCGGCGTCAAACCGGGTTCCAGCGGGCCGAACCGCTTCTACATGTATGGGGTGATCGGCCGCCTGGCCATGCTGGCCGCCAGCTACGAGCTGGAAGCCACCGATCCGGACGCCGAGGTGTATGACTAGAGGCTTGTTCATCACCCCTGTCGTTCTCAATTCGCTGCGCTTCGTGTAGCGCCTTTTCCCCTTGCAGGGACGCCGCGAGGCATCCGGCAAAACCGGCTTGCCCGCGGCCGCTCGAAAGTCGGGGATGGTGACTGGCTGACGCTGGCTGTTTCAGCGCTTGCATGATGAATTGGCCTCTGGCCCATATCTGGTGGGCACGAACAGCTATCAAAATAGCAGCGACTGAGGAGCCGGAAAAAACCACCGGTAAGGGCACGCGCCGCCCGTCGCCGTTACAAGTTGTTGCAGTGCAACAAAAAATGGAATTCTTGCATTTAGGGGTGCACGCCGACTTGCCGAACACGGGTCGAGGCGCAAAATAGCGTTCCCCAAGGTAACCTTCCCGCCGCCGGGGCCCGGTCTCTGACCCCGGCTGCAAAGCGGGAATTTTTTGTGTCCAGTAAAAAATCATCTCTTGCGGCGCTCACCCTGGGCGCCATTGGTGTCGTCTACGGCGACATCGGAACCAGCGTCCTGTATGCCATCAAGGAAGTCTTCGGTTCCGGGCATGTGGCCTTCACGCCCGACAATATCTACGGCATCCTGTCCATCTTTTTCTGGACGCTGACGGTCATTGTCTCGATCAAATATGTGCTGCTGGTGCTGCGCGCCGACAACCACGGCGAAGGGGGGCTGGTGGCCATGCTGGCGCTGGCTTCGCAGGCCGTCAAGGACAAACCCGAGCTGCGGCGCATCCTGCTGGTCATCGGCATTTTCGGCACATCGCTGTTTTACGGCGATGGTGTCATCACGCCCGCGATTACAGTGTTGTCCGCGGTCGAGGGCTTAGAGGTCATTTCACCGACCTTTAAAGAATACGTCGTACCTGTTACCTTAATCATCCTGTTTACCCTGTTTGCCGTGCAAAAGCGCGGTACTGCCGGCATTGGCAAGTTCTTCGGGCCGATCACCCTGGTCTGGTTTGCCGTGCTGGCGTTGCTGGGGGTGTCGCAAATCATTGCCAACCCCGTCATCCTCAAGGCGCTGAGCCCGCACTACGCCCTGATGTTCATGTGGTTCAACCCTGGTACCACCTTCATCATCCTGGGCGCGGTGGTGTTGTGCGTGACCGGTGCCGAGGCGCTGTATGCCGATCTGGGTCATTTCGGCAAGAAACCGATACGCCTGGCCTGGTTCTCGGTGGTCATGCCGGCGCTGACACTCAACTATTTTGGCCAGGGCGCACTGCTGCTGAACAATCCGGAGGCCGTCAAAAACCCCTTTTACCTGATGGCCCCGGAATGGGCGCTGTTGCCCCTGGTGCTGCTGGCAACCATGGCCGGCGTTATCGCCTCGCAGGCACTCATCACCGGCGCCTTCAGTGTGACCAAACAGGTGATCCAGCTGGGTTACCTGCCGCGCCTGAACATACAGCACACCAGCGTGCGCGATACCGGCCAGATCTACATTCCGCTGGTCAACTGGGGCCTGTTTGTCACCATCGTGCTGGCCGTCGTGATGTTCCGCTCGTCGAGCAACCTGGCGGCCGCCTATGGTATTGCCGTGTGCACGGACATGTTGATCACCACCGTCCTGACTTTCTACGTGATTCGTTATGGATGGAAATACCCCTTGTGGCTCTGCCTTTCCGCAACGGGTGTCTTTTTTGTCGTGGACTCCGCCTTCTTCGCCTCCAACCTGATGAAGCTGTTTGCCGGCGGCTGGTTCCCGCTGGTGATCGGCGGGATCATCTTCACGCTGATGATGACCTGGAAGCAGGGCCGGCATTTGCTGAACGAGAAACTGCGCGCCGATGCGATCGACCTGCCCAGCTTCCTGGGTGCAGTTTTCGTCAGCCCGCCCGCCCGTGTCGAAGGCACGGCGGTGTTCCTGACCGCCGAGCCCGGCGCCGTGCCCAACGCCCTGCTGCACAACCTCAAGCACAACAAGGTGCTGCATGAGCAGAACCTGTTCGTCACGGTGCGCAGCCACGAGGTGCCCTGGATAGGCATGGACAAGCGGCTGGCCATCGAGTCGCTGGGGCACAACTGCTGGCAGGTGGTGATTCATTACGGTTTCAAGAACGACCCGGATCTGCCCAAGGCGTTGCAGCAGATGCGCACGCGCGGTTGTGAACTCGAGGTCATGACCACCAGCTACTTCCTCTCGCGCGATGTGGTGGTGCCGACCATCGGCAGCGGCATGGCATCGTGGCGGGAGAAGCTGTTTGCGCAGATGCACCATAACGCGAGTGGTGCGGCGGATTTTCTGAATCTGCCGAACAACTCGGTGGTGGAGCTGGGTAGCAAGATCGAGATTTGATCTTGGTGTTTTGGGGCTTTTGCCCAGTAAATTCGGGCGCGAATAGCTACTGAATTCATAGCAAGACTTGTCTTGTCATCCCGGACTTGATCCGGGATCCATTCAGGCGATCCTCCAACGCCACGCCTTCCACCGGGCTGAGCTTGTCGAAGCCGTCTTTGCTTTCTGCGCAGGAGGTTTGCCTACAAGCCGGGGGTTGCCCGGCGGCAACTCACTTTTCTTTTGCGTCGCCAAAAGAAAAGTAAGCAAAAGAAAAGGCGACCCTACTGTCTGCGACCCTCCTTCGCTGTCGCTGCGGAGGGCAACCTGCGGTGCTCGGTCCAGCCGGGGCCGGGCTCGAACTCGCTACGCTCAGACAATCGCCCGTCCTGATCCGTCTGGCCCTGCGCTCCTCGGCGCATACAGAAGGGTGGGGGGATGAAAGCGGGAGCGGATTCGGGTACGCAACCGGGCTCCGGCGGGGGGGCGCCAAGCCCGACCCC
>Ga0307513_10000542_pt1 | contig 53889 bp, 28 predicted proteins | sample 15_EM_MG_FD_202174 | JGI IMG/M metagenome (GOLD analysis project Ga0307513, IMG submission 202174) | Populus trichocarpa ectomycorrhiza microbial communities from riparian zone in the Pacific Northwest, United States - 15_EM | ecosystem: Host-associated > Plants > Roots > Unclassified | place... | reverse complement strand
ATTGTAATTTGTATTTGTTTGTTTTATTTTGCTTTTCTTAGGCGTCTCTTCCCATTAGGTTACATATGTTTGTAATATTGACTCATTGGTCTGCAGGCTTTGTTACTTTTGATCTATAATATATTCATACATTTTGATCCAAAAAAAAATAAAGCTTTAAAATCATGATGTTTGGGTTGTGGAACCTTTTTTTTTCTTTTTTATTCAAGTTATTGGTCATTTTAGAATGAGAATTGTTTAATTACTTGTTCGACAACCTATAAACAAGATGTTGAAATACTATTTTGAGAAAACATCAAATTATTTTTGAAATAAAAAACACATTTATTTATTTTTTTAATAAAATATTCTCATAAAACCGACTTGGTCACAATGTTTTGTTAGGGTAGGGGTGCTTTTTAGCATCTTGATGGATTTTAGAGTTCAACCATTTTGATAAATTATCATTATATTAATCCAAGTAAAGAGGAAGATTAAAGTGTCAAACGATACGTTCCTAATAACATTTATTCATTTGAAAAAAAAAATATAGACAAAGATATTGAAAATGAAAGTGCAGTACAGTCCCCAAAACTTAAAAACCTATTTACAGAAACAAGTTTCCAACAAAGTATGATATTGCATGCACATGTCATGTAGGCTCCTTGCCTCCCCAGGTCTTCTCCAGTTTCTCCAGTGCATTTTTAGCTACCCTATTATGAGTTGTTTCCTTCTTATGGTCACACTCCAACCTACATCCCAAGAATCCTTAAATTTCATTTTGAGGCTTTTCTTCCTATATGTTTCATGTAGTTTGGTTGTAAGATGTGTCCTCAATGTTTATGGGTAAATAAATGGTTTCATCACACCTTTGAATGTTCCTTTACACTATCAAAGGATTGTTTATTGTCTTCATATATTGCTCCCACAACTGTTTTTACCATATGAGCCAGGGTTTTTTGTGCTTTAATGAACCAAGAAGAGTATAAAGGATAATCCAAGATGTTCTTTGTGAATCTTCTAATTTGTTCTTCTAAGAGAGGTTTTCTATAGTGCAGATATCTATGTAAGTTGTGCTTGAGGGATATTCGGGCAAACTTTTTTGTACCCCTATAAACATCCTTGAGTTGTGTTAGAATACCTGGTAACAAGTACGGGTACTGGAAGTGCTATTGTTTTACAATAAAGAAGTTCAGCATGGAATCCCATGTATACTCTAGAAACCTAGAAGATGGCTCCTTATCAATGAAAGAGTTATGCATAAAGGCATGTTCCAACAACTTTTTGTTGCTAAACTTGTAGCCAAGGATACCTTACACTTGTTTAAGAGTTCGCGACCATCTTGCCCTTATTAGCTCAAGGGAATCATTTGGTTGTTCATTTTCTATGACTTATCATTATGCCATTTCAATAATTAGGTGATCCTATTCCGTCTTGAACTCAGATAAAGCTTTTAGTTTGTCTTGTAATTTTTAAAGAAGATGTTGATGTTCCCATAGAAGGCCTAGTAAGTCATCATTTTCACTTCTTACTTTTGCCAAGGCCAACTCTAAACTTACTTTCCTCTTTTTTACATTTGGTTCTTCAAATTTGCGTCGACTATTTCATGGTTTTCACCATACACAAGCTTTGAAAAGGCATTATATATCTTCTGGTGTAGAGAGGAAGATAATGATGGGATTGCCTATATTTGAGACCCAAGCTACAAAATAAGGTTTACTATTGAATGTTTTGGGGCATCTTCTAGCATCTTTATAGAGAGGGCTTCTTGAGCTAGTTCAAACATACAAGTGAACATGGATATCACCTCCATCATGATGTCTATGCTTTTAACCCTTTGAGTAGATTCTAAAAGGGATTTGGATGTTGTATGGCTCATATTAATTTCTTCATTCACTAGAGTGCATACAAAATTAATGAAATATACAAATGGATGCATCATGCAAAATTATATACATACTTGTTATTTATTATTGTCTTAACAAATTTCATCTTATTCAATAGGATTTAACCCATTATATACACATGAGATAAGTTACTACCTGGTCTAAAAAATCTCTCGTTGCTTAATGATCATCCTTAAAAAGGTTTATGTAAGGCTCATAAGGAGTGTAAAGATAAAGGTCGTGAGTAATATCAAATCGTCATACTAATCACTACCAAGTAAACTATTAGATAAGAGTTAGATGGTTTTATATATGTTACCTAGGTTAAAGACCATCGGGGTGTCGTAACTTCCTTACTTATATAAAGCAATATAGGTGCAACAAATAAGTGTTGTGTTGTATATGCATGAGTTCAGTTCCATATTCAATCAAAGAAAATAGAGAAACAAATGCATGAAATACAAGATAAACAAATAATAATAGAGAAAATAGTTTATCATCACTAAACAAACAAACAAAACTTATCATTTAAAGATCCCTAGTGGAGTCGTCGCTCTATCGCATGTGGACATCAAGGTGAAATAAGTGTGAGGAAAGTAAGGATATGAAAAAAAAGGTTATCACCTAGTTTTATGGTGAAATAAGTCTTTATTTTTAGTTGAGGATTTCAATGAAACACTACATCATTTTGATATAAGTAGTAAGTACCTGAATTTCATTGGCTCAAATGAATTTTGCAGCTTCATTACAAATTGTAACTTATTAGAGTATCATTTAATTGGTCATTGATACACTTGATTTCAAGGACAATTGATAAACCGTATTGATAGATCTTTTACAACCCTGAATTATCATCTAATATTTTGAGGGCTAACACTCACATGTTATCCTAAGGACTTGTCAAACCACTGTCAAATGTTGCTATGAATGTAAGTCATAAAACTAGGGATGGAAAACATTTAGGTTTCTTAACTATTGGATTGAACAACCATTATTTTTAGAGAAACTCTAAAAGTTCTAGGCTGGGACATGTTTAGAGCACACTGGCAGTTTTTTATTGGTAAAAAAGATTGGTAATTTGGCATCCAAAATTAAAAAAATATAACAAAACTAAATTTGGCAATCAAGATAAAAAGTTGCTACAAATTCATAATCATCTTCAACAATTGAAAAAGAAAGCGGAGAATCATTCTCTAGCTTAATTAGCAAGAGATCATCAAATTGCATAGCCTAAGCTCTAAGCACTAGAAAGTAAGTAAATATGTTGAAGCCATTTGGAGGAAGAAGTCTAGACATACTTGGTGTAGATTGGGAGATGGAAACACAAAATTCTTCCATTTGATAGCAAATATCAGAAGGGGATGAAACAGTAATGAAGTGATTCTGGATGGCTTCATGATAGCTAATGAAGTGATTCATGGTATCAAGAAAAGTGGTCAAAATGGGTTTCTACTGAAAATAGACTTCAACAAGACTTTTGATTCTGTTAATTGGGTGTACTTAGAAGAAGTAGTACACGAGGTTTAGAAATAAATGGCTATCTTTAGTTCACAAATGTATTTCAAGATCTCAACTGGCAATTCTCATTAATGGCTCTCCAAGCCAAGAATTTAGAGTTTAATGTGGTCTACCACAAGTTGATCATCTCTTCCCAATGCTCTTGACATATCAATTAAAGGGCTTCAACTACAAACTACTTTAAGGGCATTGATTTTAGAAATTAGAAATTTCTTGGCCATCTCCAATATGTAAACGACACTTTGGTGTTTATGCAAAATGAGTATAAATCATTAACTCATCTGAAAAAGGATTTTGAGGTGGTTTAAATTGACATCATGCCTAAAGGTTAATTTCCATAAGAGTTCTCTTATAGGTTATAACCTTGATGAAGATTATACGATTGATATGGTAAATACAATTTACTATAAATGGAACACATTGTCAATCCAATACTTATGAATCCTTTTAGGTGCAAACCTGAAAAGACTTTCAACATGGAAGCTAATTGTTAATAAAATTATAACAAGACTGGAAAGATAAAAAAAAAAACAAGTTTTTAAGCCTAACTGGATGTGTATGCTTTCTAAAAACTATTCTCTCCTCACTACCATTATATTATATGTTAGTATTTCTAATGCCAAAAGGTGTTGCCAGAGTTATATCATCAACTCAAAGATGGTTTATATGGGATGGTATTTCAGATGGAAAGAAGTTTTGCAAGGTTTCTTGGAATGTTATTGTTAGAGCAAAAGATAAAGGTGGTTTGGGTATGGTGTCTTTGCAAGGCAAAAATAAAGCAATGTTATTCAAGTGACTATTGGGATTGGGAGATAATAATTTAGGAGAGTGGCAAGATTTCGTTCACACTACATACTAGCTTATTTATATAAACAGACTTCTTCTTTTCACTCGAACTCTATCAGACACATGAAGAGGAATTTATTTCATTATCAACATGAATTCAAAAATTTATTTAGCCTTCAAAAATAGATGCGGATTCAAAGTTGAAAATTGAGAGACTATAAAATTTATGGAAGATAAATAGCTACCAGGTTGACTTCTAAAATATTGTTTTCCATTGTTATATGCCATCTCATCAAACCATTCCATGTACTATGTTGAGATAGGGGAGTATAGATTAAAGTATTGAGAGTGGAAATTTAATTGGAAATTATCATTCCACAATATTAAATTTTCTCTAATATCAACAACTTCTTGCATTGATAACAGGGATCAGTTTAAGTACCAACAAGGAAGATTTAAAATGATAGGACCATACTAGTGAAGAAAGCTATACAACAAAATCTGGCAGCAATATCATTAACAATATTGAAATCCCAGGTACTTTTACTTTCACTCCACTATTATGGAAATGTCTTGCACCTCCTAAGATTGAAATATTTTTATGGTTGGTTCTGCAAGAAAGAGTATGTTCAAGAAGTTTCTTGATGCTAAGGAATTTAATCCATCCCGGTCAAGCTTCGTGTTCAACATGTAATAACTGAAATCAAGCATGTGCGGCATTTATTTCTACATTGTCATGGTTCTTAGAAATTTTGGCAGCATTTCATAAACTGGCTTGGATTTAGTTGGTGTATGCCTCAAACAATTGAACAGGTTCTTTGTCAGTGAGGTACTCTGACTACAAGCAGATTTTAAAGGAAAATCTTAACTCTGTTAACGTTAGTGTCTTGTGGGGTATCTAAAATGTCATAAAGAGATTTACTTTTTTAGGATGAGGTGATGAATTGAAACAAAATGTTTGACTTTACACTTCACTTGCTATCACTTTGGTTAAAGTCATTGGCTAAAAACTTCAAATACTCAGAAAATGATCTTTTTAGAGGACCTCCAGTGAATTTGAAGTGGACAAACTAGTGACGTTCTCGTAGCCATGAATAACTCTTTTTCTTTGGTAAAATGTTTATTTTATTCATATCTTATATAACTTTCTCCCATATCATTTCATATAGAACTCCATCAACTTAATAGGGTTCTATATTCATCAATAAAATTCAACTATTATATATATATATATATATATATATATATATATATATATATATATATATAAAAAATATTAAGATTTTTTTTTATTTTTTTTTTTTTATAGATCCCACAGAAAAAAAAAAAAAAAAACCACACTCCATCCCCACCATATTTCTAAACACATAATCAACTAGTAAGGAAGTCAAGCTAGAGGAAGCCATAATCAAGAAGGATTAATTAATTCAAGTCCCTCGTATAATACTTAAACTCCCCACTTCTCTACATATCTGAAGCTTTAAAAGGAGGTTTGACATCAAATTTCCCAAGTCAACCTCATCCCTGCGTGCAACCATGGAAGAATGTCAATGGTATCATTTTAAACCATCTTATAGCTTAGCTTAGAATATACCCGTCTCTCCGTTTTTCAAAGTTAATAGAATATACTCGTCTGCGTACAGTAGCTAATAGCTAGGAATTGTAGGTTAGGGTTCCGGACATTGGCTCTATAGAGTCAGTCCTCTTTATAGCTAGTTAGCTAGGCCAAAAATCAAATTATAAGTACCATATATATTTAATTCTATAATATATTTGTCACCTCAGTAATTGATTAATTCAATTCGCTTTCATTTATTTCGTACATGAATGCTAGGCAGGCTTTGCCTTTGGTGCACAAAAATTGGCTTTTGACTCACTGTTCTATAGGAACAATGTTGTAGCAATAATTAAGCAATAATGATAATATCCAATTTCAAAGAGGACAAAAGGGCACCCAACCATCCACTTAAATTGAATCGATCATTCCATCATGATAATGACCAAGGGATTTGTATCATGTCCTCAAGGTAACTGAGGGCCTGAGGGGCAGCTAGCTGCATGCTCCCAGACCGTGCATTGACACAGATATTGACACTACCCCAAGAAATGAATTTAATCTATAATTAGAGAGAGAGAGAGAGAGGATACATCGGTATGGTAAGAAGGAGGGGTAATTCCAAAAATGATGCACAGTAAATCCCTTAGCAAAAGTGTAACTTCATTGCATTACAGTATAAATAAAAAATATCTTGTAATTTTACTGTGTATCATCTTATAATAAACTATTCATTTTAATAGTTTTTTTCTAAATTTATATTTTTTTAATTTTATATTTCAACTAAAAATTGATCTTTATAATTTATTATGATTTGCTTTATATATGATTAGTTTGATCTCATGACTTGTATCATAGTTTTAACGGGTTAATTCGGTAGACTCAAGATTTTCTTAAATGACATTGTTTTTTTTTTCATCATTTAATATTGAATTGATTGAAAATTAGGTTCTTTATTTATTTTAATTTACTTTTATAAGATTATCTCAGTCTCATAACTCAAGTGACAGATTTAGTGAGTTAACCCAATTGATTCAAGTTTCTTTTTTATCTTTTTTAAACGGTATTTTTTGTAATTCATCTTTCAGCAAGGAGTTGATTATGAATTAGGCTTTATGATTTACTTTTATTTGCTTTTTATGAGGTTATCCTGGTCTTGTGACTCGGGTCATGTATTTTGTGGGTTAACCTCGGTAGACTTAAGTCGTTTTATTATATCCTGTTTCTGGATTGATTTTTTTAAAAAAAAAAGTCAACGTTTGACAATGAATTTATTGAAAATTGAGCTTCATACTTTATTTTGATTTACTTTTTATGAGGTTATGACAATCTCATAACCTTGGTCGCGTGTTTGGCAGGTTAATTCAATTTGACTCAAGTTATTTTTTTGTTTTTTCTATGAAATTATCCTGATCTCATAACCCTAGTCACAAGTTTGACATATTAACTAATGTCAATTTTTTTGTTATTTTTTAATTATTTTTTTTTCAATTATATTCTTCAATAATTGGTTGATTGGGAATTGAGTTTCATAATTTGTTTCGATTTGTTTTATATGGAGTTAACATGGTCTCATAATCCAAGTTGAGAATTTGACAGATTAACCCGGGTTGGCCCGGATCGATTTAATATATTATCATTTCAATATTATTTTTAAAAAGGTACTATCTTCAAGTTTTGTGAATCAAATTATGTTTTTATTGGTCGTTCGAGTTTTCTTTAGACCCATCAAGTCGATCAGGTTACATCGGGTTAGCCTCCATACGGTTAAAATAAATTATTAGAAAAATGTTTGCAATTCCAGGATGCTTTTCTTGTATGTATAACAAAAATTTGATTCCACCAACATTATATCGCGGGACAACGATCTAATTCTAGCCATACCACAACCAATACTCATATGTTAACATAAAGGAAGGACAACCATAACATATAATCAAACAAGGGAACAAACATATGTATTGAACTCTATGAAATACATGTGATGGAGAACTAGAAATAGATGGGGATGTAAGAAATGTGGTGAACATTTGAGGGGAGAGCAAAAATGTACAAAATAAGAGACAATTCACGATCTATACATAAATGTCCCTATGTCAAATAGTACAAATTAAAGGCATGAATTAATATGTGTAGAAAAGGAGAGAAAAAAAGAGAAATCATAAAGGGTTGTTAGGTCAAGAGAGAAAATGTAGACAGAGAAAAGGTCGAGGGAGGCAGGAGGAGGAGAGGGGCAGTTCGGATTTAGAGCAAGTGTGAAAGGCACGAGACAGAAGGAGAACAATAAATGAGAGGTAAAGGAAGGGTGATGAGGCATATGATAACCCTCATGATCGTCACGTCGTTTTTCATTTGCTACTCCCGATAATCCTCCCAGAATTCCACGCTTCCCTTACTCATCTTCTTTCTCTCTCTCTCTCTCTCAACTTTTTTTTTGCTTTTGTCCTCTCCTATTACTACTACTACTAGAGTATAGTATACTTACTTTCTCACACTTGAAAAAACACAAGACTTGTCTTTCTATTTCTCACTCTAGCTAAGATACAGCCTAGTCAACTTCATGTCTTGCCCTCACTTTTGTTCTTGTTCCATAATAAACCAACACATATAACACCCATTTCTTTACCTATCTCTTTGTAGATGTAGATTTGTAGTGATCAATCCACATCTCTTTAAAGTCCGGAAACTCAAATTCTGCTTCAATCTTTAACCTTTTTAAAATAAATAAAATAATAAAAATTAATCACTACTTCTCTATATTTCTGGCTCAGCAGCTTACCCCCAACATTTTCAACTAGGGCAACACCTTTTACTATAAATGAATAACATCTATTACCTATGTTGTAAAGGTAGGGGCAACATTTTTTGAGTCACCTTCTAGCTAGCTCCATACTATTCCCTTGCATGCTCCTTTCCTGTTCCTGCTAAACCATGACCATTTTTTTCAGCCCAATTATTTCAACACACATTTCCCTGTGAGGAAAAAAAGGAGTGGGAGGGATCTACAAAAGAATCTACTTTAGTACTCCTCTTCTTCTGGTTTCACTATATATCCAGTTCTGTCGATAAAACTTTCAATTCTGTTCTCTTTAACCCTTCTCTTATTTGTCCTTCAAGCTTGTTTATACGAAAATGTGGATGATGGGTTATAATGATGGTGGTGAATTCAACATATCAGATTCTTTCAATGGCAGGAAGCTTAGGCCACTAGTTCCAAGGCCAATACCCTCTACAAACAACACTCCAACTGCCTCTAGTCCTCCTTGCCTTGGCAGTCGCCTTCATAACACCGATTTCTTTGCACTCAATCAGTATCATCTGGGTATGCATCTTTCTTTTCTTTTCTCTCTCTCCCTCTGTCTGTCTGTCTGTCTGTCTATTCAGGTGTGAGTTACTAATTGAATGTAAATAAATTATAGTCCTTCATGTTTGCTTTTGTAGCAAGTATGGCTGATCAAAACAAAAGAGAATTCAACACACAGCCAGTTGTAATGAGCTCAAGATGGAATCCAACACCGGAGCAGTTAAGGACCCTTGAAGATTTGTATCGAAGAGGGACTAGAACACCCTCAACTGACCAAATTCAAGACATAACCGCACAGCTTCGTAGATATGGAAGGATTGAAGGAAAGAATGTGTTTTACTGGTTTCAAAACCACAAGGCAAGAGAAAGGCAAAAGCGTCGACGTCAAATGGAATCTGATTCTTTTGATGGTCATCTGCAAAATGGACATGGTATTGAAATCTTTGAAAGGAAAGAATCAGGTAAGAAAGAAAGAAAGAAAAAAAACCCTTCAATATTAGAGTATCAACAAGCCCTTTTAGAGTTATTTCCAATCCTGGGCTTGAAAAAGATAGAAATGTTTGATATGTACGGCTTTCTGTGAATTCCATTTTTTTGTTAGTTAGAGAAGCCTGATAGCATGTATGTCTTGCTTTTTAGTATTGAAATTGTTGGTTTTAGAGAGGTGTAAAGTTGCGTAATCTTTTTGTTTTTCTTTTTGTCTACAGAGGCAAGTAGGACAGGTTATGAAGGTGAACAAACCAAGAACTGGGCTCCCTCTACAAACTGCAGTACACTATCAGAGGTCTATTCTTTTTACTTACTATATAACCTTCCTTTGTCTTTCTTAATGGATTAAGGAAGGCTCCTTTTTTCTTAAAAAGAGAAAACATTTAGTACAATACCTTTACTTTAATCCCTAAAAAGGAACATAACACAAACATTAATTAAGCAGTTTTAATAATTTTGTTATGATTAGAAGTGCATTTTCCTTTGGTTTTAGGTTTATAGAGTTTAAAGAAGAAGCTTATGTAGTAGGGAGATATGGAATTGAAGAAACAACAAAAACTTTGTTTGTTGGGAAATGAAAAGGGTTTAAAAGCTGCATTCCTTCCTTTCTGTCGGGGCTGCTGTTATGAAACTAGCTGGGTTTTTTGGGTCTTGTGCTTATTATGCATTCATGGCATTGTGAAGGCCAGTTCTTTGGGCACCCTTTCTTTTCTTTTTTTATTCCATGGAATATCTGGGCACCTTGATAATGAAAAGACAAAATACCAACCCTAGCAGTAGAAGCAATTTGGCTTCTTACACTCTTCAATGGTTTTGATTTTTGTTGTTGTTATTCAGAAATAATTCGTATACAAACCGTGACCCCATTATTACTTGAATACTGTTAGATAGTAGTATAGATTCATATGTAAACAACACAAGGATCATAGAGTTTTTTGGCACTACTCAAATTCTTTTTTCTTTTTTCTTTTTGTTTTTTTAATAAGACAATAGCAAGAAAAATCATGTTTTGCATGGTCTTCATTAAATTTCAGGAATCTGTTTCAATATCAAGGGCAACAAAAGGAGCAATGGCAGAGTACTGTAGACCAGATGGATGGATGCAACTCGATGAAGGAGAATTACAGCATAGAAGGAACTTTATAGAAAGGAATGCCACGTGGGAGATGATGCAGTTGTCTTGTCCATCTCCCACCCACCAAAGAAACACTATCTCTAGTACTAGTAGCACTACAACTATGTCAAAACAAGGAGCAGCAGCAGCGAAGCTCATTAAGGCTCATGACCTCAACGTCTTTATAGCACCTTACAGAGAAAATGGGCATCATGGAGCCCTTATTAACCAGTTCAATAGCAGTGTCATCAATGACGGGGATGAATCCAGAGGTGGTACTGGGGAATCTCAAACCCTTCAACTGTTTCCTCTTCGTAGTGGCGGTGACGGCAACAATAATATCGAAAGCATTAACGAGAGAGAGAGTGAGGTATCAGTTTCTGCTGCTGAAGCTTTGAATGCTAATAACTTCGCTCCTTGCCAGTTCTTTGAGTTCCTTCCACTGAAGCACTAATGATGACCATCCAAAGCAAGACTCTTCTTCTTTTGTTTCATTTTATGAGTACTTTGCCATGTATGTAACATGATGGGGTTGTGTTGGGGGTTTGGACATTGTAATTTTGTTGGAAAATGGGAAGTGCTGTTTCATGTTTTGAGATCAAGATGTTACATTTCATGGCATTAGTGCAATGGTCCATGGAGAATGAAAAGGGAGGGATTTCCTTAAAATGCATTTGGACCATGTTAGTTGAATCCATGAAGAAACATCATTTAAGAGAAAGTTACAGAGAGCTGGTCAATGTTGACAGGATAGCTAGCTAGCTAGCAAGCTAGGCCTTGTTTGAGTAACTGAAATCATGTGCATGTGGGATGTTTGGGAGAAGGAAAGGATAGAGAAACTTGAGTTATCCAATGAAGAGATCAAAAGATGGAATTGGATGTGAAAGTTTGACGTTGAGATTAGGGATGGATCTCAAATGGGAATTGAATATGAAACACTTTGATGCTGAAGATGAGCCAAAATGAGAGCTAGACAGGAAAGCCAGCATTGATGTTGAAATGACTAGAAATTTAGTTTAGAGAGGTCTTTTGTTCTTTTGTTACATAATTAGAATCTAACATGATATATCGTATTAATTACAGTAGCATATATTAATAATGCGATTTGAGGGAAACCAACAATTAATGAGGATGACGAAAGATCAGCACCTTCGCTTGCCTCGTAAAATAAAAGTGAAAAAGACAGCTAGAAACAAACCAATAAGTAATGGTAAATCCAAAACTTTGGATTATTACCATTTAATTTGTGCTTTACTTACTAATTAATGGAAGTTGGTAAAGAAATGAGCATCTGCAGTTACATATATTGACGGAGGCCTCTGCCTAAACTATAATGCAACGTCCTCTCTTGGTCTGTGTGTTTGAAAGTTGAAGTATTACATATTGATGCTGATGATGCTATTATTAGTTTAATATATATGTTGTAAGAGGAATCAGTAGATCATCTTCACCAAATTTATATATTGATGGGGTTTTTCTTGGTGTTGTCCTGAAAGTATGTCGGTCTTGTTTTAATCGTGGGAATATCTTGTTTAAATAGTGTTTTAAAAGAAGATATGATTTATATTATTAAAATACACTAATCAAAAGAAATATGCGTTAAAATTTTCATTGGTCATGTATAAAGGCGCCTATCTTCTACCTCCAAATACTATTTAAGATGTTTTAGCAAACTAATTCCTTGACATGCTATTGCTAATCCCCCCTTCAAAACCAAAAAAAAATTCTTTGTGATTATAAATAAATAAATAAAAGAAAAAATTTATGTGCTTGTGGAAGCATGTTATAAGAAACTATGTTTGGCGAGGCCTTAGATTTTGAAATATTGCATGAATTTTTTAAAAAATGAATAATTGAGTAAATCTTATAGATATTACGTGATGTCAATTTAAAACCATAACGTTAAGTGTCATTATCTTTGTTCAAAATATATATTAAATAATTATGTATCGGTGATTGAATATATACTAGATTCTTTTGCCCGTGTTACGCCGTGGGGTAGATCAATATTTTTCTAACATAAAAAAGATATTCAAACAATTATAACCTGAGTAAATTCTTGTTAACTTGACTAACCAGCAATCTAGGATAACCCTAGAGGAAAAAAAAGAAAGTTCAGGGCCAAATAAGCTAATGTCAAAGGATAAAAAAAAAATCAAAGCTAAATCGGGTTAATCTTCAAAACCAGCAACTCTAATATGAGACCGTGCCGCTTCGAATGTCATCCTTTAAGGCGACCAACGGCCACCGGGAGGAGCTTCACACGTCAACCATTTTTTTATTTATAAAAAACCATAACACCCTTGACTCCGCGATATAATTGCAAAAAACAAAACTGAGGTCAAAAAATCAAAAATACCCCTTTACCTTAGGCAAAAGAAAGCTAACTCCAAGGGCTATGGGATAATTAGACTATACAAAAAATGTGAAATTTCAAAAAAGCCCCTCAAACATTAGCTATGTTTTTCTTTTTCATGGACATAGGAGTAATTACTGTCAAAGAACCAATTCAACTCAAAAACTTAAGTTATTAGGTGAGATCTCAAGATATGATTTATATTATTCTCTAACACACCCCCTCAAGTAAAAGCTCTTCGGGCTTGAAACTTGCACAGGCTCACACTATCTTGTATTTAATTTTATCAAATAAATAGAGATAATGAGATTTGAACTCGTGACCGCTTAGTTATCAAGACTCTAATACTATGTTAAAAAATTAATTCAACTCAAAAGATTAAATTATTAGGTGAAGTCTCAAGATATGATTTATAATTATTCCCTAACAATTACATTGTGTAATAAAGATATGAAAATATAAAATTACCCATGAATGCTTGTTCAACTATTTGGTTTTTTAAGGGAGGCATCAATCACTATGAATTGCATTGTGCACAATCCATATTAAAACACTAGTGCCTTTTAGTTTTATTTGTAATGTAATCCTTTATGCATATTTCCAGGTTATCTCTATGTATTATAATCGGCATGATTTGTAAATTTATAAATGAATTTCCATATGATTCTTTTTAATTCAAGAGTTATAAAAGAATATGATTCATTACCACTTATCGAGTATTACTTTTTTATGCAAGAGAAATAGAATATGATCTGGGCTTAATGAATAGTTCTTCCTTGTTGATGGATTAACAAACTTTGGGCAAGCCCCTTTTTGTTTCAGAAGAGTATTAAATATTAATGAACTACGAGTAAATATATATTGCATCATTACCAGGCTCAATAAAAGTTTATTGCTTTAGTCAACGACCAGATGATTTTTTTTTACTTATTATTTATAATGGAGAGGTTTGACCTTGAATTAAAAAACTTTAGTCAACGACTAAGTTACAGCTCTAGAAGAAAGAAAGAATGGTGAATTCAATTCTTTAGATATGTTATTCTTTAAATAAATAAAAAAAGACAAAAACCTGGGATATTGGAAGCTTCATATATCATCTCTGTAACATGGTTGTCTAAGCCAAGCATGGATCGTAGAGTATTGTCTTTGAAATTTGGAGGTGGAAAATAATTGTTGTGTCAAAAGAACGAATGGCATGTGTGTGTGTGTGTGAGTGTGTGTGTGTGTGAGAGAGAGAGAGAGTGAGAGAGAGAGAGAGAGAGAGAGAGAGAGTTGTCCCAGCCATTAATGCAATGACATTGAGAGATGGCTAACACGACAAGCTAGCCAGAATTATTTTCGAAAGATCATCACGGTCGGTTCCTCGGCAAAGCGCATTGTCTCATTTCACACCTCTCCTTGCTTTTTCCTTTCCTTTCTTTCCTTTTCCACTTCTTCACAACCACTGAATCATAGTGTACTGATCTCTTAATTTCTCTCGTTTCTATCTGTGCAGAAGCAGCAGCAGCAGCAGCAGCAGCAGCAGGAGGAGGAGGAGGCAGCAGCCTGATCACCAATATGTTTTCAAAAGGGACAAAGACTTTGAAATCAAACTAGAGAGAGATAGAAAAAAGAAGGGGAGCTTCTTTCTTTCATGCATGCTACTTTTCCCTTATACCTTGGAATTAGGGATGGGATGATACCATTTCTCCCTCTTGTAATAACAAGACCAAAAGTAGAGTCAAATGCAGGCGTAACAGATTCTATTACTGAGTCAAAAGTATATATCTATAGTACTCTACGTTTTGCCTTTCAAACGATACATTGTGATCCACATTATTTTATATATAATAAACAGTATCATTTAGGATTCTTGAACCCTAAGAAAATCACAATAATTTGTTTTTAGATATGCTAATTTAAATGTGAAGGGTTCTTCAAACAGTTCTCTAGCTTGATTACGAGGAAAAAGGTTTAACCTAATGTCTTCAAGCTTGGATCCACTCCCGTTTGCCCCATTTTCATGCCCTTAACAATTTTATTCGTGCTTGTATATCAAAAGTCCATTAATAAATTATAAGTTAATATAACCTTACGAGTATAGTTTAAATTTGTTCTATGAAGATTAGTAATTTGAATATTATATAAGATTACTGAAAATTTATATAATTATTAATTTTAAAAATTTAAAAATTTAATTAAGATATATGTAAGTTGCCCGATAATCACGAATGAAAAATAATAATAATAATGAACCTAATGTGTTGAGAATCAAATTTGCCATATTTCCTATTCATTTGGAGTAACGATTTACCTAATTAACCGAGCCATGAAATGTCCACTCATGGGTTTCTGCAACCTGCAGTTTACCTCTCCATGCATTTAATCTATTCACTTGCTTGTTAAATAACTGTACAAGATGGGCAGCCACATGTTGTACTATTACTCAGGCTATAATTTAACATAGAGCTAGCTAGCAGTGTCTAGCAATATTAGGTTTGACAATTTTTTTAAAGCAAATTTGGGCTCAGTTTGGTTTTCCTAGAGAGTTTTTTCCTAGACTAGCAAGGTAGTAGGAAAAGATATTTCCCAAACTAATAATACGTGCAGGTAATATATGTGCATTGCGCATGGAGCACATGGTCAACCACAAATCTCAATTCTTTCGTTCCTTTCTCAAATATTTCACTTATGGAAAAGTCAACATACATTTTATAAATATCCAATGTCATGGAAAAAACAAAAATATCTAATGGCTAGGAAAAAAGAAAAAGAAAAAGGAAAACAAATGAGGTGTTCGGAGCTTCAATGATGAAACTTTCAGCACCACCAGAACAGAAAAAATATTGACAAAATAAATATATAGACACAATTAAAAAATCAACTTCGAAGCTATTGGTGAACCAAACGTGTATTCTAAAACTAATGACATGTTCACTTGCCAGCATCTCATCACCAGCTCAAAAGGTGGCTTTTCATGGTGCCTATAAATTTGTGTTGTCGATATTTTTCTGGTGGTACTGAGAGTTTTATAATCGGAACTCCGATGTGTCTCCAACATTTATTTCTACCTTTGTTTTATTTTGCTTTTCTCTCTTATCTTTTGTTTTTTTGCCATGTCATTTTTTATATATATAATCATTGGATCATTTGTGTTTCTTTATAAAAATATTTGTTGAGTTTTGCATAGATGAATTATTTGAGAAATTAATGGAGAAATTTAAATTTGTTTGTTCCACGTATGATATATGCACAACACACACCTAGTTTGGAAATATATTTTTTCTACTGTGCTAGACTAGAAAAAAAATCTCTTTTCTTAAATTATCGAAGGCCTATAATTAAGATATAACTATATATGCTTCTCAAACTTCAGTGCACTCCACCTTGGTTTTGTAATTTTACCCTTCTAGTTTCGATCGAATGATCTCTCCCAACAAGAGGAGAAGTACCCGATCTTTATTGCAAGATTCCATTAAATGAAAAGAAAAGGGAATGGTGAATTTAACCCAAGTTGCTGTTCATTTTCTTGGGGGGAATTTCCCAGGAATGTGTTTGATTAAATTAAACTAAATAAGAAATAGACAATTATTTTCATAATTAATGTGGCTGTTTTTTTATTTGTTCAATCTTTCATTGACTAGTCTCTATCATATTTGTAACTAAAAACATTTCAAACGAAGGAAGCAAACTGGTGGGGGGGAAAAGAATAGGCAAGAAATCAGGAAATTACATAACAATAATCAGAAAAGAGCAAAGAAATTGTTTTGTTGTTTTCTTAATTTCTTGGACAGAGGATGAGACAGGTGATTGGGTTGCTGTGTATGGAAACAATGGAATGAAGAATGTGGAAATGGCAGGGAGTGAATTGACTGAGCCAAGAGGGCCTAAAGGTTGCAGTCTGCCATGGAAATTGACAAGACCTGAGACTATGAGACATATGGAGACAGGGAGGTGGTGGACCAGAGATGTTATCCTTGGTGTAGTTAAGGCCATCATGTGAACTCCTCCCCCTTCCCTTGTATTTTTGAGCTCTGTATCATGTGAATGTGATCTCCTATTCGATTATCATGAGCTCATCATGTCATGTCTCATTCCTCTTCTGCCCAACGCCAAACTTGAATAATCTTATGGAGTTAAATCTTGTCCCTTTCTCTCTTCACTGGACGCATGGAATTTTGAGGACATTGCTACGGGTAGGGAGGGGCCTCCAAACTCTCAAAGAAAGAAAGCTATAATATAATATAATATAATATAATCCTGCCCTAGGGAAGGGACTTGCTTTACAAAACGAAAGGAAAGGAAAGGAAATCAACTCGCAGCTAAGCTCGTTCTTATCCCATCATTTTATATAGCTTCGCACATAATTGAATATGACCAACATTATATATATATATATATATATATATATATATATATATATATATATATATATTAATTGTGTTTTTAATATATTATTATTATATAATTTTAATTTTAAAATAAAAATTAATTTAATGGATTAACTCGGAACCTGGACTAGTCTAAGTTTAAAAAAAAAATTACAAAAAAATTAACTTGACTTGTTCCGATCAAAAACTCAGTTTAACTTGAAATAAAATAATAATAATAATAATAACAATTTTTATTCTTGTCCTTGTTGACCCCCGATTGAGTTTTAAATTATAATAAAAAAAAAATTTATCCTTGTCCTAGTTGACCTCCGATTGAGTTTTAAAACTATAATAATGATAATTTTTATCCTTACATTGACCCAAGTTAATATGGGTTGACTCTCCTGATCTGTGACTATGACTTTAACTAGTGATCTAGGCTTTATTATGGATCGACCCTCGAAGTGGGTTTTAAAATTATGATAATAATCATCTTTATCCTTATATGTCTTATTTGGACAGTTTTGGAATTGAGATTTTTTTACAAGAATATTTTAGAAATAAAAAATAATAAATATTACCTATGGAGACATGTCTTTTATGTACCTTCTATTTTGGAAGTACACAAATTCACTTTAAAATTGTCTTAGAGACAAATTTATTCTTATATCTTTGTCTCTTCAATCAAACACAATTCTATCTTTATAATTTTTGTCCCTTCTGTTTCAGAACAATAACCAAATACTACTTAAAAGACATATAAAGTGATCAAGGATTAAGCCTTGTTAACAGGATTAGATCTCAAATCACTACCTTGGATTTTAGTAGTCCTTTACTACAAAACCTATATATATCAATGGAGACAACTTTTTATCAAAAGTACAATAGATACTTTCATCATTAAAAATAATTGCAAAACAACTTATCTTATGTAAGATGTGAAGGGAAATTATCATATTTTCTATTATATAATCAACATCTTACCTAGAATCTTTAAAAAAATTAATTAAGGTTTCTAGTTATTATAAAATTAGATGGCAACTTCTATTTTCAGTTCTACTGTTATTAATTTTAGTCAGCTCGCTAAAATATTTATGGAACAACCTCAATAATATATGAACAAAACTTTCATTAAACGAATTAGGGCAGGGTGGTGGGGGAAATACAAAAATTGGTGCTTTGGGATGCATTTGGTATGTTGGACAACACAAGACAAGTTATGTAGTATTTGATACACACGTTGAACAAGGCATGATAAGTTATACAGTGTTTGGAACAAATCCTTTTTATGTAGTATTTCTCAATCTTCTATATAATCCAATGTATATCCATCACTTTTAAAAAAAAAAAAATGGTTGACTAAAGTTTGACCAAGTTTTTCTATGATTTACTAAAATAAGCTTTTACATGTAGGAGATTAATTGTAGCTAATTAAGGGACTAAGTTACATATATTAAAAACTAAAGGACCAAAAATTATTTACAAAAAGAAAAAAATGACATAAAATTAAAATATATGGACTAAAATAAATTGTTGAGAAATTTTAAGAATCAAAAAGATTTTTTTGCATAAACTCCATCTACCCTGTCCTCTTCGGTGCACCAAATTCAAGATAAACTTGTATTTATCTCTATATATTTATTGCCCTCCAGTGTAAATTTCATCACAAAATATCCAGTTTACAGAGCCACCAACCCTTGATGTAATATAATCTTTATATTACACACGTGTGCATGTACAATATGCTGAGATTATCAAGAATAATTTTTAAGAAAAATTGTGATTCATCCAATCACAGGATCAATATAAGAGTTATTTTGGTCAACTCATAAATAACAAGGTACGGGCTAGATTAGACAAGCTGAGCAATTTTAGGCTTGGCAGAACATTTATTAAGTACAGACCCTTTAATCATTTATGGGCTGGGCTGGGCTGGGAAAATTATCAAATATCGAGGTTAGAGTTATTTATGAAAAGGCCATCTGAAATATTCAATATTGAACTTTGATGTCTGAATTGTTGAAATTGAAAGTTGAAAGACGAAAATGGAAATTACTAGATATGGCAACTTAGTCCTTGTTTAGAGTAGCTTGTGCTTTTAGATACTTTTTTTAAAATAAATTTGTCTTGAAAAAACATTAAATTGATTTTTTTTCCTTATTGTTTTTCGATAATTTTGATATATTTATGTTAAAATTAAAAAAAAAACATTTTAATACATATTCAAACAAAAAATAATTTTTTAAAAATATTTTATATTATAATACCAAACACGTAACAAATGACATCTATACCACGTCATCGTAATGGCAAATGAATATTTTTTTCACCCCATTGCAGATTGAAAAGGCAACAATTTGATATTCTTACTCCTCACTCCAGCAACCTTATAGTTATGCTATTTCATTTTAATTATTTTTTTTTCTACTTATAAACATTAGATTTTCTTTTATTTTGTCGTTCTTCATGCACAAAAGTATTATGCTGATGCTACATTCTCAAAACTCTATCTCCTCGCTCTAAGAGAGGATGGATAAAGAGACATGCCTACAATCTAGTTATAATGTAGAGAAATTGGATAAAGGAAGAATTAATTAGGAGAAAAGTAACGAAAAAGAGTTTCTGGAGAGGAAAGCATGAGTGTAAATAATGGTTCATGGACAGATGGATGAAACAATAACTAGTCAAGAAAGCATACCTGGGATTGTGATACCAATTACGGTTCAAAGTGCTTTTTATTTAGAAATATATTAAAATAATTTTTTTTTATTTTTTAAAAATTATTTTTGAGATCAGCACATCAAACCAATTTAAAAATATATATAAAAAATAAGTTTTAACAAAAATAAAATTAAAAATTAAAAAAAAAACACAATGCAAACCGCGTTTTCAAACGGGTTGTAACGGGGTCATATATACAGCCTTGAGTCAATAGAGCCGATGCAGGTGAATTTATCTGGAGAAGTGTCGGTGCTAGGCTTGATAGGTTTGCTTATAGTATTGGTGTTTGCTCTGCTACACGAACTGAATTAGATATATATGTTGGGTTAACTCCTGCCAGGGATGAAGCTTACAAGGGTTATTGTCCTTGAATCATCGTCTTCCTAGATTGCGGTCCAGCTTCCTACAGAGAGTAGTTGCAATGACACTGTCCATGATCATCACCTTGTTCGGCTTATTCGCTGGATTTATTATATAGATGAAGACAAATTCAAGTCCATCATGCACATAGAGAGGCTAGTAAGTGTACAGACTGACTCGCCACCTATGTTTTCCCCTGCCATTTGGGAATTCACCATTTCCCTTCTATTATTTGGGGATGTTTATCCATTGTTTTAGCATATATGTATATGGGATTATTTTTTTGAGAACGGGTGTTGTATAATCTATTTTTTCTTTTCATTTTTCTTTAGGGTTTGAAGCCCTTTTTCACTACTAAAAAATTGTTGAATATAAATAGAAATACCAATGTAAAAAACCTCGTCAGTAAATTACGGTGACGTTTACTGATGAAACATGATGTTGTTGTTTCTTTCGATATTCATCGACAAAAATGTTTCCATCAATGAATGCCAAGGAAATTACAGGTGGAAATCAAGGGATGAAAAACAATTTGGGCAAGTATTCTCTTGTTATTTCTGTTGGAAAATATGATGTATCAATATTACATATAAAATTACCAATGAAAACTAATCGTTGTTAATATCTGCCAATTAACTTGTCGGTAATATTTAAGTTATGACCTGTCAGACAACCCCCCTCTCCCCCTCCCCCATTTCTTCTTCTTTTTTTTTTTTTTTTGAAATAAACAACACCCTTCCTCCCTTATTTTGTCACAAATCAAGCTCTTGTCATCATAAATCTGGCATAAATCTAGTCACCTCAACACTTATTCTGTCAGTATTCTTGTTCTTGTTCAATTTTTTTTTTTTAAGATTTGCCACATCAAGTAAGCAAATCTAACCCATTTTTTATGTTAATATTTTTTTTTTTTTGCATTTTTATGTAGTATATGTAGTTTGTTTGTGTGTTTACTTGTTTTATAGTTTTTCCCATATAAATTTGTTGTATGAAAGTACGATTTGTACAAGTTTATTTGAGATTTTAAAAAATTATATTTGTTTGTCATTTGATGGCATTGTGTTTGATTTTATAACTTAGATATTTTATAATGAAATAAATAATGGATTATTTAATGGGTACGTTTCACATTTTATCAATTTTATTATTAAGTTGAAAATTTAGGTAAATTTGGAGGAATTTGAATTTTTTGGAGAAAATTGATAATCATTAAAGGATACTATTAAAATAGATTGAATAATTTTGAATTCAACCAATGATAGCTAATAAACTAGGTACCGATAATTTACTTTGTTCTCATTATTAATTAAGACATGTTGTCATCAATATTCTATATAAGTTTCATATAAGTAATAGACGATCGTTCTTGGATGTATCAAGTTTCATTTACAGGATTGCGCATAATGGATTATTGTAATGGGGCTGAGGATTTATTAATTACGCATTACGTAATTTGAAAAATATTAGTGAAGCTGGTATTAGATGTTCATATAAAGAGCTGTAAAAATAAAAGTTTCTAGATCCAAATATTGTTACTATGCATCTTATACAAAAACGATTCATGAAAAAATATTTATGTTGGTTTGTACATGGAATACCCTATATTCCTTACGAGACCATGGTAGAAAAGATGGTTGGGTCAATTTCTAGTTCTAGCAACGTGTATGTAGTTATAGATGATAAAAGTAATCATTATAGGAGTATGATTATGGATGTAATAGGAATGAATCATAGTTATGCAGGTAAAAGTTCAATTATAGATGAATAACCAAATGCAGATGCAGCTTGATTTTTTTTAACTTTTAGAAGATTTTGACGAACCATTATGGGATGAGTGCATAAATCACAGTGAATTATTGGTTGTTACACAGGTGTTCATCATCAAGCCAGATCATAGGTTAAGTGAGGCCGGTTACGAAAAAATCATTAAATGAGAGAAAGACATTTTATCTAAAAGGAATAATTAAGTTGAAAAGGAATTTTTATGCTTATAAATCCTTGATACCAGAAAATTGACATATGTCAAAACTTTTACATGTTGTACTATCATGAAAATACATATTTGACTAAGTGTGGAGCTTATATGCATTCTCAGTATAAACCTAAAACTGATAGGGGAATGACTCTTGTCGCACATAGAAAATTGCTTCCCAATCACTCCTAGACTGCAAAGGTTATTCATGTCTCTAAAGATTGTTGAGCACATGACATGACATTATTCATATGATGTGGTGGATGGAGTCATGGTACATCCTTCCGATGATAAAGCATTGAAGCAATTTAATAGGGTGCATCCTCAGTTTTTAATGAAACCATAAAATGTACGTTTTGGATTATGTAGGATTCAATCTATTTGGTTCATTTGTTGCACCATATTCTTGTTGGCTGGTAATACTCACGGTTTACAACTTATCATCGGAGATGTGTATGATATCGGAGTTCATGTTCTTATTTACAATTATACTCAATCATAATAGTTCGGGTAGGAATATATAAGTTTGTCTTCAACTGTTTATTAATAAGTTGAAATAAGTTATTATCATTCGGGATTTTAACAAGTGATGTCTCAAGAAAATAAAATTTTCAAATGAAAACAGCTTTAATCTGGACTATTAATAATTTTATATGTATGAAATGGTTTCTGGTTGGAGGATACATGGAAAATTAGCATGTCCATATTATATGGAAAATAACAAGGCCTTCACTTTAACAAATAATGATAAAACATCTTTTTTTTATTGCTACCGGAGGTTTTTTCCAACTGATCATAAGAATAGAAAGGACTGTTTTTAGGTAAAGTTGAAAGAGATGTTGCACTGCTGATACCATCGTGATGCAGACCTCTTGATCATGTGATCAAGCAACTCTCTAACGAAGTAGATAACAACCTAGAAAGCCAAAAATCAGGTTTGATAGAACCTTGACCGAGAGGTAACCCTGTACCTAAGAACTAAAGGTATTGGAAAATGACTTGGACCCGGATATAAAGTTGTATCTAAGAACCCTTAGTATGTCAATGACACCATGAAGCCAGTTAATCTTTGATAAGTCCATGTACGATCTTTATCCTGCAAAGAAAGGTTGTTTTGCCACAAACAAACAAAAGAAAAACTCACGTTTATTCTCGAACTTTTTATTGAAAGTTTCAGCTAAAAAACATAATATAGTCTTCTCTAACTAACTTTAATGGACCCCTTTTGGGTTGCAAGTTAATGGGCATAAACTAATAACCAACTACCATAAGTCCAATACTAAAATAAACTATCAAACAATGTCTAATGAGCTATAACAAACTCAAATTAAACATAATTATTCAATAGGAAAAAATAACTAAAATAGGATAAGAAAAAAAAGTCTTCACGCTAAAATTCCTCCTTGTAGCCCGAATATTCAATTTTCACACATTATCAGCAGATTTTCAATCCTGACTTCAAACATGTCGTTCTCTTTCATCTGGATTAAGTACCGAGTCTACAATATATGGTTGAAAACATCAAGCTTGATATGTCTAGTTTTTATCTCAACTTGAATCGCAGCAAAATTACACTTGTAGCTCAAGACATGTCCCAAACAATACATAAAGGTCTAGTCTGACATATTTGACAAGATTTGTTCGGTAATTTTGACCCTCAAAAATAATATATTTCTAAACTCCATTTGACCTGAAAATTTACCAAACTATAGTTGCATATGTCTAATATCTCCTTGTAAAATATTAGGTCACTCCGATATACAGTTTGAGAGATATATCTGATCTTGTAAAACTAATCATTAAACATTTTAAGGTCAAAAGTCGGACCTCATTTGGCTCATACCATTCTCTTCTTTTTTAAAAAGATTTGTCCTCAAATTTGTATCATGTAAAACATCTTCTTAGGTCAACAAATCAGTATCAAGCTGAAGAATAGTATTATCATTAAAACCAAGAAGAACCTTGCTAGCAAAGAAGGTCCCCTGATATACAAGCTCTCATTTTCAATAATCTTCACCTTCTTCAATTTCAGTTCTCCTGATATATTTTCTTAGGTGTCAAAGATACAAGAGTTATAGGTCTTCCATTCATCTCAAAAGAATACATATTTGTCACTCCATCTTGCATAATTCTCTTATCATATTGTCATAACTAGGAAAGGCATTAGCACCCCTAACGCACCTTATTTGAGGTAAGCTGTATTACGTGATTTTGATGTGGCTTAAAGGTATTAATGAGTTCCTAACCTATGGTTCATCTATGGCTTAGATTAAAGATTTATTCTCAAGAATAAATCTGGCGTTTCAAATTTATTATGAGTTCGTATACCTAAATAAATTCTTGTGATAAGAATTCATGTAGGTGTCTTAACAGGGTTCACCTATCCTAGAAGACGAAAGTGTTTTCCACAACTCGTATATTGTGGTAAAAAATATTTCCGATTAAAATTGGTGAATACTTGAAATAATTCTGGGAATTTTTTAGTTAACTTCATGTATTTAAATGCCAACCTATTTGTAGGTTTAGCACTTATACCAAAATATTGACCATTAATTCTCATAAATTAAAATGTTTATGAGTTATTGAAATATCGGTCAAGTTCTAATGGATTCAATAAACTGGTTTTTAAATCCAAAAATGCATGTAAAGATATTTTTTGAATATATATATATAAAGTGTTAAATCATATTGTACGTTTACATATATTGTTTCAAGCAAAATATGATTTTTATCTTTTGAGAGACTTGGCTAAATGAACACCAAATAAATTATATTTTTCTATTTTTGAAATAACAAAAAAAATTCAAAAATTTTGGAAAATTTTGAGATTTTGATGAAAAGCAGATATTTTAATACTAGGTCAGCATCAAGTCTACAACCCTAATATTAAATAAAATTACTGAAAAAATATACGAGGGACCCACAAATAATTTTAAATTGATCTTTGAAATTTTTTAGAATCTTTAGGAATTTATTTGGGATATGTTTGGCAAAAAATCATTTTTATTCATAACAAAACTGTTAAAATAGATTTAATGGTGTGTTTGTCAAACAACCCCTCAGGCCAAAAATGCCTTAACAAAAAAGTAACAAACCAATCAAAGCTTAGGTACCTGACCCAAAAACAAAACCAATTAGGTTGATTAAAAAACACTGGTTCAACCCTGAACCAAACTGAAAACCATGATTTGACCTGAAACCTTTGGTTCGACCATAAACCGAACCAAAGACTACTGGCTTGACTCGAAAAACAAACCAAAACTTAAACTAGAAACCAAAATGAATCAGACTTCAAAAAAAAAAACTCAAAAATTATTTATCAAAACAAATCAAAACCTAGAAAAAGATGAAGAACATCGATGTACATTCAAACTAAACCCAACAACACATATATCAATCCAGACAAGTTTTCAAGCAATCAAAGGCAGGAATTTGTTCGCAATCAACCATGGAGGGTTTTGGTTCTTGTTGGTTTTACTAGAGTAGAAGGGCAATAAGCCATTTCTTGCTTTTTGATCTTGAGAATGAGGTTTTAAAGCCCTTAATAAAAACCCTCTGAGAGGCTTTCAAGTGTGAACACACAATATTCGATATAGTAAATAGAAGTTTCCTAGTTTTCATGTAACCCATAATTGAGTAAAGCGAAGTATTTTTCGAGAGCTTTCTTATTGGAAGACTAATATTCCCCGCCATAATTTAAATGTCATGCATATAAAAAAAAATGTTTTGAGATATTTTTTAAAAGGTGATGGATGTGAAATGGAAGACAAAGGACAACATGAAGGCTAGAATAAATATATCTTTGTTTTGACACCGTAAGAATATAAAGTTGGTTATAATGGCCCATGGGTTACAAAGCTCAAAGCTAACCTTGTCTTAGACAAGAATGCACAGTTACTTGTGTACTAATAGCTTAAGAGTCTATATATTTCTAATGGATATGTTTCAAACATATCTAGATTGGTGAATTTGAAGGATGACAGAGTATATGGAATGAAGAGTCATGACTGTCATGTATTTATACAAACACTTATTCCACTTACTTATCGAGATTTATTTTCAAAATGGATATAAGGTGCACTTACAGAGATTAATCACTTTTTTATACATATATTCTCTAACAAGTTGCATACCTAAAATATAGAGAAGCTTAAAATAAATATCATCTAGACAATTTGCAAACTTGAAATTATATTCTCTTCATTCTTCTTCAACTCAATGGATCATCTATCATACATTAATTGTTTGAGACAAAAATTTGGGCCTTGTCCAGTATAGATGGATGTAATCATTCAAGAGGTTGGGGATTACATATGCATCATAATTAAATTAATATTGTCTTTATTTTTTAATTTAAAACATTTATTTAATTCAATGCAAATATTTGTTCAATCATAAGTAAAAGTTAAAAACAAGATGCATGTTAAGGATTTGATAAGCGAGACTTATATCGTTGAAAGAGATATATCATACATTTATCATTTGAGGTCAACTCTCACTGGTTCAAGTGGTCTACCTTGTTGCACTCCTGGTTCTAGCGATGATCCGCCTCCTCCTCTAGCTTTTGTCCATTAGATAAATTATATTCAATAAAATTCTTTAAATTAATAATAAGAAATTGTTTTTTATTTTATTTTTTGTATTGTTTATTTTAATATTTTTTTAAAAAATATTAAATACAATACTAACAGAATTACCAATGAAATTTGAATTACTGATGGAAGACTTGACGGACTACGTCCCTTGAAAGTTCCAGAATTACATTCCATTGGTAATTCTGGAACTTTCAAGGGACGTAGTCCGTCAAGCATTCCATCAGTGATTCAAATTCCATTGATAGTTCTGTTTAAAAAAATATTAAATACAATACTAACAGAATTACTAATGAAATTTGAATCGCTAATGGAATGTTTGACGGACTACGTCCCTTGAAAGTTCGAGAGAGTTGAAAAAACAATTACAGGACTTACCATTGTTTGATGTAATTATCTGATGGTTTAATTTCTGTGGTAATATGTATATGATCATTGATGAATTTACCCAACGATTTATTCTATCGATTATATGCCATAATCACAAATGGATTTACCGTCAAAATTAATGTAGGTAATTTTTTTTGTTTGGTGTGTTGTTTTCATTTGTAAATTTATTGGTATATTATTGATGGATTGAACGAAAAAATATAAATCATATACAATATTTTTTTCAACGACTTTTTTTCATCTGTGATTCCATCGGTGAAGTTATGTCCACCCGAATAAATTTTTAAATACTGACAAAATATTTTTTTGGTGATATGCAATATTCTAGTAGTGTTTCTAATAGAATAAAAAGAAAAAAAAAAGAGGAAATATATGCTCAATTTGTTACTGATGTCAATGAACATCCTCAAATTGGGTTCTACATGTTGGAGATTTTGTTTTAAATCATGATTAATTGGTATATTTGAGGTCAAGTTTTAAGTGGGTTCTACTTATTTTTAGGGTTAAATTTTATTATTTTACATAAGTTCTTTAACATGGAATATTAACATGATTAAACAAATTATGGGTGCATGAGAAAATTGATCTTAAGAAACCCTTAGTTAACATGTTTTTGTGAAATCCCAAACCTTTTCTCACATAAGAAAAATACAAGATTTTCTTGTAGTTTATATAATGGAAAGTTGAAAGGTAATAAATAAGCCAAAGAAAATAGTATAGGTTTAACCCACACACGTGCGCTTGGCTCGGACACGAGCCTTGAGCCTTGGGATTAGGTTTGTTTTTTGTTATCCTATCCTAGACTTAGATTTGAGTTTATTATAAAATAATTCTTTGGTTCATAAATAATTATTTTTGCTAGTCCATTTATGAATATCCAACCCATGAATAAAAGGTCTGGACAATTAGTCTTTTTCATCTTCCTCAACAATTGTTTTAAGGAAAAAATGTTTGGGTGTTAATATAAAAATTTATTAAGTTTATTCTTTTTATGGTATGTAATTAAGGAAAAATAGCGAGAATTAATTCTAGTAATTACCATAATTAATTTTACATGAGTTTTGGTTTTAAAAATTAGTAGGGGGGTTTTAAAGGGAGATGTTTTATACACTTTTGCAGTATCTCTTCAGCTTTAACTCTATTGTTTTCCAGTTTCTTTTGACTTTTTTTTTATCCATTCTAAAACCTAAGTTCTAGTCCCTTGTAGAGAGTTTTTGAATTCATTCTTCTTTTGGTATGTTGACTTTTAAAAGAAATACATACTTTAAAAGTATAGTTATTGAAATCTTAGAAGGTTTATTAACATTATTTATTTACACCAAAAAATAAGCAATAAAACTTGAGAATAATAAATTTATTCTTGACAACAATAAATTACTAGCTTACACTAATTCTAAGTATCTTCAACAAGTATTCTATATTAATTTTGTTTAAGGATAAATCATTCATATATATATATATATATATATATATATATAAAATTAGTATTCATGCTAGAATTTTGTTTTGATTTGGAATTTACTTTGATATATAAAAGTACATGCTTATAAATTAAGCTTGCCTGAACATTAGTTTACACTTGGAAAATTAATTTGATTAGAATGCACTTGTAATGATTAACTAAACAAACTTTAGACACTAATTTAAGAATTTTAAACAACACTACTATATTTAAGCCCTATCCATTACTTGATGAGTAAAAAATTTAGATATCCATATCATATTTATTGGATTTCAAGTATCTATATGGGTATTTCAACTTAATATTGTGTGTGTTCAGTATATATTATATTGTATTAAAAAAATATAAATGTTTTACATTTATATCTATATGATACAAATTTATATATTCTACATTAGGTTTGAGTTGAGTTTATATCTTATCTATTATTCATCATGCAATATAATAATTCAAAAAAACTCTCTCATTCAATGCAAGTCGGATCGAATAATTATTCATTAATTTCAGATGAAATTAATGTCTTTGCTATTTATTTCTATTAATAAGTCCTTGTAATTTCTAAATTATTTATTAATTTCGAGACAAAAAAATTCTGAAAATGAAAATGTACGTTTGAATTTATTTTCCACAAGTGATAATTTATTTCAAAGTGGAAGGCTAAGCCCCTTAATCCAATCTAAAAGAATTTTATGTACTCCATTCTTTGAAATTAAGCTATATGTAATAATTGATAATGACATTAAAAATAAAAATTATAATATATGATTAATAATTAATATTTGTTCAATAAAAAACAAATAGTAGAAAATATGTATAAAAATAAAAATAAAAAATACAAAAAATAAATCCAGGTTTTTGTCATAGCCGGTCTAAGAACGTGCCCAGGCTGTCACAGGGGAGATGGATGAAGCCTTTTGAACTTCTTTTTTTTTATTTCTTTTTGTTTTTTTCAGTGTCACATCACCAGAGTAATTCACTAAAGTAATTCCCCCACAGAATTATTTTCCCATTCAAACAAGTCGCAGCCTCGTACGATACCCTAAGAAACTTTTAAAAAAACAAAGAACGAAAGTTCTTCAGTGGGGTAGCAGTGCTGATGGCCTCAGCTTTGCCTTTTCCTATGCTATCCCATGCCCGTTACCACATATTTAAATGTGTTTTCGTTCTTGTATTTTAACAGTGTTTTAAAAAAATTTAATTTTTTTTATTTTTTTAATATTTTTAGATCATTTTAATGTGCTGATGTTAAAAATATTTTTTTAAAAATAAAAAATTATTTTAATATATTTTCTAATAAAAATATTTTAAAAAACAACCGCTATCATATTTACAAACACCCGTAAATCTGACACCATATTTTATTACTTGTTTATGCCTCCTCTAACTATAGGGATACAAAAACAAGACTCCAACGGCTTAGATCTCTCCTGTGCTCCATTACACGACAACTATTCCTGCCGAATCTCTTTCACCGATGAGATTTTTGTTTGGGACACAGAATGTGAGCAACAAAATATTACATGTGAAAGGATCTTGCTCACGTGCATGTTCAGCATTGAATGGAAGGTGCACATCCACCCATCTGTGCCATTGATCTTCAAGATCTTTGATCACGTCACATGGACCCCAGGATTTGAATTTATCTAGGTTTACAGAACAAGTATCTGCTGGCAGGCTCGATGAGAAGGGATTGGATTTGTTTTTTTTTATAAATCTTGTAATATCACCGATCTTAGACAAAAAAAACTAAAAAGCCAAGAAAATAAAAAAAACAATAAAAAAAAATCAAACCGTGAAAAAAACCGATTAAATCGATTAAAATTTTAAAAAAACCAACCGGTTCGGTTTGGTTTCAGTTTTATAAGCCTAAAACCGAAAAAATCGAACCGAACCGAACCGAACCCAAACCGGAAAAAAACCGAGTCAAACTGAAAAAACCAAGCAAAACTGGTTTGAACAGGTTTTTGTCCTAAGAAACCGAACTGAACCGAAACTGGCTGGTTTGAATCAGTTTCGGTTTTTTTTAAATAAAAAAAATTGGATTTGGTTATTTTTTTATATAAAAACTGAACCGAACTGAAAATAATTATTCTTATCTTAAAGTTAATAAAAATTTATATTGTTATTAATTTTATAATTTTGAAGAATTAATCCAAGTATATCTAAAATACCACTAAAACAAAGGCGAATCTCGCCTTACCATGAGATTTCTTTTGTGGGTATGACTGAATATATGATTTTTCATGAAAAAAAAATCTGTTTACGTTTTTGGGAGCTAGATTGGAAAAGGAAGAAGAAGAAGAAGAAGAAAAAGAAATGGCAAATGTAGCTGCAGAGTGGATAGTCATAGGGTACCGTCTGGGCAAGCTAGTATTGGAGGGTTCCACAAAGGCATGTGAGGAGGTTTTCTTTTTTCTGGGGATGCAGACATCTCCTCCACCACCCTCTCTGACATCTCTTCGAAAGCTGTGCAGTTTGTCCACCGCACTTTCCCAGATGAACCCTTAAAACCTGGGTTTTTTTTTTTTTTTTTCAATCTAACACAGTTTTTCATAAAGTTTTTACAAATTAAAACAAAATGTAAAAAACATTATTTAAAAATTATATTAATTTTTAAATAATGTTTTTTACATTTTGTTTTAATTTGTAAAAACTTTATGAAAAAATTAATATAATTTTATTAAGTATATGTTTGAAAGAATAGTAATGGTTATTTTTTAAATTATTTTTGTTGAGAAAAACATTAAATAATATATATATTTTTTATTTTTTTAAATTTATTTTTAATATTATTATTTCAAAACAATATAAAAATTTTAAAAATTTTAATTTAAAAAAAAAACATTCATATTTTTAAGACAAGAAAGTTGAACAGCAACCAAAAACAAACATTAAAGTTATGTTTGGCGTTTTTAAGCATGACTTTAACCCCTAATTATAAACTAACTTTAAAAATACTTTTGGTGTAAACCGTATTTCTAAAAAATTTTATCTTGTTTTTAGTTAAAATTTAATATATTTTATATATTTTAGATTGTTTTGATGTGCTGATATCAAAAATAATTTTTTAAAAATAAAAAAAAATTATTGACATACATTTCGGCATGAAAAATTATTTGAAAAACAACCACATCCACATTGTCAAATTCTCTCTAAATAAATCTTAAACTATCCCAACCCCATGAACCCTAAGTGTATGATTAGGGTTTGCTATTATTTTATTTGCATCACATGATTCACTATTATCTTCTACTGTCTTCTCTCTTCCACTAGGATCATTGTCCTTTGCAAGCAAGACTCTCTAACTGTATTGTTTTTGCATCCAAATATTAAGCTACTTAGATCACTCTCTCTCATATTCCTAGTTATTATACTGCTATTAATTAACGTTTTAGATATTGATTTCCCCTCTAAGTTATATTTCTACATTCCTTCTTGTACCTATTCTTTTTATTAAAAAATAAAAATAATGAGAAAATCTAAACTATCATCAACTTTTAATTCCTAAACTCTAAAATAATATTAAAAATTAAATATTTAAGGTTTATTTTTGTTTAGTTTAGGGTTGAAGGTTAAGGTAACGGTAAAAAATAACAACTTTAACTAGACTGTGTTATTTTTTAAATAATTTTTTAATATATGCTAGTTTGTTAGCATATTTTATCAAATTATGTTAATTTAAAAAAAATCTAAAACTTATATATCTAAAAATTAAAAGTTTTTCACTTATACAAGTCTGATTTCAATCGATTTAATTTGATTGATTTTTATTTTAAAAGTATTTAAGATAATGATATAAATTGTTTAAAAGTATATTTTTTATTTAAAAATATATTAAAATAATATTTTTTTTATTTTATAAAATTTATTTTTAATATTAATATGTTAAAACAATTTAAAACTATAAAAAAATAATTTTAAACGAATCAAATTTTCAAAAAATTTCAAAACTGTCAGAGCAAACTTTATTGGCTTTTCAAAATAATCAAGCGGCAGTAACTCTACTGACTTTATTCCACTTCTTTACTGTACCCTCACATTTTTTTTCCCTATAAAAACCCTACTAACGGGAAGCTCTCGAAAAGAGGAGAGAGAGGATTCTTTCTGCATAGTTATCCTCTACCTCAAATCCATTGTGTGGTGGTCGCAAGCTTCTCTCAGTTTTTCACCATGGCAGCAATGCTGAGATCTCTGCTCACTCTTACTCTCTTCACTCTTATATTCTCCCACATTTCAGGTACTAACTCGTGCCCTCTTCGCTTTTGAGTCCTTTTTTGCCTGTTTTCTTAGGCCTAGGTAAAGATCTAGTCTTTTTTAAATTTTCCCTATATTTTCATGTGCTGTTGTTTAGTTTGGCCTAGACCATACCACATTGCCTATACACACAGCTTCTTATGAGCAAATATATCAGTTCTTAATTGTTGATTATTGTTAACATTCTAATTGTTATTATTATTTGTTTCTACATAATGCAGAGGTCTCATCAACAACAATAACACTTCACAACAAGTGCACCCATCCAGTGTGGCCAGGCGTCCAACCAAGTGCAGGAAGGCCCGTGTTAGCCCGTGGAGGGTTCAAGCTCCCACCCAACAAGGCCTACACCCTCAACCTCCCACCACTCTGGTCAGGCCGTTTGTGGGGTCGCCATGGCTGCTCCTTTGACGCCTCTGGGCGGGGCGGCTGTGCTACTGGAGACTGTGGAGGCTCCCTCTATTGCAATGGCATTGGAGGCACCCCACCTGCCACACTAGCAGAAATCACCCTAGGCAATGATCAGGATTTCTATGATGTTAGCCTTGTAGATGGCTACAATCTTGCAATCTCAATAACTCCATTTAAAGGCTCAGGCAAGTGCAGCTATGCAGGGTGTGTTCGTGACTTGAACATGATGTGCCCTGTGGGGTTACAAGTCAGGTCAAAAGACAACAACAGGGTCGTGGCTTGTAAGAGTGCTTGCTCTGCTTTCAATTCCCCGAGGTATTGCTGTACTGGTAGCTTTGGAACCCCACAAGCTTGCAAGCCAACTGCTTATTCGAGGATCTTCAAGGCAGCTTGTCCGAAGGCCTACTCTTATGCTTATGATGATCCTACTAGCATTGCAACCTGCACTCGTGGAAATTATTTGGTCACTTTCTGTCCTAATCAACACTGATGAGAGTGAGGTATCAGTGGCTGATCTATTCAATTAGGAGTGTTTGTTTCGGGTTATTATATAATGTAGTGCTAGTATTTATTCAGAGTGTAATCGGTTTAATGTATTTTTATAAAGAGTACTTTTTCATTAAAATTACATATATATATATATATATATTTTATTTGTAACATTAATATATAAAACTATTGAAAAACAAGAAAAATAATTAATTTAATATTTTTTAAAGTAAAAAATATTTTAAAAAACAAGTTTACATGGTCATGGTTCCATTGAAGTACCTTTCTAAATTCTAATAGATACTTAATTATGTTATATAATTAATAATATATGGTAATGATCTTCCTTGAGGTGGACATGATTTATTTTGAGTTTATGCATGTTTTGGCTTCATTTTGTTTTTAATTTTTTGGATTACCAACATTGGAAAAACATTATCAATACGAATGAAATACATAATTGATTCTTCAATATTATGAAATAAAAAAATAATAATAATATAAAGTTTTTCTTTCAAATATGTTTTATAAATCAAGATATTTATCTTAGTCTAATTTTAAGCTATAAAATAGATTCCAATTAGAATCTTAAAAAGTTATTGTTCATGTATTAGTATGTGATTCTATCATAATTAAATAAAAATTTACCTGGATTACCAACATTGGAAAAACATTATCAATATGAATGAAATACATAATTGATTCTTCAATATTATGAAATAAAAAGAAAATGATAATATGAAGTTTTTCTTTCAAATATATTTTATAAATCAAGATATTTATCTTTGTCTAACTTTAAATTATAAAATAGACTCCAATTAAAATCTTAAAAAGTTATTGTTTACGTATTAGTATGTGATTCTATTATAAATAAATAAAAATTTGCCTTAAACAAATTACGTGGATAATTTAACAGATGCATTATTAGACCATTAAGATAGATTTAGGCTCAAAAGGAGATTTGGTTACATCAGACTAGAATAACAGTTTAAAAAAACCATACATTGAATTGCATTTAAATTTTTACATGAGTTTTTGGAGTTTGTTTTCCCTATTATAATGATTGTGTCACTACAAGCATCGTCAAATCTTTAAATATTAAAAAATCTTGCCGAGAACTTCTGGTTTTGATAATTTTAAAATTCTTCTTATTATTTTTTGAATCGATCGACCTATTTAAGTAAATAATAACATAATTTGAGTTCGATGATATTATGTTTCTGAAGAGTGATATAATCAAATTATACTATTGTATTAAATTTTTTTTCTCATTTATCAATTCATCAATTTTTTTAATTTTTTATACTAATCGTACAATTTATCATATTTGCAATCACCCCCATCATAAAAATTGAATTCAAAACTCTTTTTTTTTTTTTTTGTCTTATATTCAAAAGAAGCGAATTGTAGCTTTTCCCCTAGGTGAGAAATTTGCTTCTCATTAAGTCATTTGACATAAATACCCTCATCTCCCCCAAATCACCGAAAGCATCTGCAACAATCTCCCAAATCACAGAACGCATCTGCAGCTGCTAATCTTGCACGACTGGTTTGCCAAGGAGATAAATAGTAGAAGGAGAAATTTGCTAGAAGTCGAGCAGCTGCCAAAAAGGTCGTTGCTTTTGTATCTTTTCATTGTGTTTTCCATGAGATTTGCTAGAAGGAGATCTGGGTAATTATTTCATGCAATGTTCATGCAGGCATTTGCTTCGGCTGCATTCTTTCCCATCATTGGGCCATGATGTCAACAAGCTGAAGCACTAAAACATCATAAGAGAAATAAGTCCTGTGTTGTACGATTCCTGCCACTGATTAGAATGGATACACGGTCCTTGGTTAGACATGAGAGATTGCAAAAACAAACAGGGGTTGATTCTTGCTAGATACATATTTTCATTTTTTTTTTGTTTGAGAACCCCATGTGAGTATTCAGTCCCCTGCTATTAAATTAAGGAAAACTGAAGAGTGTGATGAGGAAAAAAAAAAAAGACTGACAACTTTCATGATGAAGCCATGAGGCGTGGGCTAAGATTAAGAATGTTGTAGATTTTCATTATGTTTTCCATGAGATTTGCTGGAAGGAGATCTGGGTAAGTTTTCCATGGATGTAAGTATACAAGTGCTTTTCCCAAGATGTTTTGCAGTTTGAGTCGACCTTGATGAGTTGTATAGATGAATTTTTGAGGTATACAAATGCACTGGAGCTTTTTCTCTGAAGGTCTTGAATGCAGGTCTTGATATCTTCACTAATCACCTGATAATCTTTATACAGAAAATCACCAATTATTAGATATGCATCAATGTCATTTGGAACATTCAAGGCATTGTGAAGAGATACTGAGCATATTGTGAAAATGAAATTTCAGACTTAAATCTAGCCAAGGATTTAGGTGGAAGTGAACATTCATGTCTGGAGGAAATGGGATTATTTTTAGCAGTTGAATAATTTTTTCAATTGTAAGGGAACCCTGGGAAGCTAGTGTTTTTTAAATCATTAAAATAATATTTTTTTTATTTTTAAAAAATTAATTTTAATATTAACGTATCAAAAGATTTAAAAACATTAAATAATAATAATTTCAAGTAAAACAAAATTCAAAAAATGACGCGGTTTTTTCAAAACTTTTATTTAACTGTGTTAAAATTACAAAGAACAGTGTACACGGAAGAAATGGGGTTGTTTTTCCGCAGATGAATGATTTTTTCAATTATAGGGAACCGTGGGATTGGTGGCAAGGCAGCGATAGCTAGAGCAGTCTATGGAAAGGTAGGTTGTCATTTTAGCTATAGCTTTATTACACATGTGAGTGTAGCATCTGAAAAGCATACCATGGTTTTTCTACGTGAACTTCTTTCACGGAGATTAATGGGGGAGACAAAAACATGGGTTTCCATGGAGGAATGGAGAACACTATGGTCTTGATGATGTTCATCAATTGTTCCAGTTTGAATCTTCAGTTTTAGATCATAATTGGTTTCATGTTGGAAATAGAATCCACCACAACTACAAGATATGAACATTTATTGAATCAAGCAGCCTTTATCAGCTTTACTATTTCTTTTCTTGAACATATTTACGAGATTCATCTCAAATGAGCAGTATTGGATTAAATTAGGCCCAGCTAGCACTTTTCAATGTAGGATTTCTGCATAGAAGGGCTTTTGCATGTTAAATTTTCTGAAATTTCCTTGTGGCGTGGGTCTAAAAAGGAGTTTTTTCACAGAAGATTGGTTTTTGAAATAACCTGCAAATCTTAGTCATGTTCTTAGAGAATTGACTCAATGATGCTCTCTGCTTGTTTGCGTGGGTGGCTGGGGAATTGGGCTGTGATTAGCAACAATATTCATGTTCTTGTTCTTTGATATAACCTCTTCCTGTTCTAAGACCTCTCCGACACCTTTTCCTTTAAAAAACTGATAATACTCTCTCACTTTTCCTTTACCTAATGAATCTGAGACTACAAATTTGGGTTACTGGTACCGACCTTGATGTTTCCGGTGCTTTGGCACCATTGAAAACCGACGAGTCTGGTTGTTCTGCTCAGGTGATTCCTTTTTTTTTTTTTTTTGTTCCAGTGACCCAATTTGGTATTTGTGTTAAAGATTGTTGCTTTGAAGAAATTTGATGAAAATATGTCTTAAAGTTTCTTGCTTTTGACAGTAGTAATATCTTAATGCATCGGCACACACCATGCATTTGCATAAACGTTTATTTTACCATTGATTAATAGTAATATCCAACTGTTTATTTGAAGCAATTGAAAGAAATATCCCTACAAACTAAAAATTTAAATTAAATGAAAAACAAATTTGTTCACCTGAGAACTTTCTCTCTTTCTGTCTTTTTTTGGTGATTTTTTCTCTTAATCTTTCAATTTTCAAGGTCTAAAATAATGAAAAAATAAAGTTATGGAATGAAACATAAAATTCTAAAATAATGACTAAATAATATATAAATTTAAAATTTAAGGACGAAAATGATTTTTTCTCATAAAAATAAAAAAACGCTCTTTTGTTTATTTTGGACTTTATTCTTTCAATTTGTTATAATTATAACCTTAAATTCTTTTTCATGAAATTTATCATTAATTCAATTTAAGAATTTTCTCAAACGCTTTGCATGCACGAGGACATGTAAAGAGAATCAAATCGTAGCATGTAAAATGATATCAACATAACTTGCAAGATTGAGGGCAATACCCATTAATCAACGGTAAAATCATAGTGTTTTCGTGAATATCAGAGAAAGAGACACTAGAAGCTATGCAGCAATGGTGAGGTCTACGCCTTCTTCTGTTCCAGATAAAACTGCAGCTATTATTGGGCAGGTCCGGGACCAAAACACAAAGAAACATGCGTTGTGGGTGTCAATCTATGTCCTCTCGTGGCTACGAATGACGAACATAATAAGCCTGTTGTGGTTCATGACACGATAGAGGAGGAAACTGAATGGCTCTAAAATAGTCTGGCTGGGCGGATTATAAAAGGGGTAAATTGTTGGAGTATTAAGGGATCGTTAGTTGACGAGGGAGTCCATTTCTGCGGTTTCAGATTCATGGGCGCAACACATGTTATTATTACTTTTGAGTCTTATGTTTCAATGATGAAATCGTTTGAGTCGATCTCCATTAAAAACATGGGATCTGTTTTTTGATAATGTGCATAATGTTGTTGACTATCGGTTAGCAAAAGTCCCGTTTGGAACAAAAACTTGCCTACCTGCTAATTCATGGACACAGTCTGATACAGGGACTCAGCGACATCATCAATTACAACCTCATCCTATGGTCCTTTGAGGTTCTAGACAAAACGTAAAACTGCTCACAAAAACTTGTAGTATTGATAAAGAGGTAGCAGCTCACATGGAAGCTAGATCAGGTTCATGTGATCCGGCTATCAAACAAGAAATTTGCGTTTTGAAAAGGGGTACACTTTACAGTCATAATTGAAATTTTATACAGAGAAAAAAGTTCAAGGAATGTTAACAGATGGGCAATCACTAGGCTTAGGTGATAGTCTTTGAAGATATTCGCAGAAGAGATTAGAGAACCAGTTGACAGGGAGGAGGAAAATTGGGCAGCAACTCAGTAATACAGTGGTGGTACGTAGCTTCAATGTTCTGGTAAGGTTTTTTTATTCCTTTACATGAAGATTTTCTTTTGGAATTGTTATGGACTAGGAATGTTAGGTAAATGACAGTCCATTAAAAAGATGTTTGCTCAGGATGATATTGAAGTTTGTTTTCTTCTTCAAACTAAGAAGGAAATATGCTCAGATAGTTTTGCCAGTTCCCTTGGAATGTTAATGATGTTGCCTGGCATGCTTTAGATTCAGAAGGAAAGTCAAGAGGGATTCTGGCAATGTGGAATAATATTTATTTTAAGACCAAGACGATCGAGTATGGTGGTCAGGGGGTAGCTTTATTTGGCTTGCATATTCAAACCAGTTTTAAATGTGCTGTTGTCGGAGTCTATGGTGCTTATTCTATTGCCTCACATAGATTTCTGTTGCTGGAGTTGAAAACACTTGATGCTACCTTTTCAGTTCTGATGTTTATTGTAGTTGGTTTTAATGAAACTTCAACTTCAGGCGATAAAAAAATGGCTTCCTAAACAGAAAAGGCTCCAAGGAATTTCATATTATCATCTCTGAATCTAACCTCATGGAATTCCCACTGAATGAGCACTGTTTTACCTGGTTTCGTGGAAATTTCATGAGTCATATAGACAGAGCAATTGCCAATGCAGCATGTCATATGAAATTTCCAACTTTGGCACCAACCAGGTACCCGAAAGGTCTATTAGATCATTGTCAGCTTACACTAGGGTCGATTATTCAGAATTAGGGGTGAAGACCGTTTTGGTTTTTTAATTGCTGGCTTAACAATCATAGTTTTATGACAGACCTTAAAATATTATGGAATGACTGTTGTAAAGAATTTCCAGGTGATTTTAGAGTTGTGAGAAAAGTATGAAGGCCGGAAAAATTAGAAGCTGGAATTATTATGTTTATGCTAATCAAGGACAAAAACTAAAGGATTTACAAAGTTAAATTCAGAATCTAGAGGCCTTAGAGGAGAATAAAGCCTTATCAGATAATAAAAGTACAAAGTTGTATAAGTTGACTACAGAGCAGTGGGAGGTCAGTAAGAATATGGAAACCATATGGAGGCACAAGTCTAGGGAGAATTGGTGTAAACTGGGTGACAGGAATACAAAATACTTTCACTTGGCAACAAAAATCAACAGATCTAGAAATTCAATTACTACTATCCGATACAATGGCAAAGAGAACACAACTGCAGAAGCAATAAAGGAGTCAACAGTTATGTTCTTTTCCAATATTTTTGACGACAAAAAATCTCCACGGGCAGTAATAGGTAACACGGGCTTTAAATCAATTACTCCTGAATTGTTTGCATGGATGGAGTAGGATGTGACTTTAAAAGAGATCAAGCAAGCAATATGGAGCTGTGATGCCTCGAAAGCTCTAGGATCGGATGGTTTCACTCTTGTTTTTTTTTTTTTTTAATAAAAAAGCATGGACATTTACAGGGTCTGATGTTTTGAGGTTAGTGAATGAATTTTTCAAAACTGGAAGACTTCTTAAAGGTATTAATACTGCATATGTGGCTTCATTTAATAAATGCAAAGAACCTACATGTTTCTCTGACTACAGGCCTATAAGCTTGATTAATGGCTTCTACAAAATTATTGCTAAAGTAGCCAGGCTTAAGGTTGTTATGATTGATGTTATCAACTTCAACCAAACAACATTTATATTAGGTAGGCATATTCTTGATGGGTTTATATTAGGTAGGCATATCAGTCTTATTTCAGAGAGCTTCGGCCATTTCATATTATAGAGACATTGAGTATAGTTATGGAGATTATATCAATCATCTACAGTATGCAGATGATACTCTGATTTTCATTCCTAATTATTATCATTCTTTATTACATGTAAAATGGATTCTAAGGTGGTTTGATTTGTGCTCTGATCTGAAGTTGGATTTTTCTGAGAGTTCACTGTTAATTAGGAATAAACTTGGATGATGTTATATTATTGGTATGACAAATGAAATATTCTGTAGATGGGACTTTTTACCATTCAAATATCTTAGTTTACCGCTTGGAACAAATCCTAGAGGTATCTCTACTTGAAAACCTATCATATTTCAAATATTCAGAAACGACTAGGGTTGTGGAAAGCAAGAGTGCTTGGTTTGGCTGGTAGAATCTGTATGATAAAAACCATTATGTCTTCCTTGCCTATATACTTTATGCCCATCTTTCTCATGCCAAAAAGGTATAATAAGACTGATTAATTCCATTCAAAGAATATTTCTATGGAGTGTTTCCTCGTATACTAGAAAAATAAACAAAGTTTCTTGAAGTCAAATAGTGAAGGAAAAGGCTCGGGGTGGTTTAGGCTTCGGCTTTTTACAAGGCAAGAATAAGGCTTTTCTGCTTAAATGGTTATGGAGCCTTCAGGATCAGAACTTAGATGGGTGGCAGGAGATGGTTACTAAAAAATAATGTCCAAGTTTTGAGAATAGTCTTTTGGTTTTTGCCTCTTCCTTGTCAAATATATGGCAAGGTATTTACTCAACTATAAATTGCAATGATGAATTTCAACTTACAATGAAGAGTGCTCTTCGGTTTAAAGTTGGGAATGGAAGGAATATTTATTTTTGGTTAGATTAATGGATTCATCAATGTCTTCTAAAAGAAAAGTATCCTCGATTGTATGATTTATCAACTAATCAAGGCTCAATAATTGCCGATGTTCTTAGTAATGCTATGGTACCACAAATCTCAACTAGATTAGAAATCTGCAAGATTATATATAAGCTTCCCATCCTAGGCCATCTCATGGTTGATCTTGAGGGGATAGTCTTGACTCCTAATGCTGATGATGTTCGACACCAGGTGGCTAACAAGTCTGGAACATACAAGGTTAGGTCTAGAATTTTAATTCATAACAGGGTAATATTTCCAGGTCTGTTTCCTTACTCTTTTTTATACCGGAATGGTCTTGTTCCTCCAAAGACTAAAGTCTTCAAATGGCTTCTACTACATGATAGTATCTGCAGTAAAGATGTGTTAGTTCTTAGAAATTGGCTTGTTTATAGGAATGCTTCTTGTTCTTTTTGCAGAACTCATTTGGAGACTTCAAATCATCTTCTCTTACGTTGTATTTAGTTTTGGAAATTTTGGAGCAAATTTTTGGAATGTTTAAGTTTTCAATGGTGCATGTCATTTACCATTGATCAAGCTTTGTTTCAGTGGAAGTTTTGTTCAAAGAGAGACTTGAAGTCGGGCAATCCTTATGCTTGCATATGATATTTGTTGGGGAATTTGGTTGTGCTGGAATAATCTTATATTTCAGGATAAACTCCATGATTAGTCACTTAATTTCTAACTTGTTCTACACCACTTGGTGCTATGATTGAATGCTAACAATCTGAATTTCAATTATGCAGGCATGAATTTGTATAAAGGCTCAGAGGGTATTCTAATGTGGTCTAATTATATGATATTTACATTTATTTTTTTCATTTACTTTGTACTGAACTCTTTTTTTCTAGTGTCATTGTCACAATGGCTTTAGCTTTCATATTACTACATATTATCTCGATTATCATAAAAAAAAAAAAAAATTAATGATAATAGAATTGCTTTTGAATTTCAATTCAAAATGTAGATGGTTATATAAACTTACTATTTCTTTCTTCTTTTATGAGTACATTGAATAAATAATAAACAATGCCAGACTCATTCTCTCAAAATGGTATAGCTAAAAGGAGAAACCAAACATTGAAGGTTTCTTAAGAATGATGAGATTAGTGGGAGTAGCTAACTTTGAAACTTAGTTTTTTAAAAAGATAGTAATTTTGAATCTGCTCTTACATGTTCATATAAATTAGTCATGTTTCATGATAATTACCAAGATTTGATAACTCAAGAATAATAAATCATTGAAAAGTCATAGCATCACGAGGATATTCCTATAGATCTAGTTTATTATGCATTCTAAAGCTAAAGATATTGATATAACATTGAGAATATCTTTAAAAGTTAGGAAAGATATAATTTCTTCACATTATGTTTTGTACCTATAAGAATCTAAAGTGGATGTTGGGATGGCTCTATAGGAAAAAAAACCAGAAAAAAACCAAGCCAAACCTGAAAAAACTGAGTCAATCAGTTTGAACTGATTTTTTTCAAAATAATTGAACCGAACCGAAATTGATTTCGGTTCGATTTCGGGTTTTTTTAAAAAAACCAATTTTGATTTTTTTTTTATAAAAACCAAACCGAATAAAAAATAATCACTCCTAATTAAACGCATGAATACAAAATTAATGATTATTGATCCGTTGATAAAAGATTTACTACTTATTGCTTATAAAGAATATTTTGAGCATATGAGACTCAGTTCTATTATTTAGTTCTTATGTGATTAAGATACTCGCATTTAATCACTTTAAAAGACTCTACTAATTTTATATTTGTTTTTTTTATGTAGTTATGTACATGAAATTTAGAGAATGACAATGCATGTTTGAATTTTATTTGGGACCCTAAATGAACATTTGAAAGTTCTTTCATAAAGATATGTATAACATATGGTTCTTATTTAAAAAAGAAAGTTGCATGAGGAAGATATTACTTGCTCCAAAAGACTTATTATCAAATATTAAATTGATACATATTAAGTGTTGAATGAGCCAAGAGAGAGAACGTTAATTACATTTTGGTTTTTAAACTAAAATGTTATTTTATGGCCTATTATCTATTTAAATAATAATTTTCAACATTAAATAATTTTTTTTCTCGAATGTTGAATATTCTGAAAGGTCATATACGAAAGGTTGTATATTTTGGATATGTTAATTACCCTTCAGTTAAATATATTTTCTTTTAATAGAAAATAAGATTTTAGAAAAAAATAATACATGAATTTTTTCACAGAAAAAAAAAATCTGATCTAACAAAAAAAATAATACATGCAACGTTATGCTAAATTTTTCAGCCATGTCTAACATTTTAGAATAATTTAATATATATATATATATATATATATATATATATAAAGTAGATTTTATAAAAGATATAAATCATTAAAATTATTATAAAATAGTTATAACAAGATTAAATAAAAATATATTTGGAATATGACCACTCGTTCTTGACTAATCAAGCAGTTGGCGCTTAAAAACATTGTCACTCTCTGGAAGCATGCTCCAAAGCAATGTTCCCCGCCAATCTCTCAAAACTCAAGAAGCTCTCAATACCTTTCAAACCCAAACTCTCACCTCTCTCATTCCTCTCTACACACCCACAAAACCAAGAACAAGCACTGAACCACCAACAACAAAGCATTTGCATAACCAACAGGTCATACTGGACCCAAAAAATCCATGACCTCTGCACCAAACACCGCAACGTTGATGAAGCCCTCCGCCTTCTTGACCATCTCCGCCTCCGTGGATACCTCCCTGACTCCCTCAATCTCAGCAGCATAATTCACGGCCTCTGTGATGCCAACCGCTTCAATGAAGCCCACCAACGCCTTATCATCTTTTTAACCTCCCTTTGTGTCCCTGATGAGCGTACTTGTAATGTACTCGTTGCTCGCTTGCTTCATTCTAAAGACCCATTTAGGACATTGAATGTTATTCATCGTTTGATTGAATTTAAGCCTGAGTTTGTGCCTTCGTTGATTAATTATAACCGTTTGATCGATCAGTTTTGCTCGGTCTCGCTGCCGAATGTAGCGCATAGGATGTTGTACGACATGATTAACAGAGGGCACTGTCCAAGTATTGTAAGTTATACTACCTTGGTTAATGGGTATAGTAAGATTGGTGAAATCTCTGATGCTTATAAGCTGTTCGATGAAATGCCTGAATGGGGTGTCGTGCCTAATTCGCTGTCTTATAGTTTGTTGATTCGTGGAGTTTTAAGAAAGAGAGACATTGAACGTGGAAGAGAATTGATGCACGTGCTCTTTCAGAGAATGAGACATGAAGAGGATCAGTCAGTGAATAGTGCCGCTTTTGCTAATCTTGTTGATTGTTTGTGTAGAGAAGGGCTTTTTAATGAGGTTTTTATGATTGCCGAGGAAATGCCACAAGGAAATAGGGTGAATGAGGACTTTGCTTATGGGCATTTGATTGATTCCCTTTGTAAGGTTGGGAGGAGCCATGGTGCTTCCAGGGTCGTTTATATAATGAGGAAAAAAGGGTTTACACCAAGTGTAGTGTCATATAATTCAATCATACATGGGCTTTGTAAGGAAGGGGGTTGCATGAGAGCTTATCAGTTGTTAGAGGAAGGGGTTGGATTTGGTTACTTGCTGTCTGAGTATACTTACAAGGTTCTGGTAGAAGCACTTTGTCAAGCAATGGATCTTGACAAGGCAAGGGAAGTTTTAAAAGTTATGTTGAACAAGGAAGGGATGGATAGAACTAGGATTTACAATATATATTTAAGAGCTCTTTGTCTCATGAATAACCCAACTGAGCTTTTGAATGTGCTTGTTTCTATGCTACAAACTAATTGTCAGCCTGATGTGATCACTCTCAACACAGTTATTAATGGGTTTTGCAAGATGGGAAGGGTTGAAGAAGCTTTGAAGGTGCTAAATGATATGATGACGGGGAAATTTTCTGCCCCTGATGCTGTGACCTTCACTTCCATCATAAGCGGTTTATTAAATGTTGGAAGAAGTCAAGAAGCTCGCAATTTACTGCTTCAAATGCTTGAAAAGGGTATCACTCCTGGTGTTGTGACATACAATGCAATTCTTCGTGGTTTGTTTAAACTTCAGTTAACAAAAGAGGCAATGGCGGTTTTTGATGAAATGATAACTGACGGTGTAGCTGCCAATAGTCAAACTTACAGTATAATAGTCGAGGGATTATGCGAGTCTGGCCAAATAGATGGGGCTAAGAAGTTCTGGGATGAGGTTATTTGGCCGTCAAAAATCCATGATGATTTTGTTTATGCAGCCATTCTCAAAGGACTTTGCCGCTCAGGCCATTTGAATGAGGCCATACATTTCCTTTATGAATTGGTAGATTCTGGGGTCAATCCTAATATTGTAAGCTATAACATTGTGATTGACAGAGCTTGCAGCTTAGGTATGAAAAGAGAAGCTTACCAAATAGCAGGAGAAATGCAAAAGAATGGGTTGACCCCTGATGCGGTAACGTGGCGGACTCTTGATAAATTACATGGACAAGTGAAGAATTGATTTAACAATTAACATACGATTCAACTTGTCAGCGGGCAGAAGGCTCGTAGGTGAGGGGTGGATTCAACAGCCGTGTATGTGAAGCATATTCTGCAGATACTGAAGGAATGAAAAAAGTTCTTGTTAAGGATTATGTGTCCAAGAAGAATGGATTTCCTGCTTTCTCTCGCCCCATGTAAAGGAATCACAAACTGAAATCTCTAATGCCCCAAAATTGGTCTTCACGACACAGTAAAAAGATACGATTCTTGGTGGAGATCTGCTTTGGTCTGTAAAGAAGAGCATTCTGGAGAAACTCTCATTTTTTTGTCAGGAGAAATGATAATACAATTTGTGGGAGAAATTGTACATAAATGAGAAACAACATGATACAGCAGTCTGGTGGGGTTTTGGTTTTTTTTCTTTTGTGATCTTCATTCTCAGGAAATAAAGAGGCAATCAATTTGCAGTGGCTGGAATTTATTTTTGTTGCTTTCAAGCTGCAGTCAATCACCCCAACTGGCTATTAACTCTCTGGCGGTGGTCATTTCTGTTGTATTTTTTTACAATTCACCCTGTTCTTTATAAAGCTTTCAATCTCATATGCATAGTTATTAAACAGGACCGGCCCGGCAGGTTGATCTGGTGGCTGGACCGGTTCGGGTTTGTTAAAAGACCGGTCAATGCAACAGCCTAACAAAACCCGGTTGACCCGGCGGGTTGACCCATGACCCAGACAAGACCCGGTGCCTTTTTTTTTACTTTTCAAATCTGGTTTCTGTCCTTCGGACTCCCTTCTTATTTCTTCATCTTCTCTACAATGAGTTGCTGTTAGCAGCGAAGAGGAAGAAGGGAGAGGGCAGCTGGAGGCTGGTCGAAGGAGAGAGAGCCAAGTCTCGATTTAGGAGAGATGGGGGAAGCTGGAGACGGCATTTGTGGGGCTGGTCTCCTGTGTCAGTGGGCGACGACTTTGGTTTGGCCAAGAGATAGAGGTGGTTGGTGAAGAAGAAGGAGGGGCTCTCTAGTTTTGGCCAAAAGGCCAGGGGGATGACAGAGAGAGGGATGAGGGAAGTTGTGGTCAGGCCTCTGTGGCAGCTGCTTTGGCCTAGTGAAAAGGGAAGCTTTGGCTGGTTCTAGGAGAGAAAATCCATGAAACACGAGCTGACCTACACTATCTTCCCACACTCTAGGGTTTTCCTCAAATCAAATCCCCTCTTGTTGGGAATCATGAAACACAAAAGGAAGCTCTGGTTGTGCAGGCTGTGTGGAGGCGGGTTATTGTAGGAGCTAAAGGCTAGTTATTTTTTTGTTTTCTGTGAACATGGATGATGTATTGCAGCGGTTCCGGTATTAGCAGAGCAATGGGGTGTGACAGTCCTCGTAGACAGAAAAAGGAAGGGACTTATTGATCATTCGAGGAATTGTCGTCTGATAGTCGGTGGGAACAAAAGGGTTGGCTCTCAAGATGGTGATGTTGCTAGCAATGGTGACAGAGGGCATGCAATCTGTTGCAGGTAGGTGTGAGCTATTTTTTCTGTGGTTTGTTTTTTGTTTGTGGTGTGGTGTTCTGATTGGAATCTTTATATACAGTGAGGGGAGTCATTTGAGAGGAGACTGTAAAAAAAAAACAGTCTAAATGATGTTGATCTTTGACTTCCAGCATCTAACTTTAAACCCCCGCTCTCTTGCCACTGCAACTTGGACACTTGTATTGCTTGATGTGCTTAGCTTCGGCAGGTGTAATCTTGACGCATTAACTTTAAATAATTATTTTTAATTTTCTAGATTGATCTAGGTTGACCCATAAAATCTAGGACCCGGCTTCTTGACCGGGTTAATCTCCGAACCGGGTTTGATAACTATGCTCAGATTGACCAAATAAATTGATTCTATTATAATTAAATTAGATAGAAAAAATAGACGATGATATCATATTGATCAATTTTTTTTTTTAAAAAAAAAGAGTAATCTCAGTAATATTGAAAAAATAATTTTTTTTCAAGCAGAGAAAAACAATGTAGCTTTATTTCCTTTCTATTAAATAAAAAAGGACCAAATAGGGTTAAAAAAAGGGACAAAAAACTTAACTCGGATTAACATGAGAAACTTATAACTCAAGTAACAAAGGCAAAGTCAAACTAAGTTAACCCGTTAAATTTATTCTTTAAATTATGAGATCAAGATATCCCGATATAAAATAAAACGAAGAAAATCTCAAAGCCTATTTCTTTTTTAAAAAATCATTATCAAATGATGAAAGCTAGAAAAAAAATATGTAAAAAAAAGAATTATCAGCTCGCATTATCTTTTTAAACTCGTGATCCAAATCATTAAACCAAAAGCATCCCAACAAGAAAAACCAAAAAACTCAATTCTCAACCAATCAAATGTTAAAAGATGAAATTAATAAAAGAATTTCAATTATAAAAAAAAATCTAAAACAAAAAAAATAGAAATGAAAAGAATAAGGATAAAAAAGAAAATAAAAAATAATCTTGATTTTTTATGGAAGAGTGAAATTGAAATTAAAAATACAATTAACAAAAGAACCCAAAAAAGACAAAAAAAAAATGAGGATCAAAATTGAAAAATAACAAAGAAAAAGGATGATTTGAAAAAAATAATCAAATGAAAAAAGTATTGAAAAAAATAATAACAATAAAAGAACACAAAGGTCAAAAACAAAAAAAAAAACAGTTGTTAAAAAAAACAATAAACAAATAGCAACTTAACTCGAGCTAACTTGTTAAACCTTCAACTATAGATATAAAATTATAATAATTTCATAGAAAAGAAAGGGGGGGGAAAAGCTCGAAGATCAAACCCCAGTAAATCAAATGTTGAAAGATAAATTATAAAAAACTAATTAATTTTAAAAGGGACGAAAAAGGATTGAAGTGAACTTGTGGTATCTTCCAAAATCGGTGACTTTAGTCATAAACCCTAGACTAAACCCATGAAATGCAAACCCTACTGTAAAATTATAAATCAATGAAATGTTGAGAGATGAAACTGGAAAAAAATAGAAAAATAAAATGGGAACAAAATTTGACATTAAAAAAACAAAGCAAATGCTTAAGGATAAAATTGAAAATAAAATTCAATTATGAAAATGAAAAAAAATATAAACAACAATCAAAAAAATATGGACCAAATTTGATATAAAAATCAAATTAAACCAAATTATGATGGACGAAATTGAAGAGAAAAAAATAAAAAAAGAAAAACAACAAAACAAATTGGAATCAAAATAATAAGGATTAAATTGGATATAAAAATCAAATTAAATCAAATGATGATGGATGAAATTGAAGATAAAAAATTAAAAGAAAAAACAACAAAACAAATAGGAATCAAAAGAATAAGGATCAAATTAGATATAAAAATAAAATTAAACCAAATGATGAAGGATGAAATTAAAGAGAGAAAAACAACAAAATAAATAGGAATAAGAAAATAAAGATCAAATTGAATATAAGAAATAAATGACAAAACACTCTTGAACTTTTCCAAGGAGAAGAAAGAGAAAAAAGAGGAAAAAAAAAGTTTATCAAAGTCAAACCATTCCTCCAATGTAAAAACACACTTGACCATCAAAAAGATAATGTTAGGACACTTCTAACATCACTATTTAAAGCAGTGTTTGACCGCTAATAAAAGCTACATGTGCAAATGCATGTGACAATGCGTTAACCATTTTTTTCTAGAAATAATATTTTTTTATTAAAAAAAACCAAAATAATCATAACCAAAGCAACCCTATCGGACAATTCTAAAAATTAAAAGTCAAAGGGCAAATATGAAGTTAATTACTTTTAAAAACTAGAAAGGTAAAAAAAAAAAAAAACACTCTTCCATAACAATTCAATTAATTTTGCTTTTAAATACATTAAAGTCTTTTTATTGTCCATAAAAAAAATATAAAAAAGGTGTCTATGGCCCTGGTAAATTTGACAATAATAATTTGATCTTAGTGGAAAGACTATCTTGCCCTCAACCTTAAGTTTAAAGGTTTTAACTTGCAAGGTCAAAATTGTTTTTACACTATTCCAGTGAATAGTAATATATGAGGAGAGGTGCAATGATTTCATGTGGAGGCTTATGCTTTTGTTAATTATTTGATTTAAAAAATATCACTAGTTCTATTTTTTGTGTGCAAGATAACACGATTTAAAAATTATTTTATGAAATACCACAATTTGATATATGTCACAGTTATGAATAACGACTTTGTAAGAAGTCAAGGTTGAGAATATCTACTTATTTCTCACAATTATTTTATGAAATACCACAATTTGATATATCTCACAAAACACTATAGATTGCTACAGTATTTCTCTAAATGGTTTTTTATTTTATTTTATTAGGGAAAGCACTGTAGTTTTCCTCACAAAACATTGTCAATTGCTACAACGTTTTTTCTCATGAGTTTTTTTCCTTCCAAAATTATCTTTGTTGATTTTTTTTTTAATATTAAATTGGTAGAGAATTTAGCTTTGTAATTTTTTTTGCTTCTTATTAACAGAAAAGCTAAATCATGTGACGAAAGCACTGTATCTTTCCTCCCAAAATATTATAGATTGTTACAAATCATTTTGTTCAGTCTCTAAGTTTTGATTACCAACACAACTTTTTTTTCCGTCATGAAATATTGGCTTCATCATACCTTTAGTTTCTATTACTTATTTAGCGCTGATTCACAATTATAACACTATTAAATATATTTATTTTATAAGCCCGCGGCAGCGCGCGGGCATGCCATCTCGTCTACTTTTAAAGAAAGTGTTAAAACAAGTCGCACAAAAATCAAGAAAAAGAGAAGAGAGAAAAGGAGAGATAAGAAATAATGAAAGAAAGATACAATAGAGACACATTGAAGCACCAACAAGAAGATCTTAACAAGATAAATCTAATAACGCCAATAAATATCATTAATGGTGATTGGAGTGAATCACATTCTTCTATCAAAAGACAAATGAGCAATTATAATGATAAGAGAGTAAGAGAGGAAATAGCAAAAAAAAAAAAAGAAGAAAAAATAAAGAGACCTTTATAGGCATATTGAGACTTTGATTTAAGACACCACATGTATTATTGAAAAAATTATGATAAGATAGATCTAACAACACTAAAAAGGTTGCAAATAGTGATTGTAGTGGACGATACATGAAGGACAACTCACTTTTTTTTAGGAAGAGAGTGTAACATGCTCCTATTATTAGTGATTTTTTTTGTTTCGTTGTATTTGTTTCATCAAAATCTTCAAATAAAATCAATAATATTATAATCAAAGTTTCATTGTATTTTTTGATGTTTTTTTTTCTTTGTCCTATTATTTCTTGAGATTTGTGCTGGCCTATTTTAATAATTTTTTTTAGAATTTGATATTTCTATCCTGTACTTCTTACAAAGTTATGTTTCCGATCCTACATGTATTAAACTGTGCCATTTGAGCAAAATAATTTCTACAAGTGTTATTTTGGGCATTTAAAAAAAAACAAAACAACAGTGTTAAAAAGTGAAAATAAATTCCTGTCCAGTGGTGAGGCAGAAAGGGAAAAGAAAGCTGGTCGATGCTTAATAACAAGACTTTTTTTTTAATTATTATTATTATTATTATTATTATTATTAATCACGTGCTTTATTATTTTAAAATACAAGACAAGACAGAGGTTCGTTTACTTTTACATTCTTTAGTCGACGTGTACGGATCATGCTTTTCCTTTTTCTTGCACAAAAAAAAAAGAAAAAGAAAAAGAAAAAAGAACACGCGTGACCTTCGCGACTCTTCTCTTTTTACTTGGTTTTATCACTATTCAATAAATCATGGGCCAGCAATTCTTTCCCTGGCCCACCTTACTCTTATTCAAGTCCACTACTGACAAACACTTCTCTCCCAATATAAATTTCCAATTTCTTCCTCCCCCCCTGCTATCCTCTTTTCTCGTTCCAACGGAAACTGCTTGCCTCCCCCCTCTCTAAATATATCCCGAAAATGGCAACCCCAATCTCGAACCCTAGCCCCGAAACCACCGCGCCGGCATCTTCCACTACCATCAACCTCGACGATACGGCGGAGCTCAGGAAGGTCTTCAACCAATTCGACACAAACGGTGACGGCAAGATCTCAGCTTCGGAGCTCGGAGAAGTGCTGAAATCCATGGGCTCTACCTACACCATGGAGGAGCTTCATCGCGTGATGGAAGATGTGGACACCGACAAGGACGGGTACATTGATTTGGCCGAGTTTGCAAAGCTGTGTCGATCCTCCTCCGCCGCTGCCGCCGCCTCTGAGCTGAGGGATGCGTTTGATCTGTACGATCAGAACGGTGACGGGATGATCTCGGCGGCGGAGCTCCACCAGGTGCTGAACCGGTTGGGGATGAAGTGTAAGGTGGACGAGTGCTTTCAGATGATTAAGAATGTCGATTCGGATGGTGATGGGTGTGTTAACTTTGAAGAGTTTCAGAAGATGATGGCTGCTAACATCAATAATGGCTCCGCTGTCGTGGCTCCCTAGATCTATTTCGGACGGTGCCGATTGATTTGATCAATGGATAATGTTTCGTTTAGTGAAAAATCTGGGGCCATGACGCTGCTAACTGGGTAAATGAAAATGTGATTGTGATTTTTTTCTTTTTCTTTTTAATTTTAGTACTTTCTAAAATGAAGAATGAAATCAATGAAATGACCGTTTCATGTCAATTATTCATTTTGTGCTTTCTGTGGATTGATTATCCCCACCCCTCTCTTAATTTCTTAATTATTTGATTGAATTACAATTCATGAAAAGGATATACTGGGGAGGGAGTTGATTCGTTGATTGTGCTTGTTTTTTCAAATTGTTTTTTCACTTAGAATAAATATTAAATTAATATTTTTAACTGATTTTATTGTATTTATGCTACAAATGAAAATGTTCTTTTCATGGTTAACTCGCTAATGATGGGATTATGGATGCAATTTTTAGGGTTAATAAGGAAAGATTAACAGCATTGCAGTTGTTAGTTATGATGGGGTTTTAGTGATTTGGATGTATTTCAATTTTTGGCATAGTTGAAGCTTCTTCTTCTTCTTCATGGGCAAAATCAATAACAAGTCTTGAATGCTGTAGTTGTTAGAGCATCTCCAATGGGAAGCAAGTTGTTAATTTCGTTCTATTAATGGTAGAAATATTTCATATTAATTTAAAAATAAAATAATTTTTATTTCATTTTAAATCTCAATCTGTTCTGAAATAAATTTTCCAATAAATTTTAGCCAGAATATTCCGGTTTTATTTTACATAATTTATTTTGGGCTTGAAAAGCTATTAAATTAAATTAATATTTGATTTAAATTGAATTATTTTAAATTGAAGTTTTATTTAATTTTAATTATTTAAAAATATTTTAAATTTTAAAATTATATGTGGATGATATAAATTTATAATTAATTTATTTTAAATTTAAATTATATTAATTGATATATATAAACAGTATAATTCAAAACAACACGGATAAATATTTTGAAATTAAAATATTTTATTTCAATTGAAAAAAAAAATTCTATCAAAACAAAATTAATAACAGTAATGGAACGAGAAGAGATGCTTTAAAGAGTCAAATTGGGAATATAAAGTATCCAACGAAATAAGATGCTTAGGACAGTCAAATT
>Ga0307513_10000541_pt1 | contig 54065 bp, 50 predicted proteins | sample 15_EM_MG_FD_202174 | JGI IMG/M metagenome (GOLD analysis project Ga0307513, IMG submission 202174) | Populus trichocarpa ectomycorrhiza microbial communities from riparian zone in the Pacific Northwest, United States - 15_EM | ecosystem: Host-associated > Plants > Roots > Unclassified | place... | reverse complement strand
CCGACCGGGCAGGTGTTGGAGTGGCACTGGCGCACCATGATGCAGCCCATGGCGATCAGGCTCGCCGTTCCAATCCCGAACTCTTCCGCGCCAAGCATCGCGGCGATCACCACGTCGCGGCCCGTACGGATGCCGCCGTCGGTGCGCAGCCGCACCGAGTGGCGCAGGTTGTTCAGCGTCAGGACCTGGTTGGCTTCCGACAGTCCCATTTCCCAGGGGCCCCCGGCGTATTTGATCGAGGTCTGCGGCGAGGCGCCGGTGCCGCCGACGTTGCCGGAGATCAGGATCACGTCCGCCTTGGCCTTGGCGACGCCCGCCGCGATCGCCCCGATGCCGGTCATGGCCACCAGCTTCACCGTCACCCGCGCGATCGGGTTGATCTGCTTCAGGTCATAGATGAGCTGGGCTAGGTCCTCGATGGAATAGATGTCGTGGTGCGGCGGCGGGCTGATCAGCATCACGCCGGGCGTAGCGTGGCGCAGGCGCGCGATCAGCTCGGTGACCTTGAAGCCGGGGAGTTGCCCGCCTTCGCCCGGCTTCGCGCCCTGGCTCACCTTGATCTCGATCTCGCGGCACTGGTTCAGGTATTCCGCGGTGACGCCGAACCGGCCGGACGCGATCTGCTTCACCGCCGAGTTCGGGTTGTCGCCGTTCGGCAGCGGCCTGTAGCGCTCGCTATCCTCGCCGCCCTCGCCGGAGACCGACTTGGCGCCGATCCGGTTCATGGCGATGTTGAGCACGCCGTGCGCTTCGGGGCTCAGCGCGCCCATGCTCATGCCGGGGGTCAGGAAGCGCTTCCTGATCTCGTTGACGCTCTCGACCTCCTCCAGCGGCACGGCCTTGCCGTCGGCCCGCCAGTCCAGGAGGTCGCGGAGCTGGATGGTCGGCAGGGTGCGCATGCCCGCGGAGAACCGCAGGTAGGTCTCGTAGTCGCCGCGGTCGCAGGCTGATTGCAGGGTATGGATCATCCGCGCCTCGAAGGCGTGGCTCTCGCCGGCCCGGCGGGATTTGTAGAGCCCGCCTACCGGCAGGCCGACCGCCGCCGGGTTCCAGGCGCGGCGGTGCAGCTCCACCGCCTTGGCCTCGATGCCGGCCAGGCCGATGCCGGAGATGCGCGACGGCATGCCCGGGAAGAACTCCGCCGCGAGGCTGCGCGACAGGCCCACGGCCTCGAAGTTCAGCCCGCCCCGGTAGGACGAGATCACCGAGATGCCCATCTTGGAGATGATCTTCAGGAGGCCGCCCTCGATGGCCTTCTTGTAGTTCTGGCAGAGGTCGCGCAGGCCAAGCTCGCCGGTCAGGCCGCGCTCCATCCGGTCGAGGATGCTCTCCTGGGCCAGGTAGGCGTTGACCGCCGTCGCCCCCACGCCGACCAGCACCGCGAAATAGTGGGTGTCGAGGCATTCGGCCGAGCGGACGATGATCGACACGTAGGAGCGCAGCCCCTTGGCCACCAGCCAGCTATGCACCCCGCCGGTCGCCAGGATCATCGGCAGGGTCACCCGATCCGGCCCCGTGGCCATGTCCGACAGCACGATGGTCGAGCAGCCGCGCAGGGCCGCGTCCTCCGCCTCCGAGCGGATGCGGTCGAGGTTGGCGCGGAGCGCGTCGCCGGCCCGGCTCTCCTGCGCCGGGATCGGCATGGTGCAGTCGACGACCGCCACCTGCCGGGCGCCGATCAGATCGACCACCCGGTCGTACATGCCGGTGGTCAGCACCGGCGAGTTCATCACGAAGACGTCGGTCTGGGTCTCGTCCTCGGCCAGGATGTTGCCGAGGTTCTTGAACCGGGTCTTCAGGCTCATCACGCCGGTTTCACGCAGGGAGTCGATCGGCGGGTTGGTCACCTGGCTGAAGTTCTGCCGGAAGAAATGGCTGAGCGGCCGGTAGTCCTTGGACAGCACGGCCAGGGGGGTGTCGTCGCCCATCGAGCCCACCGCCTCCTTGGCCTCCTCGACCATGGGCGAGAGGATCAGCTCCAGGTCCTCCAGGCTCAGGCCGGCGGCGGCCTGACGGCGGACCAGTTCCTCGCGGGCCCAGAGGCGCTGCTCCGGCCCGGACCCGATGCGCTCGTCCAGCTCGACCATGTTGCCCAGCCACTTGTCGTAGGGGTGCTGGGCGGCGAGCCGGTCGATGATCTGCTCCTCGCCGTAGAGCCGGCCCTCGGCCAGGTCGACGGCCAGCATGCGGCCGGGCGCGATATGGGTCTTCCTGAGGATCCGGGTCTCCTCGACCCGGCACATGCCGGCCTCGGAGCCGACGATCAGCAGGCCGTCGTCGGTGTGCGCCACGCGCAGCGGCCGCAGGCCGTTGCGGTCCTTGCCGGCGATCACCCAGCGCCCGTCGGTGGCGCAGATCGCGGCCGGCCCGTCCCAGGGCTCCATCACCGCGTTGCAGTAGGAGTAGAGCGCCTTGTGCGCCGGCTTGATCTGGGCGTCGGTGCGCGCGTTCCAGGCCTCAGGGATCAGGAGCGCCTTGGCCATCGGCGCGTCGCGGCCCGCGCGGACCAGCACTTCGAAGGTGTTGTCCAGCGCCGATGAATCCGACGCGCCCGGCTGGATCACCGGCTTGATGTCGTCGCCCAGGTCGCCGAAGGCCGAGCCGGCCATGCGGATCTCGTGGGACTTCATCCAGTTGATGTTGCCCTTCAGCGTGTTGATCTCGCCGTTGTGGGCCAGCATCCGGAACGGCTGGGCCAGCCGCCACTCCGGGAAGGTGTTGGTGGAATAGCGCTGGTGGAACACCGCCACCGCCGCCGTGAACCTGGGGTCGGTCAGGTCCGGATAGAATTCGTCGATGTGCTCGGCGAGGAACATGCCCTTGTAGATCAGCGACCGCGCCGACAGCGAGCAGATGTAGAAGTGCTGGATCGAGGCCGCGGCCACGCGCTTCTCGATCCGCTTGCGGCAGAGGAAGAGCGCGCGTTCCAGGCCTTCACCCTCCAGCCCCGGCGGCGGCGAGAGCATGATCTGCTCGATCTCCGGCCGCGTGGCGTTGGCCTTCTCGCCGATGACGCGGGTGTCGGTCGGCACCTGGCGCCAGCCATAGATGTAGAAGCCGAACCGCAGCGCCTCGGCCTCGACGATGGTCCGGCAGGTCTCCTGGGCCGTCAGGTCGGTGCGCGGCAGGAACACCTGGCCCACCGCGATCGGACCGGCGCGCACGGTGTGACCGATCCGCTCCACGTGGGCTGCGAAGAAGTCCTGCGGCACGCTGACGAGGATGCCGGCCCCGTCCCCGGTCTTGCCGTCGGCGTCCACGGCGCCGCGGTGCCAGACGGCCTTCAGCGCGCGGATCGCCAGCTCGACGACCTCGCGGCGCGGCTTGCCGTCGATGGCGCAGACCAGGCCCACGCCGCAGGCGTCGCGCTCCGAGGCTGGATCGTAGGCGTGCCCGTCGATCAGCTTCCTGCGGTTGGCGAGGTAAAGCTCGGTCTCGTCCATGGCGCTCACTCCGCCGCGATCAGGGCGCCGGCCCCGTCTGCTGCAAGCACGCCGCCCAGGTAGTCGTGGATGGCGTCGGCGGCATCGCGGCCGTCGCGGATCGCCCAGACCACCAGGCTCGCGCCGCGCACGATGTCGCCGGCCGCGAACACGCCCGGAAGACTGGTCATCATGGTGCGGAAATCGGCCTTCACCGTGCCCCAGCGGGTCACCGCCAGGTCGGCCGGCATCGGCTCCGGATCGAAGCCCAGGGCCTTGATGACCATCTCGGCGGGCAGGTCGAAGTCGGCGCCCGGGACTTCCTCCGGCGCCTGGCGGCCGCTGGCGTCGGGCGGTCCCAGCCGCATCCGCGCGGCGCGCACGCCCGCCGCCGCCATGGCCTCGTCGCGGACGGCGCGTGGCGCGGCCAGCCATTCGAAGACCACGCCCTCTTCCTCGGCGTGGGACACTTCCCGCGCCGAGCCCGGCATGTTGGCCCGGTCGCGGCGGTAGAGGCAGGTCACCGAGGCCGCGCCCTGGCGCACGGCCGTGCGCACGCAGTCCATCGCCGTGTCGCCGCCGCCGACCACCACCACATGCTTGCCGGCCGCATTCAGCCGGCCGCTGGCGAAGTCGGGAACCTCGTCGCCCAGGCCCTCGCGGTTCGACGCGATCAGATAGTCCAGCGCCGGCACGACCCCGCCCGCGCCGACGCCCGGGACCTCCAGGTCGCGGGGCTTGTAGACACCCGTCGCCACCAGCACGCTGTCATGCCGCTCGCGCAACTCGGCCAAGGTCGCGTCGCGGCCGACTTCGAAGTTGAGCCGGAATTCGATCCCGCCGGCGGCCAGCCGCTCGGTCCGGCGCGCGACCACGTCCTTCTCCAGCTTGAAGCTCGGGATGCCATAGATCAGCAGGCCGCCGGCCCGGTCGTGCCGGTCGTAGACGGTGACCGCATAGCCCAGCTCGCGCAGCCGCTCGGCGGCGGCCAGGCCCGCCGGGCCCGCGCCCACGATCCCCACCGACTGGCCGCGCTCGGGGCCGGCCACGAGCGGCCGCACCCAGCCTTCCTCCCAGGCCTTGTCGGTCAGGTACTTCTCCACCGAGCCGATGGTCACCGTGCCGTGGCCGGACTGCTCGATGACGCAGTTGCCTTCGCAGAGGCGGTCCTGCGGGCAGATCCGGCCGCAGATCTCCGGCATGGAATTGGTCGCCTGGGAAAGCTCATAGGCCTCCTGCAGCCGGCCCTCGGCGGTCATCCGCAGCCAGTCGGGGATGTTGTTGTGCAGCGGGCAGTGGGTCTGACAGAACGGCACGCCGCACTGCGAGCAGCGCGAGGCCTGCTCCGAAGCCTTGGCGTCGATGAACTCCGCATAGATCTCGTGGAAGTCGCCGGTGCGCGCATCGGCCGGCCGCTTGGCGGGCGTCACCCGCGGCGTCGTCACGAACTTCAGCATGTGCTCGGCCACGGCGGGCTCCCTTCCAGAGCGCCCTTACGCGAAGGCGCGCAGGCCGAAAAGGATATAGTACAAATAAAAGACCATAATACGCCATCTGCGGCGTTGGCGCGCGAGGTTCCAGCCTAAATCCAATAAATTAGTCCAATTATGGGATAAGTGACTTCTTCACCATACTGCGGTCCCTTCCCGTCACTCCGGGAATCAGGAAACGCCATGTCGGACTGGGTTCACGCCATCATCCTGGGCCTCATCGAGGGGCTCACCGAATTCATCCCGGTGTCGTCCACCGGCATGCTGCTGCTGGCCAAGAAGGCGCTCGGCCTCACGGACGTCTTCTGGGACACCTTCGCCGTCCTCATCCAGCTGGGCGCGATCATGGCGGTGGTGGCGATCTATTTCCGCCGCCTCTGGAACATCCTGATGATGGCGCCGACCCAGCCCCGGGCGCGGAACTTCATCCTCGGCCTGCTGATCGCCTTCATCCCCGCCGCCGTCGCCGGCCTGCTGCTGCACGACATCATCAAGCACGTGCTGTTCGAGAGCCCGCGGATCATCTGCATCTCGCTGATCGTGGGCGGCGTTGTGCTGCTGCTGATCGACCGCTTCGCGCCGCGGGTGGTCCACCGCGACGCCATGGCGCTGCCGCTTCGCACCGCCTTCATCATCGGCGTCTTCCAGTGCATGGCCCTGGTCCCGGGCGTCTCACGCTCCGGCGCAACCATCGTCGGCTCGATGCTGATGGGGGTGGAAAAGCGCGTCGCCGCGGAGTTCTCGTTCCTGCTGGCCATTCCGGTCATGGCCGGCGCCTTCACAGTCGACGCCTGGCAGAGCCGCGACCAGCTCTCGACCATGCACATCGGCCTGGTGGCCGTGGGCTTCGTCACCTCGTTCCTGGTGGCGCTCTTGGTGATCCGCGGCATGCTCGCCATCGTCACCCGCCAGGGCTACGCGCCGTTCGGCTGGCTCCGCATCCTCATCGGCGGCGTCGGCCTGGCCCTGCTGACCTACGGCTGAACGAGGGCCAGCTCGCGGCTCTCCTGGTCGGCGTACTGGCCGCCCTTGCGGTAGCGGTACAGGTAGGTCGGCAGCACCGCCTCCAGGGTCGTGGGCGTGATGCCGAGCTCGGCCAGGCCCGGACAGGCGCCGCTCGCCACATTGTCGGCCCTCAGCAACGCGACCTGGTCCGACGTGATCGGCGGGGCGATGAAGAAGCCGGCCATATCGCCGGCCTTGCCGATCAGGCCGGCCACCGGCCAGGGGATCGGCGCCAGGAACCGCCGCTTGCCGATCTCGGCCAGCATCAGCGCCATCAGCTGGCGAAAGCTGAAGGCGCCGGGCCCGCCCAGCTCGTAGGTCTGGCCTGCCGCCTCGGGCGCGCTCACGACCTGGGCCAGGGCCCGGGCGACGTCGCCGACGAACACCGGCTGGAAGCGCGTGTGGCCGCCGCCGATCAGCGGCAGCACGGGGCTGATCTGGGCCATGGCGGCGAAGCGGTTGAAGAAGCTGTCGCCGGCGCCGAATACGATCGAGGGCCGGACCACCACGGCGTCGGGATAGATCTCGCGCACCGCCGCCTCGCCCTCGGCCTTGGTGCGCGCGTACTTCGACTCCGAGTTCAGGTCGGCGCCGAGGGCCGACATCTGCACCACGCGGGCGACGCCCTCGGCGCGCGCGGCGGCGGCGACGTTGCGGGCGCCCATCACGTGCACCGCCTGGAAGCCTTGGCGGCCGGTCTCGCGCATCACGCCCACCAGGTTCAGCGAGGCGGTCGCGCCCTGCAGCGCCCGGCGGAGCGACGCCTCGTTGCGGACATTGGCCTGGACGATGTCGATCTGGCCCACGTCGCCGTGCAGGCGCATGGCGTGGGCGAGGTTCGGATTGCGCACCGCCACCCGGATCCGCCAGCCGGCCTTGGCGAGCTGGCGCACGGCCTGGGCGCCGACGAAGCCTGATCCGCCGAAAACGGTGACGAGGTTCTGCATGGGAAGGACTGTCTGTCGCGGTGTCTGGAGAGACTGCGGATAGACGATGCGGCCGCCCGCCGCAATGCGATGCGGCGGTTGGCCTGCGCGGCGCCGTTGACCGAGCGGGGCCGGACCTTTATGGACAGCGCCTCGCGCGATCCGACGGGTCGGGCCCAGGTGGCGGAATTGGTAGACGCGCTGGCTTCAGGTGCCAGTGGCTTAACGGCCGTGAAGGTTCGAGTCCTTTCCTGGGCACCACCCCCCGTCGGACGCGCGATTTCGCGTCCGACAATCTTCCTTGGGTAAAGAAGGCGGACGCGCGATTTCGCGTCCGACAATCTTCCTTGGGTAAAGAAGGCGGACGCGCGATTTCGCGTCCGACAGTCTTCCTTGAGCAAAGGGGGCGGGCGCGCGTATTTCACCCGACATAATTTCGCGGTCTGCGTGCGCACCTCTATATTGGGCGAACGGGACTCATCCGTCGGAGCGAGCTAAGCCAAGTGACGACTTTCCTGCACGACGGAGACCTGCCTGACGGCGCGCTCGCGGGCGCGACCGCCGTGGCTATCGATTCGGAGACCATGGGCCTGCGGCTCGGCCGCGACCCGCTCTGCGTGGTGCAGCTCTCCGACGGCAATGGCGACGCCCATGTGGTGCAGCTGGACCGCGGCGCCTATGACGCGCCCAACCTCAAACGCCTGCTGACCGATCCGGCGGTGACCAAGATTTTCCACTTCGGCCGCTTCGATATCGCCATGTTCTGGCTTCACCTTGGGGTGGTGACCGCCCCCGTCTATTGCACCAAGATCGCCTCGAAGCTGGCCCGGACCTACACCGACCGCCACGGTCTGAAGGACGTCTCCAGGGAGCTGATCGGCATCGACATGTCCAAGGCCCAGCAGAGCTCCGACTGGGGGCAGGCGAAGCTCAGCGACGACCAGGTGGCCTATGCGGCCTCCGACGTCCTGTACCTGCATGCCCTGCGCGCCCGCCTGGACGAGATGCTGGTTCGCGAGGGCCGCGACGGCTACGCCAGGGCCTGTTTCGACTTCCTGCCGCACCGGGCCCTGCTCGACGTCGCCGGCTGGGAAGACATCGACATCTTCGCCCACGCCTGAGCCTAGATGGCCATTACGTTCTCCCCCTACCAGCCGCGAACGCCGCTTCCGCCCCTGGACGCGCCTGCCCGGCGCAGCTCCATCCGGCGCTGGAAACGGCGCTCGCGGCTGATCAAGGCGCTTCGCATCCTGTTCCCGGCGCTGATCGTCCTGACGCTGGGGAGCCTGGGCGCGAGCATCGCCTACAACACCCTGGCCCGGCAGCCCACCGCCCCGGTCTCCTCCAACGACCCGATCCGCCTGGTGAACCCGCGCTTCGTCGGCCGCGACGACAGGGGCAGGGGCTTCGTGCTCACCGCCGTCTCGGCCACCCGCGATCCCAGGGACTACCAGCGGGTGATCCTGGACAAGCCCGCGCTGGTCCTCGACGAGGACGGCCCCGACCCCATGCGCATCACCGCGGCGGCCGGCGTCTACCACGAGGGCGACCGCAAGCTCGAAGTCTCCGGCGGCGTCCACCTCTCCGGCGCCGAGGCGGCTTTCGAGACCGCCGCCTCGATGTTCGACACCAAGACCGGCGAACTGGTCGGTTCAGGTCCTATTCAGGGGTCAGGGTCCCTTGGAGAAATCACCGCGAAGTCCTATGGCGTTTACGACAAGGGCGATCGCATGGTCTTCAAGGGCGGCGTTCACACGCGCTTGGAAAAGCAATGAGGCTGGTAGCGCCAATGAGAAGCCTGACTGGGTTCACCTTCGCCGCGGTTCTGCTGGCCGCGCAGCCGGCGGCTGCGGGGCTGGGCAACAGTTCGTCCGACGCCCCCATCGACATCACCGCCGACGAGCTGGAAGTGCAGCAGGGCCAGTGCGTCTCGGTCTGGAAAGGCCAGGCCGAGGCCCTGCAGGACAACGCCCGCCTGCGCGCCGACATCCTGCGGGTCTTCTTCCAGCCGAAGGCCAAGGCGGCCACCGCGCCGGCCGCCGCCCCCGGGCCCAGCAATTCCGCCTGCGGCGAGCTCCTGCGTATGGAAGCCGAAGGCTCGGTCTACTATGTGACGCCCGATCAGCGGGTGCATTCGAAGGCCGCGACCTACGATGCGAACAGCGACACGGTGGTCATGACGGGCGACGTGGTGGCCGTGCATGGCCAGGACGTGCTGCGCGGCGACAGGATGGTGTTCAACAACAAGACCGGCGACGGCCGGATGCAGGGCGGCGGCAAGGGCGGCAAGGACCGTCCGCGCGGCGTCTTCTATCCCAAGCAGTCGACGGATACCGCGAAACCCGACGCCCCCAAGACCGGCAAGAGCCGGTAGTCCGCGTCAGCCAGCAGGTGACCCTATTGAAGCCGGAACGCATCTCGGCCATGCCCGGCCAGGCCGGTGAAGGCCTGGTGGTCGACAACATCGGCAAGTCGTTCCGCGGCCGCCCGGTGGTCAAGGGGGTCTCCCTGCACCTGGCGCGTGGCGAAGTGGCGGGCCTGCTGGGCCCCAACGGCGCCGGCAAGACCACCTGTTTCTACATGATCACCGGCCTGATCCCGGCCGACTACGGCGCGATCTACCTCGACGGCGAGAACATCACCGCCCAGCCCATGTACCAGCGCGCCCGCATGGGCGTGGGCTATCTGCCGCAGGAAACCTCGATCTTCCGCGGCATGACCGTGGGCGAGAACGTCATGGCGGTGGTGGAGCTGCGCGAGCGCGACCGGCGCAAGGCCCGCGCCATGGTCACCGAGCTCCTGGAAGAGCTGCACATCGAGCACCTGCGCAACGCGCCGGCCATTTCGCTGTCCGGCGGCGAGCGCCGCCGCGTCGAGATCGCCCGCGCGCTCGCGTCCGAGCCCTCGTTCATGCTGCTGGACGAGCCGTTCGCCGGCATCGACCCGCTCGCGATCGCCGATATCCGCGAGGTGATCGCCTACCTCAAGCAGCGCGGCATCGGCATATTGATCACCGACCACAACGTCCGCGAGACCCTCGACATCATCGACCGCGCCTCGATCATCCACGCCGGCGAGGTGCTGTTCGAGGGCACCCCGGACCAGATCGTCGACGATCCCGAGGTGCGCCGCGTCTACCTGGGCGACCGCTTCACCTGACCTGAGATCCTGGGGGATTCCATGGGCCACGCTTCACGCCGAATCATCCTGGCCGGCGCGCTGGCGCTGGCCGCCCTGCCGGCGGCGGCCTCCGACAAGCTGGTCGACCCGAAGAAGGTCTTTCCCTACCTCGAGCCCTATCTGCAGCTGCCGGCGGCCGAGCGCAGCCGCTTTCGGACCACCTACACCTTCCATATCGGCCCCCAGCCGATCACCGCGCCGGTCTGGCTGGTGGAGGGGGCCACGCGCACCCAGCTGCCGCTCGGCCCCGATGGCCGGGCGCTGCGTCTGCCCACGCTCGCCCAGCTCCAGACCGCGAAGCTGCAGATGGGGGTTCCCGAGGGCACGAAGATCGCCGTGAGGCTGTCGATCGAGCCGATCATGCGCCCCGCCGCCGAGATGGACGCCCGCGAGGTCGCCGCCGCCCTCGCCCAGGCCGCGGTGGGCGTGAAGCGGGCCGCCGGCCTCATGGCCATGGCCATGCCCAGGTTCACCCAGGTCTCCTTCCTCGGCGTCGCCTCCGGCGAAGTGATCCTGGCCGACGGCAAGCGCGCCGCCCTCCCGCTCCTCAAAGGCGCCCCCAGCTTCACCCCGGCCGACTTCCCGACCGCGAAGACACTCCGCTTCCCGAAAGCCCCCACCAAACTCGACATGGGGTAGCAACGATCCTTCTCCCACAGGGGGAGAAGGGACACCGATCCAGGGTCTCAGATCCGCTTCGGGGAGCCCATTTCCATCGCCCGGTCGTTCCAGGCCTTGCGCCAGCGGGCGCGCAGCGTGGCGGCCCGTTCGGGATAGCGCTCCTCCAGGAACTCGGCGTCGGCTACCCGGTCGGTGCGGAAGCTGCGGAAATCCTTCCGCATCTCGCACCAGGCGATCATCAGCCGCACGGTCTCGTGGTAGCCGACCGCGAAGGGCCAGACGATGCGCTCGGTCTCGCGCTCCTGCTCGTCGCGATAGATGAGCCTGATCTTCTTCGCCGCGTGGATGCAGCGGCGGACCTCGGCCATGTCCAGCCCGTCTGCGACCAGATTCCGGTTGGTCGCCGCACGCGTGGCGGGCTCCTGGACGAAGCCCCGCAGGTGATCGGGCGCCACCGCCCCGATCTTGGCGATCAGGTCCTGGGCCGCACGCGCCAGCACCGCGTCGCCGCGCAGGGTCACCCACTGGGCGCCCAGCACCGCGGCCTCGATCTCGTCGGCGGTGAGCATCAGCGGCGGCAGGTCGAAGCCGCCCTCCAGCACATAGCCGATGCCCGCCTCGCCGCGGATCGGGATCCGCTGGCCGATCAGGTCGGCGATGTCGCGGTAGATGGTCCGCTTGGAGGTCTCCAGCTCTTTGGCGATCGCGCCGGCGGTGACCGGACCGCGCCCGCGCCGCAGCACCTGGATGATCTGAAAGAGGCGGTCGGCGCGGCGCATGACAGCATGGTGGCGGCAGCCGGCGGGCAAGTGAAGCGCGGCCGCGGCGAAATTGCGCCGGCGGTTAACTAATCGGTTTCCATCCCCGGATTAGGGTCAAGCAAGAAACAGGCCACCCTAGGGGACGACCTTGGCGCTCAGCGCGCGACTCGAGATCCGGCAGGGCCAGGGCCTTGTCATCACTCCGCAGCTGCAGCAGGCGATCAAGCTTCTGCAGTTGTCGAATATTGAGCTCGAGGCCTTCATCGAGACGGAGCTGGAGCGCAATCCGCTGCTCGCCCGCGACGACCGCGACGGCGAGGCCGAGCCCGAGGCCATGGAAGCCGTTTCCGGCGACACCGCCACCGACCGCATCGAGGATTCCACCGCCCGCGCCGAGATGGACGTCAGCCACGACGAGGCCTCGCCCGGCGAGCGCGCCACCGGCGACGACGCCGCCAGCGAGGGCGCGGCCGACGCCGGCGGCTCGGTCGACTGGTCCCGCGCCGGCAACGGCGGATCGAGCTTCGACGGTGACGCCGACGCGCTGGAAAGCGCACTCAGCCGCGACAAGACCCTCAACGAACACCTGCACGACCAGCTGGCGGTGGCGGGCCTCGCCGGCCCCGAACTCGCCGCGGCCATGGTGCTGATCGATTCCGTCGACGAAGGTGGCTACCTGCGCGCCGAACTGGCCGAGGTCGCCGACCGGCTGGGCTGCGAGGTCGCCTTCCTGGAAGGCGTGCTGAAGGTCATCCACGGCTTCGAGCCGGTGGGCGTCGGCGCCCGGACCTTGCGCGAATGCCTGATGCTGCAGCTGATGGACCGCAACCGGTTCGACCCGGCCATGGGCGCGCTGCTCGACAACCTGCCACTGCTAGCCCGGCGCGACATGCCGGCGCTGAAGAAGGCCTGCGGCGTCGACGACGAAGACCTGCGCGAGATGGTCGCCGAACTCCGCGCGCTGACGCCCCGTCCAGGCGCCGCCTTCGGCGGCGATCCGGTGCAGCCGGTGGCCCCGGATGTCTACGTCAGGGAAGGCCTGGGCGGCCTCTGGCACGTGGAACTGAATTCCGAGACCCTGCCGCGCCTCCTGGTCGACCAGCGCTACCATGCCCGCGTCAGCGCCAGCGCGCGCACCGACCAGGAAAAGACCTTCGTCTCCGACTGCGCGGCCCAGGCCAGCTGGCTGGTGAAGAGCCTCGACCAGCGCGCCAAGACCATCCTCAAGGTGTCGTCCGAGATCGTGCGCCAGCAGGACGCCTTCCTGGCCTACGGCGTCGAGCACCTGCGCCCGCTGAACCTGAAGACCGTCGCCGACGCCATCGGCATGCACGAGTCCACCGTCAGCCGGGTGACCTCCAACAAATACATCGCCACCCCGCGCGGGGTGTTCGAGATGAAGTTCTTCTTCACCTCGGCCATCCAGGCCACCGAGGGCGGCGCGGCCCACTCCGCCGAAAGCGTGCGCCACAAGATCCGCCAGCTGATCGACGCCGAGGCCCGCGAGACCGACGTGCATTCCGACGACCGCATCGTCGAGATCCTCAAGGAAGCCGGCGTCGACATCGCGCGGCGCACCGTCGCCAAGTACCGCGAGGCCATGCGCATCCCCTCCTCCGTCGAACGCCGCCGCATCCTCAAGGAAACCGCCTAGCCCTCTCGCGCCTTTCCTCTCCTGCTGTGCGGGAAAGGAAAGTCCACTCCGGCGCGAATGTTCTTGGCGCGGCCTGCCCCAGGCCCCAGATGGACGGACGTATGGCCGATCCGATCCTCAACACCCTGCCGCTCTCCGCCATCCTGCGCGCCGTGGCCGAGCGCGAGGAGGAGACCATTTCCATCGCCGAGCTGACCGCGCTGTTCGGCGGCCGGGCGCTGGGCGCGCTCCTGCTGGTCTTCGGCCTCATCTGCACCCTGCCGCTGCCGCCGGGCGGCACCACCATCTTCGGCGCCCCCCTCGTCCTGCTCGCCCCGCAGCTGGTGATCGGGGCCCGCGCGCCCTGGCTGCCGCGCCGGGTGCGCGAGCGCACGGTCGCCACCGCCTGGCTGAAGGCGACCCTGCCTCGGGCCCTCACGTGGCTGGAGCGGGTGGAGGCGGTGTCGCGGCCAAGGCTCTCCTTCCTGTTCGGCGCGGTGGGGGAGCGGGTGATCGGCCTGATCTGCACGCTCCTGGCGCTCGTGCTCATCCTGCCGATCCCGCTCGGCAACATGCTGCCGGCCGCCGCGGTCAGCGTGCTCTCGCTGGCCCTGGTGCAGCGCGACGGGGCCCTGGCGCTCTTCGGCTACGTGCTTGCCGGCCTCTCGGGCAGCATCCTGGTGCTGGCCGCCGGCCTGATCGGCCGCGGCGCGCATCATATGATCCAGGTTATCACCGCGACTTGACACCTTCTGGCGTCGGGTGCGTTGATTGACTTATGCAAGTCCAAGTCACAGGCAAACACGTCGATGTCGGCGAGGCTCTACGCACGCGGGTGTCCGACGAAATCTCCACCAGCATCGCGAAATACTTCGACCGGGACGGCGGCGGCGCCGACGTCGTGGTCAGCCGCGAGGGCCACGCCTTCAAGGTGGATTGCGCGGTGACCCTGGCCTCGGGCCAGCAGCTGACCACCCAGGGGCTCGGCGGCGACGCCCACCTGGCCTTCGACGCGGCCATCGCCAAGATGCAGAAGCGCATCCGCCGCTACAAGAACCGGCTGAAGGACCATCACATCCAGGCCATGGCCCGCCAGGCCGAGACCGCCGCCTACTATGTGCTGCAGGTCCCGGACGACGAGGACGAGGCGCTGGACGAGGACCTCGGCCAGGGCTTCCCCGAGCCGATGGTGATCGCCGAAAGCGAGAAGCTGGTGCGCACCATGACCGTTTCGATGGCGGTCATGGAGCTCGACCTGAGCGAATCTCAAACAATCGTGTTCCGAAACGCCGCGCACGACGGATTGTCCGTGGTATATCGCCGGCCCGACGGGAATATCGGCTGGATTGACCCCGAGCGCACCTAGCGAACGGGGTCGGGATTGGGGAACTGAGGCGGCTTGGCAAGCGCTTTGCAGGACCGTCACGGCGAGGCGTTAGGGGACGTCTCGTTGGAATGTGCGAGCGTTAAGAGAACCATGCAGATCGGCGACCTCCTCGATCGTAACGCGATCGCCTTGCGCATCAGTGCGACCAACAAGCGCAAGGCGCTGGCGGTCATCGCCGAGATCGCGGCGCGCAATTTCGGCCTCGACGCCGGCGATATCCTGGACGCCCTGACCGAGCGCGAGCAGGCCGGCTCCACCGGGGTGGGCCACGGCGTCGCCGCCCCGCACGCCCGCCTGGAAGGCCTTACCCGCATGCGCGGCGTCTTCGTGCGGCTGGAGCATCCGGTGGAGTTCGAATCCGTCGACGACCAGCCCGTGGACCTGATCTTCGCCCTCTTCGCGCCCAAGGACGCGACCGGCGTCGAGCACCTGCGCGCGCTCGCCCGCGTCTCGCGCCTGCTGCGCCATGCGGAGCTGCGCGAACAGCTGCGCCAGGCCCGCACCGCCGACGCCATCCGCGTCCTGCTGGTGCAGGACGGCGGCCAGGCAAGGGTTTCGGCGGCCTAATTCCCTCCCTTAATGGGGAGGGTGGCGAGGCGAAGCCGAGACGGGTGGGGACGTGTGGGCCAGCGTGCTGAGTCAGCACTTGATCGCGACAGCCCCACCCTGGTCGCTGAGTTCATCCTCGGGCTGGCCTCCGGCCAGACCCGGGGGGCGACCTCTCCCTCCCCATTAAGGGAGGGCAGGAGGCTAGTGCACCGAGACCGGGGCCAGTTCGTGCGCCAGGGCGGCGGCCATCGCGGATGCGCGGTCGGTCATCACGGCCAGGCGTTCGCCGTCGGCGCGGTGCACCGCATAGAGCGTCTGGTCGGGGCTCAGCTCGAAGCCCTGCGCCTGGGCCATGGGCACGCTCGCCAGGATCTCGGCGCCGCTCACCGGCCGCACATAGACGAGATTGGGCGCGCCGAGGGCGGCGAACGCTTCAGTCGATAGAATAGGCGTCATCATGACCACCTCCATTAAACTCAACGCCTCGAACGACCGCCGGTTCAGCCGACCGTTCCAGGTTCAGGACGCCGGACAATCCGCGCGTCCCAGAAACAACACCTCTTCACAACTCAGGCGGAGGTGCGGATAGGCACCTTCACCACACGTTTTTCGGGCTCCGGCCTCGCCAGGTCGATGTGCAGCAGGCCGTGTTCCAGCGTGGCGCCTTCCACGTCCATCCCGTCGGCCAGGACGAAGCTGCGGATGAACCCCCTGGCCGCGATGCCGCGGTGCAGAAAGGCGTCCTCGGGCCGCGCGGCGGTTCCGTCCCTGCGGCCCGTGATCACCAGCTGGCGATCCTCCACCGTCACGTCGAGCTGGTCCGGCGAGAACCCCGCCACGGCCAGCGTGATGCGCAGGCCGCCATCGCCCCGGTCTTCGACATTGTAGGGCGGATAGCTCTCAGCGGCGGCCTTGGCGGCGCGCTCGATGAGGTTGCGGGTGTGCTCGAAGCCCAACAGGAAGGGGCTGTCGAAGAGTATCGTCCGGTTCATCCTGGAGTCCTTGAGAAGCGACTCTCCGGACGGGCCGCCCTGGAGCGGCACGGCTCGTCCGGACAAGGATTTATGTGGGAATCGCAGGGCGGGTTTTCAATACGCAGCCGCCTCTCCCTCCCGGATTCACCGGGGGGCGGGGCGCGCTACTTCACCGTGAACGGGATCTGCGGCGACTCGAAATAACCCTGTCCGTCCGCCGCGATCACCCGGACCGTGACGTTGTGCGGCCCCTTGGCGAGGGTCCCGGCCGGCAGGGTGACGCTGTAGCCGGTGGCCGCCAGCGCGGGCGCCTTGAAATAGTTGGCCACGTCCTGGCGCGGCGCGCCGTAGGTCGCGCCATAGGCCCTGCCGTCGATCGCCACGTCGACGCCCTTGGCGGGGAGCCTGGCCACAGGATCGAAACCGAAGCCCGACAGCACCATCGGCGCGTCGCCCGGCGTCGCCGCCGGCTGCCGGTTCACCGGATCGGGCGCCTGGCCCACCCGGTCGAGGTAGAATCCCGGGAACTCCGCCCGCTTGGGCAGGCCCGGCGACAGCCCCACGCCCGGCGCCGCGGCCGGCGCGGCCGGCGGCGGCGGCAGGGCCATCGGGTCGGGCGGGACCTGGCGCGGCTTGGGATTGTCGCAGGCCGCCAGCGCCAGGACGGCCAGCATGACGACGGCGTGCGGCTTCACCAGGCGTCTCCCAGTTCCGGACAAGGCAAGGCCGTCCTTTTCCTGCGGTTCGTCCCGGCGAGCAAGGGGCCCGCCCGCGCCTGGCTTGAGAGCTACGTCCCGAGCGTCATGTCGGCGCGGCCGATCAGGACTCGACGGGGTCCGGCTCGACCACCATGGCGCGGACCAGGTCCAGGACCTTGCGGCGCATGTGGCGCGGGATCTTGGGGAAGTCGGACGCCAGCGCCATGCCTTCCGGGGTCATCAGGAAGTCCTGCACGGTCTGGCGCGGCAGGATCGACTCCGGCGACTCGGGCGTCTCGCTGAGGCCCTCGAAGAAATAGGCGATCGAGGTGTTCAGCGTCCGGGCCATCTCCCAGAGCTTGGAGGCGCTGACGCGGTTGGCGGCGCGCTCGTACTTCTGAACCTGCTGGAAGGTCAGGCCGATGGATTCGGCCAGCCGCTCCTGGCTGATCCCCAGCTCCTTGCGGCGCATGCGGATCCGCAGGCCCACATGCCGGTCCACCGGGTTGGGCGCATGGTCGGCGTCGTCGCGGGTTTTGGTCATCTTGGCTATCGCTCGGCTTTTACAAGCTTGGTCCAATGCGGGCCACGCCAGCCTCAGGCAGCAACCCGCATACCAACCGGCCCCGATTTTCCGTGCCGGGAGCATATGTCGCACCTCACCCGCCCGAACCGGCCGAAGGCTTGCCCGCCTTGCGGTGCACCGCGCCCGGCCGGTGGCGCAGCCGCACGAGCTGGCGCAACAGCGGCCCCATCCGCCGCCGCGTCTCCTTCGCTGTCCCCGGCGTGGCCTCCTCCGCGATCATCTGGATCTGGTCGTGATACCAGTCCTCCCGTGCGTCGCAGGCCCAGGCGACGGCCTCGGCGAACTCCGGCCGCACCCGCACCCAGCGCCGCAGCGTCTGGCGCGACGGCATCCCCGGCTCGCGCCCGATGCTCGCGAAGGACCCGCCCTCGACGATGCGGTCGACGATCCGGTCGGTCAGCCCGGGCGTACAGCCCACCCGCGCGCCCTGCTGTCGCCGCGCCACGGCGAAGACCACCCGCAGTTCCGCGTCGAACTCCGGCTGCTCGCGTCGCCACCGCCGCACCACCGGCAGGCTGGGCGCCTCGGCGATCCGGCTGAGCGCCTGGCCCAGGCTCGCGCCGTGATGCACCGCCAGCACGATCCGGTCGGCCACGGCCGCGTCGAAGGCCCGGCGCCGGCGCCGCCCGCGCAGGCCGAGCGCCTGGTCCCGCCGCTGGCGCAGCGCAAAGATCGCCTCCGCGAACGGCGCCTGCGCCAGCCAGGTGCGATAGGCCCGTCGCCCCGGCATGCCGGGCTCGCGCAACAGCGAATTGATCGGCTCACCCGCCCGCGCCCGCGCCAGGAAGGCCGCCGCCACGGCCTCGTCGAACCGCAGGCGCGCTCCGTCCGCCCGCGCCCGCGCCGTCGCCAGCTCGGCCGCGAACCCCGCATCGGCCCGCGCCCAACTGCACACCGTATGAGCCCCCGGCAGGCCCGGCGTCGCGCCAATGGCCCGCAAGCTCTCCCCCGCCAATACCCGTCCCACGATCTCAGCCTTCAGGCGTGCGGCGTCGCGGCGATACGGGCTGGGCATGAGCGGAAGTGTAGCGCAGATACGGACAAATGAGAACAAAAAGAGAACGATTCTGATCGCCCCAACTATGCTAGGCTCCCTGGATGTCCATGGTCTGCAACTAGCCCCGTGACCTGCGCCGTTGAACGCAAGCGTCGCTCGGTCTCGATGCGCCTTCCCGAGGCGGACATCGCGGTGATCGACCGCGCCGCTAAACGTCTCGGGCGCTCGCGCGCCGACTTCATACGTGCCGCCGCAGTGCGCGCCGCCGAGGACGTGCTGATGGAGACCGCCCTGATCCGCATGAGCCCGAACGGCTTCGAAGCCTTCCTCGCCGCGATCTCCGCTCCGCCGGCCCCGCCCCCGAAATAGGGGTGACACCTTACGAACTAACCTGGGTTCGGACGGCCCTATAGCCGCGGATGCCGACGAGATCGCGCTGGGCGCGGATGGACCATACGATCCGGCGCAAGTCCGATCAGTCGCCGATCTGCGGTGGGGGCAACTCGTCCGGCTTGCCCCAGGACAGGAGCCACCTCGTCATGGCCTCATGGCTGATGGTTCGACCGGCATCCAGATCAGCTTCGCCTTCGCGCGTCGCCGCCTCGTCGGCGGCTTCATCGACCTGATCGAAGATGGACGGTTCGGGCTTCATCGACGCCAGCTTATGACACGGCCGTCTGCGCCTCAAACCGCACCCCCAAAAGGCGAAGGCCCGCAGCGGTAACTGCGGGCCTTCATGGTGGAGCTTAGCGGAGTCGAACCGCTGACCTCTTGCATGCCATGCAAGCGCTCTACCAGCTGAGCTAAAGCCCCAATCCTTTCGGAAAGGCCCAGTCCTTTCGGAAGGGGTAGTCTCCGGGTCTTCCTGAAAACCGGGGTCCCCAGGAAGGCGCGGAACCTATTCAAACAGTCCGGTGCGATCAAGCCCGTGTTTCGGGCTTTTTCGCCGCGGCGTCCTATCGGTCGTCGACGTCGCCCTCGTCGGGCAGGCCCTCGATCTCGGAATCGTCGAACTCGTCGTCGTCTTCCTCTTCCAGGAAGGGCACGTCGTCGTCGGCCTCGACCTCTTCTTCCTCGGTGAACTCACCGAGGTCCTCGGAAACGGTCGGGCCGGGCTCGGCGGCCTCGTCGTCGTCGTCGGAGGCGATCACGGGATCGTCGATCACCGCGTCCAGCTCCGGGGTGACGACCTCGTCTTCCTCGTCGTCGTCCTCGTCGGTGTTCTTCGCCTTCACCTGGTCTTCGGCCTCATCGGCGTCGGGAACGATGGCGCGGGCGCGGACGCGGCGGTTGCGCACCGCCTCGTCGGGGTCGAATTCGTGATCGCACTTGGGGCAATGCGCCGGGCGCTTGCTCAGGTCGTAGAATTTAGCCTGGCAGTTGGGGCAAAGCTGTTTCGAGCCCAGTTCGGGATTGGCCAAAGGCGACGATCCTTATTCGCGGCAATTTCGGAAGCGGGCTCCCTTGCCACGCACGGACCCCACTGTCAAAAGCAATCCCCCTCGTAAAACCCGCCAGATGCGGAGGCTCGTTCTTAAAAGATGACGGCGGCTCAGATGACCGCCAGGCGCGCCGGCCCGCTCAAGGGCGTGCTGCGGGCTCCGGGGGACAAGTCGATATCGCACCGTGCGCTCATCCTGGGCGCGCTGGCGCATGGGACGACCGAGGTCGAGGGCCTGCTGGAAGGCGAGGACGTGCGCCGCTCCGCCGCCGCCATGACCGCCTTCGGGGCCAGGGTGGAGCGCCTGGGCGAGGGCCATTGGCGCGTCGAGGGCAAGGGCGGCTTTTCGGAGCCGGCGGACGTGGTGGATTGCGGCAACGCCGGCACCGGCGTGCGCCTGATCATGGGCGCGGCGGCCGGGTTCGGGCTCTCCGCCACCTTCACCGGCGACGCCTCCCTGCGGGGCCGCCCGATGAACCGGGTGCTGAACCCGCTGGGCGAGATGGGCGCGAGCTGGATCTGCCGTGAGGGCGGGCGCCTGCCGCTGACGCTCAAGGGCGGCGGGCTGAAGCGCATCGCCTACACCGTGCCGGTCCCCTCGGCCCAGGTGAAGTCGGCCGTCCTGCTGGCCGGCCTGCACGCCGACGGCGGCGTCGAGGTCATCGAGCTGGAAGCCACCCGCGACCACACCGAGCGCATGCTGCGCGCTTTTGGAGCCCAGGTCGACGTTAGCGAAGAGGGCGCCACGCGCCGGATCGTGCTGGCCGGCGGCCAGTCGTTGGCCGGCTGCAAGGTGCGTGTGCCGGGCGACCCGTCGTCCGCCGCCTTCCCGCTGGTGGCCGCGCTGATCACCCCCGGCTCCGAGGTCACCGTCCAGGGCATGCTCCTGAACGAACTGCGCATCGGCCTCCTGGAAACCCTGGGCGAGATGGGCGCGGACCTTTCGGTGACCAATGTCCGCGAGGAGGGCGGCGAGGCGGTGGCCGACGTCACCGCGCGCTATTCGCAACTCACCGGCGTCGTCGTGCCGCCCGAGCGCGCGCCCGCGATGATCGACGAATATCCGATCCTGGCCGTGGCCGCCGCCTTCGCCGAGGGCCCCACCGTCATGCAGGGCATCGGCGAGATGCGGGTCAAGGAGAGCGACCGGATCGCCCTGATGGCCGCGGGCCTCGCCGCCTGCGGCGTCGGCGTCGAGGAGGGCCCGGACAGCCTGACCGTCGTGGGCTCCGTCCGCGCCAACCACACCGTCGCCGGGGGGACCAGGGTCACCACCCACGGCGACCACCGCATCGCCATGAGCCACCTGATCCTCGGCCTGGCCTCGGACGAGCCCGTCGCCGTCGACGAACCCGGCATGATCGCCACCAGCTTCCCCGGGTTCCTGGACCTGATGCGCTCCCTGGGCGGCGAGATCGAGGAATGATCCTCGCCCCGCGGTCCGCACAGGCGGCTCCCGCCGCGCCGCCCTCTCCCTGCCCTCTCCCTCTCCGCTACGCGGGGGGAGAGGAGTGGCGCGGCGACGGTCCAGGTCTCCTCTCCCCCGCGCAGCGAGAGGGAGAGGGTAGGGAGAAGGCGGCTCTGCGTCGCCTCAACTCAACCCTCGCCGCCATAACCCTCCCGTTCCCCGCCACACGCCTCCAGGATCGCCAGGCAGACCCCGTCGCGGTTTGTCAGGATGTCGGTGTTCCAGAAGCGCAGCACGCGAAGCCCGGACCGCGCCAGGTACGCCGTCCGGCGCCGGTCGTACGCGACATTGTCGGCATGCTGGCCTCCATCCGCCTCGACAACCCGCCGCCGGAGTTCGCGGGCGCGCTGGACGGCGGCAACGCGCCGGATGGTTCGGACGTCTCCCATGTGACAGATGAGAACATTTGCGGAACATCAATGCAAGTGCCAACGCCTGCGCTGCGGCCTCTCCACTCCGCAAGCGGCGCCACGCCATGAGCGACGACCCGCGGGAAGACATCAGCGAGGGCGAACGGTTCTTCGTCATCGCCGTCGACGGCCCGGCCGCTTCCGGCAAGGGGACGATCGCGACGGGCCTGGCCAGGGCCTACGACCTGCCGGTGCTCGACACTGGCCTGCTCTACCGCGCCGTCGGCGTCCTGATGGAGAAGGCCGGCGAGAAGCTCGACGACGAAGAGGCCGCCTGCGCCGCCGCCGCCCTGCTCACCGCCGACGACCTGGGCGCCCCGGCGCTGCGCACGCGGGCCGCCGGCGAGCTGGCCAGCCGGGTGGCGGTGCACCCCCGCGTGCGCAACGCGCTGATGGAGTTCCAGCGCACCTTCGCCCTGCAGGAGGGCGGCGCCGTGCTGGACGGGCGCGACATCGGCACGGTGATCGCCCCGGAGGCTCCGGCCAAGCTCTACGTCACCGCCACGCCGGCCGTGCGCGCCGACCGCCGCTGGAAGCAGCTGAAGGCCCAGGGCGAGCGGGTCAGCTATGAGGACGTGCTGGCCGATATCCTGATCCGCGACGAGCGCGACGGCGGGCGCAGCTCCGCCCCCATGCGGCGCGCCGACGACGCCGTCTTGCTGGATACCTCCGAAATGACTATAGAGCAGGCCGCCGATGCGGCCCGCCGCATCGTCGAGGCGGCGCGCGCCAGGTGGCTCTCTTCCACCTGAGCAATCCCAACGCACCTTCACCTCGTACGGCTGCGGGCAGATTCACTTAAGCGCCGGGTATCCCCGGGGCCTTCGGTTCAACCCTTAACCCGACACGGGGACTCCGTCCGACACCTAGCGGTGCGCGGGCCCCTAAGTCATTCGAAAGACAAGTGTTTTATGGCTGACGATATGAGCATGAGCCCGTCGCGCGAAGACTTCTCCGCGCTGCTCGACGAGTCCCTTGGCGGACGTGACTTCATGGAAGGCCAGGTGGTCCACGGACTGGTTGTGGCCATCGAGAAGGACATCGCCATCATCGACGTGGGCCTCAAGACCGAGGGCCGCGTCTCGCTGAAGGAATTCGGCGAGGAAGAAGGCAAGCCGCCGATCAAGGTCGGCGACACCGTCGAAGTGTTCCTGGAACGCGTCGAAAACGCCATGGGCGAAGCCGTCCTGAGCCGCGACAAGGCCCGCCGCGAGGAAGCCTGGACGCGCCTGGAAGCCGTCTACGAAAAGAACGAGCCGGTCATGGGCTCCATCGTCGGCCGCGTGAAGGGCGGCTTCACCGTCGACCTCGGCGGCGCCTCGGCCTTCCTGCCGGGCTCCCAGGTCGACATCCGCCCCGTCCGCGACGTCGGCCCGCTCATGGGCCGCGAGCAGCCGTTCGCGATCCTAAAAATGGACAGGCCTCGCGGGAACATTGTCGTTTCCCGTCGGGCGATCCTTGAAGAAGCCCGCGCCGAGCAACGCACCGAGCTGGTCAGCCAGCTGCAAGAGGGTGAAGTCCGCGAAGGCGTGGTCAAGAACATCACCGACTACGGCGCGTTCGTGGACCTCGGCGGCATCGACGGCCTGCTGCACGTCACCGACATGAGCTGGAAGCGCGTCAACCACCCGAGCCAGGTCCTGGCCGTGGGCGACACCGTCAAGGTGCAGATCGTCAAGATCAACCCGGACACCCAGCGCATCTCGCTGGGCATGAAGCAGCTGCAGTCCGACCCCTGGGACGGCGTGGAAGCCAAGTACCCGGTCGGCGCCAAGTTCACCGGCCGCATCACCAACATCACCGACTACGGCGCCTTCGTGGAGCTGGAAGCCGGCGTCGAGGGCCTGGTGCACGTCTCCGAAATGTCCTGGACCAAGAAGAACGTCCACCCGGGCAAGATCGTCTCCACGTCGCAAGAAGTGGAAGTCGTCGTGCTGGACGTCGATCCGTCCAAGCGCCGCGTGTCGCTCGGCCTGAAGCAGGCCATGGCCAACCCCTGGGATGCGTTCATCGCCGCCCACCCGGTCGGCTCCACGGTCGAAGGCGAGGTCAAGAACGCCACCGAATTCGGTCTGTTCATCGGCCTCGACAACGAAATCGACGGCATGGTGCACCTCTCCGACCTCGATTGGGCGGTGTCCGGTGAAGAAGCCATCGCCAAGTACAACAAGGGCGACATGGTCAAGGCCAAGGTCCTGGACGTCGACGTCGAGAAGGAACGTATCTCGCTCGGCATCAAGCAACTGGCCGGCGACCCGATGACGGGCGACACCTTCCGCAAGGGCCAGACCGTCACGGTCACGGTCACCGAGATCACCTCGGGCGGCATCGAAGTGAAGTTCGGCGAAGACGAAGCCCCGATGACGGCCTTCATCCGCAAATCGGACCTCTCCCGCGACCGCGCCGACCAGCGCCCGGAACGCTTCGCCGTCGGCGATCGCCTGGACGCCCAGATCGCCAACGTCGACAAGGCCGCGCGCCGCGTGTCCCTGTCGGTCAAGGCCCTGGAAATGGCCGAAGAGAAGGAAGCGATCGAGAAGTTCGGCGCTTCGGACTCCGGCGCCTCGCTCGGCGACATCCTGGGCGCGGCTCTGCGCGAGAAGGCCCAGAAGGACTAGTCTTCCAAACCTCGGTTTGAGACATGGGGCGGCGGATCGGGAAACCGGTCCGCCGTTTCCGTTTCTGCGCCGCCGTCCTATCCTGGGTGAGTTCCGGTCGGGAGTTTCGCTAAGTGTCACGGGTCCTGGGTTTCGTCGCGGCGCTGGCCGTCCTCTGTGCGGGCGCGACCGCCGGCGGCGCCACCCTGATCCCGGCTTTCGCCCCGCCGCCCGCGTGGGTCGATATCGCGCCCGTCCCCGAGGCGCCGCCGGTGCTCGACGCCGCCGCCATCCAGACCATCCTCGACGACAACCAGTCGCGCCTCGGCCCCGAGGGCGACGCCTTCTACAACCGCCGCATCAAGAAGATCCTCAAGCCGGAGGGCCTGACCGGCCTCACCAGCTTCGGCCAGACCTGGAGCCCCGACACCGAGAGCGTCACCTTCCACTGGATGCGCATCCTGCGCGACGGCCAGACCATCGACCTCCTCGGCGACGGCAAGAAGATGCTGGTGCTCCGCCGCGAGACCGACCTGGAGCGCGCCATGCTGGACGGGCGGATGAGCGCCACCCAGCAGCTCGAGGGCCTGCGCGTCGGCGACGTGCTCGACTACGCCTACACGCTCACCCGCAAGGACCCGATCACCCAGGGCCGCTCCTACGACAGCGAGGGCCTGGCCTTCGCCGGGATCGCCATGCGCTACCGCGCCCAGGTGTCGTGGCCCGACAACGACCCCGCCCGCTGGCGCGCCACACCGGGTTTCGGCCCGCCGACGCTCGCCCGGCGCGACGGCCGCACCTGGCTCACCTACGACGCCACCGAGGTCTCCACGCCCAAGGCCCCGGTGGGCGCGCCGCAGCGCTTCCGCCGCCTGGGCACGATGGAGGTCTCCAGCTTCCAGACCTGGAACGAGATCTCCACCCTGATGGCCCCGCACTACGCCAAGGCCATGGAGCTTTCCAAGGACAGCCCGATCAGGGCCGAGGCCCGCGCGATCGCCGCCGCCACGCCCGACCCCAAGGCCCGCACCTTCGCCGCCCTGCGCCTCGTGGAGGACAAGACCCGCTACTTCTTCATCGGGCTGGGCGAGGGCGGCTATGTGCCGGCCAGGGCCGACGAGACCTGGGAGCGCCGCTTCGGCGACTGCAAGGGCAAGACGGTCCTGCTGCTGGCGCTGCTGAAGGAGCTGAAGATCCCCGCCGAGCCGGCCCTGGTCAGCCTGGGCGGCGGCGACGGCCTGAACGAGCGCCTGCCGTCCCTGGGCGCCTTCAACCATGTGATCGTCCGCGCCACCATCGCGGGCAAGGTCTACTGGCTTGATGGCACGCGCACCGGCGACCGCAGCGGGCTCGATGCGCTGAAGCCGCCAATGCACCATTGGGCGCTCCCGGTCCGCGCCGCCGGCAGCGACCTGGTGGCCATCGAGGTCCCGCCGCTCACCACGCCCACCGCGGAGTCCCTGGTCCGCTTCGACGCGTCCAAGGGCTTCGACCAGCCCGCGCCGATGACCATGACCACGCGGGTGAGCGGCGAGGCGGCCAACGCCCTGCGCCAGATGCTGGCCCGCATCCCGCGCCAGGACTTCGAGCGCAGTTTCCGCCAGTCGCTTTCCGGGACCATGAGCTGGGTCGAGGTCGAGAGCATCAACTGGAAGGACGACGCCGAGCACGACGCCTTCGAGATCGACGTCACCGGCAAGGCCGACATGGACTGGCGCAAGAACGCCGACCTGGGCGTGCGCGAGTTCAAGGTGGCCGGCAGCGCCTCGGGCTCCGGCGGCTTCCCGCGGCGCGAGCCCGGCCCCAACCGCGACGCCCCGTTCGCCGTGCCCTATCCGCTGTTCTCCCGCTCGACGACCGAGATCGTGCTGCCCGACGGCGGCAAGGGCTTCACGGTGCGCGGGCCAAACGGCGTGGAGACCGTGGGTGGCATGGAGCTCACCCGGTCCTCCACGGTCACTGGCGGCGCGGCCCGCTTCGTCACCGAGACCCGCTCGCTGGTTCCGGAGATTCCGGCCGCCGACGCCGAAGCCGCCACCCGCACTTTCCGCCGCCTCGCCGCCGACGACAGTCTGGTCCGCGCTCCGCTCTGAGGCGGCGCCGGACGCCAGGCCAATGAGGCGGCTGCGTCCACAGGTTGCAGCGCCTTCTCCCGAACAAGCGCCGCCGTAGTCCGCGGAATTCCCATTTGCGCCTTGAATACAAAGGCGGACTCGCTCATGGTCTCGCCGGTTCAAGGGGCCCGCATGATCAAGTCGGAACTCATCGCCAAACTCGCGGAAGAGAATCCGCATCTCACGCAACGCGACATCGAGCGCGTGGTGGGGGTCGTCCTGGAACGGATGATCGCGGCCCTCGAAGAGGGCGGCCGCGTCGAGCTGCGCGGCTTTGGCGCGCTCTCCGTCCGCTCGCGCGATGCGCGGGCCGGGCGCAACCCGCGCACCGGCGAACCGGTTGAGGTCCGCGCCAAGCACGTCCCGTTCTTCAAGAGCGGCAAGGAGCTGCGCGAGCGGCTGAACGCCGACGACGAATAGGCAAGGCTTATCGCTCAGGGAGGCCCGTCGCCAATGAGCATTTTCTCCGAATTCCGCGAGTTCATCGCGCGCGGCAACGTCATCGACCTGGCGGTCGGCGTGATCGTCGGCGCGGCCTTCAACGACATCGTCAAGAGCCTGGTCGACAATGTGGTCATGCCGCCCATCGGCCTGGCGCTTTCGGGCATCGACTTCTCGCACCTGGAGTGGGTGCTGAAGCCCGACAACCCGCTGACCAAGGCCAACGAGCAGGTGGCCATCCAGTACGGCCTGTTCATCAACACCGGCATCAAGTTCCTGATCGTCGCCTGGGTGGTGTTCCTGCTGGTCAAGGGCGTGAACACGATCCGCCGCGCCGACGCCGCCAAGCCCACCGATGAAAAACCCGCCCCGCCGCCGCAGGAAGCCCTGCTGGCCGAGATCCGCGACCTCCTGAAGGCCCGGCAGCCGGGCGGCTGACGGGAGGCGCCGGCCAGGGCCGTCCTCCCTCCCCTGAGGGGAGCGTGGCGAGGCGAAGCCGAGACGGGTGGGGAAGTGCGGGCCATGGCCCTTTCCGGGGTTTCAGGATCGTCCGTCCGCGGGATCATGGCGCCGCCGCACGTTCTCGCCTCTTGCGGGGACGCCCGCCTGTCCCCTAATGCGCGGCCATGGGCGTCAGGGCGAAGATCTGCGGGATAACCACGCCGGAGGCCGCGCGGGCGGCCCTGGACGCCGGCGCGGGCTGGCTGGGGTTCATGTTCTTCGCCAAGAGCCCCCGCAATATCCAGCCGGACGCCGCCTGGCGGCTGGCGCAGGAGGTCCGCGGCAAGGCCAAGGTCGTGGCCGTGGTGGTCGATCCGCACGACGCCGAGGTCGATCGCATCGCCAAGGTCCTGCAGCCCGACCTCATCCAGCTGCACGGGGCCGAGACGCCTGCCCGCGCCCGCGCCATCGGCGTCCGCACCGGCGCCGGGATCATCAAGGCCCTGCCGATTTCCGAGAGCGCCGACCTCGTCGCGGCGGCGCAATACGAGAGCGTCGTCGAGCACCTGATGTTCGAGGGCAAGCCCCCCAAGGACGCCGATCTGCCGGGGGGTTCGGGCCGGGCGTTCGACTGGACCCTGCTTTCCGGACGTCGTTTCGAACGGCCGTGGTTCCTCGCGGGCGGCCTCGACCCCTGGAACCTGGCCGAAGCGGTGCAGCAATCGGGCGCGCCCCTGGTGGACGTTTCCTCTGGCGTGGAGCGCGGTCCCGGACTAAAGGACCCCGCCTTGATCACGGCGTTCCTCGACGCTGTCCGCCGCGCGTAGAGCTCCCGCCTTGAACGCCCCGACACTTCCCAACGACTATGCCGCCTATCCCGACGCCAACGGGCGCTTCGGCGACTACGGCGGTCGCTACGTGCCTGAGACGCTGATGCCGCTGGTGCACGAACTGGACGCGGCCTACGCGGCGGCCAAGGCGGATCCGGCGTTCCAGGCCGAGCTGAACGGCTTCCTCACCCACTATGTGGGCCGCCCCTCGCCGCTCTATTTCGCTAGCCGCCTGACCGAGCATTTCGGCGGCGCGAAAATCTATCTGAAGCGCGAGGAGCTGAATCACACCGGCTCGCACAAGATCAACAACTGCATGGGCCAGATCCTGCTGGCCATGCGGATGGGCAAGACCCGGATCATCGCCGAGACCGGCGCCGGCCAGCACGGCGTGGCCACCGCCACCGTCTGCGCCCGCTTCGGCCTGCCCTGCGTGGTCTACATGGGCGCGGTCGATGTGGAGCGGCAGAAGCCCAATGTCTTCCGCATGAACCTGCTGGGCGCGGAAGTCCGCCCGGTGACCTCGGGCTCGGCGACCCTCAAGGACGCCATGAACGAGGCGCTCCGCGACTGGGTCACCAACGTCGAGGACACCTACTACCTGATCGGCACCGCCGCCGGTATGCACCCCTATCCGGAGATGGTCCGCGACTTCCAGTCGGTGATCGGCCGCGAGGTGCGCGAGCAGGTCCTGGAGGCCGAGGGCCGGCTTCCCGACGCCGTGGTCGCCTGCGTCGGCGGCGGCTCCAACGCCATCGGCCTCTTCCATCCGTTCCTCAACGACGAGGGCGTGCGCCTGATCGGTGTCGAGGCCGCGGGCGAGGGCATGGACACCGGCCGCCACGCCGCGGCGATCAACGGCGGCCGTCCGGGCGTCCTGCACGGCAACATGACCTATCTGCTGCAGGACGCGGAGGGCCAGATCACCGAGGCGCACTCGATCTCCGCCGGCCTCGACTATCCGGGCATCGGACCGGAGCATAGCTGGCTGCACGACGTCGGCCGCGCGACCTATCTCACCGCCACCGACGCCGAATCCCTCGACGCCTTCATGCTGCTCTCCAAGCTGGAGGGCATCCTGCCCGCCATCGAGTCGGCGCACGCCCTGGCCCGGGTGGGCGAGATCGCCCGGGACGTCGGCAAGGGCGGCGTCGTGGTGCTGAACCTCTCCGGCCGGGGCGACAAGGACGTCGCCACCGTCGCCGCCCACCTGGGGCGCGACGTTTGACCACCGCCCGTATCGACGCCCGCTTCGCCGCGTTGAAGGCCGAGGGCCGCGCGGCCTTCATCCCCTATGTGATGGCCGGCGATCCGGACTTCGCCACCGCGCTTGCGATCCTCAAGGGCCTGCCGGACGCCGGCGCCGACCTGATCGAGGTGGGTTTCCCGTTCTCCGACCCCATGGCCGAGGGCCCGCCCATCCAGCGCGCCGCGCTGCGGGCGCTCGACAAGGGCATGACGCTCTCCAAGACCCTGGATCTGGTCGCCGAGTTCCGCAAGGGCGACCAGACGACGCCGATCATCCTGATGGGCTACGCCAATCCGCTGATCAACCGCGGCTTCACCACCTTCGCCCGGGATGCTGCTGCGGCCGGCGCGGACGGCCTGATCGTGGTCGACATCCCGCCGGAAGAGGCCGATCCGCTGGCCGACGCGCTCGACGCCGAAGGCCTCTCGCTGCTGCTGCTCTCGACGCCCACCAGCGACGACGCGCGGCTGAAGATCATCCAGCGCCGCACCTCCGGTTTCGCCTATTACGTCAGCGTGGCGGGCGTGACCGGGGTCAAGGAAGCCGACGCCGCGACCGTCGCGCCCCACGTCCAGCGGGTGCGCAAGGCGTCCGGCCTGCCGGTGGCCGTCGGCTTCGGCATCAAGACCCCCGAGCGCGCCGCCGCCATCGCCCGCGTGGCCGACGGTGTCGTCGTGGGCTCCGCGCTTGTGGATGAAATCGCCGAAGCTGTGCAGATGAACGAAGACGTGACCCGGCGGGTTCTTTCCAAAGTGAATTCCCTGGCTAAGGCTGTGCGCGCTGCGCGAGTCGGCCAAACGACGGTCTAGAACCATGGCGATGGCTGAACAGAGAAACGACAAGCCCGGGCGGTCCGCCGCCCCCCGCGAACGTACTGGCTGGCTCTCGCGCATTGCGCCCGGCGTACGCAACGCGTTCGCCAAGCGCGAGACCCCTGAGAACCTGTGGGTGAAGTGCCCCGACACCGGGGAGATGATCTATCGCCCCGATCTCGAGGCGGCGCTCTGGGTGACGCCGTCGGGCCACCACATGCGCATCGGCGCGGCCCAGCGGCTGAAATACACCTTCGACGACGGCAAGTTCGAGCGCATCTCGACGCCGACGGTCGGCGACGACCCGCTGAAATTCCCGGACGACAAGCCCTATCCCGACCGCCTGAAGGCCGCCCGCAAGGCCACCGGCGAGCAGGACTCCATGGCCATCGGCGTCGGCAAGATCCACGGCCAGGCCGCCGTCGTCGTGATCCAGGACTTCGCCTTCATGGGCGGCTCGCTGGGCATGGGCGCCGGCGACACCTTCATCAAGGCCGCCAAGGAAGCCGTGAAGCGCGAGGTTCCGTTCGTGATCTTCACCGCCTCGGGCGGCGCCCGCATGCAGGAGGGCACGCTGTCCCTAATGCAGATGGCCCGCACCACGCTGGCGCTCAACGAGGTGAAGGCCGCGGGCCTGCCCTACATCGTGGTGCTGACCGATCCCACCACCGGCGGGGTCATGGCCTCCTACGCCATGCTGGGCGACGTCCACCTGGCCGAGCCCAATGCGCTGATCGGCTTTGCCGGGCGCCGGGTCATCGAGCAGACCATCCGCGAAACCCTGCCGCCGGGCTTCCAGCGCGCGGAATATCTGGTGGAGCACGGGATGGTGGACCGGGTGGTCGCCCGCGGCGAACTCACGACCGTCCTGGGCTCGATCCTGAAGACGCTGATGATGGGGCGCGCCCAACTTCCCGCCGCCTGATGTGAGACAGCCCGTCGACTTCGACCCGATCCGCGCCTCGGATGCGGTGATTCAACGCCTGCGCGCCAACCATCCGAGCCTGATCGACCTGACCACCGGCCGCGTGGAGCGCCTGCTGGCCGCCCTGGGCCATCCCGAGCGCCGGCTGCCGCCGGTGATCCATGTGGCCGGCACCAACGGCAAGGGCTCGACCGTCGCCTACCTGCGCGCCATCGGCGAGGCCGCGGGCCTGAAGGTCCACGCCATCACCTCGCCGCATCTGGTCCGCTTCGCCGAGCGCATCCGCATCGCGGGCGAGCTGATCACCGAGGAACGGCTCGACGAGCTCACCGACAAGCTGGAGGCCGCCAACGCCGGCTTGCCGATCAGCTTCTTCGAGATCACCACGGTGCTGGCGATCCAGGCCTTCGCCGACACGCCGGCCGACCTCTGCATCGTCGAGGTGGGTCTGGGCGGCCGCTTCGACGCCACCAACGTCTTCGACGCGCCGGCGGTGAGTGTGATCACCCCCATCGACTACGACCACCTGGAGATGCTGGGGCCGGAGCTCGGCAAGATCGCCTGGGAGAAGGCCGGGATCATCAAGACCGGCCGCCCCGCCGTCTGCGCCCGCCAGGCCGGGGAGGCCGAGGCGGTGGTCGAGCGCGAGGCCGACGACCGCATGGCGCCGCTGTTCCTGATGGGCCGCGACTTCGACGCCTGGGAGGAGCGCGGGCGGCTGATGGTGCAGATGCCCGACCGCCTGCTCGACCTGCCGCCCCCCAGCCTGTTCGGCGGCTATCAGTTCGAGAACGCGGGGCTGGCGGTGGCCGCCGCGCTGACCTTCGACCACGACCTCAGCGAGGAGGTGCTGGCCAAGGGCGTCTCCTCGGCGGTCTGGCCCGCCCGCTTCCAGCGCCTGACCAAGGGCCCGCTGGCGGCGCTGGCCAAGGCGCGCGGCTCCGACCTCTGGCTCGACGGCGGCCACAACCCGCACGCCGGCCGCGCGCTCGCCGAGGCCGCCTCGCGCCTGGTGGACCGCGATCCGCGGCCGCTGGTGCTGGTGGTCGGCATGTTCGCCCGGAAGGACGCCGAGGGCTTCTTCCGCCCCTTCGCCGAGATGCGGCCGCGGGTGATCGCCACCACCTTCGACTCGCCCAACGCTGCGCCTGCCGAGGAACTGGTCGAAGCCGCCGCGAAGGTGGGCCTCTCGCCGGAGACCGCCGCCAACGTCGCCGACGGCGTCGCCCGCGCGCTGGAGGTCGACGGTCCCGCCCCGCACGTGCTGATCTGCGGCGGCCTGCATTTCGCCGGCGAAGTCCTGGCCATGAGCCCGGACACCTGGCCGACGTGACGCGCACGAAAAAGGCCGCCGTCGCCCACGGGGCGACGGCGGCCTGATCTGTCTTGGAGCTCGGCTAGGCCGCGGCGGCGACGCCGGCTTCGTTGAGCCAATCGAGGATCTTCTGCTTGGGCATGGCGCCGACCTTCATCGATGCCATCTGGCCGCCCTTGAAGAGCATCATGGTCGGGATGCCGCGCACGCCGTAGCGCGAGGGCGTGGTGGGGCTTTCTTCGATGTTCAGCTTGGCGATGGTGACGTTGGCGCCCAGCTCTTCGGCGATCTGCTCCAGGGCCGGCGCGATCTGCTTGCAGGGGCCGCACCATTCGGCCCAGAAATCGACCAGGACGGGCCCCGCGGCCTGCAGGACGTCCTTCTCGAAGGATTCGTCGGTCACCTTGACGGTGCTCATGGAATTTCTCCTTACGCGTCAGCGGCTTTCAAAACATCCGCCGACCGCTCTTGACCCGCCGATGTAGGCGGGCAGGGTCCTGGTATCAACCTGCACCATGCAGGGCGGCAAGGCTTTGACCTATCAACTTTTCTGGGATCGGCATCAGCTTGGGGCCGTCCGTCCAGATCAGCGCCGCCTGGATCGGCCGGTCGGGGAAGACCTCACCCAGCACCGCCGCATAGATCGCCATCTGGCGCAGGTAGGCCGGGTCGGCGTCCTCGATGCGCGCAGGCGAAGGCCGGTTGGTCTTGAAATCGGCCACCAGGACCCGATCCGGCAGCACCACCAGGCGGTCGATGCGGCCGGAAATCTTCAGGCTCGGAGGCAGTTTCGCGGCCGATCCGGCGATGGCCACCTCGGCGCGGCTGCCTGGGCCGAACACCTCGGCGAAGCGTTCGTCTTCCAGCACGGACAGCGCCGCGGCGGTCATCTCCGCACGCTGGGCGTCGGAGAGGTCGCGCTCGCGGGCCAGCAGCGATCGCGCGCCATCCGCCCGGGCCGGGCCCGGCAGGTCAGGAAGGATCTGCAGCAGCCGATGGATCAGGTCGCCGCGCCGGAAACGCCCCAGCCCGCCCACCGCCGACAACGGCGAGGGTGAGGGGACCTGCGCCCCTTCGCCCAGGTCCGACGGCGAGGCGTAGCGGCCGAAGGCTTCGGCCTTTGCGGCCTCGCCCGCCCAGGCCGGGACCGCCGATACGGCGACGACCGCACCGCCGGTCGCCGGCATCTGTTTGGGGTCGGGTCCGTAGCGCGTGGCGATGACCTTGCCACAGCCGACCTCGCGGGTGTGCGGCGCGATCCCGGCGTGATCGAAACCGGCGCGGATCTGCGCCCACCAGCCCTTCAGGGTCTCTTCCTTGCGGTTGGCCGCGATCCGCCCGCAGATCACCAGCCGCTCCCGCGCCCGGGTCAGGGCCACATAGAGCAGCCGCAGGGCCTCCTCGTTGTCCTTCCGCGTGCGCAGCTCCCGCGCCAGGCGTGAAGCCTCGCAGTCGGTCTTGCCCGACGCGCACCAGAGGAACCCGCCCTCTTCGGTCTCCATCAGCGGCGAGCCGCGCGCGCCCTGCTGGCTGGTGGTCTCCGGCAGGAAGACGATCGGCGCCTCCAGGCCCTTGGCGCCGTGGGCGGTCATCACCCTGACCTCGTCGCGGCCGGCCTCCAGCTCGCGCTTCACGGTGATGTCCAGGCTGGCGAAGGCGGCGGCCAGGCTCTCCAAGTCGTGCACGCCGCGGGCCTCGGCGGCCAGCACCTGGGCGAGGAATTCGTCCAGCGCGTCCTCGGCCTCGCGTCCCAGCCGGCGCAGCAACCGCGCCCGCATCGAGCGGTCCTGCGCATCGCGCATGCCCAGCACCCGGCTGTAGAGCTCGAACGGCCGCCGTTCCCGCGCCTCGGCCATCAGGCCGGCCAGGAAATCCGCCGCGCCGCGCCAGTCCGCCTGCTCGTCCGCCCGCGCCTGCAGGGTCCGCCAGAGCGAGCCCTTCCGGTCCTTGGCGAGGCGATAGAGGCTTTCGTCTTCCACATCGCAGAACGGGCTGCGCAGCAGGGCGGCCAGGGTCAGGTCGTCGGCGGGAAAGAGCACGAACCGCGCCAGCGCCACCAGGTCGTCGAAGACGATATGCTCGGAGAGCGCCAGCCGGTCGGCGCCGGCCACGGGGACCTTGGCGTGCTTCAGCGCCCGCAGGATCTCCTCGAAGAGGCCGCCGCGCTTGCGCACCAGGATCAGCACGTCGCCGTATCTCGCCGTCCGCCAGCCCTCGCGGTCGGAGACGGCGTCGCCGCGCTCCACCAGCGCCTTGATCTCGCAGGCGATGTTCTCGGCCAGCCGTTTCGTGGCGCTGCCCTCGACCTCGGCGTCGAGCGGCGCATCCCAGGCGTCGCGCGCCTCGCCCTTGGCCTCGCGCTCCAGCGGCCAGAGGTCGACCGCGCCGCGGTGGCCCCTGCGCATCGGGATGTGGTTCAGCGCGATCTCGCCCGGCGGCACGCCTTGCGTGAACACCGCATCGACGAAGGCGAGGACGTCTTCGGTCGAGCGCCACGAGGCGATCAGCGGGACGGACTCGCCCTTGAGCTCGGCGGCGCTGATGTCGGCGAGGTAGCGGGCGGTCTCGCGGTTCAGCCGCGCCGGGTCCGCGCCCTGGAACGAATAGATCGACTGCTTGTCGTCGCCGACCACGAAGAGGGTGCGCCGCAGCGGCCCCTGCCGCCGGCGCTCGACGCCCGCGCCGACGAAGAACTCGCCGGTGAGCGCTCGGACGATGTCCCATTGGTCCGGGGCGGTGTCCTGCGCCTCGTCCACCAGGACGTGGTCGATGCCGCCGTCGAGCTTGTAGAGCACCCAGGCCGCCGCCGGCCGGTTGCCCAGGAGCTGCCTGGTCTTCTCGATCAGGTCGGCGAAATCGAGCGCGCTGGCCGAGGCCTTCTCGATCCGGTAGCTGGCCAGATAGGCCTCGGCCAGCACCAGGGCGTCCAGGGTGTCGGTCACCACGCAGGCGGCGCGGATGCGCTCGCGGGCGATAGCCAGCCGGTCCTGCTCGTCCAGCAGGCGCTGGCGCAGGCCCTCATGGGCCTTCAGGCCCGAGGTCTTGGCGACCCACGCCGCGGGCGTGCCCTCGCCCTTCTCGGTGAACAGGCAGGCCAGCGCCTGGGCCAGTGTGGCGTCCGGATCGGCGGCCAGGGCGGCGAGCTGGGCCGCGCACTTCTGGTCGGTGGCCGTCCCGGCCCGCAGGACGTCGGCGGCCTGGCGCCACAGCGCGCCATCCAGTTCCGCCATGGCGGCGGCTTCCAGCGCTTCCGGCGTGTCGCCTGGCTCGACGCCGCAGGCCTCCCAGACCCAGGCCGCCGCGCCCTCATAGCCGCCCTGCTCGGCGAAGAAGGCCGCCAGCGGCCCGCGGCGAGCCTCGAAGCCCAGGAACATCGACTGGAAGGACGCGAAGTCCAGCGCCACCGAAAACCGCGCATAGGCCTGCGCCACCCGCCCCTGGCCGGTGAGCGCATGGCGGGCCACGGCCTTGCGGGCCGCGCTGGCGATGCCGGCCGCCGCGGCGTCGTCCATCACCCGGAAGCCCGGCGAGACCCCCGCCTCCAGCGGGAACCGCCGCAGCAGCTTTTCGCAGAAGGCGTGGATGGTCTGGATCTTCAATCCCCCCGGCGTCTCCAGCGCACGGGCGAAGAGCGAGCGGGCGGTCGAGAGCTCCGAGGGTTCGTAGCCGGCGGCCTCGCGCCCCTCCAGTTCGGCCAGGCGCTTCGTCAGCGCCTCGTCGCCCATGACCGCCCAGTCGCCGAGGCGCCCGAACAGGCGGCGCTGCATCTCAGCGGCGGCGGCCTTCGTGTAGGTGACGCAGAGGATGGTCTCGGGCTCGACCTTGCTGAGCAGCAGCCGCGCCACCCGGTCGATCAGGGTCTTGGTCTTGCCGGCCCCGGCATTGGCGGTGACGAAGGCCGAGATGGCCGGATCGGCCGCGGTCATCTGCGGATCGACGGGGAGGATGCTCATTCCTCCTCCTCGCCGCTGGTCGACCATTCGAAGACGCGGGCTAGGTGGTCGTAGTCGCTGGCGTACTGGTGGACGAACTGCGGGGCGGTGCGCGAGACGAACGGCTGGGCGGGATCCCAGAACCTCGCGACGAGTTTCCGGAGGCCGGCCAGCGCCAGTTCGGCCGCCTCATGGCTCTCGTCGCCCGCGGTGGCCCGGACCTCCTCGCGCCCCGCGGGCTTGCGGCCGGTGATCTCCAGATAGGTCAGTTCGCCGGGGCGCAGGCGCGGCATGCTCTCGAAGTCGCCGTGCGCCAGGATCGCGGCGGTCAGCGTCAGTTGCGGCGAGAAGCCGGCGTCGACCACCTTCTGGGACGGCGCGCGGCCGGTCTTGTAGTCGAGGATGTGGCCGAAGCCGTGCGGGTCCTCCTCGATCCGGTCGGCCTTGGCGCTGAGCGTGAAGGTGCGGCCGTCGATCTCGATCTTGAGGACGCCGGTCTTCTCCACATGGATCGCGCGGCCGTCGGCACGGCGGCGCGCCTCCAGGTCGGCGACCCAGACGGCGGCCTCCTTCGCCAGCGCGGCTTCGCGGGCCAGGGCCTCGTGCGGCATCCCGGCCTTTTCCAGTTCCTCCAGATAGAGGCCTTCGAAGATCGCCGCGGCGTCGGGCGGCAGGTCGGCGGGGTGAGCCTCTGCGAACCGCTCGAAAGCCTTATGGATGGCCGTGCCCCGGCCGCGCGCCTCAACCGGCTCGTCGGGTCGGTCCATCTGGCGGAGCTTCAGGATGTCGCGCGCCCAGATGGAATAGGGGTCGCGGGTCAGGCTCTCGACGCGGGTCACGAAGAGGGCGGTCGGCCGGTCGGCGGCGGGCGGTACGGGCGCGGGCCGGCGGGCCGGCGCGTACTCGGCAGGCGCGTCGAGGTTTCGCGCCCAGTCGAGGATCTCGGGCTTGCCGGGGATGGTGACGCCGGCGCCCTTGGCCAGGGTCTCCAGCCGCCAGAGCCAGCGCGACTTCACCGCCGGGGCGCCCTCGCGACGCTCGGAATGCAGCAGGATCACCTCGGGCGCGCAGGCGGCCTGGGCGAAGTCGTGGGCGGCCAGGCCTACCCGCCGTTCGGGCGGCGGCAGGCCCAGCATCCTGCGCATGGGCCGCGACAGGAACGGGTCCAGCGGCGCGCCCTTGGGCCAGACGCCCTCTTCCAGACCCGCCACGATCAGCCGGTCGGCCCGCACCAGCCGCGCCTCGATTCCGCCCAGGATGCGCAGGCGGGAGTGGGTGGCCCCGCCGGAGCGCACGGTCTCGCCCTCCATCAGCCGTTCCAGCAGGTCGGCGAAGCCGCGGGGTGTGGCCTTGGGCAGGCCTTCCGACTCCTCGATCAGCCCGGCCAGCAGCCGGCTCATCGCCTCGCCGCCATGGCCGCTCCAGAGGTCCCCCGACGACCCCGCGCCGTCGTCCGCCAGGGCTTCCATGACCGCGGCCAGCGCGCGCGCCGCGTCGGCCGGCGCCAGGTCGCCCTGCGGCAGCCCCGCGAACACCGCCTCGACCTGTCCGGCCAGCGCCAGCGCCTGCGAATGGTCGGCGAGCTTCGCCTTCAGGGTCGCCCAGGTCCATGGCCGCGCCCCGCGCAGCCCATGCCGCTCCAGGGCGTCCCGCGCGCCGGCGAGGTCTTCGGGATCGCGGCCCAGCCGTGCGTAGGGGTGCTTCAGGATCGCCAGCAGGGTCACCGGGGCCAGGGGGTCGACTGCCGCGCGCGTGACCAGCCCCGCCAACACCCCACACCGGCAGCCGGCCAGCGCCTCGCCGGCCGAGCTATCGGGAACCACGCCCCAGCGCGCCAGCTTGGCGGCCACGCGGCGCGCCAGGGTGTGGTCCGGCGCCACCAGGGCCGCGGTCCGCCCGGGGGTCTCCAGCGCCTCGCGCAGCAGCAGGGCGGCCACCGTCGCGGCCTCCTCCTCCGAGCGCGCGCTGACCAGCGACAGGCCGCTGAGGCCGAAGGCGATGCCGTCCGGCGCCTCGGCGTCGCCGCTTGCGTTCAGCTCGCCGATGATCCGCAGCCAGTCGGCGGTGCGCTCCGGCGGACGCAGCGCTTCGTTGATCACCCGCTGGCGCCAGCGGCCATGGGCCCCGGTCGGGCGCGAGGCCGGCCAGACCTCGACGTCCTTGCGGTCGAACTCGGCCCGGTCGAGCAGCCGCTTCATGGCGCCCTGCGGATGCTGTTCGCCGACGTCCAGCCAGGCCTCGTCGGAGAGGCTCTCGTCCAGGCCCGGCAGCACCACGCAGCCCTGCGGCGCGGCGGCGATGACCTGCAGCAGGGCGGCGGTGGCCGGCGCGGTGCCGGTCGAGCCGGCGGCCACCAGCACGCCCTGCGGCGGGTGGTCGGTCCAGGCCTCGGCGAGCCGGCGCAGCAGCCTGACGCGGCGCTCGCTGACGTCGACCAGGCCGAGCTCCGCCAACCGCCGCGGCCACTGGACCAGCGCCGTCTCCAGGAAGTCGCGGCTCACCCGCCAGTGCTCGGCGAGGTCGGCTTCCACCAGCCCGGCCAGCTTCTCGCCGGCCTCGATCTCCTCGATCTGCAGGCTGTCGAGGAAGGCGCCGAGCGCGTCGGCCATCTCGAGCGCGCTGGAGGCGGTCAGGTCGCGGCCGGGCAGCAAGTGGCCGTTCTCCACCACCATTCGCGTAAGCTCGAAGCGTCGGCGCAGGGGCGCGATGGCGGCGGACAGGTCCAGCGCCAGGTCGCCCGGCTCGAACGGCGGCTCGCCCTCGTCCAGGTCGCCCAGCGGCCGCATCTGCGGCGGCAGGACCGCGCGGCCGTCGGCGGCGGCGACGAAGGCGTCGGCCAGTGCGCGCGCGCCCCGCCGGGTGGGCGTCAGGACAACGGCCTGCGACAGCGCCTCAGGACCGAAGGGGCTCAGCGCCTCGTGCAGCCCCCGCGCCAGGTCCCGGGCGAACGGCCGGGGCGCCGGGATATTGAACCAGCGCGGTCCCGGTCGTTCGAAGAAAAGCGTCACCCCAGCCTCGCCTCGGCCTCGTCGCGGGCGGCGGGATCTCCCACATGCATCCAGAAGGCGTCCATCGGCGCGCCGTAGAGCCGCCCGCCAGCCTGCAACCGATGCCAGATCGGGATGATCGAAAAGGCCGGGTCCGACTGGCCGTCGAGAATCTGCGGCTTGAGGATGCCGAAGCCGACGTTGGCGAAGGGCGTCACCACGTCGGGCGAAGCCGAGTGGGTCAGGCGGCCGGCCTCGTCCATCAGGAAGCCCTGCGGCCCCTCGAAGCCGATGCCGTGGCCGCGGCGCACAAGCAACAGCAGCAGGTCCATGCGTTGTGGGTTCCAGGCGGCCTTCAGCCCCTCCAGGGCCGGCGTCGCCCCCTCCAGCCATAGCGAGTCGATATTGGCCACGAAGATCGGGTCCTCGCCCAGCAGCGCGCGGGCGTGCTGGATGCCGCCGCCGGAATCCAGCAGGCCCTCCCGTTCGTCGGAGATCAGCACCTCCAGGTCGGTGCGGTCCTTCAGGTGCGCCTCCACCTGGTCGGCGAAGTGATGGACGTTGACTACCGCGCGCTCGACGCCAGCCTCCGCCAGCTTGTCCAGCACCCGGTCGATGAGGGCGCGGCCGGCCACCGGCACCAGCGCCTTGGGCAGGCTGTCCGTCAGCGGCCGCATGCGGGTGCCCATCCCCGCCGCCAGCACCATCGCGGTTTTGGGGCCGGGCGTCATGTGCGCGATCCCGTCGGCACGCAGGCGTCCATCCACGCCTTCAGCGCGCCCATCCGCGGATCGGCGAGGCAGCGGTCGAGGTAGCCCCAGAGCCTTGGCATGAAGGCGGCATAGCGGGGTTTTGCGTCACGCGTCACCAGCCGCGCGAAGATCCCCAGGATGCGCACCACGTTCAGCGCGCCCAGCGCATGGTAGTCGGCCAGGAATTGCGCCTGGTCCACCTCCGGCTTCAGGGCGAAATACCGCGCCAGCGCCCGGGCTTCGATCTCCAGCGAAACGTCCCTGCGCGCGTCGTGCAACAGCATCGACATGTCCCAGGCCGGGTGGGCCTTGAGGGCGTCCTGGAAGTCGAGCAGCCCGACGCGGGCGGGGCCCTGGCGCTCCGGCAGCCAGATCAGGTTCTCGGCGTGGTAGTCGCGGTGGCAGAAGACGCTCGCCCCGGCCTCGCCGCGGCGGCGGACGGGCGCCCAGATGGCCTCCCAGTCCGCGACCGCCTGTGGACCGAACGCGAGCTCCGGCTTCAGCTTCGGCAGCCATTCGATGAAGAGGCCGTCGGCCGTGTGCAGCGCCACGTCGTCATAGCTCAGCAGGGGCCAGCTCGCCCCGTCGTAGGCCAGCACGGCCGGTGGCTCGGCCTCGTGCATCCGCGCCAGGGTCGTGATCGCGTCGTCATAGAGCGGCGCCTCGTCCTGGCCCTCGGCGATCAGCCGCGCATAGAGGTCATCGCCCAGGTCCTCCAGCACCGCCAGGCCGCGGGCTGCGTCGGCGGCGATGATCTGCGGCGCCGACAGGCCCTGGCTGCGCAGCCAGCCGGCCGTGGCGACGAAGGCATCCACCCGCCCCGCCGCCAGCCGGGCCAGCGCATTGTAGCCCGCCGCCGCCCGCTCCGCGGGCGTGGCGTCGGGCGGGCAGGGCGCGCTCTCGAGCGCCGGCGGCTGGTCCATGAAGATCAGCGTCGAAGAGGGCAGGTGGAGGCGCTCGTAGCGACGCGTGGAGGCGTCGCCGGTCAGCGGCTCGCGCTGCGCCGCGCTGAGGCCCGCGCTCGCCAGGAACGCCGCCTTTTCCGCTTCACGCTCAGAACTCAATCCGCCGTCCTTCCCAGGCGCCGTGCGGAACCATCCGCACCCGCCGTCCCTCCACATCGTCGCCAGGCGCGATCTCTACATCGAGTCGATCCGCAGGCAGGCGGCCTTGCAGCCGTTCGGGCCACTCGATCAAGGCCGCACCGTCGTCCAGCGCCTCGTCCAGCCCGATCTCATAGGCCTCGTCGGGATCGCTCAGCCGGTAGAGGTCGAAATGCGCCACCTTGAGCCGCGGCCCTTCGTAGAACTGCACGAGGGTGAAGGTGGGCGACGGCACGTCCTCGTTGGGCGTGGTCAGCGCCCGGATCAGTGCGCGGGCCAGCGTCGACTTCCCCGCGCCCAGCGGCCCCGACAGGCAGACCACGTCGCCCGGCTGCAGCACGCCCGCGATCGCCTCGCCCAGCCGCGCCGTGGCCGCCTCGTCCTTCATGATCATGCGAAGGCCCGTCCGGGACGGGTCGCAAGCTCGCGCTCCACGAACTGCTTGAGCCGAAGGGCGGCGTCGGCCGGCTCGCCCTCCAGGGCGTCGGACGGGATCGGCGCGCCGAGGGTGAGGGTGAAGGGCCGGCCGCGCTTGTTGAGCAGCTCATGGAAGAGGGTGATGTCGCGCAGCTCGGTGGAGAAGCGGTTGAAGAAGTGGAACAGGCCCGACCACGGCCCCGCCACATGCACCGGAAGGATCGGCGTCTCGTACTTGCGGGCCAGCGACACCGCGCTGGGCGCCCAGGGCGGGTCGGCGAGCCGGCCGTCGGCCTGCCGCCGCGCCAGCCGCCCGGCCGGGAAGATCACCAGGCACCGCTCGGCCTCCAGCGCTTCGCGAGTCAGGAGCAGGGTCTCGCGGGTGCGCTCGCGCGTGCGCTTGGCCGCCACCCATTCCACCGGGATCAGCACCTCGCCGAACCGCGGCGAGACCCGATGGGCGTCAGAGTTGGCGTAGAAACAGATGTCGGGCCGCAGGGCCTTCAGGGCGTCATAGACCGCCACCCCGTCGGCGATGCCGGTGGGATGGTTGCAGACCACGATCAGCCGGCCATGCGGGGGCAGATTCTCCAGGCCGTGGGCCGTCACCTTCACGCTGAGCAGATCGGCGACATGCTCCAGCGCCGCGCGGCCGGGCTGGGACTGGATGGCGTCGGCCATCCGCCGCGCCTTGCCGTAGTCGAGCAAGCTGTAGAGCAGCGGCCGCAGCAGCGGCCACGCCATGCTCGCCGCCAGCGTCGGCGCCCGCTCGGCTATCAGCACATCGATGATGTGGTCGTGGCGCGTGGAGCTGAGGACCTGGGCGGGCGAAGCGACCGTCATGGGGCGGAGGATGCGCCGGGCCGGGAGCGATGAGCAAGCGCTAGGCGAGCGCCCGTCAAAGGTCTAAATCCCCGCCATGCGCGAAATCACCCACTTCATCGACGGCGTGTCGGTCGCAGGAACCTCTGGCCGGTACGGCGAGGTCTTTAACCCCAACACCGGCGAGGTGCGGGCTCGCGTGGCGCTCGCCACCGCCGCCGAGATGGACGCCGCGGTGGCCTCGGCCGTCCGGGCCCAGCAGGTCTGGGCCCTGGTCAATCCGCAGCGGCGCGCCCGCGTAATGTTCGACTTCAAGCGGCTGATCGAGCGGGACATGAACGACCTGGCTGAGTTGCTCTCCTCCGAGCACGGCAAGGTGATCGCCGACTCCAAGGGCGACATCCAGCGCGGCCTGGAGGTGATCGAGTTCGCCTGCGGCATCCCGCATGTACTGAAGGGCGAATACACCGAAGGCGCCGGCCCTGGGATCGACGTCTATTCCATGCGCCAGCCTCTGGGCGTGGCCGCCGGCATCACCCCGTTCAATTTCCCGGCGATGATCCCGATGTGGATGTTCGGCATCGCCATCGCGGTCGGCAACAGCTTCATCCTGAAGCCCTCGGAGAAGGACCCCAGCGTCCCGGTCCGGCTGGCCGAGCTGATGATGGAGGCCGGCGCGCCCAAGGGCGTGCTCAACGTCGTGCACGGCGACAAGGCCGCCGTCGACGCCATCCTGGATCACCCGGATATCAAGGCCGTCAGCTTCGTGGGCTCGTCGGATATCGCCCACTACGTCTATTCGCGCGGCACGGCCGCCGGCAAGCGGGTCCAGGCCATGGGCGGCGCCAAGAACCACGGCGTCATCATGCCCGACGCCGACATCGACCAGGCGGTGAAGGACATCTCCGGCGCGGCCTTCGGCTCGGCGGGCGAGCGCTGCATGGCGCTGCCGGTGACGGTGCCGGTGGGCGCCAAGACCGCCGAGATCTTCCGCGAGAAAATGCTGGCCGAGATCGAGACCTTGAAGGTGGGGGTATCCTCGGACCCCGCCGCGCAATATGGCCCGGTGGTTTCCGCCGCGCACAAGCAGAAGATCAGCGACTACATCCAGCTGGGGGTCGACGAGGGCGCGGAGCTGGTCGTCGACGGCCGCGGTTTCGCGCTGCAGGGCTATGAGAAGGGCTTCTTCATCGGCCCGAGCCTCTTCGACCAGGTGAAGCCCGGGATGCGCACCTACCAGGAAGAGATCTTCGGCCCGGTCCTGCAGATCGTCCGCGCCGAGACCTTCGAGGAGGCGCTGGCTCTGCCGTCCGCTCATCAATACGGAAACGGCGTGGCGATCTTCACCCGCAACGGCCGTGCGGCGCGCGAGTTCGCGGCGAGGGTCAACGTCGGCATGGTCGGCATCAACGTCCCCATCCCCGTCCCCGTCGCCTACCACACCTTCGGCGGCTGGAAGCGCTCAGCCTTCGGGGACACCAACCAGCACGGCGTCGAGGGCGTGAAGTTCTACACCAAGGTCAAGACCATCACCGCCCGCTGGCCTGAAGGCGCGCAGGAAGACTCCGCCTTCGTGATCCCAACGATGGGATGATTTTCAGCCCCGCCGGCTGATGATGTCCTTGCTCGCCTTGCGGGTCTTCGCGCCCTGGCCGCGCTCGGCGTCGCTCTTCTCGCCGCGGGTGGCGTGGTTGGCCGAATAGGTCGCGCCCTCATCGGCGGGCTCGCCCCAGTCCTCCTGCGGATTGTCGGTGATCGCGGTCGGCGGGCTCGGCGCGGGATCGAAGCTGCGCTTTTCGTCGGCCATGGGGAATCTCCTTCTGTCGCCCATCAACCCCCGGGCGCGGGGCCTGTTCCTTGCCTATCGCGGCAGGGCTCGTTAGGGCGGGGCCATGCCGTCCCCGCTGCAAGACGCCTATGACGACGCCATCGCCACGGGCGAGATCCGGGCGGACCCGGCTCAGGGGCTGGGCCTGCGGGCGCTCATCCGGCTCGAGGCTGACCTGGTCGGCGCGGAGTCCGGCGGCCGGCTGAAGGCGATCTTCCGCAAGCCCGAGGGCCAGAGGGGCGTCTACCTCTGGGGTCCGGTCGGCCGCGGCAAGTCGATGCTGATGGACCTTTTCTTCGCGCATGTGGCCGTGGACAAGAAGCGCCGCACCCACTTCCACGTCTTCATGGGCGAGATCCATCGCCTGATCGACGCCTGGCGCAAGGGCGACGCCGCCGCGCGCAAGGCGAAATTTGGCCAGCACCGGGGCGACGACCCGATCGCCCCGGTGGCCGATGTGGTGGCCGAGGGCGCGCGGCTGCTCTGTTTCGACGAGTTCCAGGTCACCGACATCGCCGACGCCATGATCCTGGGGCGGCTCTTCGAGGCGCTCTTCGCCCGGGGCGTGACCCTGGTGTCCACCTCCAACCGCGAGCCGGACGCGCTCTACAAGGACGGCATCAACCGCCAGCTGTTCCTGCCGTTCATCGAGCTCCTGAAATCCCGCCTGGAGGTGGTGAGCGTCGCCGGCGGCCACGACTATCGCCTCGACCGCCTGCGCGCCGCCGGGACTTGGTTCTCGCCCGACGACCTGGACAACCAGCGCCAGTTCGACGCGCTCTGGACCGACATGCTGGGTCCCGAGGAAGAGACCGGGACGACGCTGGAGGTCCTGGGCCGCAAGATCACCCTGCCGCACGCCTCGGGCGGCCTGGTCCGCTCGTCCTTCGCGAGCCTCTGCTCGGTGGCGCTGGGCCCCAACGACTATGTGGCCCTGGCCGAGCACTTCCACACCGTCTTCCTGGCCGACGTCCCGAAGCTCACGCCTGCGCGGCGCGAGGAGGCCCGCCGCTTCGTGATCCTGATCGACGCCCTCTACGAAGCCCACACCCGGCTGATCGTGCTCGCCGAAGCCCAGCCGGCGCAGCTTTACCCCGCCGGTGGCGGCGCCTTCGAGTTCGAGCGCACCGCCTCGCGCCTGGAGGAGATGCGCTCGGCCGACTGGCTGGCGGAGGAGGCCTAGGCCCGCAGGCTTTCCACCAGCGCCTTGGCGTAGGGCCGCAGTTCGCCCCCGGCGCGGACGACGATGGTCAGGTCGCGGATCGCCCAGTCGTCGGTGAGGTCGGTGACGCCGAGTTGCATGGTCCTGGCCGCCCGCGCAGCCGTGGTCGCCGGAACCACGCCGACGCCGACGCCGCATTCCACCAGCCGGCAGACGGCGTCGAAGCTGCGGAGCTGCACGCGCAGCCGCAACGGCCGGCCCTCGCGCACGGCCTTGGTTCCGAGGAACCGCTGCAGCGAACTGGTCCGATCCAGCCCCACGAAATCGTAGTCGAGCACTTCGGCGAACCCGACGCTCGGGCGCTGGGCCAGGACATGGTCGGCCGCCGTCACCACCACGAACCGATCGGAGCGGAACGGGTAGGTGGCCAGCGCGCCCACATCCACCGTGCCCGCGACGATGCCGATGTCGGCGGCGCCCTCGGCAACCAGGCCCACGATCTCGTCGGAAAGCCGCTCCTCCAGGTCGACGCTGACGTGGGGGTGCTCGGCCAGGAACAGGCTGAGCGCCTCCGGCAGGAATTCGGTCAGCGCATTGGTGTTGGCCAGCAGCCGCACCTCGCCCGAGGCGCCGCCGGCGTAGGCGCCGAGGTCGTCCTGCAGCCGCGCGCCCTGGGCCAGCATGGTGCGGGCGTGCTTGAGCAGGGTCAGCCCGGCCGGCGTCGGCATCACGCCCTGGCGCGAGCGGACCAGCAGGGCCGCGCCCAGGCTCTCCTCCATGCCGCGGACCCGCGCCGAGGCGGCGGCCAGCGCCAGGGCGCTTCGCTCGGCGCCCGCCGTGATCGAGCCCGCATCGACGATCTCGCAGAAGAGCCTGAGGTCGGTCAGATCGAATTTCATCCTTCGCCTTTCACGAAGGAAGACTACAGGAAGTACGCATTGCGTCAGTGTGAAATCGGCCGGAAACTTCGCCGCAGCCGAAGGTGGCTCATGGAAGGTCGAGGCGCGAGACGCCACGGTGTCCGGCCTTCGTTGACACCCCAAGCCCGGCGCTTAAAAGCGGAGCCTCACGAGGCGCCAAGGGGGAGATTGCCGATATGACCGACACCAAGGCCCCTCTCCGCGAACGGCCGAAGTCGCCGCACCTGGTGACCGGCGGGCTGGGCTCGCCGCTGCTCTGGCGCTGGCACATCACCATGTGGACGTCGATCCTGCACCGGGCGACCGGGGTTGGGCTCTACGTCGGCGGTCTGATCGCCGCGGCCTGGGCCATCGCACTGGGCGCCGGACCGGACCGCTACGCCCAGTTCAAGGCCCTGCTCGGCTCGCCGCCGGGCAAGGTGGTTATGTTCGGCCTGACGCTCGCCTTCTTCTACCATCTCGCCAACGGCGTCCGGCATCTGGTGTGGGACACCGGCAAGGGCCTGGAGGTCAAGACGGCCAACGCCTCGTCGGTGGTGATCTTCGCCTTCACTGCGGCCGCGACGCTGGTCACCTGGTACATCGCCGCCGTCACGGGAGCGCTCTGATGACCTCTGGCTATCGCACGCCGCTCGCCCGCGCCCGCGGCCTCGGCTCCGCCAAGCACGGCGTCGGCCACTGGATCTCCGAACGGGTGGCGGCCATCGCGCTCGTGCCGCTGACGCTGTGGGCTGTCTTCGGGGTGCTCAGGCTGGCCGCCCACGACTACGATTTCGCGGTGGCCTGGATCTCCAGTCCGCTGAACGCGGTGCTGATCGTCCTGACGCTGGCGATCAGCTTCTGGCACATGCACGCCGGGATGCGGGTAGTCATCGAAGACTACATCCACAAGCCGCTCTCCAAGACCGGCCTCATCCTGATCAGCCTGTTCGTCTGCGGCCTTTCCGGCGCGCTGGCGATCTTTTCGATCCTCAAGGTCGCGCTGAGCGGCGGAGCCTACTGAGCGATGGCGACCTACCAATTCATCGATCACAAGTACGACGTCGTGGTGGTGGGCGCCGGCGGCTCGGGCCTGCGCGCCGCGCTGGGCTGCGCTGCGGCCGGCCTCAAGACCGCCTGCATCTCCAAGGTTTTCCCGACCCGGTCGCACACGGTTGCGGCTCAAGGGGGGATATCTGCATCCCTGGGCAACATGGGCGAGGATGACTGGCGCTGGCACATGTACGACACCGTCAAGGGGTCGGACTGGCTGGGCGACCAGGACGCCATCGAATACCTGGTCAGGAACGCGCCGGCCGCGGTCTATGAGCTGGAGCACTGGGGCGTGCCGTTCTCGCGCACCGACGAGGGCAAGATCTACCAGCGGGCCTTCGGCGGCATGACCCGCAACTTCGGCGAGGCGCCGATCCAGCGCACCTGCGCGGCGGCCGATCGCACCGGCCACGCCATGCTGCACACCATGTACGGCCAGGCCCTGGCGCAGGAGACCGAGTTCTTCATCGAGTACTTCGCCCTCGACCTGATCATGGACGAAGGCGTCTGCCGGGGCGTCACCGCCTGGAAGCTGGACGACGGCACCCTGCACCGCTTCCAGGCGCAGATGGTGATCATGGCCACCGGCGGCTACGGCCGGGCCTACTTCTCCTGCACCAGCGCCCACACCTGCACCGGCGACGGCGGCGGCATGGCGCTTCGGGCCGGACTGCCGCTGCAGGACATGGAGTTCGTGCAGTTCCACCCCACCGGCATCTACGGCGCCGGCTGCCTGATCACGGAAGGGGCCAGAGGCGAGGGCGGCTACCTGACCAACTCCGAGGGCGAGCGGTTCATGGAGCGCTATGCGCCCTCCGTGAAGGACCTGGCGCCGCGCGACATGGTCAGCCGCGCCATGACCATCGAGATCCGTGAGGGCCGCGGCGTCGGGCCCAAGAAGGACCACATCAACCTGCACCTCGACCATCTGGACCCGAAGATCCTGGCCGAGCGGCTGCCGGGCATTTCGGAGAGCGCCAAGATCTTCGCCGGCGTTGACGTGACCAAGGAGCCGATCCCCGTCTTGCCGACGGTGCACTACAACATGGGCGGCATCCCCACGAACTTCTACTCCGAGGTGGTCACCAAGGCCGGCAAGGATCCGGACAAGGTGGTGCCCGGCCTGATGGCGGTGGGCGAGGCGGCGTGCGTCTCGGTCCATGGCGCCAACCGGCTGGGTTCCAACTCGCTGATCGACCTGGTGGTGTTCGGACGGTCGGCCGCGCTCAGAGCCGCCGATACTATCACGGCCGGGGCCAAACAGCCCGAATTAACCGAGGCCATGACCGCCAGCCACCTGGCACGTTTCGACCGGCTTCGAAATGCGGCCGGCAAGACCACCACCTCGGCGCTGCGGCTGGAGATGCAGCACGCCATGCAGGAGGACGCCGCGGTGTTCCGCGAGGGCAAGAGCCTCACCTCCGGCGTCAAGCGGATGGAGGCGGTGCAGAAGCGCCGCAAGGACCTGGCCGTCACCGACCGCGGCATGGTCTGGAACACCGACCTGATGGAGACGCTGGAGCTCGACAACCTGATCGGCCAGGCGGTGGTCACCGTCGTCGGCGCGGCCAACCGCACGGAGAGTAGAGGCGCCCACGCCCGCGAGGACTTCGCCGACCGCAACGACAAGACCTGGATGAAGCACACGCTGACCTGGTTCGACGACGCGACGGGCAAGGTGAAGATCGACTACCGCCCGGTGCACGACTTCACCATGACCAACGACATCGCCTACATCCCGCCCAAGGCGCGGGTGTACTGAGGCGCCAGCCGTGGCCACACCCGCCAGATCCCAGGACCGCGACACCGATGCGGACTGGCGCGAACTGGGCGCCACCCAGCCCTTTTGGGGCGTGCTCACCCATGCCGACTACCGCACCGAGAACCTGACGCCGGCCAACCTGGAGGCCTTCTATGCGTCAGGCGACCAGTACATCGCCGACGTCGTGCGCCGGCTGAAGGCGGCCACGGGCAAGCAGCCCGGCGGCCGCGCGCTCGACTTTGGCTGCGGCACGGGCCGCCTCGCCGAGGCCATGACCCGCTACGCCAAGGAGGTCACCGGCTACGACATCTCGCCGGGCATGCTGGCGCAGGCCCGCAAGCGAAACGGCAAGGCGACCTATGTCGACGCCCTGCCCGCCGGCCCGTTCGACTGGATCAACAGCTTCATCGTCTTCCAGCACGTGCCCCCGGCCCGCGGCCTTGCCCTGATCGAGGATCTGCTGGCCCGCCTCGCGCCCGGCGGCCTCATCTCGCTGCACGTCACCGTCTGGCGCGAGGACCACCTGAAGCCGCAGCAGGGCTCGGGCCTGCGCCGCCTGGTCCGCCCCCTGCTGCACCGCTGGCGCCTCGCCCGGCTGCCGACGGGCGCGATCCGCATGTACGACTACGACCTCTCGGAGGTCATCGAACGGCTGAACCGGGCCGGCGTCGCCGAGCTCAGCCTCGCCCCCACCGACCACGGCGGCCACCACGGGGTCATCCTGCTGGGCCGCAAGGCGGCGGCATGACCACCATCAACCTCCCCACCATCCGCTCGCCCAGCCGCTCCATGGGGCTGAAGCTGCTGCTGGTCTGCGCGCTGGCGCTGGTGATGAGCATCCCGGCGCTCTTCGTCTTCATGCTGCTGGGCGACCGCACCCACCGCGCCGAGCAGGTGGTCGCCGAGGTCGGCGGCCTGATGGGCGGCCCGCAGACCTTCATGGGTCCCGTCCTGGCGATCCCCTACACCACCCCGCCGGCCAAGGCGGGCGACGCCGTGGGGCGCGGCGTCTTCGTGGTCTTCCCGAGCGAGGGCAGGGCCGCGGTCGCCTCCCATTCCGAGCTGCGCCAGCGTTCGCTGTTCAAGGTTCCGGTCTACCAGGCCACCCTCGACTTCGCGGCGACCTTCGACCTCGCCGGCGTCGCCGCCAGGGCCCCGATCGGCGCCAGCCTCGACTGGCCCAGGGCGGAGTTCCTGATCGGCGCCTCGGACGCGCGCGGCGCCCAGGCCGATGTCCTCTTCACCGCGGCCGGCAAGCCGCTGGAGGTGGCGCCCGCCGCGACGCTTTCGAGCGCCAACGTCAACGGGCCGAAGGACAATCCGACGCCGGGCCCCGACGGCGCGTCGCTGCGGTTCTTCGGGGCCGACGCGGGCGGGCTCGCCCAGCCCGACGCGCGGTTCGACGTCACGGCGAAGATGAAGTTCTCCGGCGCCCAGCGGATGGCGATCCTGGCCTTCGCCAAGACCACCACCGTCACGGCCAGGGGCGACTGGCCGCATCCGAGCTTCGACGGCGGCTTCCTGCCCACCACCCGCGCGATCGACGCCAAGGGCTTCACCGCCAGCTGGAGCGTGCCGTTCATCGCCCGCGGCATGCCGGCCCAGGTGGACAGCCCCGAGCTCGCGGGCCTCGGCCAGGCGGCGCTGGGTGTCTCCTTCGTGGAGCCGGCCAACCCCTACCAGTCGGTGGCGCGCTCGCTGAAGTACGCCCTGATGTTCGTGGGCCTGGTGTTCCTGGCCTATTTCCTGTTCGAGACCCTGCAGCAGCGCCGCGTGCACCCGGCGCAATATGTGCTGATCGGCCTGACCCAGGTGGTCTTCTACCTGCTGCTGCTGTCGGTGGCCGAGCGGATCGGCTTCGACCTGGCCTTCCTGGTCGCGGCCGGGGCGACGGTCGGGCTGATCTCGGCCTACGCCGGCTGGGTGTTCGAGAGCCGCCGCCAAGGGGTCATCGCGCTCGCCGCCTTCACCCTGCTCTATGCGCTGATCTATGTGCTGATGCGCCTGGAAGACCTGGCGCTGCTGGTCGGCGCCTTCGCAAGTTTCGCGGCGATCGCCGTGGTCATGTACGTCACGCGCCGCCTGGACTGGTACGGGGCGCCCGCCCTGGCCGAGCCGGCGGCCCCCGCTTCCAAGGACCCTGCCTGATGGTCGAGCTGACGCTGCCGAAGAACTCCCAGGTCACCAAGGGCCGCCACTTCCCGGCGCCGCAGGGGGCCACGAAGGTGAAGACCTTCAAGGTCTACCGCTACGAGCCGGAGGGGACCCAGAACCCGCGCTGGGACACCTATGACGTCGACGTCGACGCCTGCGGCCCGATGGTGCTGGACGTGCTGATCCACATCAAGTCGACGGTGGACCCGACGCTGGCGTTCCGGCGCTCCTGCCGCGAAGGCGTCTGCGGCTCCTGCGCCATGAATATCGGCGGGCGCAATACGCTGGCCTGCACCCACGGCTGGGAGGACACCCCCGGCAAGGAGTGCCAGGTCTCGCCGCTGCCCTCGATGCCGATCATCAAGGACCTGATCCCCGACCTGACGATGTTCTACGCCCAGTACGCCTCGATCGAGCCCTGGCTGCACACCGACACCCCGCAGCCGGAGAAGGAGTGGATCCAGAGCCCGGAGGACCGCGAGAAGCTGGACGGCCTCTACGAGTGCATCCTCTGCGCCTGCTGCACGACGTCCTGCCCCAGCTACTGGTGGAACGGCGAGAAGTACCTGGGCCCCGCCACCCTGCTGCACGCCTACCGCTGGCTGATCGACAGCCGCGACGAGGCCACGGGCGCCCGCCTGGACGAGCTGGAAGACCCCTTCAAGCTCTACCGCTGCCACACCATCATGAACTGCGCCCAGGTCTGCCCCAAGGGGCTGAACCCGGCCAAGGCCATCGCCGAGGTGAAGAAGATGCTGGTGGAGCGGGTGGTTTAGGGGCGGGGGAGACGCCAACACACGCGGACGGCGTGCGTGCCGCGCCGCTTCGGCCCTGCGGGCCGTCCTCGTATTATGGACGACCGCTCACGCCGAGGTTGTTGCGGCCCAGCTTGGATCTCGATGGTCCCACGCCCTAAGAACCGCAACTTAGCGAAGTCTGATTGACTCCCGTCCGTCCTAGACCGGACTATCGATGCGGGCGGGGTCAAGCGTAGGTTGAGTGCACGCGGGTCCTCAGCGATGGGGAATGGCATGCGTTCAATGATCATAGGTGGCGCTGGCTTCATCGGCGCGAATTTGGCTTCAAGGCTGGCTTCACAGCAGGATGAGGTCACGGTTTTAGATCTCCCGCTTGCCCTCGACGCGGTCGCAAACCCTCGTGATCAAAGCCAAATCCGTCGCTGCCATCTGCTGTCTCAAGCCCAGCCGATTGTTGGCGACGTGCGCGACAAAGGCGCCCTGACGGCAAGTATCGACGCGATGCGGCCACGCACCATCTACTATCTTGCTGCATTACCGATCGTCAGCTTGGCTGAAAAGCAGTTCGCGGCAGCCGGCGATAGTATGATCCGCGGCCTGGCCAACGCTTTGGAGGCCGCTCGTGCGATCCCCAGCATAAGCCGCTTCGTCTATGTATCATCCAGCATGGTCTACGGAAACTTTAGGTTGGACCCCGTCCCCGAACGCGTGATCGCTGAACCCGTCAACCTCTATGGAGGGCTAAAACTTGCTGGCGAGCATTTGGTTAAGGCCTACCTGGGGTCAACTGAGGTCGAACACGTGGTCGTTCGGCCTTCAGGGGTCTACGGGCCGGGCGATCCGCATGGTCGCGTGGTCCAGAAATTCTGCACGGCGGCTCTAGAGGGAAGCGAAATTCGTGCGACGAATGGCGCGGACACCTTCATCGATTTCACTTGGGTGGGCGACCTAGTCGAAGGGCTTGCTCGTGCTGGCTCGCTGCCGGACGGTGCCGGCGAGACCTTCAATCTCACCCGTGGCCGAGCCCGCAGCCTGGACGAATTGATCAGCGTCGTAAGCGAATTGGGGCCGGGCCCCACGGTGGTTCGAAACCAACAAGGCGACACCCTGCGCCCGCGTCGGGGCACGCTCGACATTTCCAAGGCCAAGCGGCTCTTGGGCTATAATCCGCAAGTGGATTTGGAGGCGGGCGTCGCCAGATATGCTCGGCACCTCACAAAGGGCCGACCGGCCGGCGCTCGAGAGCATGCGGTCGCATGAGCGTCAGTTTGGCGGATATCGCGGACATTGAATTCGCAGGTTGCCGCCCTGAAAATCAGGAAATCGTGGAGGCAGTGAACTCACGCGTCGCCGCCGTCCTTGCGACGGGTCGCGTGCTTCAAGGCCGCGAGGTCGACCAGTTCGAGACCGAGCTGGCGCTGGCTAGCGGGCGCAAGCACGCCATTTGCGTGGGCTCGGGAACTGACGCGCTCTTTTTTTCTCTCAAGGCCATGGAGATCGGCCACGGCGACGAAGTGCTGGTGCCGGATCTTTCATTTATCGCGACAGCCTCGTCGGTCCTTCGAGCAGGCGCACGTCCCGTGTTTGTTGACGTGGACGAGAGCTGCAATCTCGACCTTGATCGAGCAGCGGCGCGATTGACCCCTCGGACCCGTGCGATCCTCTATGTGCAGCTGTTTGGGGGCATGGGCGATCCCGCTGAGTTGGAGGCGTTCGGACGGAAGCACGGGCTCGTCGTATTGGAAGATGGCGCCCAGTCGTTTGGCGCGCGCTTTGCAGGTCGGCCGTGCGGGAGCGTTGGGTCGGTATCGGCGCTCAGCTTTGACCCTATGAAGGTGCTGAGCGCGCCCGGAAGTGGAGGTGCGGTCCTCACGGACGATCCGCAATCCGCAAGACGGGTGCGGCGACTTCGATACCACGGGCGGGAAAACGGTGTTTACGTGGAGCTTGGCTTCAATTCGCAGCTGCCGTCGATAATGGCCGCTGTCCTCTCCCTTAAGCTGACGCAGCAAGAGCGCTGGACCGAGCGCCGGAAAGCGATCGCCGCTCATTTCCTCGCAACCTTCGCGGATCTTCCCGTAGGTTTTCCGAACTGGCCAAGCAGCGTCGACCACGTCTGGCACAAGTTCGTTCTAAGATGCGAAGCGCGCGATGACCTTGCAGC
>Ga0307513_10000540_pt1 | contig 54080 bp, 51 predicted proteins | sample 15_EM_MG_FD_202174 | JGI IMG/M metagenome (GOLD analysis project Ga0307513, IMG submission 202174) | Populus trichocarpa ectomycorrhiza microbial communities from riparian zone in the Pacific Northwest, United States - 15_EM | ecosystem: Host-associated > Plants > Roots > Unclassified | place... | reverse complement strand
GATTATGGAATAGGGTCGGATCACTTGCGAGATGCTCCTGAAGAGTGAAGTGTACCAGTCGGACTGTGGATGAAGACACCTCGACCGTGACAAGACCCAGACAAGATGACACGAGTGTCCGTAACGCAGGGACGTTTTCCGGATGCAGATCTGCAGATCCTATCTCCACCCCCAAGGCATGACAGAGCTCATGGGCTCGTAATGGCCGTTCCGAATACAACACCCACATTAGGACTTTCAACCCGAGTACTGATTTATATCCCTTCTGGGCTTTCAGTCGTGTTAGGGTTGCCGTGTAGGCGTCACTCAATCCATTGCCTTGTGTCATCTGTTCCAGTTTCATTCTTCTCTGGTGAATTGTCACCTCTCCTAGAATAGCGCCGATATTGAGCGAAACAAGGAGGAATCTACATGACATAGTTGGTAAGCATGCATCACTAATGGAGTGGAAATGCGAAATGGCCCTACGCACATATCAGATATCTTTTCTAGGATAACTCTCACAATATCAGCCCGCAAATCGGTGGTCATCGCCTCCGGGTCGGCATCCCTGTCTAGCCTCGTCTCCACGTAATTCCGGATGTCATCCGTGTTAGGGTTGATGGGTATCACAACCATCTTGGTGAAACATCTTTGAATATCTTCCTTGACGTGGGGCCTCCCGGTGAGGAATATTCTCGTGCTAGGTGATTCCCTCCCAATATCTCTCAGACACTCGAGAAGCGCCGGCAGGCACCTCGGTAAACATTCGTCTAAGGCATCAACGCAGATGAAAACCTGGGGTAGTGAAGCAATAGCAGTCCTCAACATCCCCATTAGATCTGCGAGTCGTGGCCCTCTACCACCAACCTCTCTTTTCGCTTTTTGAAACGCCTCGCGTAGACCCTTCGCGACCCCCCCTCTGCCTACTAGTTGTTTCAGAATAGCTCCAATGACGTTGTTGATTGTCTGCTCTTCCTGTGAGAGAAAGTCGCAGTAGAAGGCTGCGACCGCGACATCTTCCTCCCCACCCTGATCGCACAGGCTGTCGATCACCAAGGAACTAATATTTCCGGCTGTGAGTGGTATTCGCTTCTTTCAAAGAATCCCGCCTCTCACCTCAGATATGTCTTGCCCACTCCCGGATTCCCGGAGCAAAACAAGACAGCCATATCGGTTTCACCCTCACCACCCCTCCACTCCCGAAACTCGCCAGTTTCCAAAAGCCAATCTCCTACACCGTCGAATCGATCGGTGCGCACGCCTTGGTGTCTATTATTCGGTTCCAGTGGAGAGAGCCATCGCATGATCTGCGCATCCTCGTCGGAATTATAGAAAGTGTTGTTAAAACTGCCTATTACGTTGCCGCAGTGGGCATTGCTGTCACCGATGCTGACTGAATATGAAGTTTGGGCCATGATACCTTATCCAAAATGTCGGTTGAGCGTAGAAATGGTGCAGCGATTTGTAGGGGACAAGGGGAGTTTATGAACATTCTGTAATCCGAGCTGAAAAAAGCGGGGCGATGTGGCTTGTTGTGGCACAATCCCCATCCAATCATTTCCCCTTTGAGAGTGCCTCCATGATTAACACGAAATATGTCTCACAAATACTCCTGCAGAGTGGCTGTTAGAAAAGGTTATGATGGTACTCGTATAATAATCCCAGAGAGGAGCGCAAGGCACATGTTATGGAGGAACACTGAAGTCTGGACGAGTGAACGTTCTGGGGTGTGAATGGATGCATAGGGTTATACATCTGGAAGTTTTCACTATGATACTTAAAAGTGAATGACCTTTGGCCAGCAACCTCCATAGAAAATAGACGCCACGACATCCTTCTCCCTAACTATATTGTTAAAATAAAGATATCGAATCCTATCACCGCGTCTACACGATCGTGCCACCACCGCCATCACTGCGGAGGCAAACACAAACGCGACATCGGCACTGGGGATGCCATTCCAGTAGCTCTCCTTCTAGCGCCACCAGATCCTTTATCTGTTCCAAAACCGCACCGCACACATTTCTCTGATACAAACCATGACCTTGCGCTTCTGTTACCAGCTATACATAGTCTTCTGATCCAGAATAACACCAATCGTTAAAGAAACCAGTGAAAATCTAGAACTACTTACGGGTGAAGAGCTTATAGACTATATTCAGGTTGTGTGCCTTTGCGATAATTCTATGCTATATCAGAGTTACACCTATTATCGTACCCCATAGATATTCCCACTAGGGCAGGCCAAATTACGATCCCACACACCACAGAATCTAGCCTAACTACCTCATACCGCAAAATCGCCGCCCTCGCCATCCTGTTGATACCACCAGACAATGCACCGATGAAGGATATCCGATAAGTTAGGATTAGGGTTGCGGTTCAATAATTTAGGACCTCCCTTGCTAGCATGCGGCAGAACTAGCATTGGAGTATGATAGTCTGTAAAGGGAGCCGCCTAGAGATCGCTTGACGGTAGTAAGAGGGGCTGAACGGAGGAGATAGACTAGCTGCTTACGGAACTAGGACAGATGCCTTCTGACTTATATTCCTACCTAATTTCTTATAACGGGCCGTAATGTACTATACACCGCTATCCACAAAACCTAAAACAAAGACCAATATGACGAATAATAGGAAGGAACAAGAACAGCCCTAGTCTGACTAGAACTCCAATGGAGGGAAAGAGCAAAAGAGGAAAAACACAAGTTAGTAAATAGCAAATAGAGAGCAGAAACCAGGGAAATGCCCTTGTCAAACTATATTTGTAAATCTATGGAGGTCTTGCCTGCACCAATCCTCACCCGGCAAGAATTTACGGAAAGAGAATGTAACTAGTGACGAGGAAGGAAAGATGTAAAGCAGAAAAGCAGAAAAGCGAAAAGACAAATAAGAGAGGCGATGATAAAAGACCTGTCGACGGCAAACGAGGGGGTGGATTGAGTGTTGGGATAGGCGTCAGTTTTCCGCGGAGGGTACCAGAGCTCTAGGGACTAGATGGAGAGAGAGAGACCGGGGCCACCGGGGTGATTGGGTCGAGGGGCCACTATCTGCGGACTTGGGAATAGAATCCCCGAGGTCGAATAACCTCGGTTGCCGATGGTGGGCTGCTGGCAGGGGTTCAGGTTGGCCATTAACTTTAAAGTCTGTCATGTCGGTATTAGAATTTGGGATCGGAAGGCATCCCCACTCCACACTCGCCCCGAGTCACAACGGAGGGTGGGAGGAATGCTAGGCTACCACGATCTGCTGCGGCGCAATTGACATTGCCACGCCCCCGTGGGATGCTCACGACTGCATCATGTCCTTCAGAGAGAGCTGACGGCTATAGGGTTTGATTTGTGTTATCTGGCATAGCGGTGCAGACATCTTTCCGGTCCGTAAGCATCTTTACTACTCCCTCATGCCCTTCCTGAGCCGCCCACGAGAGTGGTGTCCGGCCATAATAAGCTTCTGCCTGGTCGGGATTAACGCCCTCTCGTTCCAAAAGCATCTTTACTATTCCCTCATAACCGCCCCCAGCCGCCCACGAGAGTGGTGTCAGGCCATGATAAGTGTCTGCCTGGTCGGGATTGACGTCCTCTCGTTCCAAAATCATCTTTACTATTCCCTCATGCCCGCTCCCAGCCGCCAACGAGAGTGGTGTCCGGCCACCCAAGGTGTCTGCCTGGTTGGGATTGATGCCCTCTCGTTCCAAAAGCATCTTTACTATTCCCTCATGCCCGCCCTCAGCCGCCCACGAGAGTGGTGTCCGGCCATAATAAGTGTCTGCCTGGTCGGGATTAACGCCCTCTCGTTCCAAAAGTATATTTACTATTCCCTCATTCCCGCCCTCAGCCGCCCACGAGAGCGGTGTCCGGCCATACAAGGTGTCTGCCTGGTTGGGATTGACGCCCTCTCGTTCCAAAATCATCTTTACTATTCCCTCATGCCCGCCCTCAGCCACCCACGAGAGTGGTGTCCGGCCATACAAGGTGCCTGCATGGTCGGGATTGACGTCCTCTCGTCCCAGAAACATCTTTACGACCTCCTCATGCCCTCTTTCAGCTGCCCACATGAGAGCCGTCATCCCCATGCAATCGCATGCATTAACGTCCCATTCCTTCATCGCCAATACAGCAGGCACTATCTCCGCAATCCCGAGAAATGCTACTCCGTGGAGTCCTGTAAACCCCGCAGGCCCTCTCGCCTCATTAAAGTATAGGCCATCGTAGTTACCCCGACTATACAACAATAATTGCAGTTGAGCAGATATATGCTCATCAAATCTATCGAGAAGCCCTAGTGAAAGTATTTCGACACCTTCCGTTATCCCCCTTCTCGCGTGCCTTCCCCAGTAAACAGAAGCATATTCCAGAAGAGGTGTTTCTGCGGGCGCCGAGCGAAGAGTTGGAGAAAGATCCCTGATACATTGGAAACTGAGGTATGTCAAGCAAACCTCGGCAATTGTTGAGTGAGGATTATGGAATAGGGTCGGATCACTTGCGAGATGCTCCTGAAGAGTGAAGTGTACCAGTCGGACTGTGGATGAAGACACCTCGACCGTGACAAGACCCAGACAAGATGACACGAGTGTCCGTAACGCGGGAACGTTTTCCGGATCTAGATCGGTGGATCCTATCTCCACCCCCAAGGCATGACAGAGCTCATGGGCTCGTAATGGCCGTTCCGAATACAACACCCACATTAGGACCTTCAGCCCGAGCACTGATTTATATCCCTTCTGGGTTTTCAGTCGCGTTAGGGTTGCCGTGTAGGCATCACCCAACCCGTTGCCAAGTGTCATCTGTTCCAGTTTCATTCTTCTCTGGCGAATTGTCACCTCTCCTAGAATAGCGTCGATATTGAGCGAAACAAGGAGGAATCTATACGAAATAGTTGGTAAGCATACATCACTAATGGAGTGGAAATGTGAAATGGTCCTACGCACATATCAGATATCTTTTCTAGGATAACTCTCACAATATCAGCCCGCAAATCTTTGGTCATTGCCTCCGGGTCGGCATCCCTGTCTAGCCTCGTCTCCACATAATTCCGGATGTCATCCGTGTTAGGGTTGATGGGTATCACGACCATCTTGGTGAAACATCTTTGAATATCTTCCTTGACGTGGGGCCTCCCGGTGAGGAATATTCTCGTGTTAGGTGACTCCCTCCCAATATCTCTCAGACACTCGAGAAGTTCCAGCAGGTGCTTTGGTAAACATTCGTCCAAGGCGTCAATACAGATGAAAACCTGGCGTAATGAAGCAATAGTAGTCCTCAACATCCCCATCAGATCCGCGAGTCGCGGCCCTCTACCACCAACCTCTCTTTTCGCTTTTTGAAACGCCTCGCGTAGACCCTCCGCGATCTCCCCTCTACCTACTAGTTGTTTCAGAATAGCTCCCACGATGTTGTTGATTGTCTGCTCCTCCTGTGAAAGAAAGTCGCAGTAGAAGGCTGCAACCGCGATATTCCCCCCCCCACCCTGATCGCACAGGCTGTCGATCACCAAAGAACTAATATTTCTGGATGTTAGTGGTATTCACTTCTTTCAAAGAATCCCCCCTCTCACCTCAGATATGTCTTGCCCACTCCCGGATTCCCGGAGCAAAACAAGACAGCCATATCGGTTCCACCCTCACCACCCTTCCACTCCCGAAACTCGCCCGTTTCCAAAAGCCAATCTCCTACTCCGTCGAACCGATCGGTGCGCACGCCTTGATGTCTGTTACCTGGCTCCAGTGGAGAGAGCCATCGCATGATCTGCGCATCCTCGTCGGAGTTATAGAAAGTGTTGTTGACACTAACGTAAAAGGCGGTGATGTGACACAAGACCGGGATGTGTCACATCACTTTCGCGTAATATGAGACATAGGTGTCTTGAGGAAGTAACCCCGCTCCCAGATGCAAAGATAAACAAAACTCAAAAAAAGTCAACAAGATGGGTCGAGTTAACCAACGGAAAGTATCGGAGTATGATGAACGCCTCCAGCGAGCCCTCAAGGCCCTCGGGTCAGTCAATAATCCCATATCTGTGGGCGAAGCGGCAGAAGAATATGAAGTCAACAAGCGAACACTTTATAGGCGGATCGCGGGAACCCATGAGAGCCGAGTTATATCACATCAAGAACAACAGCGGCTAACACCAGCAGAGGAGTCAGCCATTGTTAAATGGTGTCAGGAGCAGGACGATCGCGGGTTTCCCCCAAGGCTAGATATGGTTCGCAGTATGGCTATCCATCTGGAAGAGAAGCGAACAGGGACCATTGCTGCAACATTAGGACAGAAGTGGATAAGTCGGTTCCTCAATCGCCATCCAACCCTAGCCTCCAAACTCAGTTGTAACCTTGAACGACAGAGGGCTTATGCCAATGACCCTCGGCTTTTACAAGACTATTTTGGGAAGTTAGGGCGTCTTATACGCTGTTATGGCCTCAAAGGAGCTCAAATATTTAACATGGATGAAAAGGGCTTCTTGATGGGCCAGGCAGCAAGGGCTAAGGTGATCTGTCGACGGGGTAGGTGTAATCCACGAGTTACGCATGACGGAAAAAGAGAGCTCGTTTCAGTGATCGAGACTGTATCCGGGAGTGGAATTGCGCTGTCTCCATTTATTATCAACAAAGGAAAGGGGCACTACTTGGGGTGGTACCGAAATCTTACCGAAGCTGAACGCACCTATCACTTCAGCTACTCCCCTAAAGGCTGGACAGATAATGAGTTGGCCATGCGGTGGTTGCGCGATTTGTTCAATCCAGAATCAGCACAGATAGCGGGTGTGAATCAACCTCGCCTTCTTATCCTAGATGGTCATGGTTCACATATCAGCTTCGAATTCATACAGTATTGCATTGAGAGTGGTATCCACCTTATCTGCTTACCCGCTCACTCCACTCATCTACTACAACCCCTAGATGTTGGTTTATTTTCACCTTATCAACATTTTTATGGGTTAGCAGTCGATAATCATATCCGGTCCGGCCAGAGCCAGGAAGGGATCAGGAAGGCAGTCTTTATACCTTTTTTGACTGAGGCACGCACCAAGACTATGACCTCTCATAGTATTCAGCAAGCGTTTACCGCCACCGGCATTTGGCCTCTGAATCCCCGCCGGGTTCTCGGTAAACTAGCACCACGAGCCACAAAGCAGCTCACAGCAATTGGAGTTGCTAGGAACCCTCAAACAGCATGGGATATTAGAGGGAAGGTTAAGGCGGGCAAGAAGCTGCTAGATATTGGGTTTATGAGTTTGGAGGATACGAAGGTGGATCTAAAGGAATGTGGTGAAATACGGGATCAGGTTGTTGGAATTCTACGAGAATTGGGCCACCAGTTGGAAACTGTCATAGCGGAAAAGGAAGTCTATCAGGAGTCCAATCGACACCTTCAGGGAACGAGCAAGCTCTTTAATACTACTGATCGGCGGCAGCTATCAGTTGCCAGAGTTCTTAATGGAGCTGAACTCATTCGTCTCCGTGATACCCGTCTCACCAAAGATGCCAAAAAGGCACTCCGTCTTCCAGTCTCTAGGAAAAAGATTACCCCAAAGCGAAAACCTACCAAACCCCCCCCTATCACACCTACACCGCCTATCAGAGTTCAGGAAATCCTTATATCCAATACTCCAATGGTTATGTTTATCGATCCGGAGGTTGAAGAAAGCGACTACTCGGAGGTTGAACAGCTAAGCGAAAACGAGTGGAGCACTCCACATTCCACCCCCCGCCATATACGCAGATCTAGTAGTATATTTGCTGCCCCCAAATCCTTACTTCCTGATATCCCTCTCCATATGCGGCTTCGGTCCCGGAAGCCATAACACTTCTCTTTCCCTTCAAATCCTCACTTTCTCATATATATACCCTCTCTTCTTTATTTTCTGCTACTTTACAAATTCACTCACTTCCGGAATTTTTACAAACCCACTTTTTTTCAGTCACATACTCTTATCGCCAGTGCTTTCATAACCGGTATTGGTTTCTTAAAAGGACATGTATTGGGGGAGATATCGTTGAATGAAAACTTTTTTCTGTCCGGAAGCAACGGTGAAACCCGTGTGTCAGATCCCGGACATGTGTCAGATCACCATCCCAGACGTTACCTATTATGTTGCCGGAGTGCATATTACCGTCGCCGACGCTGACTGAATATGAAGTTTGGGCCATGATACCTTATCCAAAATGTTGGTTGAACCTAGAAATAGTGTAGCGATTTGTGGGGGGACTAGGGGAGTTTATGAACATTCTGGAATCCGAGCTGAAAAAAGCGGGGCGATGTGGCTTGTTGTGGCAACAATCCCCATCCAATCGTTTCCGGATTGCGAGCCGTCATGATAAACACGACATACCGGCACTCGGGGGTAAAACTCGAATATGAGGGCGCGACAAGGATTGTTCCTCACCCACCATCATACTACCAATTTGGCAACCTCACTACTCGCGCTTAAAATAAGTTATGGTACCAAAGGGCGCAACGCAGCAACGAACCAAAACCAAAACAACAATAACATTAGCTTGCAAACAGCGATCCTGAAGTTAACAAGGTCCCCAAAATCAAGAATCCTCACTTGCACAGTAGCAAGAAGAGGGAAGGGGAAGGAATAGGCGGTTTATTTATTTCTTTGTTTTCCCATTTTCTGTGATAAAGATATTCATTGTAGAAATTCGTACTCTTTGCCCCATATGGTTGCCTGACCAGGTTGTATGTACCATAACTTATTTTAAGCCCGAGTATCGTACTACCGGTATCATACCTACTGCCACAACAACCATAGTATCGAATTTTCTTCAATATTTTTTCCCACACTTGTTTTTCTTATTCTTTTCTAGCACTAAGTTGTGCTACTTTTCACTTGCTAGTGATTGATGACAAAGACGATGGTTGACACTAGCATTTCGAGTATTTAATTTTAATTTTCCTCCGAGTAGTGACGCCACTGTTATCGTTATTTACTAATACCACAGTAAATATCACCAGTCAAAGAGGGCTCGGTCGCAGCATCGGGCCTTGAACAAGGTATCTACCAAGCGACAATAGTACCCAACAGATGATTAATTACTCAAGCGTAGAAATATGCCTACCGTCTATTGTCAATATAGAACCCTCAATTGGCCTCCCCTCCCAATACCGGCACCGTGGCTTGCTCGTGTCCAGAACTCAAAGACCTCACGAGTATTATAGCTCCGGAGAAATAAAGGGGGGAGCGCAGAAGTTCCTTGGTCTGTAGTACAGTATCTATCGGCACAAACACCTTTCAATCGCGAAGCTTCCTTTTTGCCGGAAATCTACTCCTACCCATGTTCGTAATCCCTTCCCGGTGGATCCCCCGAATACCATCTAAAGTACCAGGAAAGGAGGGAAATTTTTGAGCCACCCCGCGTGCTCACGATACCCAGTGTTGTGCCCTAATTGCTCTATCGGAGCCTATTCACATAAATCGACAGGGGCCTTGCCTTCACCAGTCCTACGTTAGGTAATTATTTACAGTATGGAATGGGAATATGTGTGGTGACGGGGAAGGCGGGATGTAAATGAGAAAATCTAAGAGACAAAATTAATGAAAGATGAGATAGTAGAATACTGGTCAACTGCGAGCGGGAGGGTTGGTCGGGTGTTGTTAGGATATGTATTAGTTTTCCTGGAAGGGTACCAGAGCTTGAGGGGCTACACGGAAGGTGGTTGAGGCAGCCTGGGTGGTCTGCGGATCCGGGAAGAGGCTCCTTTGGGTTAATCAGCCTTTCCCGTTCAGTGGGGTTAGCTGGTGGGAGTGCAGATTGGGCGCTAAGGTCTGTGATGTCGGTAAGTTTATCCAATGGTATGATAGTGCAATCGAGTTCTTGAAAGCTTGCGTGAAGGTACGATAGGGAACTCCTGGATGGAACAATCCCATTGTGGCATGTCAAGTTACGGTATATATGCGAATAGGTTTGTCACCAGGTTTAGTGCCCTGAGGGGACTAGTTTTCGGGCCAACTACATAGGTTGACCACCACCACAAGCTGAATTTATTCTATCATAATAATATTATTATGATAGTTCAGTTCTTTTCCCCATCTACATCTAACAACGGATACACTTTTTATTATCCTATCGCACCCTTTCCTCCGAGTCCTTCACAGAGACCCCGACTACACGGCGGCTTTCCTCTACGGCAAGATATTCTGCCTGTGCCCTATCGATCCACCGCCGCTCCTTCCGTTTTAATGGAATCGCTGTTCTCCCAGATTTTCTGCGCCGGGCTGCTAATGAGAGTAGGGTTCGGCCGTAGTCGGTGTCTACCTGGTCGGGATTGACCTCCTCTCGTTCTAAAAACACCTTTACTACCCCTCATGCCCCCCCTCTGCCGCCCACGGAATTGGCGTTCAGCCATATAATATTATAGTGTCTGCCCGGTCGGGATTGACCCCCTCCCGTTCCAAAAGCATCCTTACAACTTCTGCGCGCCCTTTTCTAGCTGCCCATGTGAGAGCCGTTCTCCCCATGCGATCGGTCGCGTTAGCATCTCATTACTTTCTCTCCAATACAGTAGCAACTATCGCTACTATCCCGAGAAAAGATACTGCGTGGAGTACAGTAAATACAGTATCCCCTCTCTCCAAGCGAAAATAAGGGCCCGAACCTCTATTTTTATTGCAGCGCAATAAGAGTAGCCGAGTGGATATATGTTCATCAAATCTATCCAGGGGCCTCACCGCAAGTATTTTGATATTCCCCGTCATCCCCATCCCTGCGTGCTTCCCCCAGTAAAAAGAAGGATATTCTAGAAGGGGCATTGTTGGGGGGGTTGGGTAATGAGCTGACGGGAGAACCTTGATACATCGAAAATTGAGGTATGTCAAGCAAACCCCAGCAATTTTTGAGTGGGGACTATGGAATAGGGTCGGGCTACTTAAGAGATGCTCTTGCAGGGTAAAGCGCACCAGTCGAACTGTGGACGAAGACGCCTCGACCGTGACAAGTCCCAGGCAAGATGATAAGAGTGTCCGTAACACAGGAATGTTTTTCGGATCCATATCTAGAGACCCCGTCTTCACTGCCAGGGCATGACAGAGCCCCTCCGCTCGTAATAGCCGTTCCGAATACAGCACCAACTTTAGGACTTTAAATCCGAATGCTGATTCAAATTTTTTCTGCTCCTTCAGTCAGGCCAGAGTCGCCGTGTAGGCATCGTCCAGTCCATTGCCTCGTGCCATCTCCTCAAATTTCTTTCTTCTCTGGCCAATTGTCCCTTCTTCTAGAATAGCCCCAATACCTAACGAAACGGGGAGGAATCTACACATAATTATTCGTAAGCATACATCATCGATAGGATAGAAAGGCAAAATGCTCCTACGCACATATCCGACATCTTGTCCAGAATAACTTTCACAATATCAGCCCGTAAATTACTGTCCATCGCCTCTGGCCCGTCATCCCTGTCTAATTTCGTCTCCAGGTAACTCCGGATATCATCCGTGTTAGGGCTGACGGGTATCACGACCGGATTCATGAAATATCGTTGAATAGCGCCTCCCGGCGAGGAATATTCTCGTCTCAGACGACTCCCGGACATCTCTCAGGGACTCAAGAAGCTCCGGCAGATTCTTCGGTAGGCATTCGTCGAGCGCATCAATACAGATAAAAACCTACCTCAGCTAAGCAATAGCTGTCCTCAACATTCGCATCAAATCCGAAAGTAGGAGCCCTCTACCACCAATCTCCTTTTGCCCTTCCTGAAACTCTTCACGTAGGTAAATCGGGATGTCGCCTCTGCCTACTGGCTGCCCCAGAATAGCTCCCATCATGGATTGTCTGCTCTTGTTGGGCAAGGAAGTCGTAGTACAAGCATACAGCGGCGAAATCTTCCTTCCTTTCCTGATCGCACTGGCTGTCGATCACCAGGGAGCTAGGATTTCCCGCCCGTCAGCCGCATTCGTTTCCTTCAAGGAGTGCTGCCACTTACCTCAGATAGGTCTTGTCCACCCCCGGATTCCCGGAGCAAAACAAGACAGCATGCTCGCCGGATTTAAAGACGGTGGTGTTGAAACTATCGGTTATGTTGCCGCGGTTGGCATTACCATCGCCCAATTCGATCGAGTGCGCATTTGTAGTGTGGGCCCTGATGCTCTCTCAAAAATGTTGGTTGAGGGCAGAAACGGTGTGGTAATTTTTAGGGGTATCGGGGTACCCCAGTTGATAAAACCCCCCGCGAGCGGAACTAGAGAAAGCAGGGCGATGTGGCTTGTGGTATGACAATGCCTAAGCAACATCCAGCCACATCCAAGCGGGGGGGGTGATCCAAGGCTGATATGAGACTTGGAATAATTTTCCGGTGATATCATAGGTTTCTCCTCTCTGAGTACAAGACTGCACCCCTTTTGGCATGCTTGGGACTATGACGAGAAGGACTAGGAACTATTCAAGCTGGTGGAATAGTGAACACAAATATCTACGGTACTCGTACTCTACTTGGAGTGAGCAATATAATCCGGTTGCCAAGATGTCACTCTCACAGAGAATTTGCGGCGCTACTACTTCTTGGAAACCGGATTATTCGCTCACCCCAAGTACGGTAGTGCATTCACCATTCACGATTTTTCTTTGTGCCCCAATAACGAGAACCACCGCCAATCCAGGCTTATGTGCAACCCCAGGCAGTACTTGTGCGGTCCCGGGGTAAGCCAACCGGTAGCTTTAGGTTGCAAATCCGCCTTATCCTACGTCATCCGACGAAACGGCCAAGCAGCGAAAATCTGACTCCTGTTTCCCGGTTATTTTTCTTCCACCTATCCTCGCGCCCGGTGGTGGTGGAAAAATACTAATCTATCAGTAGAATATCCCAGGGTGAGCCTTTTAGATACCTTGCTAAATTTAGCTTTTTTTAAGTCCAAACTTTAAAGTCCCGACATATAGTAGCGTGAGGCTAAGGTAACTAAGAGTCAGCGAGCTCTAATAGAGTGCTTGGCAAGGCATATACGATAACATGGGGGTTGTAGTAGCTGGACTGCCTTCCCGCTAATTGTTGGAGGGCGAAAGTGTGAATGCCCCCAAAATCTATTTCGAGCAGGGAAATCGAAGTTTTAAAACCAGCCTTAAACCGTTAGGACCTCTTGACTGGGGCCAGCAACCAATGAATTGAGAGGGCCGACTGCCGTCATTATGGATCTTACCCGATTACCATTAAAGATTCTTGCATTTCAGCAAGAATTCCTTCACTTAATTCTTTATGTTTTCCTAAATTTACATCATTAGTTTCGTAAGAATCGTATGTGCAAGAATTTCTTAAAGACTTCCTTCTTCCGACTAAAATTTCCTACTACCCACCCTCCTTCTTTCTTTCAGCTATGAACTTTACCTCTCTTGGTCAGGAAACAATTTCAGCCCCTAGTGTAGTAGGATCGAGAGGGGAAAGAGTTGAGAGGAAACAACAATAATAACCCAAGGCTTTGAGTGGACTCGATTGCGGCGGAAAAATATCCCGAGTGAGTGGTTTTTGGACCCACTGGGCAAACTTCACTTCGATATAGGTTCCATCTTTAGCTAAATACAACGAATGATCTTTCAGCGGAACGCACTTGATCTCATCAACGCCGTATCGCGCTGCAAACCGTACTCTGCGGTGCAGTGAGCCCCGTAACCATTCTTCTATTCACCATCAGACAACAAATCAGCCAAGTAAATCAGTATACGGGAAAAACATGGTAAAGCTCTTGAGGTGCCTAACCATGGTGCCTGAGCATTCAAGTGTTGCCGGTGACACAAGCAAGCACAACTACATCAGGAGACGTCAATCAATTCACATCCTCCCCTTTCTCTCTCAATTGGCCATAGCACCCCTGTCTTTCTCTCCTTCTTGTGCACCCGATTAGGAAATATATCGTCAGGTCAATTCTACATCGATTTATTCTCCGGTATATCAGCAGGTCACGACTATCCCACAGGAGCAGGATACGGCATGCGCGGCACACCATCCAACTAAGGGAAGGCAGTCTTTTATTCCCACACCGGTACGCCCCCAGCAACCGTATCCCACGGGCCAACCCCCGTCTCGGAAGTCGGCCGCCGGGAACGCGTGTTGGCATGATATCCTACAGTTTCTCCGGTCACCTTAGTCCTCCGCAACCAACCTCGTATTCAGAGAGCCGCGAACCTCGCAACTGGCTTTTGTACTTGTAGAAGGGAAGATGCAAGTGCCGGGATCCGCACTTTGGGCGAGGCTGCGCCTTGTCGTGAGTGTGTAACCGCCGCAAGATCTTTGCCGTTCTCTACCTTTCGGGCGTCACCAAGATGAACACAATGGCGTAGACTCTGGAGGGGCAGAGTGAATATGGATGCCTTCTGGTCTACAGTGGGAAAATTGATAGCCATTAGCCGTTCGCTTGACCAAACCGGTTTACTTTAGCCTGGTGGTTAGAGGGTTGGTTCTCCGGATATATAAAGGCGAGACCTGATCTCTTGGATGCCGTTCAATTCAGGCTGATCCCAAGGGTTCGGTAGATAGATTCTTTCTCACGATGAAGTCCCTAATCCTCTCAATTGCCTTTTCTACTATTCTTTTTTTTCCACTTGGTCTTGCGGCCGATGATTCGGATTCGGGGGGCGAACAGTACTCTCGATGCCGATGCCTTCCAACTGATTCTTGCTGGCCTAAACCATCCGAATGGGCCTCTTTTAATGAATCAGTTTCCGGATCTCTGATTGCTGTCAAACCCGTTGCATCGCCCTGCCATGATCCGACATTTGATCAAGCAGCTTGCGATGACGCCAAAGCCAACTATACTTTCTCGGTCTGGAGGGGAAGCTTCCCAGGTAAGTACCCCTTGGGCCCTCTACGAGCCTGGATCTCACTAACAGTTTCCTCCATAAAGGTGGATATCAACAAATAAATTTTGAGACGTCAGCTGTTAAAAATGAGACCTGCTACATCGATACTCCCAGATCTTCCTCATGCGGTCAAGGGAATGTACCAGTATATGCCGTTGCAGTGACCTCCCCAACACATATTCAAACGGCTGTCGACTTTGCTCGTGACAGGAACCTTCGACTTGTTATCAAAAACACCGGCCATGATTTCCTTGGCCGATCAGCGGGTAGGGGATCACTGCAAATCTGGACACACAATATGAACAGCATCGAGTTCTCAGGAAACTTTACGCCGGAAGGTTGCAAGTGGAAGAAGGGCGAGGAGGCTGTTACTATTGGTGCCGGGGTACAGCTGAAGCCATTATATTCAGCATTGAAGAATAAGGGGAAGACCGCGGTGGTCGGGCTTGCCAATACGGTCGGTGCTGCTGGAGGTTATATTCAGGGGGGCGGGCATTCACCTTTGGGGCCGTGGAAAGGGATGGGGTCTGATAACGCTTACCAGTTCACAATTGTTACTGCAGATGTAAGTTCCCCGCACGAATGCCTCATCAGTTTGTATAAATGATTAATTGTCTACTCTACTAGGGAAAACATGTAACTGCCAATGAGTGCCAAAATTCCGATCTCTTCTGGGCTCTTCGAGGTGGTGGTGGTGGCACTTTCGGGGTGGTAACATCCGCTACCATTCGCACCTTCCCCGACGACATGGTGATAGTCTCAAGTTTGAACGCAACAATCCCAGACAGGAACCAATTCTACTCATTCATAGCAGACTTCCATAGTTTCCTCCCAAAGCTCTCTGATGCGGGTGGATCGGGATACTACCTGACATCCTACGAAACAAACACCATCATAATTGCGGCGTTCTTCGCTGGTCAATCCAACACCAACGTCACAGAAGCCCTTTTTGCACCGCTTACCCAGAAAGCACGTGAATACCCCAATTCACAGGTAGACTGGGGCCAGCCTCCCTCGTTTCCCATCAGTGTTGGGATAGACATGATTCTAACCGGTACCGACGTGACAGCCAGTAATACGCTGTTATCATCTCGCCTTATCTCTCGCAAATTTCTCGAGTCCCCTGATGGGCCAACGAGGTTAAGCAAAGTCTTCAAGACCCTCGGCCCAAACCAGAATACAGTATTCATTGGATGTATTGTTGCAGGTGGTCAAGTGGCTAGGAACGAAGGTATTGATTCAGCGCTTAACCCATCCTGGCGAAAGGCTCTCGTCCACCTTTCGTTTATACGGACGTGGAAAACAAGCACTCCTTTCCCGGAGCAGGCTATTATAGCACGGAACATGACGGATGTCGAGACTCCAATTCTTGCTGCCTTGGAGCCGGACATGGGTGCTTATATTAACGAGGCAGACCCAAATGAGAGGCGCTGGCAGGAAGTTTTTTGGGGAGAGAACTATGATAGGCTGCTCCAAATCAAGGCTAAGTGGGATGCGGAGGAGTTATTTATGTGCAAACCTTGCATTGGAAGCGAGAATTGGGACGCAGAGAGTATTTGTAGGAAGTAAGAAGAGGCACTGCTGTAACGGCATCTTGGTTACAATTAGGACTAGTGTAGTTAGCGGGGAAAATTGAGGGTACTACGAAGCCCATTCCCCTTTCCCCTCCGCGAATCCATGATCCTCAACTCCCAATGAGCAGACGCTGAATAGCTTCCCGGAGACATTTCGAACAAATTCTCCAAATTCCAACTAACTAGCTTATATCTCTGCACCAAGAACTGCCCTGGGAGGTTAAAAGAATGGGCATCGCCTCTATATATTACAAAATCAGCGGTCCAGCTTAACATTGTGAGGATACCACACTTGCCGCCTTGGTGACTACCAAGATCTAAATATCCGGAGACCTACTTCCCGGAAATAACGAACAGTCTCAGGATGCCCAGCACCGCCCCTTTCTAGATAGTATGGGCTCTTGTCACGGCCAAAGGGCATGGACCGGGCACCTTGCAGGACGCGAAATACCGGGTATTTTCCTTCAGGCATATTATCAAGCTGTTCCCTTTCCATAAGCTCTTATGAGCAAGAATGGCTCCTCTCAACATTCTTACCTGAGTATTTTAGTATCAGGCAATAGTAGCCCCCAATATACTACTACCATATACCAATACCCGGCGAAATTATGGGATTGCTTCTCCTGTATTATGGTTGGGTCCGGTGAAGATTGATTCCGTTCATGACCTCGTTGTAGCTCTCTCTAGCTAACGTTCAAAGCCTACCTGTTACTTGTGCCTACCGCCACCGCACCCCACCGTAATTGTACTTGAATGACTCGCTTTTGTCCCAGCCCGACTGGAAAAAAAAAAGCAAAAAGTCCTTGGGACCAAAAGTACTATACACTACCTCACCGTACCGGCGTGGTATGAAGTATCATATGATACCTACCTGCCCACTCGCCCACGCCACTCTCGATCGACTCACCACACCCCCCCAACTACGCTTATTACCGCACCTATCGACTCCCCTCCCTAGCCATCCCTCGGGACCATTCCTCCAGCCCCGCAGCACACTCCCACATAGCGCCCTCCAGCACCATATTCAACCAAGCCTGCGTGCCGCATTCCATAATACTCGAGTGCAATATCATACCTTTAATCTACCTACTCTTCCTACCGAGTGCCTGCCCGTGCAGAAGTACTGTGCCGTAGAGTACTAGTACAAGTACCCGGTATAAGCATTGAAGGTACCAGTGCGGTAAAAACACGCTTAGAGCAACCTTGCGTTAAACGTGACAAGGTTGTGCGATCTACGCTACTCGAGTGCCGGTAGTGATTACTTATATTATGGCGTGCTCGGTAGGGTCGGGTCAGGGGTTAAGTGATGTATGGCAGGGATACAGGGAGTTGTTGCTCAGAGAGTGAGCGAGGGGGGGTGTGTGTTCCGTATGGAGTCTTTTTTTCTTTTTTTCCCTTTCCGTTTCTTTTTTATGATTGGGGGATGTACTCTAAGACTGTACAGCATAGTAGCAGTATTTAGTAGCCTCGTGTTGAAGCGTTTTAAAAAGAGTTTCTGTTGCATATATACTATCGTAATGCCCAGATCCCAAATGGTAGGAGATATGTGAGAGCACTGTGCTATGCTGCGGAAAGGATGCTTTCATTTAGGGTAGACTAGGTGCGTTTTTATGATAGGTGGAGTTTAAAAGATTATATAATAGGTTGCTACATTGCAAGTTGAGTATGGTGCTTCCTTCGTGGTGATAGTAACCATTTCCTAGTACTTTGTCCCTATCAAAAAAATGGGGAAAAGACTTTATTCCAACACTCCCTATACACCCTCCAGCTACGCCTTCCGCACCAAACCCGCAGGACAACTACAAAGAAGGAGAAGAAGTAGCAGCAAAAACACACACCCTTCCCTATCCCCGTTCCCATTCCCATCTGTGCGCTCTGCTCCTCCATAAACTTCTCAGACTCCCGTTACACATACCCCAGGCGTTCCTCCTAGAGAAAATCACCTGTTTCATTATGGTCTCTGTGTCGTCGTGGTTGCTGCAAGCACAATACATCTATGATAATATACCCCATATTTCCAATAGCCATAGCGTAAGTTTGTCAAAACCAAGTACCTTTCGACGGCTAACCCAGGTATTACAGTGATCTCGGGGGTCCTTGAATATAATGAGTAAACCCTTATCAGCCCAGGGCACAAGTATTAGCTCAGGAGCTAGCATCCACCACTTAAATAACTAGCCCAAACCACTAGGAAAATCCCCTCCAATCTCCAAAAGAGAGAGCCATTGAGACAACACCCTTGTCTACCCGACCATTTTTATGGTCATTTCCACTATAATAAATTGCCTGCAGATGTATTGGTTCATCCTAGCATAACCGGAGTACATGCTCTTTCCCATTCCGAGCACTTTTTTATATATAAAAAATCCCCTATTAACTTAGTACTGAGCTCTACCCCAAAATATAAGCAAGATTACAAAGACCAGCAAGTTCATGCAAAAAGGAACTCGAATCTGCTTTCGTCCGTTCTCACACACTATTACACCTGGGCACTACTATCTCTAAAAAGGAAACCTAATAATCACCACCCTCTCCTCCACCCCATCCTTGTTAGCTCTTTAGCTATACGATAATGTTGAGGTCATGTCTGGGGGTCAGCTTAGTGACTGTACTGTGTGTGGGTTAGGTCTATCATTGGTTGCGCGGGAGTGGGCTTGGCGCGGGTGTTTCCTTTAGGTAGTTTCTCTCTTGTACGACTAGTCTATAACGAACATCTCACCTCACACAACGTACCACACACACATCCCAACAATCCTGTGCCATCATAGGCCGGCCACCACTCGTCAAATTTTAACAGGCTTGAGTGGCGAGCCCCCCAGTATATGGCACACAGACCAATTCAGTTCTGTACTCTCCTGTGGCCCCACCTCAGGTACTCTTAGCCAGGCCTGTATAAAAAACACTCTCGATTCCAATGGAGATGTAAAGAGGGGGCGGGGGTGGGGGGGGAGGGTTTCCCCATGACACCCAGACGAAGAAAAGAAATGCTGATTTTCTTTTTCAAATACACGCTCAACTCCCGGCATTGCAGGAAGATATGGCGGATCCGACTCTCCTCTTGCCTAGCAGCGCCTTCCGCATGCAATCCTCCTCATATGTTAATCAAAGCCCCAACTTTTATTCTTGTCTAAAATCGCCCAATCTTCAGGTTAGCAAGAGAAAGAAAGACCGCTCGTTATAAGGAAATTTAATATATCAGCACTGCCTGTGATAAGGACTCCTACGCTAGGAAACAGTATCGCCTAGCATCAGATTGTTTTAGTTGCGAGACACCTGGAATTTACTGTATGGTATAATGACTATACGGTATACGGTACAGCAATGTTCAGCATTGTTCGAACGCTAGACTAATGCCCCGGAAAGAGCACGGCTTCCCGTGCTTATGTAGGGGGGTCATATCGATTTGCGACGCCACACCCGCCAATCCTACAGTACAGAATGCCCTAGAAACGGAGAAAACAATAAACTGTGGTGGACAAAAGGCGGATAGAGCGGGATGGAATATCCTTCCCAACCCCCAAGTCGATATTGGACAGTGCTGTGGGCCATTCAACCACTCATGACAGGCCGGGGCAGGGTAATGGTGCCCGTAGGGTGGAAGCTAACCCCACGGCCACAGACTCCCCCACATTGTAGCTTCCCTTGACGAGCAAGACTCAAGAGTGCGGGCGGCCCCCCAATCTCATTCTCGAGCCCAGAACTCACCCCCGGAGGGACGTGATGTGCGAGCATGATCTTCATTAAACCATATCCGTGGCTGACTCCAAGCGCTGTGATACCTAAGCTAACGCCTAGTTCTCGGGTCACATGTGTTAGAAATTACTCGCACTTCATGTTTTTCATTCGCTATACTTGTATCTAAACAACCTTCATTTCTATACTTTCAAACGAGAAGGAAAAGCCAAAGAGGAATTGGAGAAAAACAAATGAATAAATGCACAAGGAGGATCCAGAATCTGAAATCAACAAATCAAGCATGATGGGAATTCTAGGCTATAATACACTAGCCTATCTTAATACGACCGAAATAGCCCACAACCGACCCCAAAGCCCAGATCTTAAACGGAAGTTGACGAATCCTGACTCGGTTGCATAGGAAAATATGTGCAGAGGTTTAGGCGGATAATAGATTTGTGCATCTACGCCGCAAATGATTTCCCGTGATCAAGATAAAAATAATTAGCGTAAGGTTCTATGGAGTGGGGAACGATGCCTCTAGGGCTTTGTGCCGTTCCGGGAGTAACAGGTGCTGGGAGCTCTGGTAGTGGTACCACTCCCGCATAGCTGCACCTAACAGCCCACCGGGGCGGCGTTCAGCACAGCAATCCAGTTAGTTGAGGCTCACGTCGTCCAGCTCGAGTAGTATTTTCACCACTCCCTCGTGCCCATTGAAAGCAGCACTCCAAAGCGGTGTTTGGCCGTAGTTATCTGGCTTGTCAGGATTGACGTCGCCCCGGCCGAGTAGTAACTTAGCCACTTCCTCGTGCCCCCTCGGAACAGCACTCCAGAGTGGCGTCCGGCCGTTAGTATCTGGTTTGTTAGGATTGGCGTCGTCCCGTCCAAGTAGGATTTTCAACGCTTCCTCGTGCCCACCCGGAGCATCCCAGTAGAGCGCGGTCTAGTTGTCCCCAATTAGTTGGTCAGGGTTAACGTCGTCCCGCCCGAAGTAATTTCACTATTCCCTCGTGCCCGTTCTTAGCAGCCCACCAGAGCGGTGTTTCACCAGACTGACATGGTTTGTCGGGGTTGACGTCGCCCCGCCCGAGGAGTATTTTGACCACTCCCTCGTGCCCATTCTTAGCAGCACAAAAGAGCGGTGTTTGGCCGTTATTTAGTTTGTCAGGGTTGACATCGTTCCGCCTGAGCAGGATTTTGACCACTCCCTCATGCCCATTCTTAGCAGCCCACCAGAGAGGTGTTTCACCGCACCGACTCGGTTTGCAGGGGTTGACGTCTTTCCGTGCGAGTAGTATCTTCACCACTCCCTCGTGTCCATTGCAAGCAGCACACCAGAGTGGTGTTCGGCCGTACTTATCGGATTTGTCGGGGTCGACATTGTCACGCCCAAGTAATATTTTCACCACTCTCTCGTGCCCATTCAAAGCAGCACACCAGAGTGGCGTTTGGCCATATTCACTAGGTTTGTTCGAGTTGACTTCATCCCGCTCGAGTAGAATCTTCACCACCCCCTCGTGTCCGCTCTCGGCAGCACACGAGAGCGGTGTTTGTCCGCCGTTATCTGGATTGTCGGGACTGACGTCGTCCTGCCCGAGTAGTATTTTGACCACCCCCTCGTGCCCATTCGAAGCAGCACCCCAGAGTGGTGTCCGGCTGCTGATGTCTGGTTTGTCGGGGTTGACCTCGTCCCGTCCAAGTAGGATTTTCAACACTCTCTCGTGCCCACCCGAAGCGGCCCAGTAGAGCACGGTTTGGTCGCCCCCAATTAGTTGGTCGGGGTTGACGTCTTCTCGTCCGAGTAGTAGTTTCACCACTCCTTCGTGCCCATTGGAAACGGCACGCCGGAGGGGTGTCTCGCCGTTCCCATTAGGCTTGTCGGGGTTGACGTCTTCTCGTCCGAGTAGTAGTTTCACCACTCCTTCGTGCCCATTCGAGACGGCACACCAGAGGGGCGTTGTATCGTACTTATCCGGCTTATCAGGGTTGACGTCTTCTCGTCCGAGTAGTAGTTTCACCACTCCCTCATGCCCATTCATAGCAGCACCCCAAAGCGGCTTCCGGTCGTAGCCATCCGATTTGTCGGGGTTGACGTCTTCTCGTCCGAGTAGTAGTTTCACTACTCCTTCGTGCCCATTCGAGGCGGCACGCCGGAGGGGTGTTATATCGCACTTATCCGGCTTATCAGGGTTGACCTCTTCTCGTCCGAGTAGTAGTTTCACCACTCCCTCATGCCCATTCATAGCAGCACCCCGAAGTGGTGTTCGGCCGCAGTCATCTGGTTTGTCGGGGTTGACGTCTTCTCGTCCGAGTAGTAGTTTCACTACTCCTTCGTGCCCATTCGAGGCGGCACGCCGGAGGGGTGTTATATCGCACTTATCCGGCTTATCAGGGTTGACGTCTTCTCGTCCAAGTAGTAGTTTCACCACTCCTTCGTGCCCATAGCTAGCAGCCCGCCAGAGCGGTGCCGGGCCGTACTCACTAGGTTTGTCTGGATTAACATCACCTCGCCCGACTAGTATCTTGACCACCCCCTCGTGCCCACCCTCAGCAGCCCACGAGAGTGGTGTTCGACCGTACTCATCTGGTGTGTTGGGGTCGACGCCGTCCCGTCTGAGTAGCGTTTTCACTATTCCTTCGTGCCCATTCTTGGCAGCACGCCAGAGCGCACTTCCACGGGACTCACTAGATTTGTCTGCGTTGACATCGCCCCGTTCGAGTAGTACTTTGACTATTCCTTCGTGCCCATTCTCCGCAGCCCACGAGAGTGGTGTTCGGCCGTCGCCATTTGGTTTGTCTGCGTCGACATCGTCCCGCCCGAGCAGCATTTCCACCATTCCCTCGTGCCCATTCTTAGCAGCATACCGGAGCGGTGTTCGGCCGTAGATATCGGGTGTGTCGGGATTGACGTCGTCCCGTCCAAGCAGTGTTTTCACCACTCCTTCGTGCCCGCCCTTGGCAGCACACCAAAGCGGTGTTCGGCCGTAGATATCCGGTTTATCGGGGTTGACATTGTCCTGTCCGAGTAGTATTTTCACCACTCTCTTGTGTCCCTTCCATGCAGCCCATACTAGAGGCGTGCTACCCGTGATATCTATTTGGTTGATATCACAGCCTTCCACCTCTATCAAACCAGTTACAATCTCAACAATCCCGAAGAAGGACGCACAGTGTAGACCGCTGAACAAGGAAGGTTTAGCGAAATCAACGGGGAAAAACGGGGATTTCTCTACATCCAAGAGGACTTTGGGGGATACGTGGTTGCTATAGTCGTCAAATAGCTTCAACGCAAGCTGTCTTGCACAATCCGAAAGATCCCTTTTTGCGTGCATTCCCCAATGTAGCGAGGGGTATTCCAGAAAGGGCGTGCCCTGGAGATCGCGAGGGGGACTAGTCGAAAGAGCCTTGGCTTGATCGGAACTCAGATAAGTCAAGCAAACCTCTGCCATTATCGCGTGAGGTCTATCAAAAAGCTCAGGATGAGCCCGGAGGTACTCCTGAAGCGTAAAATGAATTAGCCGGACCGTGGAAGCCTCCTTGTCTGCGACAGCAAGCCCTTGACAACAGGCCAGCACTGTCCCTATTGAAGGAACATTATCGCCATCGAGATCCGTTGATCCGATTTCGACTCCTAAAGCGTGACACAATTCTTGGGCCTTCAGGGGCCGCTCCGAGTGAGAGATCCACAATAAAGCGGCCATTCCGAGCCTCGATCCCTCCTTGCCCTGTTGCTTTATCCGGCTCAACGTCGCACCATAAGCGCCTTCCAATCCCGAGCCGTCAGTCATTTCATTGAGCTTTTTTCGTCTGCCACCGGTTGTAGTTCCTTGTAGGATCGAATCGACGCTCAGTGAGACTAGCAGGAATCTAGATATGTATCTATTAGTAGATATCTTAAGGCAGCCTCTCCTATGTCGTGCTTCTACCTACATTTCGGAAACATCTTCGGGAATTTTCTCCAGGATATCTGCCTTCAGACTGCCGTCCATCGCATCTGGCACTGTGTCTTCGTCCAGTCTGCTATGAAGATAGCTGATGATATCGTGTCTCCGCGGGGTGATTCGTAAAGCCTTTCCTCTCCCAGAAAGACGCCTCCCAACCTCTGCCTCGATGTGCGGTCTCCCTGTCACGAACACCCGAGTGCCCGGAGACCTTTGTAGAACCTGATTAAGCGAATCAAGAATCTTGACTCGATATCCCGCCACACACTCATCTAGTGCATCGATACATATGAACGTGCGCTTCATGGAAGCCGTATTCTGCAGCATCTTCACAATATCGGCAACCTGCGGTCGTCGCCCATCAATGACCTGTTTCTGGTTTTTATATGCTTGTGCTATTTCCCCAGGTACCTCTTCCAGCCCGCCCACAACCTGTCTGAGCAGGGTGCCCAGCGTACCCGCCGGGGATTGCTCCTTTTGAGCCGCAAAGTCAAAGTAAAAACACGCAACCGTGGCCTCCTGATCTCCGGCCCGATCGCCCAACCTGTCTATCACTAATGAGCTAGCATTACAGCTTGTTAGCCTCTGCCCTTTTTCTTCCCTTCATCGCGACTCGTCCCCGTTACCTAATAAAAGTCTTCCCAACCCCCGGATCACCATAGCAGAACAAAACCGCGTTATCGGATCCACCTCCCTCACTACTAGCATACCAACTTCTAAATTCCTCAGTCTCTAAGACCCATTCCCCGACATTTTCGACTCGCCTGTCTTGGATGTCCTTGTGCCGTAGCTTAGGCTCTAGTGGCGATAACCAGGTTAGGATGTGAGATCGGTCATCGGCAGCGGTAACGTTATTAACGATCGTGTTCAAAGAGTTGATGTTATTGCTGAATGATTGAGACATTTTCTGCTTTTTGCTGCCTTGAGGGTTGTAGATGATGGATGATGGAGGATGTCGACAACAGGTCTTGGAATTCTTCGGGGCTCAAGAAAAGAGGGGTTTTTGTGGAACCTCAGAGCCGCACAATTATTATTCCCCACAATTGTGTCAACAACGCCCCAGCTCCCCCCCTCTTCCCAATGACCAAGGCGTAAACCTACCAAAACCCAACACACCATCCGACGGCAAACCCACACAGTAGCCCAAGGAGCCGCTGTATGCAATTGGTGGTCTCCTAACTAGCCGAGGCAGCAGGGTAGGTCTCCGGTGGGCGGGCTCTAGGGGGATCATTTGTGGCCGATGATATAATGGTCTCAGTAGTACTCGTATCATAGAAGTGTTGGATTAGGGGCAGGGAGGGGCGCAGGCAACAAGAAGCGCGCATAGGATAGAGGAACACTGAAGTATATACAGACAAGTGAACGTTCTAGGGCATGAACGGATGTATAGGGTTATATACGTAGACTTTTCACTACTTAAGGTGACCTTTAGCTAGCAACCTCCATAGAGAATATTCACAGGAACATCCTCTCCTATCACTCCGCCTACACGATCGCGCCACCACCTCCATCATGGACGACACAGTAATATGATTACCACAAGCACAGTTACCTGCTAATAAAATAAACAAGGCTCTGTTTGGCACGCCACAAACACCACAGTATTTCAGTTTTCCTAAGCACTTCCGGTTGGGGCAGGATAAATAAACCGTGGTGTTTTTGGCATGTGCATAATATTATACTGTATAATATATAATACCATAATAATAATAATATTATTATTATTATCATTTTTATATCACACTTCTGAACATTTTTTCCTGTATTTTTTTTCCTGTGGTATTTCTTGTAAACCTATCTGAATTAGGGTGCAGAAATTATTGTTCCACAATAGGCATATTATGCATGCTTCTCTATTAGGGGTTTCTAGCGAACGCCGACTTCAAACTTCGATACGATAATACATCACATATGCGTTCATGTCCTAGTGTGCCCACACACGTCCACACTTCAGTGCTCCTCCATACCACGTGCGCTTTCTGTTATCATACCCGCGCTCCTCGATACAGCATTCTATATATAATACTACGATACTGGGGGTATTACCCCATCACTTCGCCCTACAGAACCGGGCAAGAAATAAATTTCCAAGCGGAAGGGGTGTTTATCTTTTCGCCGGTGAGTGGATAAAGCTTTGGCAAGTCGAATTGTACAGTACTAGCACTAGAAGATTTATTAACTCCAATTCCGCACGAAACGGTACCAACATGAAAAACATTGTATGTGATCCGTTAAATCGACGGTGATGATAATAATATTATCGTAATAATAGTAATATGGAACTCCCCTGCACGTGACTCCGAGACAATGAAATGTAATACAATCACAGCACCATACGACGACAGCTGAGAAACCTCCTCTCCCGTAGTCACCGCCATATCTATTATTATTTTTCCTTCTATCGCCCCAATATCGTACTTGCTCACCACCCACGAGCTTGAATAATAGCCTCCAGGCACCTTCCTACCCCCTCCAGATCCGTGAGTAAGCTAGCATGGCCTCTATCCACCGCAACTCTCTTAGTGCACTTGTATCCAGGCGGGAGTTGGGCTTGCGTAGCCAACGTGACCCCATCACCGGCGCCAAAGGCCAAGTCGTCGAATGAACACTGCCGGATTCCCTCCTTTCCATCGACCCATACCCCGCGAACGGTCGCCATGGTTTTGCAATAGAGCACAGTCATGGGCGGGTACAACCCCATGGAGTCCTTCACCGGGTCGTAGTCTAGTCCCCGTTTAAACTTGAGTGTTTCGGAGAGCACACTCTCGAGGTAGGGGATTGTCTTCGAGAGCGGGAGCGTGCATTTCTGCATGCCTACTGGGGCAGAGACTTTCAAGTCGGTTCTTCCTCTAAGGGTGCTCCCGGAGGTGCTGGAGCTTGAAAGGATTGAATCGGCTCGTCCTAAGAGCCGCTCTCTTGGAGACTCTACAAGTGCCCTGGATAAGCCTGAACTCGCCCTTGAAGATGGTGACAGGCTGGGGAGGGACGGCGAAGAATGAATGCTCCGTGGCAGTGTGACCGGCTGGCAGGAGGCAACACATGGTGAGAGGCAGTGTCTCATCCAGGTATCTACATTGAAAAAGTCCAGGGGAAGCTGTCTCCCTGTGTTTCGGTCTATAAAGCATTGGCCATCTTCAGGTAGGAAAACAAAAGAGGTGCGAAATGAAAAATTTGCCTAGAACATGCCACCCAGGTGTGAGAATTCCTCTACGGCACACGAAAAGTGGAGCAAGTTTTTGATTTTTTCGCATACCTGAGCAGAGAAAACCTTAGAGTTTAGCATCACTTCATCCCCATTCTTGAAAGCCCCCAGAATACCAATGCAAGTGCTCGGGCTTCCCGCGAAAATAACCCCGGAGAATAATTCCGGCCTCTGGTTGATCGCATGCCGAGTGATAAGTCCACCAAACGAGTGAGCAATAACCAAAGCACCTTGCCCCTTCTTCCTCCTCACTCCAGGTTGCGCTCCAGCATTGCATGGCAAAGTCTCCAAAAACTCAATAAGTCTCTTTGATAGTAGCTTTGGTGAAAGCCTCCAATCATATCCCCAATCATGAACACCTCTGTTATTCTCCCCCGCCCTTGACCTTAATCTCTTCAGCAGGCGCTTCGAGACATCCACAGGCCCGACGTTTGTTATCATCCCATCCGCAACGATCCTCTCCTTCATTGCTTCCTCATCTTCCGGATCTAATCCGACCTCCAGGTCCACCTTTCTCAAATTCAACCCAACTTTCAACGGAATCCACACACGCCGGTTATTCATGGCCAGGTCCCGTAGCACCGATCCCCTATATCCACCGAGCACAACCACATCCCCTTGAACCGAATCCAGCGCCTCCAGCGCAAGTGTAGGAGGTACATATGCAGGCAACCCATCCACAATATCCCTAATACGGCCGCTGCGATGCTTCGTGACATGATTAAATTGAGAGTCATCGCCTAACGAAGAGGTGGTGGAGAAAGCCCTGCAGAGGCCATTCTTCCTATCATTGATAGCTCCAAGGCCAGAGATGTAGTAAGCATTCTCTTGCAAATGGTTCTCCAAACGCGGAGGTCTCGGTGCTGGTCTGGGATTGAAGAAACTATCACCATCCGATTCCGGAGGCGTCGGTGGTCTCTCGACATATATATTCTTAACCCCATCACGCATCGGCAAAGGTCCAGGCGCTCTATTGTGAGGTGAATCATTACCAATATCCTGTAGGAGTAGTATTGGCGGAGATGGGCAGCTAGTCGCAAACCGCGGTGGAGATTCCCGCGCCGATGCCGACCTCAAGACTGGTCTTCGTCTGGTTGGATTTCGTAGGTTGAGTTGAAGCGGGGTCGGTATTGCGGAGTGTGCATTGGTGAACGCGCCATCTGGAGCAAATGGCCTAGCATCTAGTGGAGGGATAACATCGGCTGTAGTCCTCCCACTACAGTTTCTTCTCCCAAGCCGGGGCGTTGGACGAAGCACAACGTCTTCTATACAGTCTTCCTCCGCGGTAGAAATCCAGGCTGCGCCGGAGCAGACAGCAGATGATTGAGCCCCAGACATCGCAGGAGAGAGAATATATCCCGCATGTACCTCCTGTACGTCCTCCGGCTGATCCTCCCGAACAATGGCGCCATACCCTCCTCCCCGCTCTTCTCCCTCCTCCTCTTCCTCTTCTTCTTTACAGCCCCTCCCCTCTTTACCAAGATTCGGCCACCAGCAGTCGTCTGATCGAGGAGACAACTCCGGATAGGGTACAAAAGATGCCACAGGTAAAGAATAATTCCGTACATGCCCACTACTCATAGCCAACGGCCTACCCTCCCCGTTCCAAGTCGGTTGGGGGGCTTTCTTTCGTCTCCCAAGAAACATTCGATTGACAGAAGGGAGTAGTGAATAATCAGAAACTCTGCGAGATCAAGTGAACAAAAAAAAATCAAAAAATCCGCCAGTAAAATAAATTAGCAGAAAAGAAGAGGGGAATGAAGGGAGAAGGAAGTGGCTAAATTGAGAGTAAAATTACACCTGCCGCTAAAGGGTATATACCTTTTTCCGGTGTATACGGCGACTCTTATCCCAAGATTTATAATCCCTCGACACCGAACCTCTTAGCGCGAGGGATCATGAAAGTACTTGCCACAGGCGATAAGTATCCGGAAATACGAGTGGTGGGCTTGTGGTACGCACAGATTTTTTGCCATGTTTTTTCCATGTTTTTTTACGAATCCTTGTTTCCGGATGCTTCTTGCCCAAGACGAATAGTAAGGATATGTTACTACCTACCGAGACCACTACTATAAAGTGCCGAAGCGGGAGCAGCCTATAGTTTATTGATATGGCTGCAATAATAGGGACGTGGTCTAAGGGCTAAGGTATAATAGGTTAATACGTCCGCACCAAAGATACACCTCCTATCATATCATATCATATCATACAACCAAAATTCTTTGGTCCAAATGCGGAAAGATCTCCAGCCTAGCGTAGCAGCAAGACACCACAATAGAGTCCTGTATCCATGGATATCTTGGTCTCTCTTCTATCGAGGGTCTAAGGAGTCTCTGATTCCATTGATCTCTACAGATTCCGATTCCACGAGAGACCAGAGTCTAAACGCCAGGTTATAATTAATAGCCACCACGCCTTACAAATTTGTACTTATTCCAGGCAAGTACCCGAAAGCAGGGATTCGCAAAATATATGGCAAAAAATCCGTCTGTATCACAAACCCACCACTCGTATTTTCAAATACTTCTTACCTAGGACAAGTAAGCTGGAGCGAAGTTAATATAGTGTAGCACAGGCGCCACACTAATATGGCGATTCGCGAGCGCTAAAAGATAGTCGAGGGCATCTCCATGGCTCTTGACCCGGTTAGTCAGATAAAGTATAATAATTTATCGGCATGCGCCCCGAACCCCACCACCGAAGCTCGACCACAGGTACCTTTGCAGTAGCACAGCACTAGTACAGTACAGCACGGCACACGAACTCTTAGACACATTAATCCATACATAAGAAATCAACAAGGGAATTTTGGTATTGGCTTCACAGGGCATTATAATTGCGTACAGTAGGACTAATTAGATCCTGCCTGCTATCATAAGTATCACACCTTGACCAAACCATACAGCAGAATACCATAATCTCCCGACGGAAACCCCTCGACATTCTATTTGTAACCAATACAGATAAAAGCCCCCTTGACGAAAATAAACACCGCGATCGAAAAAGTACGGGGATTCTTGAGCAATTCCAACACCCAACCCTTATCATGTCCTACTCATAGGCCCACAATATAAAAATCAAGACCCAGTAACATTAACACATACTTTTGTTGGGCAATCTGGGCACAATCTTCCTCATGGTGGGGCTACCATCGCGCTCCCCCGGGCTCCTCTCCCCAGATAAAAGTCTTCTAAACGACGAGGCCAGCACCGCTGAATTGAATGGAGAATTCTCTCGGTTCCATGGAATCGGGGTAATGACATTCCAGGGTCTCTTGACTGTGTCTCTAAGCCCTCCAGCCTTCTTAACAAGAACAGGTATCTTAGATCCCTTCTGGTTTATCCTTCGTGCTTGTATCTTTTGGCTCTTTGGGTAACTAATGTCTGGTGAGAATGGACGCTTCATTCTCGTGACTGGTAATATAGCATCTGTGGAAAACCGATCGTCGCCGGAAGAGCTCAAAATACTTCCTCCGGCCGCAGTAGCTTGGGGTTTGGTATCAGCCCGAGATGGCATCAAGGGTACAGCTCTGTCACTGCAAACGCCGCCTGGATTGTGGCTCACGATTCCAGAAGTACGATATTCTAGGAAGCCGGGGGCGGCAGTGTTGAAGGAAGACCCCTTAGCTAAGAATCCGAATCGACCCTTTCGTCGCGCTTGTTCCTTTCGTGCGTATGCAAGACTTTCTGGTTCTACGGTCAGTGACGCTATCGGCTCAGTTTCAGTATTTTCTGCGCTAAACACCTGGGATTTAGAAATGCTCGATCCTTTTGTAATGACGTGTGCATTGGTATATCTGCATAAGCCGTGATCTCCCAACTCTTCCTCAGTTTGATTCCCTGCCCCCCGGAAAAGGCTCCCCCGGTCGCTCGGGCTTGCGCTTTTGGGCCTCCTTCCCGGGCAAATATTGGTGTGCCCACTAGACACCTTGTTGTGTGCCTCCCTGTGCACCTGTATGAATCGGTTCAACATATCTACGGCCGAATCCAAAAGGTCCAAATCGGTCGGTGAAGTTGGCGTGAGATCCGTGGAAACCGACTCCAATAACTCAGTGGCCAACAAAAGAGCCCCCGGCCTTGAGGGAGCTGTACTTTTGACCAGTGCATCTCCCGACACCGAGCTCGGTAAATCCGGCCGGAAAGGTTCGCCACGTATCCCACCCTCGATATACGCTCTCGAATGTGGCCATGCGCTATGTCCAGGACCACCAAAAACCACCTCCTCACTTACAAACTGCCCCAAGTCTCTCCAGCCGCCTTCACCCTCTTCGCCAATCTCTATGCCATACCTCTCCCAATACTCGCATTCGAAAGAGTCGACATTCGGAGGAGCTGCTGGCTGAGGACTTCCAAGGGAGAAGTCATCGAGATGAAACTGCTCTAGACTGTCATTTGTGACATAATCATTAGATTGGTGCTCCAAGAGCCTCCCCCTTCGTCTTAGAACGGTCCGTTGCGTGCTTCCGGTAATTGTCGACCAACCAGCACTCGATCGCATCACATCAGAACATACCGGGTTCAGGTTCCTCCCGGAAATATTAGACCTCGTGTAGCTTGCGTTTATCGGTTCTTCGAAACTCGTTCGTATGCGTCCCGCACTAGGGATATTTTCCGTAGCAGAAACTCTAGTGACAGAACCACCCTGATATCCTCCTAGATTGTTTCCCACTCGAACCAGCAGATTAGCCCATGAGCAGTCCGAACCTAAATACGCCATCCTACAACAAGGGCAGTTGCGTCCATCGTGAGACAGAGTCAGCAATGGTCAAAGCTTGGTGGCGGCCAAACTTATCTGTGAGAAGCAAACAGCCAGGCAAACTCGGTGAAACCAATGCCCACACGGTAGCCTTGACAATATCGGTTTGCGATCGTTCCTAGATTTTGCTACTACCGGGGATCTCCCCAAAACCCAGTCCTCTTGGCAGAAACCACATTTATCTGTTCCAATATATTCCCGTATCCGGTCCCTTATGTTTTTTAAAGATTGGCCAGACCCAAATCCCAACCCAGAACTACCCACGACACAAGAAGAGCTCCCGTCCTGCTCCATTCTGGATCCCAGGAGCCCATTCTGGATTCCAAGAGGGCCGTTCGAGGCGACCGCTGTATGGGAAGATGTGCAACCAGAACGAATTGACTGCGCCCCGTCGTTAATAGGCATTAATAAATTGTTCTTGAGCCGTCCCCTCATAGTCTTTAGACTTTGAGCACTGCTTCCGGAGGCTATCCCGGGTAAGTAATCTCTTGCTTTAGATCTAATGCCACCCAGTGCTCCGTATATTGAACTAGAACTCAATGAAAGCTCTTCGGCACGCTCCTGGGTGATATCCAAAACAGGAAGCCAAGAAGATGGATAACTCCCCGAGGGATAGGGGCTCGGGAGTGCTAATATACTTCTCCGTTTCCTTGTCCTGTCGGACTCGTTCCAAGCACCACACGGAGCCCGCCCTGGAGAACACTGTCTTTCCCTTTCGGCTCCTTCCTCATTGCTGTGCAACACCTGCTGGAATTCAGCTACTGGGGGACCGGCTAGTCTTTTAGGATTTTTCGGAAGCCTGAACGGTCCGAGATTCGAGTAATCCGGTACCATAGCGTAACAGGGTTGGGTAGACTGCCCGCTCCGAGGTCCGTCTAAAAAGATCACAATTAGCGACACACTCCAAACACCAGCAACTGCCTAGAGAATCCATACCAGAGTTTGAAGTGCTCATCTCTCCGTGCCCAGTAGAGAGCCGATCCGCGTCCAGGCTGGAAATAGGCTCTTTTTTCTTCGGCGGATTTTGAAGAACCTCATTCCACCCTCCGCGATGTAAATCGCTTGTGAAATCCTCAGTTCCTACAAGATCACTATACCCCGTTCTGACAAAATCAAAAAACTTCGTTGTTAATACTGCTGCCGCAGATGAATCTCCCAAAATCCTCCGCACCTCTTCCGGAACGTTCACATCAACAAATCTATCTGCATAACCTCCCCACATCCAGTTACAGATTCCGAATTGAGGATCACCGAAGTTAGGAAAAGGACAATTATATGCTGGCATTGGCTCACATTTGAGCGTCATGTGGGACACGAAGAGTCCCGACGGCCCCAGACAGAAGAACGAAGCGACGAAAGAATTAAACCAAATCTGTCAAGAGGTTACAAGCTGGACCCGTTTATGCAATGGGAAATGTACTCACGCATATATCATGGCAAAGGGGCTCCCCATCTTGCCAGTGTTCGAATCCCTCCACCAAACACGGAGGACGTTTTTCCCCATAGGCTATCACCTTCTCCTTGCCTTTCTCTTTCCTGTACTCACGAACTGAGGTGGGCATCACACACCGCGTCCGAACCGGTAGCTCCTCTTGATCCTCCTCCGAACGCTTGAGGAGAGGAACGAGAATATCACCAACAATAGCATCCTGACACAATCCACTCCCATCCTCGTACAGCTCATTCCCGTTTAATATGGCTCGACCCTCAAGATAGCCTCCACTTTGGGAGCTCAACTCAAAATCCATACTTTCTCAGCCCTCCTGTATGCGGTGGGTTTAATTCGGTATCTAAGGGATAGTCGTCCTGAACGTAACAAAAAATAATATCGGTTGTGTGTTGTTTGTTATTTGCTTCGCCTTATGTCGATATCCGAGTAGAATTCGTAAAGGATGCTTTCACAACTCTGTCCTAGTGAGAGTTGTGAGAAGGGTGTCGGGGGATCCAAGACTCGGGGTAGATTTGTCACCTCCTTACACCACTGATTCGTATGCGAGTACAAAACCTACCACACCCAAACACGTAACCATATTGGCCCCTAGGCATTTTCCAAACTCAAAAAACCGCCGCCTCAATCAGCCAAGTTCGGCCCCGTATCTAAGGCGGCTATGCCAACACTATTGAGGCATAAGGGGAAAAGGTTATTTCCCGGTGTCTCTAACCTACACGTAGAAACCAGGAAATACATACTATCTATAACAAAATCCACCCGATCCTCGCCGGACCCAGTAGACGTCCCTTGAAGCAACCAGTGTTACTCACAGATGCTCACTCGCTGACACAGTTGCTCGGCATACTAAATGTAATGCTTATCGTAGGCCGGCCCTTAGAAGCCCACGAAGGTATGAATACGACTAAAAATGTGCGCTTCGCCAAACCTTAACGTGGTATAACACCATCATTTCAAGGGTCAATCTAGATCTCTGCACAAATAGTTCCACTGCTCGCCCTAACCCGTTATTTAATTCACGAGCGCAGAGATCCCATATGAAACCTAGATAGCAAAGAGGATTAGAGATTGGTTTCGTTAAGAGCTCAATCTCAGTAAGCATGTTTCCGCCTAGTACTACTAGAGCACATAAAATTCCAGGAATTTAATTGTAAAGCACCCCAAGCTCCTACTATCCCACCACAACAAAAGCATGCAGCAGATCCCGAACCACATGAAGTTCAGGATCCATGGTGAGTATAAATTGGTCCATTATTCAGGACCTGGTTCCTTCTAGTTCAGCTAGTGCTTGGTGTCAAAGAGTAGGTATAATCAGAAACTTCGTCCACCCGCCATCACCTCGAAGCTAACAAAACATAAGTCAATATAAGAATAACTAAATCATCTCAATCATTCCACCGCCTCCCACACCTATCCATTTCTCTCAACATATAACCCCATTTGCGTGTGTATGATACTTCTACAGTAATAGTAAAGGAAAGGCATAACCACAAACCCCTCCATCAATCCTTTCAGCTCCGGAACAAGTGAAAATACTAACCCCATTATCATTCCTTGTCCCTCCACTATCCACTTTCCTTATCTCTGTCAACTCTCCGCTTCCGTCAGCTCTGACACTTAGCATAAACCCTCGTTCCTCAGCTGCTCTGTCTTTCCTTTCCAGCTTAAAGGAGAAGTTGATAAAAGTTAAAACCCTCCGAGCCCTCGAAAGCCCATGTGTCGGCCTAGGCCATGGCAAGCACCGCCGGCAGTGCAGAGGGACCTAGGTGATGTTAACAGAAAGTTAATGGAAAGGCTTGGCGAGCCTATTTCCCTTACAAAAATCTCGAAATTGAACCCAACCCTACTTTTACGCCTTCGAGGGTATGATTTTGTAGCCGTGCTGCTTAAGCACAATCTCAATAAGAGTGATTTCAAGATATCATACCCGAGAATTGGCCACTGTACAACCCGTGAAGGAGTCCAGTGTAGAACTGACGTTAGATTTTGTCGGGCGCTTCACGGGCTCTTGATGTAAGCGACAACAAACCTTGGCAATACTATTGATATGATATATTGCACCCAGCCAGGGCAGATTGTGAAAACCTCCAATGCATTCCAAAGCCAGGAAGAAATTAAGAACTAGACTAGGCCGCATATGTATATACCTATCACATAAACCTAAGCCATATCGATATGGAATATAATAATACTATTATAAAAAAAAGACAAAGGACGGGTTCCGAGTACATGCATCTCCAAAAACCCCCAGAACTCCATCCGTCCACCAATAAAGAAGAACGCCCACCAACCCGTAGGCAAAATTACCGATATTTACCGCCACAGATCGCAACACGAGTGAACAACCCAGAATATGTGTACTTGTAGAGGGGGGTAGAGAAAGGAAAGGAAAAATTAAGGTTTCTATGTGCCTTCGCCGATCAATGCGTATTCCTTCATCGTGCTTTCCAACTGCTTAAAGCTGACCGGCTTCACCATGAATAGATCGATCCCAGCCTCGTAAGCTTCGACTTTATCACTGGCGGCAGCTAATCCTGTTAGGGCGATGATTATACTGCCTTTAGTCCTACTTTGCTTCTCAAGCTTCCGGATGGCACGGGCGGACTCGATTCCAGACATAACAGGCATCTGCAAATCTATTTGAACTATCAGTTAGCATCAAATTAAAGTTGGGAAAAGAGATCGCAAATAAGTACCCATCAGAATAATATCAAACCCCTCAGGCCTCGACTCGGCAGCTCTCAGGGCTTCTAATCCGTTTGTCGCCTTCTCGAACGGATACCCCCGTTTCTTCATAAAGGCAGCTAGTAACATGAGGTTGACTGGGTTGTCCTCGACAATCAAGGCCATTGGAAATGTGCCATCAAGAGTGCTTCCCACGCTAACAGTACTGCTCGCGCTTGATGTCGAAAGTTCTCGGTGAAGAGCCACAGGTCGTTTCTCATCTTTCTTAAGCGGCGCCGGGCACACCGGGTCTAGTGATGTTGAGCAGGAATCGGTCTCGGTCTCGTCTGCCAGTAATTTTGGATCACAGGAGCCCTCATTACTGCTCGGACTCCACGAAATCTTTCCAAAACCTACTGGTCCCGGGCTCTTCAGCTCAGGAGGGGTGTCTGTTTCGTCAATGGTGGGCTCCCGTGGGGAATCCAAATCTGGTAATGTCAAAGGCGGCAATGGGTCGGGATTGGCATTGCGAGATGTTGTCTCCATCTTCTCGATACAAGCTGCTAACGCTCTGGCAAGCTTTCTAGGTCCACAAGGTTTGGATACAAAATATACAATTCCTCCGTCGTTAATACCGCTAAGAGATTGGTAGGTCTCATGTCGCGAAGCGTTGGAACAAATGACAATGAGAGGCTTGCCACCCTCTATCCCAGGCAACCCTTTGATTTGGCGCGTGAGATGTTCTTCCACCCTTGGCCCCTCGTGAGCGATGACAAAATCTGCACCGACATCACATGGAAAACTCTCCCCAGTAGGAGTCATTCCAAACCAGTGAGAAATATATCTTTTAAACGAACATCCAAGATAAGAGATCGAAGCGGCATGAATGTCCGCCTCTGGTGGCGAGTCGAACCCAACTAGCCGGACCTTCTTGCCACGGCCCTTCCTCCGGATACTTTCAATCTCCGTCTCCCAATCTCCAGCACCCCTTTCCCCCCCAGTATCGCAACTATCAGGCCTTGGGGCTCTCCTATTAGATTTTTTCAGCACCAAACTGACTGTGACCTCCGTACCCTTTCCAAGCTCGCTCTTAACATCGATCTCTCCTCCGAGCATTTCCACGATCTGCCGAACGATACTCATACCCAGACCGGTTCCACTGACCAATGGGTTCTCCTGGCTAAAAGGGGTAAACAACCTGGTTTTCAAGAACTCTCTGCTAATCCCTTTTCCAGAATCCGTAAAGACCAAAGTGACCAAACTCTTCTCATCGTCATCTCCGAGATCAGGTGGAAGATCGTCGGCCCTAAGCTTAATTCTCACCCATCCCGAGTTGGTATACTTGATGGCATTTCCTCCCAAGTTCAAGAAAATACGTCGCAAGGCACCTGGCTGTGTCTGAAAAACCCACCCGTCTTCCCGTCGATCTATATCCATAATCACTGTAATGTCATTCTTTGTTCCGACAATCTGCCGCCCACCGGTTCCGAAATCGCCGACCTTTCCAACATCCTCCATAATCCCAGGGGTGCTAATACCGCGAAACTCATAGCCAGCAAACACGCCTTCAGTCACTTCCTCCAATATCGCACTCAAATCGGTGTCCGCTGTTAGGTTGTCGACATCGGCCGCTGAGCTAGCGAAATCCCGTGCCCATCTAAGCCTCCCCTCGCAACCCCCATCGTCTTTCTCACCACCCGCCTGCATAGGATGTATTCCTCCGGCATCGCCCATGGTTGATCTACCGTTTAACCTGCTCCATTTTCCGACTGCTCTCCCTTTCTTCAAAGAAGAACCACGGCTTCTCCCACCCCACCTATTATCAAAACTATTAAGCTTTGAGAAGTCCAATACATGATTAATCGTGTCAAGCAACGTACGCCCACAGCTCTCCACAGTGTCCACAAAGCTTCGCTGGAAATTATCGAGGTCGGTTTCTGACAGGAATTCGGCACTGGCGAGTATCCCGTGTAACGGTGATCTTAATTCGTGCGATACTGAAGATATGAAATCACCCTTCGCCCTATCCGCTGTTTCCCAAAATAAGAAAATTATCAGGGCCTATGATACGGCAGAAATTATAAAAAATATACACCAGAAAACTTACCACTGACTGAATGTAATCGTCCAATCTCGGCCATAATACTATTCCCAAATGCAATCATGTAGGTACCTTCGATATCCTTACAGAATACCCTTGTTTTAGAATTACTCCACACAAACCCAACAGCGAAAAGGTTGCCCTCAAAATCGTATAGCGGGGCAAAAACAAGAGATCTGCTTCCAGGCAGGAACCTTTTTAGCGTTTCTATCTGCGTCTTGCACACCCTCTTCCCCCTCGAATGAATTGAGGTGGAACCAGAATCTGAGGCGTTGGACACAGCTTCAAAGCATCCAGCGTCGCACTCTAGCTCCACCGCTTCACATTGTCCGTCAACTCCTTTGCTATAGGTAAATATGCGCCCCTGGGGGCAGCAATCAACCAAGGAGTGTAAGAATGGTTCGCTAAGTGCCTCAACAAAGAAAGGAAGGTCCTCCTCAGTTCCGCCAGCCCGATGGCCAAAAAATCCTTCACCCCCCAATGTGCTGGTAAGTGAAGAGCTAGATGCTGTAGCGTAACCAAAGAGTCCAGACTTTCGGTGATTCCCCGATGGCCTCTGATCGCGATATGCACTTGCGGGCTTTGGCATTTCACCCATTTCATCTTCCAGATTGGCCTCAAATCCATAGTTCCTCCCCAAATCACAGTCGACGAAAGCCACGCCATCCGCTTCGAGCGACGACCGAATGAGCACAGATGCCCGGCCAAAGGTAGATAAGAAAGAATTTTCAACATCATCGCCATCTCGATATCGTGGCCGCGCGTCTGGAGTTGAAGGATGGCCATAATCAGGCTCTTTGAAAGTTGGTGGAGATAGAGGTTCTGCAGGAGATGCGGATGGGGCGGAGGTGTTGGTGTCCAAAAACCCGGAGGTGTTCCCTGAAGTCGCAAGCCCTGAAGTTGACTGAGAGCAATAACTGAGTTTACGAGATAATTCTGGTGGATATGTTCTGGGACTGCGGAATGGAGACTCGGGAGAGCCAAAGTCCTCCCTATCAGGAGAGGGAAACGACAACGGTAATTGCGAAGACTTGAGATTAGACAATACTGCGCCTGGGCGCGGCTTTTCTGAGGGGGAGAGCGGATCGATATTGTCCTCTATTCCAGGAAGGTGTTGGTCAGGCGCGTCTAGTTTACAACTGCAGTGAGACTCCACCGACGGCTGGCGCCGAATCCCCCGTTTATCATATCCACAATCCCGCTTCCCGTGATCCTGGCTCCAAACAGCATCCACCCAAGCCAGCTGCTCCCCCTCAACCAGATTCTCCTCTCGCGTGCTCCCTCCAATGCTTCGCAAGCGTCCACCATTTCTTATATCCCCAAACTCAGCCCCAGCTTGCAGGAAATTTGCCGCCACAAATCTCGACATCCCGGCTCCCATCATCTTCCCTCGCTTCATCTCATTTTCAGCCCTCACTCTCTCTAAGTGATCCATCACTATTTCTGCCATCTTTGCCATCGTCCTCTTTTCCTCCTCCTCGAGACCCCCGGGACGGGGTTCATCGTTAACCACACATAGGCTCCCTATTGAAACACCATCCTTAGTCCGAAGTGGTGCTCCAGCATAATATCGCAGATAAGGCCAATTCGATACGTTCGGATGATCTTTCCATTCTGGCTCTTTAGCCATATCCTCCAATTCAAAGATCATGATACATTCTTCTCCGCTATTCAGCTCTTCCGGTGGCACAAGCGAGATAGTCCGTTCACAAAGTCCTCCATCCCGCGGCATGGTCATGCGCCCACCAACCCATAGACCATCCCCAGGGTCATGAGTATAGGGTTTGGTTAGGGACAGCGAACGAGTAGATTCCGCTACCATGTACACAAGTTCATCGTCGACTAGGCTTATCATGGACCGTTTACAGTCTAACAAGTTTGCAGTCAAGAGAGCAAACGCGGATAACGTAGGGTCCTCGGAAGATACCACCTCCGGTCCGACATCGACCTTTTGTTGATCTAATCGCTCGCAGAGAGGAGTAGGAGATGAATTATCACTAGGAGGTTGATAATATCTTTAAACATACAAACAATCAGCTCCCCAATATGTCTTGGAGGGTAATTTGAGGAGAAAATACTTGTAGAGCTCCCTTGATCGCAGAGCCTCTCTAATACCACCAGTGTACCCGGATCCATTACGGACACCGTAGCCGGTAAACGGAAGAGAAGGCGGGCTAGACGGGGGAGCCATGTCTGCGGCCGAAGAAGCTGTGCCCACCGCGTCTCTCGGACCCATTGCAGCGGGAATCCAGAGAAGGACGCGATAATATAATATCGAGAGCAAACGTAGGCAGAAAAAACTCAACAGTGCTTGATATTGATAGTGAAGGCCAGAAGAGTCTTTCCGTGGTGTTTGTGAATCATCAAAGATCCAACCTCCAGACGAGATCGGCTCTAGACTGGACGGTCAGAAGACAAACCAGCAAGTCCGTTAAGCCCCTTCGGTCACTTGATGGGTAAAATGATAAATGAGTGAAAAAATCGTACTCACAAAATCACGCGTTAAAAACCCTCACCGGTCTTGATACCGGGCTTGCCCCAGGATGCGACAAACTGAAAATGAAAGACGTTGAGTTGAACACTGAATCTAGAAAGATAGGGCCAGCAAAGACCTTTAAGTATAATATCTCATATTGTTATTTTTATTTATTTTCCCCTTGTTCCTTTCTAAGCTTTCCTTTTTTTCTTCTTCTGCTCCCGGTCCCTTCAAGCTATGTTCCGTTGTAGGAAAAGAACTCATCCAAAACCCTCTCCGCGAGCCGGACCGAGAAGGTAAGATACCGGTATCAAGAAGACGGAAGGATTGCCTGGATATGTTCTACTTTTAGGGCTAGCACGTTCGCCAGGGCTCCCGCTATGGTACGGAATCTGCTCCAGTCAGTTAAAGCTAGCGCTCGGCCGATCCTCTCGACTTTCACAAGATTTCTGCATCGCCCAAGACGCCTGGCCGAGACCAAATCTTCCCACTTTAGAAGCTAAAACTGTTTAAAGTTACTGCGCCCCACATGTAGCCAACCACTTCGAGTGCCGCTAGGTGTGACGGCCATGAGAGAATCCCCCGCGGGTTTTAGATATAGAGTTCTAAGCAGAGGGGAACTCAATCGGATGAGTTTCATCCAGTTCGGGGCTTGAGATAAGGTGTTCAAAGCGCTAGCCACCCATGAATGCTCATAGTGTGGGGAGCGATAGATAGGGGGAAGTATACAACCCCCCCTCGTTACAGAGCAGCTTGCATGCAAATGTCGAATTTATCGTGGTTCTAAACTTCAAAATACCCTCGTCTAGCCGCCTTGTGCCAGTCAAAATTCGAAGTCAGACGTTACACACTTCCCCTCCATGGCTTCTGGCACCATATTCTTCTAGGGAACAAAATGAATCCGAGTGTTAGGCCCAAGGCGGTGCTCGAGCAGGGTTGTACAGCACGGCAACACATACAATCGCGGAACAAATACACGAACCGCCCAATTACACAGTCCCCATCGATTAGGTTGTAGGGTAGAATTACAGAGATTTGATCAAACAGTAGGGACTGTGTGTTTAGACTGTATGTGTACAAGTCCCCGAGCGCTCCGTGATTGTATCGGGGAACATATCGGGCCAAGCAAGGATATCCGTGGGGGTTCCTCAATTTTTGCGAATTCCGCCCAATCCCGATCTCCACTGTGTGCCGCGTTGTCCAATCGTGATCAATAAACACGTGTTAGGTTTCAAGAAAACCACAGCACGAATATTACACCGGTACCGCCATCGTATATCGAAGGCTTTGAAACCTTAGTCCAGAGATGACCAGAAGCCAGAGGTGGTTGCCGGAGTGCTCGCTGCTCATTGCTAAAGGGCCTGTGCGTGACCATCACATCGCTCGAGAAAAAACAAAGGCCAAGGGAAACCTCCGAGATTCCACCCCCTCGCGCAAGTCTGAAACGGCGCCGCGTTCTGGCGGAGACTACCGTATTTGTGCCAGGGAAGACGACAATGTGGAGAAATTTCTGCTTCCCGCCAGACCTGAAGGCCTCATGGATGCAACGATGCCCGTTGTCTCCAGAGTCCATATTAAGGCAAGGGAGCATCCTCGATAATAAAAAAAGCCATTTCGAAATAAACCAGAACACTACGAGTACTCGAGTATTGCGCCAAGAACGGTATGTACCACACAAGACCACAGCCATGCACACCTCGTTAAAGTGGCCGAGACTTTGAGAAAGCATTCTCTGCCCCACTCACTGGTCTCCTAATGCTACAGGTGTTGGAGTCATGGAATCGCAAGCCCATCGCAGCACGGTGCGCACTGTGCTCAGTTAAAATGTTTTCCTACAATAAGATAAAGCTCACCAATACGGTACCTCGCTGCCGGGTAACAGAGGATGCAGCATTTGTTGGCCCACCGATCCACTGGTACCAGCATCTATTGCATCTGTGAGAGTGTTGGTCCATAGTTATTTGGCAAGGTTGAATGGATATTCATAAAAATTAGTAATATTTATATCGCCGAAGGCCACTCTAGGTACCGCTTGGCTCAATATACATGTACCAAACGGCTGCAAGGTTAATGCTGGTAATGAGAAGGACGAAATCTCGACTCCAGACCCGCCGTACTTGTCCATATATAGACCGGTGGAGTATGCCGATATCTCGTGGTCCAGCTCGACGGATGAGTCCAAAGACACTGCCCAAGAGAAGTGTCAGCGCTCAGCGCTGATGCACAGGTGGTGCTAAACGTCTCTAGCAGTAAAATGCTGGTATTTCTTGATGCAGATCCATGATAACGAGTGATCACCGGTGAACAAATCTAGACAGGCCCCCGAAAAGGAGAAATGTAAGAAATGGGGGGCAGCGGGCGCCCCTGCACTACCGGTACCATAAACATGAAATAATTTAGTAGGAGGTGGAGATAACAGCCCCCACCAACCGTGTTTATGGACACAGCAACTCTCTTAGGCCCGGCGAACCCGGAGTCTAGCAATGAACACCCAAAGCAGATAAACTCATCTTTAGGGGTGTGAGAGTCCCCAGATTTTAATTGGACGCCAGCAGGTTTGGCCTCAAAACTAGCCACATGCAAAGACGGTAGGGGGCGGACCTAAATTCCTATCGTGCCACCAAGCCGGCAAGAAAAGAGCTCTGTTGTCGCTGACACTAAGGAATAGAACCTCGTTTGGGTGTCCGGCGCTCTGTGGGCAGTGGCCCCGCACCGATACCGGAGGGTTCGTGCTCAGGTCAGCGAGGCAGCATAGCAGGAACTTGTTGCTCGGGCATGCGACTGGGTGAAGGAGATCAGCAGACAATTTGGTACAATGTGTGTAAAAGTAGGGGCAGCAAGCAAGGGGTATCCTTCTCCGGGGCTAGGGTTCGTGCTTGCAGCCCCCGAGCAGGTACAGGGCAGGGAGGGTGCTCGAGTACCGGTATTGTGGTTGAATACATTACAGACCTCGTGTTGTGCGTCCCGTGCAGGTATCTTCGGTTTTGGTGTAGGGGCGGGGCTTCATCGGAGGTGGGGGGATTTCATGATTCGGACTGCACACCTGTTGGCACGCAAACTAAGTTACGGTGCAACGGGCCTTAGACTTTGGTGGTTTTTTTCATTCATCGCACCAAAACAATTTTCCCGCAAGTAAATGGGCTCGTTTATACAATGTTTACAACGTAAGAAACATTGTTGATGTCCAAGCCGGATTAGAGAGGTAGAGAGAGAGTATCATACGTTATGACTATTAAACTCAGATGAGATATCGTGCTGGTTGTACAAGTCATAAATTCCATGTTAATTTGCCATCCCGAGCTTTATCCCACGTCTTCTTCCGAAGGCGAGGCCTTGATCTCCAAAAAGCCACAGATCGTATCCAATTTTATTGACATTAGTTCTAATGCCATATAGTATCATCGCACATATAGTACTTGTGCGAGTATAGGTACGACAAGGAAACGCTGTTTATCGTGACGCTGGAAAGGGACCTTTTTTTGATATCATACTTGTGCTCGCAAAGATCGTCGTATTTGCATGGGACCGCAGGCGTCTTCCAAACCACTTTGTGTTGGTGCGCCTGGACTATCGGTACCGTAGTTCGAGATTGAGCATCTTTTGATTCATGGCGTCAGGTCGCAGTTGGAGACGGTTGACGCCAGAAACTCTCTTAATTTTGAGCGTCTGTGCGCCACGGTACTTTTTCGTTGGCGGCAAATGCCAAAACCGAGATCGGAAGGGGAGGCTGTCGAATTGACGAGGACGCTATGATTTGTGGAAATTACCTCTGAAGGGACAGGATCAATCTGTACTAGTTCTGCGCTGTGTAACCTTCTTGTTGCATATAGTGCCACTGCATTCGATGTTCATATTTGTATTTGGCTTGAAACCCTAAGATACTGCCATAAAAATTCGGAGGGAAGATGGATGTGTTATCATAGGACGCTGTAGTACTCTACCTGTCCCAATAAGGTGCTGCGTACTCGAGTATATTCCTTCTGTTTTGTCCCAACCAAAGACTGAGTTTGCCGTGTTTCCCTTCGCGTGGCTGAGAAAGGGAAACCTGACGCCCCAGCACACCCAACTTCTATTCGAGTTCTTACAGTATGCCAGTCCTCTACGGTACGCCTATCGATACGCGAGGGGGAAACAGTCCGAGAAACTGTAAACGGTACGGCACTGTCTTGCTGCGCAGCTTAGCCATTGTTGATTCACTCGAGCGCCCGAGTGCCAAACCGTGCCGTACCGGTACCGGTACCTCCTCGGCAGCTGAGGTACTAGCAGAGATGAGGCCGAGGTTTTTGCTCCCCGATAAGGTTGATGTATCCCTTGGCTACTGGTACCCATAAGCAAAACAAGCCCCTACCAGTATGGCGCCGCAGCGCAGTTGTTTCTCCCAATGTAGCTGAACCTGCGGTGACGTTAGCTTTTACCAAGCTTTTTCGTTTATCTTATATCTATGAAGCCGGTGGGTGAGCGCGAGGTGTGGTATGCGCTGGTGGCAGGCTATTGGTCTATAGAGCTCGAGATTAGTACCCGATTGTATCGGCAGGATGATTGAGTGGGCGGGCTGTCTCTGAAGCGCGAAACACTTGACGGTAAAAGAGTGAAGATGTGATGGGTCGCAAGATAATGATTGTAACCTGCTTGATTTATGAAGGACCTCCCGCCTTCTATAAAGCCACGACACGACAAATATATGAGGATGCCGGTGGGGCGCAGTATCATGCCGGGAATGATGCTGACATTGTCGTACTCGAGTAGACTACCCGTATTTGTATTACGAAAAATGGCCAGGGATAAATCGGGTGCTCACTACCCGTAGTAATAGGTTGAGATGATCCCTTTATGTAGGCAGCTCGAGTCCAGCATTGAATCAGCCCCTCTTCTTCGACCAGACAATCCAAACTGTCAGGTCGCGATAGTTCTAGGGCAAACTTGGAAGACCTCCGATTTTACGGACACAGCATTACGGTATGTCCAGGTATCTAGTTCTGAGGTGTCCACTGTTCTCCTTTCCTTTCTCAACTTCTCGGCTAGAGACCTGCCCCGCTTTTTGAGTGTTCACCAGTGATCGCGATCGGTTGCTGCGGCAATTTACAATTACAGCACAGGCCGAGACAGGACTATTCGGTCGGGGGGAAGGTGGAATTTAATTTTAATTTTATGGGATCATCAACAGCGTCTTTGGCCTACGGGTAACGCATGTGTTTCGTCAAGGTTGCACCGTGAGGACAATCAATATTTTGGTTTTGGCAACCAGAGCAGATCGTCGTCAAAAAGTAGAAGGAGAGGGAAGAACCGGAATCCATTATACAGTACTAGGAATCTTGGTCTCTAACTCGCTCTTTCTCATCCTGCCGGAGCGCAACACAACTTTCGAGAATACGGCACTGATACTTGGGCGCTATCACCTATAAGCTGTCCATTATAGCGGGGTGCGACTGTACGAGTACTGTACTCTCCTTTGGGTACAAGAAGGGAAACCTCGCTATTATGAATGAACCCCCAGGGAATTTATACCCCTGCTCCAATGGCCCCCGCTATAAGGAATTTCTTCCAAAACCTCGCTAGCAAACAAAAAACTCCGAATTTTTGGCCCTCGTTATGGCGGGGTGCGACTGCAAGGCAGTTTAGTCGAGAAAAGTCCTGGTATTTGGTAAATTTATGACAACACTAACCAATATAAGAGAAGGAGAGGCCTCGCTCCAGTGTTCACGATGTTAAAAGCTTTGGACTGGGCTGTTGGGCCTCTGCGGGTTGAGCACAGGCGCTCCGGGAAGCGAGTCTTTGGTATACAACCTCGATGATTGGCTACGCGGATTCCTTATCTCGCACCCATTATCCGATCAAGTTAGCGTAAAGGACATCTTGAAGGATAGCTGCAGCTTAGCGTCTCTGGACTGGTACTGCTTATCTCCTTTTTCCTTGGCGTTGTCGTGTGAGCGCGAGCAACAGAGCAACAAGCTCCATCTGGTCGAGAACACGAGGGAACCCTTGACTGGAGCCTTCTTCTCCCACTCGTACGGCGACATCAACTCGGGAAAGAAAGAGAAGCCACCCTGATCGGATCAAACATATTTGACCCTTCATCTCAACCCAGTTCCCCACAGTGTCTGCACACACTTGCTAAGTCAACTGCACTTTCGGCCCCGTCTGGCCACAAGGCAGCCTATGTTCCCGCCGCTATAATCTCCCCTCATCCCATCACATACATATACCAGTGTCCTTACCCATACTGATATCGTTACTTGTATGTACCGTACATATCGCACCCGGCTGTAACAGCCTCAGGGTCGTGAACACCCTCTTTTTTCCCCTCGAAATTTGTTTTCCCTTTTTTTCGTGTCATTTCATTTGTATTCTATTAGTGGGTTTGGGGACATACGGTATCGTACTTGTACTCGAACGCATAATTCCCGTATACCGGTACTGTACCCGTTATTCAATTGTCTCGGATCCAGATGCTTTTTTGACGGTGGAGAACGTACGGCACTCGGGGAAACATAAATAAACAAATCGGTACACATAGAGCGTGGAAAAACACAGGGTCGGTTGAAGGGTCCGCATCTTGAAATACGGCCAAGGTAGAAAGTGACGAGAAATAGAAAGCATCTTTAAGTACATACATTCAGGTATGATAGGGTACACCTCAGTCTGCATTGCATTTGGTGTCGTGTTGAAGTGGCGACTCGTTCCTCATTGGTGCCGTGTTCTCTATTAGCAGGCTAACTTATGCTGGTTGGCAGCAGCGGTCTTGTCCCTCCTCCCTCTCCTCCCACCTTCCCCCCCCCCCAACTCGAGACCCAATCCTTATTCCGGCCACTACAACAGCCCACATAACCTCCGGCCATTTGTCATTTTCTCGACAAACAAGCTCCGGAGACACCCTCCTCATCACCCTTCCCGTTATCTCCATCTATCAGTCGATCCAGCTTCGATTTATTTCGCCTTTTCAGTCAGCAAACACCCCGAAGATGCCCTATCCTTCTCCATCGCTACAACCACAGCGCCGCCCTGTGCAGCATTCCAACAACACCTCTCCACCGGCCACTCAACATACTCAAATGATTCAACCGCCGCAGTTCAATGCGTTTCCGACCTCGCCTTTGGCTCATCTTCCAGCTCCTTGCCGCCAACTTCACCCGCCAAAGTCTCCACTTTACCGACCCGCTGTGCTCCGTTCAATTGAGAGGCCCGCTAGGCGTGAAAATTCGCCTCTCACTCCACCGACAAGCTCTGCAGCCTCTGTAGATGGGGACTATGTTGGTGATGGAGAGTATAAGAACGGCATGGATATTCGGAATGCTGGTTATGGTTATTTAGGTCGGGAAGACTATGGAATTGCTGGTTTGGAAGAAGAGGGGAAGGTTACAGGCCCCCCGGGAAAAGGACACTGGAAGGTATAGTTTGACACCTGCAAGAATGTTTTCTCATCTTCTCCCCCTTCCCTCCCCTTCCCAATCGTGTCCTCCACGGGTAAGGTGCATCCTTCGGAGTGGGTGAGGTAGCCCTCGCTTTGCATTTCTCAAGTCGATATCAAAGGACGGGGATGCAGAGCTTTTTTATATATATTTCTCGCTTGGTGCGCGCCTCTTTGGCTACATGGGCTGTGGGGTGTCTTTCTTACGTTATTAGCTCGCTTACTTGCGTTTTTACAGTCGTGATTGCTAACTTGCGTTGCGTGCTCATCTAGCCTGACGCTGAAGCCGTGACCTGTGACGCGGCTATGTGTGTTAAGAATTTCTCATTTGTTCTGAGGAGACATCACTGTCGGCGGTAGGTTTGCTGTCTGCTTCGTCTTTGTTTAAATCGTCGAGCTTCATTTCATTGTTATCCATTTTACTATTCCTGCATTCTCCCCGTACTTCGTGGCAATTCGATTCCCGCCTTGGGGGGTTTCGGCTATATTTCATTTTTAATTCCGTGTGGGGGAAAAGAGTGCTGGTTGCTTGAGGACTGACGTTTTCAATCTATATAGATGCGGCAACGTATTTTGTGCACAACATACAGCCCACACGGTTCCTCTCAACCAAAACGCTCGTTTTCACATTCAAGGGTATCAAGAAAGAGCCTGTGATAACTGCTGGAAGGACTACACACGCTTGCTCGAAGCTAAAAGGCCGGATTATCTGAGCTCCAGCAATAGTAGTGGCTCAACCCTTAGCAACAACCACCCGAGTCCTAGTAGTCCTGTGATGAATGTGGGCGTTAGAGGTGCCGGCCCTGGAGGTGGGAAAGCAATGGACGGGCTCGGTGCGAAGGTCGGCAGTTATGTCGGCAGTGTTCCTCGAGATTGGAGCTGGAGCACCTTTTAGGTCAATTCAACTTGGATGCGAAGTTGGTAGTGCTACAATGGGATGGGTGGAATAAGTTATAGTTATCAACTATAACTGTTTTGCTCTTACTGGAGTGTATACTAACTACTGACAACCTGTCACTTGACTGACGGTACAGATTTCGAGGTTGTGCGCTTATCGTGATAGGGGGTTTTCTCACCTTCTCTTTCCGGCTTGTTTGATTGGAGTCAGCGACCCATGGTGAAGAATGCTGTGTCTATTATTTCCCTTTTTTTCTGACGCGAATTTCTTTCCCAGATTTTCCCGGTTGAGTTTCTGAATTACTCCTTGATCTGTTTTTACGTTTGCGTAATTGTCATCTTTTCCTTAGGTTTCCCGATAAAATATTCTTGTTAGGTGTATTTTCTGTCTTATCATGGTCGCCTTCATACCATAGATTTCATCTCATGTTTCTGGGCAGTTCCTTCTTGCTTTGCGGATTGTATTCCAATAGGAGTTTTTTATTTCACTTTTTTTCCTCTTCCTGTTACGATGTCTTCTGGTTTGGCAATCTGTTCTCGAGTTTGTGTGCGCTTTGTGTGTGATTAAGGGAACCACAGTTGGTTGGTCGGCTGGCTGGGTTGCAATAGGAGGGGGATCGTGGTGTTCAGTAGATAGGGTGGTGCTGGGGGATTTCCTATTCTCTATTTCTCTGCTTGTTCCAGAAGGGTTCTCTTTGTACGCACGTGTAGAGAGGTTACGGAGTTTTCTCTTTTGGCCACAGCCGGTTCTGAATGCGGAGGTGATGTCTGGCATAGTGGATTCTGATGGTAGTGACGTGCCATGTTTGTGTATGGTAGACCCAAGTGTTTAGTGATTGTGATATTATTTCTTATGGTTATCACGTTTCGTGGGTGGGGTCCTGCGCCGTGGCGAGCATTCGGAGTTTTCAACCCCACTCGGGTCGGGTATAGTACTAGCATCGGCGACGGCTGGGGTCGGCACTGGGGGTCCATGGGTGGATTTCTGTGGATATAATACCGGTATTGTAGGAGTGCGATAGTGCGAAGGGTATAGTGAGTATTGGTTACCAGTACTATACCATGAATGAGTTACCAAAATGCTGCATCATACCCTTGGTGTTTTTGACCGGAGAACGCTGCATCTCGAGCACACGACACACAACACACGACACACGACCATTCCCTGACTATGATACTCTAAAATTGCGGGGAAATTCCTCAATATGAAGCCACGTCGGAGGATGGTGGGGAGTATCGGTGTTATCCTTCCTTCCTTCCTTTCTATGTCATTTCACATCCACCCATACCATACCAGTAACAAATTCAGAATGAGAATAGCCTACTGTATCCACATGCGTGTGTCTGTCTATCAACATGCGAGTGGTGTGACAATATCTATTTTCTCGAACCACCAGAATGGCCGATGGTCCTGGTTTTTTTTCTTTTTCGTTTTCGATGTGAATTCACCCATGGGAGTCGGTAACTAAAACTGAATTAACATCTTATTTCTATGATAATATTATTATTATATATCGCATCGTACGGGATTGTTGACTTTTCACTGGGAAAGGTTTTTTATTTTGAGAGAAGCTGGTGATAGTTGTTAGCGGCTTGTTCCGGCTTTAGTCGGTCGTGGCTCCATGCTGGTCGGCTATCGGGCTGGCGTCCGTTGTACCATGATTGCTCTCTTGCACTTGCGCACCCAAACCCCAGATTCGGCTAATCCCCACATCAAAACCTGCCCACCCATTGTATGATAGGATCTGCTGCGACCGTACTCGAGTGGTGATGGGTGGGACTGGTGCCACCCTCCTCCCACTTTCCTCCGTTTCAAACTCCTGTCTACCTCCGCTGCCCCCGCCCCCCCTCTTCTGTAGCTCCGAAGGATCTTGTTCTCTGTTTCTTGAGTGAATAGACTGCTACTTCACTTTTCCTTCGTTGATCGAACTTTCCTTTTTATCCCTCTGTTCTGTTCCGGCGGGGAGCGCGCTACACTTGAGCGAGACTTTAACGGTTACGCAAAACAAAGCAATGTCCATTCTTGACAACGACTCCTTTGACGAATACTTTGACTCTTCGCCCGGCAGCTCTCACACTAGTGCTGAATGCGCCGCTGCTAAAGGCCGTTACGATTCGTGCTTTTTCAAGAGTTATAGCGAACGTATTGCTCCCCCATTTGCTCGCTTGCCCCTGGGATACGGGTGTCACATGCTGGAGTAGAGTGGGACGGACGGAGCGGGATTGACGCTGAGTTGGCTTCCTCTAGGATATCGAGTCGGGGAAGTACGCATGGATGAATGCAAGAGTCTGTTTGATCAGTACAAGAATTGTCTTAATGTATGAGTGCCCTCTTCCTTTCAGGTTCTCCGAAGGAGAGGTGGAAGGGAGGAAGGAGAAAGGAAAAGGATTGTTCTAACACTGGGGTTAGAAAACTTTGAGTGCCGGCAGTCCTCCGAGAGATAAGTCCCCACCAAGAGCAGCCGTTCCACCCAAGAGAATCGCGGATCCGGATGAGGCTTGGAAGAGGATGACAAGCAGCAAGTAGAGCTGGCGGTCGCCCGACCGAACTGGGAACGTGTTGGTGTCTGGGCCGGGTTTGATATCTCGCCCTTGCTCTCTCCGCTCCTTGTTGGTTTCTGGGTTCGGGGATGGATGGGTTCTGCTTCAGTGGTCTTTCTGAATTTCGGCTTGGAGCGTCTTCCTTTTTTTCTCTCTCTCTCTCTTCGCCTCCCCCTTGGCGTGCTCCTATTTCCTGGGCTTCCTTGGGGATCCATTCTTGTATTTTATCAACTTGCTTGTTGCGAATGTGGGATTCGGTTCTTGGAGTTTTGGGGTTTGGCTGTCCGTGTTTGTGCCGATGTGACACATCTGAGGAATGCTGGCTCGAGTGATCGGCAATCCACCTTGTGCCAGTGCTTGAGCTAGGTTATACCAAACCAATAGTTGGTTCTCTATTTGGGGAGGGTTTTTGGTGCGTTCTGATGGACTTCAGTGCGGCAGTTGGTTAAGATGGGGGGCCGTTAGGCATTTTTTTACAATAGGCTTTACCCGAGTATCTATACTTACTAGTATCCTAACGCTAGCCAGGCTCGATTTCTCGGTATGACCCGCGCTGTGGCTAGTCCACTCTTTAGTCTTATCTGTTACTCACACGGAATCACTCGTGGACGATCTCTGCTCAAGAGCCATTTTCATCTCCACGCTATTACTATCTGGAACCGGGCTAAGCTCCACGTTATTAAATAATGCTGTAGGGGAGACCTTTCGGGAACGCAAACTCGCTCCACTCGGATTCAACCCTGCTCCACTGACCTGCGTCTTCCTCCTCAGCCAATGAAATTTCCCACACACCTCCCTAACTCCTACAATACCAGTATTACTGCATTGCTGCAATGTGCTAGTACGGTAGGATTAAAAATAAAATTGTCCACTTCCAAGCCCTCCTTTTTCACCTTCCTGATTCCGCGATCGTATTTAACTCGGGAGCTTAGAGCCTCATAGGTTTGTCTGATGGTCCTCATTGTGAGTTCGGAGTTATTTATGTACCTTCTCCCCTGCAGCATGACCTATGAGGGATCAGAAACTGTCCACACCTTCCACTGTAGTATCACCCCCTACTATGGGGAATCGAGCAAATGCTGGATCCGTTGTTCCTATCGTTTCTGGAGTGCGTAGCTCTCACAGATCTTCTTTCATCTACCAGAACAACCAGCAGTATTCTGATCGTTGGCTAGACCAAAAGTATGAATACAACTAAAAATGTGTTTCCTCGAACCTTGGTGTAGTGTAGCGGCACCGGCCTGAAGGGTTCAAGTTAGTCTATATGATTCTCATATTGTAGATAGTTTCACTGCTTCTTTTGAGTTGTGGTTTGAATTCACAGGTGGGTACAGAGATAATAGGAGTATAGGAAACTAGGTTTATTAAGTGTTTAATTTCACTTGGCATTTCTGGCCAGTACTGAGTGCATACATTAGAATCTGGGGATTGGCTGTAAACCACCCTAAGCTCTTAGTGTCTTGCAATTTCATTCGCCTCTACTGAGGTTTTCTAAAGAGACATTCAGACCGGAAACACAACCGCCCCAACACCACCGCTGCCAGAACCCCTAACTGCCTCAAGGCTGCCGCCGCCAGAAGCCCCAACCTCCCCAACACTGGCGCCAGAAGCCCCAACTGTCCCAACACCGCGACCAGAAGCCCCAACCACGGTAATGCTGGAGCCAGAATCCCCACTAGCAATGAATTCACGAACTGCGAGCTCCATTGGCATTGTATCAAAGAACACCCAGTTGGTCCGAGGGATCCTGGTAAATATGTTTTTTGAAAGTAATCTGTCTCCCTGACGCTGGCTGCCGCAAATTCGGTAAAAGTCATCATAGCTGATTCGGCCATGATGGAGCATGTAGTTTGCGATCTCGATTCCTGCTAGCCCAAACCCCCCCCCCTCTTCGATTCCCCCCCTACGTAACACTTCCTTCGCATCTCCCAAAAGTAGTGTTCGAACTTCTATCAGAAATCGTTAGTCATGAATTACTTATTTTTGTTTCAAACACTGGGTAGGGAAACAACCTGCGAAGTCCAGCCCGGAATTAAGTTTGTTCACGGCACTCACGAGAAGTCCGACCTGCCCACCTACAAGCTGGTAGATATCTTTGGCCACCAACTTACTTATTGCTCTCTTGTTGCACAGGAAGTCAGTAGCTTCATCTTGGTTTAGATCACCAATCTCCATCACCACGCCTAACCGTGAGCTAGCTGAACGACCTATATGAATCCAAAGAATATAATTAGCATATTTGTCACCAAAACAATCTACTCAAAAATCTAAACAAAACTTACCTATCATTTGAATTGGTGCCTGCCCTTCACTCGTGACAAAGACTGTAGTAAAGAGTCGATCATCAGCCGCATCCTTGGCTATATCCTGTAACATATCGAGGAGTTCCGGGTTCTTTTGGGCGAGACAGTTGATATTGTCCAACACTAGCACAGGGGAACGGCCGGTCTTGCTTTTAAAGGTCTCCGCCTGGTTCTGGAATTCCTTAAAAACCTTGTCCAGGAGTGTAACAGGTTTATTCCTGTCTAACGATAATACAATAGGACCGGCGATAGACCTGCTAGCGCTGGTGCTAAGGGAGGCTTCAAGGGACCGGTAGCTAGAAGGATAATAGTTTGAAGGACAAGTTGGG
>Ga0307513_10000539_pt1 | contig 54081 bp, 77 predicted proteins | sample 15_EM_MG_FD_202174 | JGI IMG/M metagenome (GOLD analysis project Ga0307513, IMG submission 202174) | Populus trichocarpa ectomycorrhiza microbial communities from riparian zone in the Pacific Northwest, United States - 15_EM | ecosystem: Host-associated > Plants > Roots > Unclassified | place... | reverse complement strand
GTGATGCTGGTAGTCCCTATTGCTCCATGAAGACGTTTCTCGACCTTAGTGGAGGTGCATGGGGAACAAGAGAAACTTGGTGTGAATAATTTGATGATGTAATGGTCCCAGCGGAAGAGTGCTGTATTAGTAGTGCAGGCAACAGGGAGCGCACCTATTATCGGGGAACACTGAAGTGTGGACGCGTGAATACACTAGATCATGGACAGGTGTATAGGGTTATACATGTAGAAGTTTTCACTACACAAGTAGCCGTTAGCTGGCAACTTCCATAGATAACACACTTCGACATCCTTTCTCCAATCACCACACCAAAACGATCGTGCCGCCTCCATCATAATTGTCGGTTCTCATGGTCCGCCATTGTTTTGATGGTTAGAGCGCCCCTCACGTACAAAGCTCTATCTTAGGCTGTACATCCAGCTCCCCCCCCGTCATATCTCGACAAGGATTGTAGCATTTGTACCGGTAGTCTATCTACCAGATGGAGCGGTCGACCGGGTTTAAAAATATAAATATTGAATCCTGGACTTACTACGAAATTAGTCTGATACTTGTGAAACATATGTAATCGTTCTGTCCGGGAAGGGGTTTAAAAAATATTGGAAAAAGCACAATGGATGTCAACAGGGTTCTGTGATAGAATAGTAGTTAAAGAGATTGCGAGGAGTCCGGCGTAATTATGAGCCAAGGAAATAACCTGTGAGCGGCCTGCTGGATCTCCTGTAATAATTATCATGATAATATGTGAACTAGCGGAGAAATATTTATCCGAATTTTAATTTTGAAAGATCGAGAGAGAGCTTCTTTTCCCTTGTGGGTTTGTCGTGAACCCATTGATATTGTCTTTTTTGACTGCGAGTTTTATCTATCATATTGGTTGTCCGCTATCTCTGTGTACCATGCCCTACCTCTTTCATTACTAGTATGCAAATAACTTAGCTGCCATATGATAGGTATGGATTCACATAACCCTCGTACCAGGAGGTTGAAATTGACTCTCTTACCGGCAGGAAGGTCTGGTTTTTTTCCTTTTCTTTTCTGTTTGCGCTTGTACTGAAAGGCGGGGTTTCTTTTTCTGGAATATCCTCCCTGTTCTAGAGGAGGAATTTTGGGCCGCCTAGCAAACGATAATATCAGCCGATTGGTTCTTACGGCATTGAGAGGAAAACATCGAAGAGTCCTCCCTAGCACTAGATTCACCCAAGATCGAGTTAGAAGGATGGGTCTTAACTTGGGAGAGTATGGCACAGCTACCAGCCGTTCTGGCTTTATTCGGAGGTATTCAATGATCGGGAGTCTTGACATTTCTTTATTCTTTATACTTGCCATATCGGCTATCTCTTTAATCACCCATTAAGCGACTCTACTGTTGCCCCTCTCATCTCATACCTATTCAATAAATTCCACTACTAGAGAACTGAGCGAATCCGAATATCCAACTGTCTTAGAGCTGGGACCGGCGATGCTCTGGGCTGCGTGTGGGCTGCAACGGACGGGAGAAGTCCACAGGCTGGCCCGCGGCAAAAATTGATGTGAGTATGGGCCGGCGTCAAGCTTCCCTACTAGTACTTCCTACCTAGACTACCGGTAGATAGTTGCTAGTTGTAGTCGTAGAATATAGTGCATTAGACCACTCTTTGGGAGAATCGTGATGTAACTCAATCAGTTGCTGTCACCCCCCGCACAGTCTATCCTTATAAACAAGTAGTTCTATTGACCAACCGTAGCTGATTGATATCAGGAGTTAAATTATGTCCTCTACCGGAGTACCCCCCGGCCACTAACTGCCTCTGTCCATCCAACTGCTAACTGCCAGTCCTGATTTCAGATTAAGCGATAAGGCCATAAGGGAAAGAAACATCCGCAACTCTATGCTGAGTCTACTTACCCCTACCCCTCTATCTAACGCCTGGAGGGAAAACAAATCGGCTGGGTCTCGCTAGAATAGCATATACAATTTGCGGAGTGTTGGACGGATGTGCTTGACTTTGTTGCGGGAGTGTGAAGGCTTGTTCAGGAGACGTGTAGATGGTATGGATATGGGAGGATGTTCAACAATAAATTTTATCCATGCCTTTTCTTTGTTATTATGAGAGTGTATGGAGGAACAAGGGCATGCGGGGAATATAGCGAGAGGCGTGGTGATCCATAGAAGGATTAGGATGTGGTGTTTATGTTTTTACTTATACACCTGTCTCTATGGTTAGTTTTGTTTTAAGAGCGCAGTTGAGAGGGAGCGAATGAACGAAGTACGAGCGGTGAAACCTACATTCCATATCCTTTCTCCAAAGTGCCTAAGTTTCACTTGAATATCGTCTGCTTCCGTGCGACCCTCATTCCCCACGTTGGTACGGAGGGCTGCGAAGAAAAAAAAACCACGGTGACTGTACCGATTGCTAAAATTAAACTCGGGAATCACTTATGAGACTAGTTTACGAGAAGGGCCTCGGTAGTGGCAATGTTTATAGGGATAGGGCTGTACTGAATGGGAGCTCCATGCGAGATCTAGGTAGAAATCCCTTGGAGGCGGTGGTTGAATTGCTGTCGCAGTAATGGAGTTCCTGGTTCTGGCGTCCCAGCTTGGCCCCGACATCTTCAACAGTTGGTCCAAGAGTGTTGGATGACTCGTGCTAGTGGTATTAGTCGCGAGGAGGAAGCAGTGGAGTGGCGGAGGTGAAGAGGGTAGCGGTAGATTGAGCTGTATTTTGGCTAAAAAGTTTTTTGGCTTGTGAGGCGCGTAGAGGGTGTAGGTCGATCAGGCGGGAGTAAGAGGAGGTGTGAAGGCAGAAATGAGAAGGGTGTGCCCAGGGCTCTCTGCTTTGCGAGGGGTCATGGTTGAAGCTCTTGGTTTGGTTCGACGCGTGGTTGCCGCACATCGTGTCTGGTGTCCGGTACGAGAGAGGGCTGTGGCAGGTGAAGCAGGGTAAGGTATCAGATAACACTATGGATAAGTCCTGCTGACTAACACATAGCTCTGTAAATTCCGTAGCTTCCGGCGGGTATGGGCAATGTTGCAATGAAGGGGGGGGTTCGATCAAAAAATGATCGAAGGTTAGGAACGCGCTTTTTCGAACCGGGGGGTTATAAGATACACTCACGTTTGAAAAGTCCTCGTAACCACACTGGTACATTTATGTATTTGTGGCTGATGCTTGGCTGGGGCCAACCTAATATTGCTAGCCACAACTACATGAATGTACCAGTGTGGTTACGAGAACTTTTCAAACGGGAGTGTAGAACCCCCTCTAACAAATCGGTAAACCATGATATTGAAGGCATTTGGAAGCAAAGAAATATATGAAATGATAGGAAAAGAGGGCAAAATGTAGCACAAAAAGCAAATAAACTGGGACTGGCACTCTACTTTCCTGGCTTCTGACCAATAAACACTCTCACATCTGGGTTCAAGGTAGAAATTCGCATCAGAGTTCCTGCTATTTTTGCTTACTAAGACATTAAAGAACCCCCCCCCCTTCAATCCCCATTTTCAGAAGCCCCGATTCAACCCCCCCCCTTCTAACCCCCCGGGTTCGATCATCAAATGCCTTCTTTGCAACACTGCTTGATCTCGACTTTCCTGACGCGCATTGCGCGTTTCCATGCTGGTCCGTCGTGATCGCGGGTGACCTGGGGGTTTTCAGTTTCGGAAATCTCCCACTTTTCGATGACCAATTTCTTGACGGTTCTGGTAACGGTGTTCTTTATGAGAAGGACCATGTGCACCTTCCCGCCGGAACTGTCTAACCACCAACGGGCAGCCATGAGTGAAAGATTGAACCACTCTCAGACGACCCATATGGCCAATGAGAGTGGTGTTCGACCATAGGGCCCCCCCGGGGCAAATCCTTTCGGGTTTACCGAACGTTGTTCTCACTGCCTCTTAGTTAGCTAACACGAACTCGCCGGTGGCCGAGCACCGGAGGATTGGAGGTCTCGGTGGGCTAAGGCCTGTTGAAGCGGACAAGGCTAAAGTGAAGATGGTATCGGACTTTAAGACGGGGCTCGTTGGGTTCTTACCTCAGGACCTAAGGCTCCCGATAGTCTGGGAGAAACCACACTCGATGACTAAGGTAGGCTAATCGCGGTAATCTCGGGATTCTGGTGAGTATGCCGTGTCGCCTTGCCCAAGGCAGTGTTCCCAACCGTCCGGGGCGTCCTAAGTGCAGGACGGCCGTCTTTGGGCAGGACGGCGGCCTTTACAGGGTGAGACATTTTAGTTCAGGGCAGGGGGGTGGACGGTGGGGGACGGCGGGGGACTATTGAGGACGGCCGGGAAAGGGTGAGGACGGCCAGGGACGGTGGGGGACTACGGCAGGGGACTGCAAGAGTGATGTCTCATGATGTGAAAAGAATTCGTTTGGAGGTGTATGATTGGCTTTGGCTAGTACTGGAGGTCAAAGCGCCGGGACTATAGTCCCCTATAGTCAGTCCGGTCCTCACCTCCCAGGGCGTAGTCTGTCCTAGCACCCCCAAAAAGACGGACTATGAGCCGTAGTCCGTCCCGTCCTCCCCCGAAGGCGGACGGACTGGACGGTTGGGAACACTGGCCCAAGGCGTTTGGTTCCTTTAAACTCCGTTGCGCCTAGGGCTATCAATTCCTCATTCACCCCAACGTTAGCCTCTCCGAACACTCCTACACACACAAACCAAAAGGGTTGAGGGTCCAAAAATATGGAGTTAGCACACTTTAACTGCCAGCAATGTTGAGAGCTATCGGGTGTGAAGGAGTGGAAGCGAGTAGTTCCACAAGTTCAAAAGGAGAGTGGTCACCGGAGAAAGCGAACGGCTTGTATTGCTTATTGAACAAGAAGAGGATTAGGAGAGAAAAAGAAGGAAGAGAAGGGACAGAAGGAAGGAAGAAGAGGGGCGAAGATTCTGAGAGGGGACATGGGGTGACGCAAGAGGTCACGAGGTATCACTCGTAACCACAGCAACAAACAATGTTGAAAATATTGGTTGTGGAGGTAGTGATTTACGGTGAGGATTTTACGCAGTGGACTGAAACCGCTTAGGTGGAGATCAGAACCATGATTGATTGATGACAACTTGGCGGAAGGAAAGACTTGAGGAAAGTTGTGTACAGGAAGGAAGATGTATTGCGAGGAGAAGGTGTGAAGGGAAGAAAAACAAGTGGGGTGAAAACATTTTCAGAGCTTGCGGGTCCTTTGGCTAGTGCGTACGTATGCCCCTGCGGCCACAGAGAGCGGGCACATCCCGCACCAAGTGCGGCCATCAACTGTTATTTCCAACAAACAAGAGAGCACACCCGTGACTACAGGTTCCAACAAGCAACATAGACAGAAACTTTAACGTCGCTGTTACTTAGATGTGATAAAAGTTCCTCTTTGACTGTAGCCAGAGGAGAGCGGTATTTTGTAATCGGGGTTTGTGTGGTAGGGCGCATTTCATAATGAGTTATGCCGAGTAGCTGTACGAACAAGTACATGTATGTCTATGGCATGCACAAGCAAACTCATTAAATATCACTCGAACTTCATCACTTTATCGATGTTGAAATTGGGCTTTCGGATATGTACTTTCTACGTCTTAGAGTACGAAAAAGCAGGTCATTCTTTCCTTAGTGTCGGTTTCCTACACTCCGAGCTCGATCTACCCTATTTGACTTTTCCTGCATGTCACACTCCCTCATCAATCGACCAGATATGTACTTTTGTTCTCATTTGCTTTCTCTTATCTTCCATATTATTGTTTCCTATAGCTTCTTCTCCACTGCCGATATATGTTGCCGTTTCACTGCATAAATAGTGGGCCTTCCCGGCCCTCCGGGATAGAATGAAGTTCTTAAGCATCTCTTGCTCTCATATGTTTCCGGTATATAGCTTGGCCTTTGTACATTTTTTCAACAATAGGAACTATTTCACTAAGGCGTCCTAGGAGCGTATAGTCAGTGCAATTCATCGAATTGAGCAGGTAGCGTACCCAAGCGCTATACGTGTAAAACGCTATTAGATGGTACTCGGGTATAATACTACCTTTATTCAGCACGGCAATACGCCGGGTTCACAGATCCAGACTACTGTAGTACCAAGGCACCAGGGGAAAGATAGAGGCAAAAAAAATAAAAAAGTACTGAGGTGGTGAGAATACTTGAGGCATTCTCAGCTTTTCTAACCAGAGTGTCACTATACGGTAGGCTAATCTTGTCCCCCCCCCCCTTTTTTTGAAGATGGGAAACGAATTTGGTGAACCCTCCACATACTACTCATGTTGCTCTCTGAGCGGCCGGTATGGCCTGTAAGTAGATAGCGCCTTCCTTCGACTGAACTACCCCAGGCCCACTAGGAAATTAGCCTTGGCAAGAGTATCGTAAATCTCAGTTATAACGAACCCGCCTGGGCAGGTCGTACATCGGTTTCTAGCATCGAATGACCCAGGAGAACGTCCAAAGGCGCTTGCTTACGTTATCTGGCCCTGTTCGCAAGCTCTTCATCAATCGGAGGGTCTGGTTTCCCTATACGGCCGCTCCGGGTGGGTTCGTTATAACTGAGGTTTTAGGGTATCTGGCTTGGAAAAACGTATGATAGGATAGAATATAGGTGGAAGTCTTGTGATTTGTTGGCTGAATGTGGGGCTGTCAGTAGGGTGCTTTCACCATGGTAGTATGACAGAATGAATTTACTGGGAACGCTGGATCGAATTGTGGGAGGCCTTCTAATGAGAGAAGGGAATACAGGGAGGCGCGTGATATATGCTTTCGTTGTTATCTTAGGGGCGGTGTGCCGGTAGAATGTGCCTGTAGAAATTATGGTCTGCTCGGATTGAAGTGGGGCGCTTGGGTTTCTCTGAATGTAGATGTGTTATTGCTATACCTAAGACCAGACCGTCTCCCATGGCCTGGCCCAAGATTCTCTGCTTTGTATCTTTTTGAACCTGATAAATTAGTTTAAGTATCATAAGGGGGTTTATAGGCGGTTGTCCGTCTTTCCCCATTCTTCTCCACAAAACAAACAATGAAACAGCGAAAAAAGATGGATGCAAGTGTAGAATTTATTTAAGTACAAATGTGTTTAGTGGGGCAGAAGTGTAGTTTCCAAACTTGAAAACCCTTGGAATTCGGTTCTGGAGTTTAGACTCCAAGCCCAAATTCTTATTGAAACCCAGCGCCATCCGGGGCCCAGGCCTCTCAAGACATAACTTGGTATGAGTACCAAATCACGTCTTGAAAAGGAGTAGTCAGAGAGGGGCATCATATGAATATGGAATGGGTTAAGCCATGAGTGAAAGATTGAACCTGGAAAAAACAACTCCCAGGCGGCCCATATGGCCAATGAGAGTGGTGTTCGACCATAGGGATCCCCGAGGCAAATCCTTTCGGGTTTACCGAACGTTGTTCTCACTGCCTCTCTCTCAGTCAGCTAACAACAGGTTATTCGGGTGGAGTGGATCAAACCTTTCTATACGTTGATGGTGTTACTATGCTTGCGTGGCTCCCGTGGAACCATTTGGTTTAATTGCGGAAGGAGTTTCTTAGGTGGTTTAAGATCGTTTTTTCCGTAAAGCCTTTTTTAAAGGGAGATCAAAGTTCAGGTGGGTCAATGAAGGCGGAGGCTGTCTAAGGTATTAGCCGGAGTGTCGATGTGACTAGTCCTAGGCAGCATGTACGCTCTCCCATGCTAGGGCATGACATAGTTCATGGACGCCTAGGCTTATTCTTGCCTTGTCTAGCGGCCCACACAGATCCCATAATTCATCAACTCCGCTCTCCCGTCCTGGAATCACACCGGTGCGCCGGCGCAGTGGCAGAAGTCTTTCGGAAAGTTAGTTGAGAATGAAGAGGAAGAGAAAGAGGGAGATACTGACTTTTCGGAATGGATATGTGTCCCCGGTCAGCGCAGCAACCCGACAAGATTCTCCGAGCCATCCAATGCATCAATACAGATGAAAGGACCTGCGAGGTTATAGACAAGTAAGCATAATTGCCTCGGGAAGCTACCGAATATATGGGGGTCTCACCTTTTTCACAGCATAAACAAGCAACTCGTCAACCCCTGGAGGTAGGGGGTGCGGAGGGGTCGACGGCGAAATCTAATAGAGGCAATATTGGGGTCAGTAATAGGGAAATCAAGTGGGGCTCCACTACTCTCTCCCGGATCTTACAAATGGTCGCCACCTTCCCTCACCGCTATCCACACTTTGGAGAAAAGAGATTTCTTTTTTCCCCCGAGGGCTCTCGAACCCGGTTATCAGTTGCCTGGTAGCCATGGACTCGAGAGATGGATATTGTTGAGATCGTGGCAATTGGTAAATGTAATGTGGGGAGGGAGAAACTCGACGGGAATGGATCGTCCTCCTCAGTAGACTATCAGGAGTCTACTGAGGAGGAAAAAACTTGGTGATGGAAACGTAGGATAGGGAGGAGCTGGTCTCCTGGGAAATATATATATGCGTTGGATCTTGGTGTGGATGAAGCCCTAACTCAACACGCGAGAGGTTTGCCGGTATCTTCCGCCCACGAGATGTCTCATGGGGGTTGCTGGATGGCCATTGGTACATAGTATGGTATTAAAGATCGATCGTGAGCGGTGAATCCATGATTGAGAGCGCGGATGTTATATCATACCGTGGAATTTTGACTTATTGGGCAATTCTTTTGGTGGTGATTGGCGGCGAGCTCGGGTGCTAGATATTAGTTGCATTGGTAAGACTCCTTCTAATACCGGGAAAATATCCCTCGGTCTGTTCCCGGATTTCATACACTTTTAGTTCAGAGAGACTGGGATCTTAGAGTGAAAATTAGCGATAAATAGGAAAAGCCGTAAATCTTTACAGCCGCCTGGCCAATAATTCTTTGAAGAGTTTTTTTTCACGAGAACTCTTGGGCATTTGAGGGTTTTTTTCACGCGTATTTGAACGCAAGATTATTGGTTTAAACGCCTGGAAAGGTAGCAATGGGCAGTCGGGTAGCTGAGCGGGAATCTCTACTTGATCCCGGGGAACCGGGAGATGAGACTTCCGCTGGATTACCTCTAGGATCGATAGGCCGAACCATATTTCATGACTGCATACGAGAAACTATATTAATGAGGGAGTAGGTCAGAAATTTTGGTCAAACCACCATCGTATCATATTGTTGCATCATAATGGGTGAAAATATGCTAGAAAATTTCTAGAAATTGAGAACAGGGACAAGATTTCCCTTAGAGGTATGGGTTTCTCGGATTTCTAGACCGGAGAGCAGTGATATTGTCCTTGTATTACACCTAAAAACTTTCTGGAATAGTAAGGGAGGAGCATAATACAAACCTTACCACCCTTTGCGGAAGGAAAATTCTTGGAGGCTGGGCTTAGTATATATTAGAGAGTTTAAGAAGCTATATCTCTGCTACATATGCTGCCCGTCTCCAAGTTTCAACTGAAGTGGACCACTGGCTCTGGTGTGATGTTAGATATCAATTGCGTGCGCATTAATTGCTGTACTAGCCCACTAAAACATCTGTCACTGCACTTTATCGTGCAAAACCGGTTCGTATTTACAACAAACGCTTGGAAAGTGGGGTCATGGCCTATCACAACCCCCCTTTTTTATTCGCCCGCAAGGGGCCGCAAGCGCTATATTGAAATGGAGCTAGATAGTTGACACTTAGCTTTTGTATTAGACGGGAGTGGATCATCTATGTACGCCACTATAGACCAAGTACGACGCCTACGGTGTGGTGCAGCTGCGCGTTTGCCCAACATTACACCGCAGGTTCGAATTTGTCTCCAACCCCTCCCAAACACGACGACAGTTGTTTTCTCAATCCTGATTGTTTCCTCGATCATTTGCTCCGATCCGACACTTCAGCCCACACCCCGCTGAATGATCAAGGACTTTCCGGGCCTGATGGACTACCCCACTATTTGCTCCGCCGCAGCCGTCGGCCCCCGGGCACAAATCTCGTTGTGAGTGATTGCTTGGTTCTTGGTAATTTCTGCCTCTCTTTTGACACCTTGAAGGGTTTGCCCGTCGTAATGGGCGAGGGGCTCCAAGAGGGGAAAGGAGTTCCTGCTGGAGGGAATTTAATTTGATGATAGTGAGTTGTTTTAACACACAGCGTGCATAGGGGTAGCGCCCAATTTACTGTGCTCAGGTGTGGTCCTCACGTGGTATGTCCTGTTTAATTGTGTCTTGTATTTTTGAGTTGGGATCTAAGTTCCAACTCTCGTCCCTCACCGCTCTCGGTATCATGTATGCCAAACCAGCCGCCAGGTTCGTTTCCAAACGTTGTGTTTCTCGATATTCAATGGTGCAGCCACTCCCTTGGTAATCAGAGTTTTTTATGAGCCGGGAAGCGAGCCTCCCGCCCTGGTTCGCAAGCGACTCGGAATGTGTTTGGACATTGCGAACCCGCCTGATGCGGGGTCAGTCCTTGTTAGAATCCTGTGTTGGTTCTGCTATGCTGCTAAAGTCCAACTGGGGAGATGTGGAGCTCGTGTCTTAGTTAGGATGGAGCGCACTTGTAGCACTGCTAGGATCTTTTAAAAGGCTGTCAATCGATTTCAGAAGGTGATATGATCCCCAAGGGGGGGCCACGGCATTGGGTCAAGCCCAATCATCTTACTGGGGTTGTTGGAAACTTCGCAAGGGCGCATGCGACAGGTTAGAATAAGTACTGTACTGGTATTAGTGACAACGTGGGCGGAAAAGAAGTTATTGGTAGAGGAAAAAAACAAACACGGAGATGTCATTATGGCTTCCGCAGTAGTTGGGGCTTGGGGCTTCATGAGTAATTTTTTAGTATGATATCCCTTGGGCTGTTGGAAGTTCATAATGAAATTCTTTTGCTAGGCGCGCTGAGGCCGCATTGGGAAGCATTGAGCTCTATCGGGTAGGGACGAGGGGATCGGGAAATAGTACCGCACTGTCAGTCACGTGGATGACCATGGGGTACGCTGGGACGCAGAAAACATCGTGAATGTTTGATACCGTTACTTTGTTAGCTTAGCTCCATAGAAAAAGGGGTATTTGAGGAGGAAAAGCGGAGGAGAGGACATCATCCATCCGCAACCATCCGCACCCTCCCCTTTCATCAATTTTCATCGTTATTTTTTTTCCTTGATTTTTATCTTACTTGACCCTGACTGTGGAATATTGATAAGTGAAGCAAATTTGCCTCCCTTCGGAAGTTCCTATTCGCCCAAAGAACGCCGGAAGTGAGAGAGCATCCGATAGCACGGTATTTCTGTCAACCGTATACGGAAACAACGGTATGTTTTCCGGTGCTTCCCTCTACCGGAGTTCATTTGGTAGGGGAATAGGATTCCCAATATTTTGGGTGCCCGAGTGGTTCAGCGCTTGGGGCAGGCAAGCTTCAATATTCTCTCCACTCAAGCCTCTCCAGAATAGGCTTAGCGTGCCTAGCTGCGAATCTTACTGCTTCGGACTGCCCGAAAAATAATCGGGGCCGTAGACGACATTCACGACGTATCATTCTCTGTTTGACGTTAGAAAGGGCCGCCTTTCGCGATGGGCGAGACTAATATTATTGAAACCCCTATAAAGTGCACTACTTCTACACTTATTGCCTGTGCTGACCGGCTCAATCGTCCTTGCAATCCTAGCCCATTCTGTGTTGATCCCCATTTTACCCGGTGAAGCCTCACCGCCGGCGGAAAGCTTTCCGGTTCCCCTACTGGCGAGATGGGGGTTCTTCCGGAGATATAGCTTGGTCAAATATCTACGCTTGAAAATGCTACCGAGAGCGGTCGAAAGTGCTTTACCGGGGTTAGTCCACACAAAATGTCCAATACCAGCACACCGCCTCGCCCATCACGCGTATTGTTTGCCGGCACATAGATTCATACATAACTATTTACTCCCCCTCGCTGGCGAGCCCTCTTTCGCCCCTGGTGAACGCATCCACTGGCTATGCATTTTGAAAACGCTCTTTTAACTGCGCTGGCGCTACTTCCGCTTGCCTTGGCAGGGCCTGCACGATATGACGCCCACGTTCGTTCCACAATACCTTCATTGTCTACTGGCGCACTAGATGCCACCAGTACTTCAACAGCGGCAGTGCCGAAGAGAACTGGCCCAGACCCCGATGGGCCGATAGAAATCCCCGAATGGGATTTCTATGAGACAATCAAGTCAGGTTATTGGTATGAACCCAAATTCTTTGCCGAAGCCCTAGGGAAAAATTATTAACCCACCCCATAGGTTCGTCAAGCATTACATGGCCTGGTGTCACTATTCGAAAGATGCAGCACCGGGGTGGTACGACACGGCGTTAACCTACACCCGTTCGAACGTTAGTCTCGCCCGCCCCTCCCCAGTGACGGTGCCCTTCACCGAATTTTACAACTTCACCTTCGCCTCGTACGAATGCTCGGGGGCAGATGGCGAACTCTGTGCAGATCCGAACCTAAAGATTAATGGTTTCCCAACTTTCAACCTCTACAAAGACGGTGTCTTTATTGAACAGTGGGGTGGTGGAGACCACGATACGTTCATAGAAGGCTTCGCTCTATTTGTGGAAGAGTTCCTTAGCGATAAGTTCCCGGGGACTAGAAAGCCTATAGATCTTTCTGCCCCATGGAGCGCAGAGGTGAGGAAGGCGGCCGAGGAGGAGACCAAGAAATGGGCTCCAAACACCGCTAAGCTCCGTGAAGAGGCGAGGGAGAGATCGATTAAGCGGCTTCGGAAGATCTGGGGTTTGCCTCAGACCGAGGAGGGAATTGGAGATAACGCGGAGGAGAAGATAGAGGGCGTTGTTGAAGATGGGAGGAAGGGTGCTAAGGCGGGGACCAAGGATGTTGAGGATGTGGCCGAGGAAGTAGATGGAGTTCTGAAGCCTGCTACGGCTGATAATGATAATGGGGATGGGGATCTTGGAATTAAATTGGATGAGGAACTCGATGAGGAGAAGATTGTGGAGAAGTCCTCGGCTATAGATAGATTGCATCGTCTTATAAATGGTATCTTTCATATTCATCCGGGGTGGTATAACCAGCGGGTTACACATTAGATTGATTGAGTCTCCTGTACCGGAGATCGGTTATTGTATGTACAATACTATCTTTAGTTTTAGACATTTCAACATGAAGTGATAGCTTTTCTCAAGAGAGGTCTTTCATCTGTGAGGCCTTTTTGGTTTAATCCGTGTGATGCGGATGGTTTCCATGGTGGAAAGTACTTTAATCGAGCACAGTACCTCCCGGTTGCTATTCCGGAGCGCTGGGAAATTAATGCGGGGCCAGGCCTCAATCAGTCAATTATGATTGGAGTTAGGGTTATATTCCACCGGGCTGAGCCCGTGCCTGCCCGAACCATACGGTTAAATATTGTACCGCCACGGTATTGGACTGTAACTACCTCCGGTCAGGCAGGCCAATAACCATCTGGTTTCTTTTTGGGCTCTCATCGGAAACGCTTGCCAATCCGGGCATTCGCAGGATGTAAACCACCAACCTACTTGATCCCGCTTAGCAACTCTTCCAACCCCCTCCGAATAAAAACCGATCGAACCACAAGCCATCATGCCTATGGGCGGGCAGTTTGTCCGGCATCCCCCTTCACTCGCCCGTCGCACGCCCCACCCACCTTTCCCAGCCTCGCAACCGCCGACCTAACTAAAATCTCGAGTACCCTCATGAGCCTAACTTAACTCCGCGACTTTAGACACTAGCCTTTCGGCGATTGCTTGATTTGCGCTCAGTCCCGCAAATACGCAGTAAGACTCGGGTATCTGGTTTTAAGCGCTAGGTCAGATCGGAATCGGGGTCGGAATTAGAAGAAGAGAATGGTCGGAGATGTTGCTGACGCCGGGATGCGGGTGGGGGCTGTTCGGCTGGCTGACGGAGTGGCTTGGCGGAGTAGGGGGCGGAGGGATAGGTGCTAACCTCATGCTTGTGGATGGGATGTGACTATGAGGAGGTAAGGGAAGCTAGAGGTGGGCGCGAAGGGACATCTTCAATTCACTCAATTTTCCAGAAGAAAGAAGGGCGACAGAGATAGAGACTATGAGGCTTTGATCTTGTTTCTGCGAGAGGGAGTGGATGCTCCGTGATACTCGAGTGGTTCCTGCGGCTCAAAAAAACCCTGCTCGGATCGCAATTCGACTAGCTAACCGCAGGGGCACTTGGACTCCGGCTAAGCCCTTGCGCAAGGGGCGTATTACAAAGCCACTCAAGCCTTCGTCAGCACGCCGCGCCGCGAGGCGTCTGGTGCGACAATGACATTTTGCTAACAAAAAGAATTATACTACTCCTCCTTCGAATCATGTTTCTGTACGAAACCCTACCACTACGTCACCTGCGCGATACCCTGCAGAAAACCCCCCGCACAGGAATCCCCTTGCTATCATTCTTGCAAGCTCGGATGCTAATGCTACCGTTATTATGATCTGTAGCTTGTTAGTTACTCTGGACAATATATGGGATCTTATGACCAAGGGCCACCGGCTCTTTTTGATAGGATTTCGAGACTTATGAATTAAAAATCGATCCCACACTGACCACTCTGCAGCCAAGGCTCAAGGCTATGGGCTACTGGGGAGTTTCATATTCAGGTGGGCCAGGTAATTCTGGCGAGTGACTGTTTGTGATTCTATTATGGAATCGCCTGAGTCCTAGGCGTTAGAGGGCGTGGGATGAGTTGGGACTCGGGTATGATTACCGGAGATTGGGCTAGTGTAGGGAGGATCCTTCCACTCGTTCGTGAAGATATTCTGGGTGTCGTCTCGGCCAAGGTGAAGAGGATGAAATACTAGGGAGATGTGCTAAATGTTAGGGTTGAGGTCTAAACGCCGAGGGGTATTCTTCTGCTTTAGCTGACCTATTAGATCGGCTTATTAGGCTAGGAATTGCAGAGAGGAATGAATATAAGTACCTTGAAGACAGTAAGGATTTCCCTATCCCTCATACGATCGTCCCCGTACTGGAAAATCAACCAAGATTGTAGCAGAAAATGACGATATCCCCTGTTCTCGAACACCCATCTCTTAGGAGCCGCCTTCGCGGGGTACCCCTACATGATGGGCATGTGGTGCAATTCCGTGGCATCAAGTTTGGGGAGTTCGCCGAGAGATATGCGAAATCCACTATGGTGGAGTCGTATCCTGCCGAGATAGATTGCACCAATCATGGGTACCCCTTCTCCCATCTCTTTAAAGTAGATCAACGCTAACGATACCCCCTTAAAGCCCCATGTGTCCACAATCAATCTTCGACGACGAAGGCCTCTTCTTCCGCATCCCAGAGAACCAACGGAAGCGTGCGGCCGCGGGTCTAACACAAGATGAATTCGAATGCCTAAATCTCGTCATTACCGCCCCCAGCTCAATCCTAAACTCCTCAGGCTCAGAAGAGGTACTCCCTATATTTGTCAATATCCACGGCGGTGCGAATAAATGGATCTCGAGCAGTGTCCCGCTCTTAGACATGGCGAACTTCGTCAAGAAGTCCATAGATATTGGAAAACCCATTGTCGCAGTGGGGATAAATTACCGCCTCAACACGTTCGGTTATGGGGTTCTCCCGGGTGGCTTCGGCGCGAATAACGGTCTCTTGGATCAGCGCGTAGCGCTAAAGTGGATACAGAAGCACATCCATGGCTTCCGCGGCGACCCGAAGATGGTTACTATAGGTGGTAACAGCGCCGGTTCTTTCTCTACGGAAGCACACCTTAACGCGGTACCGGAGTCAGATGCCAAGGGGCTGTTCAATCGTGCGATTATGCAGAGCGGAACCTTGGGCGGCTCTAACCCCCAGCCGCAGTCCTGGGGAATAGATCTCTCGAAGAAGGTTGCGAAGAACTTGGGCGCCGATGTTGAGAAGGAGGGCTGGGAGGAGGTACTGAAGGCCGCACCGGCGCAGGATGTTGTCGCGGCCATTGAGAAGGATGGGTTTGACTTTGCGCCATATACCGATGATGAAGGGTTTTTCACGAAGGGGTGGGGAGAGGTGGGTGCTGCAGCGCCAGAGTGGTGTGATGCGTTAATGATTGGGGATGCTGAGTTTGATGTATTACTCCTCTTCCCTCCTTTATCGGTTCCCTATAGTCACTCTAACACTTCCAGGGCTCGGTCTACGTCCCCCGCATCCCCCTGGTGCCCCCGGAAGACCTGATAGCTGCTTTTAGATCCCTGGGCGCAACCGGTGAAGCCCTCCTCTTGGCATACCAGATCCCAACGATCACAACCCCTTCCTCCCCAGTGCCCGCCATAACAAGACGAGTCCACGACGGCACGCTCCAATTCCTCTCAGACCTCCTAGTCTCCTATCCAAACCACCGCATTGCCGCAGCCTGGCGTAGCAAGAACAAGCAAGTATACGAATACAACTTCGACCAGCCCAACCCGTGGGGACCACAAAATCGGCGAGCCCATCATGCTGCGGAGATGCCGTCGCTGTTTGGAAACTACACATTCCCGGAGGAGACCCACGAGGCGATGAGCAAGGTGCAGGCGGCGATGCAAGAACACTTTATTAGTTTTATTCGTGGGGATTCGCCGTTCGAGGCGGCGGAGGAGGAAGCGATGAAGTACGGGCCCGTGGGGAAGGTGGCGGTAGGGCCGAAGAAGGATAGTAGGAATGTTAGGGCTTGGGAGGTTATGGAGGGGTTGAGTAAAGATGAGTTGGTTAAGGCGTTTGATATTGTCGGCGGGTGTATCGGCCATTATGATTTTTCGCATGATCGGCCCCGTAAATAAGAGGTTGAGCCAAGTGCGGGGCAGGGTATGATGGATTGTGGGGCGGCAAGGGGGGGGGGGGGTTGGGGGTTCTGGATGCTGTCACCGAGTTAGGGTCACTGGCTTACCGCTAGTTTTATTTTCTTTCCCTTTTAAATATTCAATTAGAAGTATCATAGGGAATAAATTCGTCATTTGGTATCACTCGAGCTTCTAAACTTGGTTTAATTTGGATACAATTTGATGAGAGGGACGAGATTAGGAACCTGTTAACCGGAGCAGAAAAGAATATATTTGGCTGGTTAACCTTAGATAGCTGTTCCGTAGCTTCTTGCCGGGCCTTGTATCGGGAGTGTATAAGTGGAAGCAGCGGTATCACGGGTTCAAAAGGAGAGTGGTCTCCTGAGTAAGTGAACAACTTGTATTGTTGAACAAAGAGAAGAAGATTGAGAGTAAAAGAAAGGAAGAGAGGATAGGGGGAGGAAGGAAGAGGGGCGTAGATGTTGGGGGGGGTGATGCTGGCGGTCACGAGGTATCACTCGTAACCGCGGAAACAGAGAAAATGAGAGCACAACCGTGACCACCGTTTCACCGCTGAATACTGTGACTGCATTTTTTTTCCTCAGCACCAATAACCACATCACATTTTTTCCCTTCGTTCCTTACAGGGCTACTCGCACGACATAGCACTATCCCACCATAGGTGTGCCCCCCCTTATCCCAGATGCAATAACACTAACCATGTTTTACGGACACTAAATTGGGAGGACTGGCTGGACTAGTGAGATGATGGCTTCCAAGACTCTTCCGGAACATGCCGCTCGTCAGACAATGGGAGAATCATCGGTGCAGGGTGCCAGGTCTGAGTGTAGGCCTTCGGAGTTCGCCACTGCAGCTCAGTATAATTTCGCTTCCGATGGCCAACGCCCGAACCCTCAATTGCAGGATGATTCTGTAACCGAACTGCAATCCCTTACAACCTTGAGTCAGCAAGCCGTTAGCCAACCGAAGGCTGATACTGCCAAAAGCCCTCGCATCAACCAACTACCTCCGGCAACATACGAAGAAGTAGAGAAATTTACCCCCACCGAGGTTGTCAATTGGCTGGACCGGGTTGGCTATTTTGAAAATTATGGCCTTGAATCTGATGTAGACAGATTGAAAGGGAGAATCATGGATAACTATTTAGCGGGAAAAGACATACTAGGTAGTGGTCATGATCATCAGTGGTTAATGCTTTTCCTGCCTGCAGGGCCAGCTTATAGGCTTGCTGCCATCGTTAAGGGGCTTTACTATGTTGCTGGTATGTTTCTCTGTCCTTCTAAGGCTAAAATCCCAGCTAATTATAATGCAGCAAAGCCATTGCCTAGCAAGTCACAAAAGATTCTCCTTGGTGCGACGGTTGCCAAAGTAGGATATCAAGCCCGCAGAATGTTGATAGGCAAAACTGACTAACATTTACCGAGCCTGTACTAGACCAAGCCTCGAAGATCTACAAATTCGTATACCGCCCATATCGTAAGATCGCTAGATGGTTTGTTGCGAACAGATGGGTCTACGAAGTCTTTACTGTTGGAGCCGCCCTCAAGGGTGTTGGACTGCATTTGGCCGACTGGCACTTTGAGCACTGTCCAGAGCAATACTGGGGAGGGCTCAATACATTGTGTCACCTCCTCTACTTGTGGGCATTGTGTTTCGTTATTGCATGGGTCGTCAATAGTTTTCACAAACACGCTGAAAGCAAATATGGATAAATGTATAGGCTTGAGGAGGAGGATAACTAGAAATCAACCGGACAATTGAGGAAATAGATCCGCAGGCGATTATGTGAGAGCAGCGACGGCATTAAAACATCATTATAACCTGACCCAAATCCTACTGGAGTGAGCATGGACTTGAGATACGGGGAACATTTTGAACCTGTAGTTAAAAAACCCATTCCGCACTTGTCCAGTTGTTTTCTTACCACGAGTGAACAGCCCATCAGAGGAAGAAGTGAACCTAAGTGTCAAGTCCGTCCATCCTTGGGTCAAGCCGAGATAGACAGCATAAGAGAAAGGACACCCCCCCGGGATGGATGGGTATGTAGGAATCTACCTGGAAGAATACCTGGGTAGGACGGACAGGGACTACAGGTGTCTCAGGTTGTAGGCCTATGTTCTTGTTAAATTTATATAGAAACTGGAAGTTAAAAAAGACAGGAATATATGTGTGAGTATTGAGTATCGGGAAAAAGAAATTGTGGTTTTGGTGAGAGGGTGGATACACCAAAGGAAGAAGTCATAGGCTCTTATAGAGTTACTGGCTTCCCTCTCTTACTGACAAAATTAAAAACACTGCCGAAAATATAGCCTTTCAAATATCCGGGCTTGAACACGCCACGGAGAGCAGTCGAAAGTACCCTTACTGGGGTTAGTCCACACAAAATGTCTAATATCAGCAAACAGCCTCGGCATTAGGGGGAAGCGATGAAGTACGGGCCCGTGGGGGGGGTGGCGGTAGGGGTATGGTATGATGGATTGCGGTGCGGTAAAGGGAGGAAAGGAAGGAGTTCTAGATGCTGTCATCAAATTAAGATCACTGGCTTACCGCTAGTTTTGTTTTCTCACCCTTTTAAATATTTAATTAGAAACAGGGAATGGATTCGTCATTTAGTATCACTCGAGCTTCCAAACTTGGTTTAATTTGGATACAATTTGATGAGAGGGACGAGATTAGGAACCTGTTAACCGGAGCGGAAAAGAATATATTTGGCTGGTTAACCTTAGATAGCTGTTCCGTAACTTCTTGCCAGGCCTTGTATCGGGAGTGTATAAGTGGAAGCAGCGGTATCACGGGTTCAAAAGGAGAGTGGTCTCCTGAGTAAGTGAACAACTTGTATTGTTGAACAAAGAGAGGAAGATTGAGAGTGAAAGGAAGGAAGAGAGGATAGGGGGAAGAAGGAAGAGGGGCGTAGATGTTGGGGGGGGGGGGGGGTGATGCTGGCGGTCACGAGGTATCACTCGTAACCGCAGAAACAGAGAAAATGAGAGCACAACCGTGACCACCGTTTCACCTCCAAATACTGTGACTGCATTTTTTTCCCTCAGCACCAATAACCACATCACATTTTTTTCCTTTGTTCCTTACAGGGCTACAGGCACGACATAGCACTATCCCACCATAGGTGTGCCCCCCCCTTATCCCAGATGCAATAACACTAACCATGTTTTACTGATACAAAATTGGGAGGACTGGCTGGACTAGTGAGATGATGGCTTCCAAGACTCTTCCGGAACATGCCGCTCGTCAGACAATGGGAGAATCATCGGTGCAGGGTGCTGGGTCTGAGTGTAGGCCCTCGGAGTTCGCCACTGCAGCTCAGTATAATCTCGCTTCCGATGGCCAACGCCCGAACCCTCAATTGCAGGATGATTCTATAACCGAACTGCAATCCCTTACAACCTTGAGTCAGCAAGCCGTTAGCCAACCGAAGGCTGATACTGCCAAAAGCCCTCGCATCAACCAACTACCTCCGGCAACATACGAAGAAGTAGAGAAATTTACCCCCACCGAGGTTGTCAATTGGCTGGACCGGGTTGGCTATTTTGAAAATTATGGCCTTGAATCTGATGTAGACAGATTGAAAGGGAGAATCATGGATAACTATTTAGCGGGAAAAGACATACTAGGTAGTGGTCATGATCATCAGTGGTTAATGCTTTTCCTGCCTGCAGGGCCAGCTTATAGGCTTGCTGCCATCGTTAAGGGGCTTTACTATGTTGCTGGTATGTTTCTCTGTCCTTCTAAGGCTAAAATCCCAGCTAATTATAATGCAGCAAAGCCATTGCCTAGCAAGTCACAAAAGATTCTCCTTGGTGCGACGGTTGCCAAAGTAGGATATCAAGCCCGCAGAATGTTGATAGGCAAAACTGACTAACATTTACCGAGCCTGTACTAGACCAAGCCTCGAAGATCTACAAATTCGTATACCGCCCATATCGTAAGATCGCTAGATGGTTTGTTGCGAACAGATGGGTCTACGAAGTCTTTACTGTTGGAGCCGCCCTCAAGGGTGTTGGACTGCATTTGGCCGACTGGCACTTTGAGCACTGTCCAGAGCAATACTGGGGAGGGCTCAATACATTGTGTCACCTCCTCTACTTGTGGGCATTGTGTTTCGTTATTGCATGGGTCGTCAACAGTTTTCACAAACACGCTGAAAGCAAATATGGATATATGTATAGGCTTGAGGAGGAGGATAACTAGAAATCAACCGGACAATTGAGGAAATAGATCTGCAGGCGATTATGTGAGACCAGCGACGGCATTAAAACATCATTATAACCTGACCTAAATCCTACCGGGGTGGGCATGGACATGTGATACTGGGAACATTTTGAACCTGTAGTTAAAAAACCCATTCCGCACTTGCCCAGTTGTTTTCTTACCACGAGTGAACAGCCCATCAAAAAAAGAAGTGAACCTAAGTGTCAAGTCCGTCCATCCTTGGGTCAAGCCGAGATGGACAGCATAAGAGAAAGGACACCCCCCCGGGATGGACGGGTATGTAGGAATCTACCTGGAAGAATACCTGGGTAGGACGGACAGGGACTACAGGTGTCTCAGGTTGTAGGCTTAGGTTCTTGTTAAATTTATATAGAAACTGGAAGTTAAAAAAAACAGGAATATATGTGTGAGCATTGAGTATCGGGAAAAAGAAATTGTGGTTTTGAGAGGGTGGATACACCAAAGGCAGAAGTCATAGGCTCTTATACAGTTACTGGCTTCCCTCTCTTACTGACAAAATTAAAACACTTCCGAAAATATAGCTTTTCAAATATCCGCGCTGGAACACGGCACGGAGAGCAGTCGAAAGTACCCTACCGGGGTTAGTCCACACAAAATGTCTAATATCAGCAAACAGCCTCGGCATTAGGGGGAAACGATGAAGTACGGGCCCGTGGGGAAGGTGGCGGTAGGGGTAGGGTATGATGGATTGCGGTGCGGTAAAGGGAGGAAAGGAAGGAGTTCTAGATGCTGTCATCAAATTAAGATCACTGGCTTACCGCTGGTTTTGTTTTCTCCCCCTTTTAAATATTCAATTAGACACAAGGAATAAATTCGTCATTTAGTATCACTCGAGCTTCCAAACTTAGTTTAATTTGGGTACAATTTGATCAGAGTGAAAGGAAGGAAGAGAAGATAGGGGGGAGAAGGAAGAGGGGCGTAGATGTTGGGGGGGGGGGGGGGGGTGACGGGGGCGGTCACGGGGTGTTACTCGTAACCGCAGAAACAGAGAAAATGAGAGCACAACCGTGACCACCGTTTCCAGCACATTTGTCATCTCTAAATACTGTGACTGCATTTTTTCCCCCTAACACCAATAACCTTGACCAACAGCGGTTTACAACACAATTACACTTTCAATCACATCACATTTTTTTCCTTCCTTCCTTACCGGGCTACTCGCACGACGTAGCGCCATTCCATTACAGGTGTGCTTTCTCTCCTTCTAGATGGGAAAACACTAACTATGTGTTACTGACACTAAATTGGGATAAGCAGATGTCTCTCCAGCCCGATTCTGATTCTAGAGAAATAAGTACTGGGGCAGTACTAGCACCTCAGACTCCGACTCCGACTACACCAATGCAATTGGGCCAAGACACTGGACTCTCTCCGAGCAATCCGCATCCATCCTCTCAACCACCCACTAGGACACCGGCTGGTGTAGGAAATAGAGCCCCGGGAGAAGGCAGAGGTATGAGGATGACTGGCAGGACTAGTGAGATGATGGCTTTTAAGACTCTTCCCGAACATGCCGCACGTCAGACAGTGGGAGAGTCATCAGCACAAGGTGCTAGATCTGAGGTCAAGCCCTCGGAGTTCGCCACTGCAGTCCAGTATAATCTTCCTCCCCATGGCCAACGCCCGAATCCCCAATTGCAGGATGATTCTATAACAGAGATGGTTTCCCTTGCCGGCTCGAGTCAGCAAGAGATTAGACAGCCAAAGCCCGATACTGCTAAAAGCCCTCGCATCGATCTGCCTCCGGCAACATACGAGGAAGTAGAGAAGTTTACCCCCGATGAGGTCGTCAATTGGCTGGACAGGGTTGACTACTTTCGGGGTTATGGACTTGAATCTGATATAGTCAGATTGAAGGGAAGAATTATTGATAACTATTTATCGGGAAAAGACATACTACATCGTGGTCATGATCATCAGTGGTTAATGCTTTTCCTGCCTGCAGGGCCAGCTTATAGGCTTGGGGACATTGTCAGGGGCCTTTACCATGTTGCTGGTATATTTCTCTATCCTTCAAATGATGAATTTCAGCTAATTATAAGTCAGCAAAGCCATTGCCTAGCAAGTCACAAAATATCCTGCTTGGTGCTACTGTTTCTAAAGTAGGATATCAAGCCTTCAGAATGTTGATTGGCAAAATTGACTAACATTTACCGAGCCTGTACTAGACCAAGCCTCGAAGAGCTACAAATTCGTATACCGCCCGTATAGTAAGATCGCTAAGTGGTGTATTCGCAACAGATGGGTCTACGAAGTCTTTTGTGTTGGAGCAGCCCTCAAGGGTGTTGGACTGCATTTGGCCGACTGGCACTTTGAGCACTGTCCAGAGCAATACTGGGGAGGGCTCAATACATTGTGTCACTTCCTCTACTTGTGGGCATTGTGTTTCGTTATTGCCTGGGTCGTCAATAGCTTTCACAAACGCGCTGAAAGCAAATATGGATATATGTATAGGCTTGAGGAGGAGGATAACTAGAAATCAACTGGACAATTGAGGAAATAGATCTGCAGGTGATTGTGTGGGAGCAGCAACGGCATTAAACCTGACCCAAATCCGACCGGAGTGAGCATGGACTTGAGATACTGGGAACATTTGAAACCTGTAGTTAAAAGCCATTGCGCACTTGTCCGGTTGTTTTCTTACCGCGAGTGAACAGCCCATTCAAAAGAGAAGTGAACCCAAGTGTCAAGGTCATCCATCTTTGGATCCAGACGAGATGGATGGCAATACAGAAAGGACCCCGGGATGGACGGGTATGTAGGAATCTACCTGGAAAAATACCTGGGCAGGGATTACAGGTGTCTCAGGTTGCAGGATCTGCTGTGCGCTTCTCTTGTGTCGGGAGTGCTTTCGGGGGAATTGGCTTCGACAACAGATAACGGTTGATGGGCGAGGAGTGAGACAATACTTCTAACATTCGAGACAATGGCTTATGTTCTTGCGAAATTTGTATTTAAACTGGAAGTTAAAAAAGACAGGAATATATGTGTAAGTATTGAGTATCGGGAAAAAGAAATTGTGGTTTTGAGAGGGTGGATACACCAAAGGATGAAGCCATTGGCTCTTATAGAGTTACTGGCTTCCCTCTCTTACTGACAAAATTAAAAACACTTCCGAAAATATAGCCTTTCAAATATCCGGGCTTGAACACGCCACGGAGCGGTCGAAAGTACCCAACCGGGGTTAGTCCACATAAAATGTCTAATATGAGCAAACAGCCTCGGCATTCCCACGTATTGTTTACCAGCACATAACTTCATACGTTATTTACTCACCCTGGTTGGTGAGCCCCCCTTTGCCCCTGGTGAACGCACCCACTGGCTATTTATTTTGAAAACTCTCGTTTAGCTTCCCCGGCGCTATTTCCGCTTAACTTAGCAAGGCCTAGATAATATGAGCCCGCGTTCGTTTTAAAATACCTTCATCCTCGTATCCTAGCACACTAGGAGCTACCAGTACTTCAGCAGCGGCAGTGCCAAAGAGAATTAGCCTTGACCCCGGTGGGCAGATGGACCGTGAATGGGATTTTGATGAGGCGATCAAGTCCGGTTATTGGTATGTACCGGAATTCTTTGGTGAAGCCCTAGAGAAAATTATTAATCCACCTCACAGGTTCGTCACTAAATGGCCTGTTGTCAGTATTCGAAATATGCCGCATCGGGGTGGTACAATACGGCGTTAACATACGCCCTCTCGAACATTAGTCTAGTGTTCCTAAGCGTCCGTTCTGCCCTGTAGGGCCCGCTAATCACCTGTAGGGCCCACCCGTCATCCAGAGTTACTCGGGAAATTGCGCCACCCGAGACACCTGCTGTCCCCTCCCGTCTTGCCCGGACCCGAAAACTCACGGAATGGAAGCCTGGGAAGACATCTTTAGTCTCGCCCACCACTTCCCAGTGATGGTGCCTTCCCTGTACTTGCTAACATCCCTGACGGTGCGAATAAATGATTCGCGAGCAGCGTTCTGCTCTTAGACATGGTGAACTTAGTTGGGGGGTCTATAGACATTGGAAATGGATTGTCGCGCAAGGTACCTCCTCAACACGTTAGGCTATGGGGTTCTCCTAAGTGGATACAGAAGCACATCCATGGCTTCCGCGGCGACCTGAAGATGGTTACTATAGGTGGTAACGGCGCCGGTTCTTTCTCTACGGAAGCACACCTTAATGCGGTGCCTGAGTTAGATGCTGATGGGTTGTTCAATCGTGCAATTATGCAGAGCGGAACCTTGGGGGACTAACCCCGAGCTGCCGTCCTGGGGAATAGATATCTTGAAGAAGATTGCAAAGAACATGGGCACGGATGTGGGGGAGGGCTGGGAGGAGGTACTTAAGGGGGCACCGGAGCAGGATATGTCGCGGCTATTGAGAAGGATGGGTTTGACTTTCGCCATATACCGATGATGAAGGGTTTTTCACAAAGGGGTGGGGAGATGTGCGCGCTGCACCACCGCAGTGGTGTGATACATTGCTGATTGGGAATGCCAATTTTGATGTATTAATCCTCCTCCCTCCTTTATCGGTTCCCTATAACCACCCTACGAGAACTGACGCTTCTAGGACTTGGTTTACGTCCCTCACAACCCTCTAATATCATACTCCCCGAGGACCTGATAGCATTTTTTAGATTGCTTTCCGCAACCGGCGAAGCCCTGTTCTTCGCATACCAGATCCCGACAAGCACTTCCCCCTCCTCTCTTCTGTCCGCCGTAACAGGACGCGCCCACGACGGCACCCTCCAATTCCTCTTGGATCTCCTAGTCTCCTATCTAAACCACCGCATTGCCACGGCCTGGCGTAACAAGAACAAGCAAGTATACGAATACAGCTATGACCAGCCTAACCCATGGGGACAGCAAAATCGGCGAGCCCATAACGCTGTTGAGATACTGTCTCTCTTTGGAAACTACACATTCCCGGAGGAGACTCACGAGGTGATGAGAAAAGGTGCAGGCGGCGATGCAGGAGCACTCCCCAATTCTATCCATGCGGATGCGCCGTTTAAGGAGGCGGAAGAGGAGGCGGTGACAGTGCTCTCGGGCGTTCAGTCCGTCCGTCTTCGGGTCCGGACGGCACGGGCGGCAGTTCCTGAAAGGGCGCCCGGGACGGACTGGCGGGGACTGCTGGTGTCTCAGGTGGCGCAATTTTCCTGGTAACTCCGAATGACGGGCTGGCCCTGTAGGTGACTGGCGCGCCCTACAGGTAATTGGCGAGGACTGCAGATAACGGGTGAGGACTGCAGGTACGATTCTGGAGTTACCGATCCGTCGGGGACTGTATCGCCCTACAGTTACCATCTTAGACGGTAGTCATTCCCGAAGGGCGGACTCTCTTGCCCTACAGCTTGAGACAGACCCCTGGGACGCCCGGGACGCTTGGGAACACTGGGCGATGAAGTACGGGCCTGTGAGGAAGGTAGGGTAGGGTCGATTAAGGATACCAGAATGTCAGGGCTCGGAAGGTTATGGAGAGGCTGAGCAAGGATGAGTTGGTTAAGACGTTTGGTGTTGTCAGTGAGTGCATTGGCCGCATAGTTTTTCTCATGATCGGCCCCCCTGAATGAGGGGATGAGCAGAGTGCGGGGTTGGGTAGATTTTGGGTGGCGGGGGGGAAGGGAAAGAATTTTAGATGCTGACACCAAGTTAAGATCACAAGTTTACCTCCAGTTTTTTTCCTTCTCCTTCTGAATATTTAATTGCAAGGCGGGGATAAATTTGTCATTTGTTATCACTCGCTAGGTTTTTAGGTGCCCGGTTTCTAGATGCTAGTGATAAACTAGGTAATTTCACCCTTTTGGGGAGAATGTTAGAAATGATCCTTGGTGAGCTAAACCCTATAAGCGGTAGACCGAATGAAGAGTTTATACGACCGCTTAATGTGTGTAGAAGGTACAGGAAGAGCTTTACTGAAGGCGAAAATAAGAGAGATTAAAGGTCAAACAAGAGTGGTGTTAAGATCGGTTTCGTTGTATTCGTTTATGGTTGAGGGAGAGAACTTGATGAAAAAAGGGAAGTAAAGAGAAGAAAGAGGAGAGCAAAGAAGACAAGCGAGCCCGGCAACCAATGACTGCCAAGGCGACCTTGCCATGAAGCTTCCGGGAACAACCAATGATATCAAACAGAGTAGACAGCATTCAGGAAAGCAATATCTGGCATCTAGGGTTCTTTCAGGCACGGAGGACACGAGTTCCCGACCCGTGGGGCAACAAACACCTTGACTGTCTTTTCACACCTTGACTGTCTTTTTTTCTCTCTCCCTTGGACGCGCACAGCCCTCTCTTAACTGTAGACTCAGCCTTTTTTTCTTTTCTTTTTCACACTCAGCACTCACTCTCCCTTCCACCGTTTCTTTTTTCTTTGGTACCTGTATGGGTTACAATAAGACGCTTTCTCCCTAGGTTTTCTCCCTATGCTTGTCTTTGATGCTATGATACCGTAGATTCTGGGGACAAACCCGACCCGCTGCCATACTTCTTAAGGTAGTCACTATTCCTCTTGAGGATTAACCCCCGCGCCGAATTCGTCCTGATACGGATAGTAACTACCATACAGGAAATAGCGGTGGGTCGAGTTTGGCCAGAATTTACGGTACCTGCTACCTTTTACATTGCCACCGTGACTAAATCTCTTCATCAGCTATAACTCGACGACGAAAGACCAATAATGGATATCCCGCTCGCCTATATTGCCCCCACTGTCCCACCCAGGGATGATGAAATTAAGGCTGCCGTTCCGGGCGGCTCTGGTAAAGAGGGTGAGGCTCTCTCCGGCGTGGGTGAGGCTCCCCTCCCACCTTTGGGGTTCGCCCAGCTGGAGAATTTTAACCCAGCACAAGTAGCAGATTGGCTGGAGGACCTTGGATTTTTCAAGGAGCTGAATGGAGAGGGAGATATGGCATTTGTTAAGGAAGAGTTTTTAAGAAGAAAGGCATCTGGAGCGCTGCTATTGGAGACCGGGTTTGATATGAGCTACTTGATGCGCGGATTTTCTTTTGGCGAGGCGTCAAGACTTAGTATAATCATCAAAAGAGTCTACCGTGATGCTGGTATATCCCCCCCTTCATTTACAAATATGACCAATGTTCCCAAGCGTCCCGTCCGCCATGTAAGCACCGCCAGGACTACAGTCCCGGGGGTCCCGGGTGTGTGTCTCAAGCCGTAGGGCAAGAGTGTCTGTCCTTTGGGAAAGACAGCCGTCTAAGAGGCTGAATGTGGGTCCGGACAGCCCTCGACGGACCGGTAACCCCCGAACCGTCCCTGAAGTCCTCACCCGTCATCTGCATTCCCGCCAAGCATCGGCGGGACCCGCGGTTCACCCGTCGTCCGGGGTTGCAAGTCCCTGGCATTGAACGAACACAAGGGGGGTCCTGGGGGTAGAATTCAGTACCGTAAAAATCCCCTGTATCCACTATCGGGGATCAGGCTTTTGACTTTCTCAATCCGCCACAAAACACCTTGTGAAGGAATAGTGCTTTCCTCACAGTATAGTTTGGGGAGGCTGAGCTTGCTGGATCTCATTAACTGGTATTAGTTATTTTGCTAACCTACTATGCTAGGTCTATTGCGGTTTGGTGCTGTAGTACAGTTGAGACCTTCGATAGTGGATACATCGGGTTTTTACGGTACGGGGCTCGAATGTGGACAGACAATCCGCCATACAAAATTCCGCGCCTAGGATACCCCCAGTGTCCGGTCCGTTCATGCCAGATACCTGTCCGTCCGTCCGAGGAGTCGTTTGGATGGACGCCAAGATACCCGTCCGTCCCATCCGGACCCAAAGACTGACGGACTGGACGCTTGGGAACACTGAATAAGACTGTGCTAACAATTATCTAGGGATTGAGCTTCCAAATGGGGCCCCAAATGTAGGAAACTATGCACTCTGAATTATGGGTCTTACTAACACTTATCAAGCCACCAAGAGGGTGGTATATTAGAGCTTGGGAATTCTATCACCGGAATAAATGGTTTGTTGCGATTGCAGGATTTGTTGCTAGTTACATTCCCGGTTCGGGCTTTCGTCTGAAGGACCTGGAGATGAAAAGATGTCCTGAGGCTTTAAGGCCCCTAGTGAACAACATGTACCATTTCAGTTATGCTTGGGGTGTTTTTCTTACCTTGGGGTGGGGCTGGCGTCAGATTTTAGGGTGGCTCGACAAGAAATACGGTCGTGTGCCAATCGCCCATGCTGTTTAGTTTTGGGCCCGGCCCGGGAGGTTATGGAGGAGTTGAGTAAGGATGAGTTGGTTAAGTCGTTTGATATCGTCGGCGGGTGTATTGGCCATTATGATTTTTCGCATGATCGGCCCCCTAAATAAGAGGATGAGTTAAGTGCGGGGGAGGGTATGATGGATTGCGGGGCGGTAAAGGGAGGAAAGGAAGGAGTTCTAGATGCTGTCATCAAATTAAGATCACTTTCTTACCGCTAGTTTTGTTTTCTCCCCCTTTAAGTATTCAATTAGAAACAAGGAATAAATTCGTCATTTAGTATCACTCGAGCTTCCAAACTTGGTTTAATTTGGATACAATTTGATGAGAGGGACGAGATTAGGAACCTGTTAACCTGAGTAGAAAAGAATATATTTGGCTGGTTGACCTTAGATAGCTGTTCCGTAACTTCTTGCCGGGCCTTGTATCGGGAGTGTAGAAGTGGAAGCAGCGGTATCACGGGTTCAAAAGGAGAGTGGTCTCCTGAGTAAGTGAACAACTTGTATTGTTGAAAAAAAGAGAAGAAGGTTGAGAGTGAAAGGAAGGAAGAGAGGATAGGGGGAAGAAGGAAGAGGGGCATAGATGTTGGGGAGGGGGGGGGGGGGGTGATGTTGGCGGTCACGAGGTGTCAGTCGTAACCGCGGAAACAGAGAAAATGAGAGCACAAGCGCAACCATCAACCCCTGTCCCAACTCCCACTTCTACACCCCACCTTTTTTTCCTCCCTATCTTCTCTCTTGCTTTCTCTCCCTTCTTTCTCACTTTCTCTCCTGCCATCGTTTTCTCTCATTCCACTATGACAACACAAGTTATTCGCTCGCATTTGAGACAGCTCTCCTGATTTGGTCCCACAGCTTCACAACATCCTCCACCTTTTTTTTCACATTCATCGACTTCCCCTTACCCCGTTTTTTTATTCTTTCCTTGGTACCCCTACGTGGGCACAGTAAGACGCTTTCTCCACAGATTTGCTCCCCATACTTGGGTTTGCTGCTACCTGCTGCATTGGGGACTACCGATGATAAAATTTCTTTATCAGCTATCACTCTACAAAAATACAATAAATGGAGATCCCGCTCACCCATATTCCCCCCACTGGTGAACCGAGAGATGGTGAAATTAGTCCTGCCGTTCCGGGCAACTCCCCAGGTGGTAGAATAGATGAGCCTCTCCCCGGCGTAGGTGAGGCTCCCCTCCCACCTGTGGGACTTGCCCAGCTGAGGGAATTCCTAGGTAGTAGAGTGGGTGAGCCTGTCGCTGGGGTGGGAGAGGCTCCCCTCCCACCAGTGCGTTTCGTGCAGCTGAAGCAATTCAACGAAGCCCAAGTGGCCGAATGGCTCGATCGAATCAGATATTTGAAAGAGTTCACTAGGCTGGACGCGGCGACTAATAAACAACAATTCTTGGAAATGGACCTCACAGGAGCGGTTCTATTGGAAAGAGGATCCGATGTGCATGCCCTGCTACCCAGATTGTCGCTAGGTAAAGCTCTGAGACTGAATACCATTATCAAGTGTATCTATTTGGATGAAGGTATATTTTCTCCTTCATTGACCAATAGCACTCTGCTAACAATTATCTAGGAATTCGACTCCCCAATAGGGCACCGAATGTAGGAACTTGTGCTTTCTTAATTTAAGTATAATACTCACTAACACATATCCAGCGGCCTAGGTCCTGGTACCCAAAGACGTGGGACTTTTGCGAACAAGATGAATGGATCGTTAAAGTTACCGGATTTGCAGCCAGTGACATTGTTGGAAACAGCTTTCATTGGGGTGACTTGGAAATGAATAGATGTCATGAGACTTGGAGGCCGCTTCTGAATTTGATGTCCCATTTCAGTTATGTTTGGGGAATTGCTTTCACTCTGGGGTTCAGTGGACGCCTGATTTTGCGTTGGCTGAATAAAAAGTACGGTCGTGTTCCTATGATGCATGCCGTTAAACAATTGTGTAATTAGCTTCATTTCTGTTTTTTGCTAGGTTTTGTCTTCTCTGATGCTTTCCTTCATTAGTGTAACAATCCTATTGTTAAGTAAGTACGCAAGAGGCAACGATAGCCTTTTACAAAGTAAACAAGTCTCCTCATTCTATAATAGGGCATATGGAAGTACTATCCCCTTAGAGAGTACGGAACTGGCTTGCTTGTCTTGAGTGATCCATTGAAGGATACTATCTCGTCAGATAGTAAGATGAGTGGATTGTCGAACTTGATAGACCTATCACAATAGTCCTATGCTCGGGCAACCCGTCGAGACTATCAGAATAGTTTCCGGGTTCTTAGAGCGTAAGCTCTCGTAGAGGAGGAGCGTTTGTAAAGAGATTGAAGAGTAATCGTATTGCAATATCTTGAGTATAGAAAAGTACTTAGATGGCTGCGTGAAGATCCTATCCCTTGATCATTTTTTTTTTTTTTTTTTTTTTTTTGTAATCATGCGTTATTTGTTTTAGGTACAAAAAGCATTATGCAGCGCGAGCGATGAAGAGAAAAAAACCTATAGGTCACAACAACCGCCCGCTTTAACTCCTCATAGGAAAAATCAAACACCCCGAAATCATAGGAAAAGCCCCCCTCGCCTAGCACCTGAGATACGAATACCCCAGAAATGTAAGGAAACAATTCATAGAAACGTACAGGTAGAGAGACCCAAACCCTTGGGCAGGCTACCCCGAACAAAAGAAAGTTTGGCTAAGGCACAGTAACGCTGGCCTGTGGGAGAGGATAGTGATCGCGCTTCTCTTTAAAAACAACTAAAATGGGGGCCAACAGGTGAACCGTGGACAATGGCCGTGCCGGTAATTACATCGTTGGACCAAGGTGTTGGCGGGAGCGACGAAGGCAGTGAAATACCACGAGTGGGCGTAACCGAGGAGGATAGAGGGGTGAGCGGAGCGACCGGGCCGAGGGGATGCCAGCCAACGGGGAGCAGTAGGGTGCCAGCCGGTGATGAGCAGTAGGGTGCCAGCCAGGGTAAGGATTGATGATTGTGGTAGTACAGTACCAGCGGACAGAACCGGGAGGGGGCGGGTGGAAGGATCGCGAACGGGCTAGCCACAAGCGACAAACGGGCAATAGCAAGTGCTTTTGGGAAGACGACGAAACAGAGCGGGACCGTGATGTTACTAACCGAGGCTTTCCCCATCAGAGATGCAAGCCCAGCAAGCGGAGGCCCCCTTCGAGTGAGAGTCAGACACCGTAACGCCGACCGTGAGCGACGCGAGAAGCTTTCGGACCGTGCAACATGCGAAGTGAGGTGCAAAGCAAGTGCGGGCTAAGGCGGAGAACCAAACATCATGAGCGGGAGTCAACGACGAACAGGAACCAGAACCCCAATGAGGGGAGGCTGAGGCCACAGAGGAGGAGGTAAGATGGCTTAACGTCAACCCCTAGGTAGTAGCCATCATGGGGGAAGATAGGTGGGTGGGGGAAAGTGACGATGATTTCCCATAGTGTTGAGATTTCAATCGCCGGAGGTAGAGGAGAGATGGTTCGTGATCCTATCCCTTGGGCGTTCTTTTTTTTTTATTTTTTTTATTATTATTATTATTATTATCATGCGTTATTTGTTTTAGGTACAAAAAGCCTTATGCAGGCCGATCTATGAAGAGAAAAAAACCTATAAGTCACAACAACCGCCTGCTTCACCTCCGCATAGGAAAAATCAAAAACCTCGAGACAATAGGAAAAGCCCCCCTCGCCTAGCACCTAGGATACTAATACGCCAGACACGTAAGGAAACAATTCATAGAAACATACAGGATAGAGGGGCGAGCGGAGCCACCGGGCAGTAGGGTGCCAGCAGATGAGGAGCAGTAGGGTGCCAGCCGGTGAGTAGCAGTAGGGTGCTAGCCAGGAGGGAGGTTTAAGCAGTAAGGTGCCAGCCAAGGGGTAGTACGGTGCCAGCGGACAGAACCGGGAGGGGGGAGGAGGAAGGATCGTGAGCGGGCTAGCCACAACCGACAAGCGGGCCATAGCAATGGCTTTTGGGACGACGACGAGACCTAGACAGGACCATGATGTTACTAACCGAAGCTTTCCCCACCAGAGGTACAAGCCCAGCAAGCCGAGGCCTACTTTGACTGAGAGTCCGACACCGTAACGCCGACCGTGAACGAAGCGAGAAGCTTTCTGACGGTGCAAAAGGCTAAGCGAGGTGCAAAGCAAGTGCGGGGTAAGGGGGAGAACCGAACTTGATGAGCGAGTCAACGATGAACAGGAACGAGAACCACAAGGAGGAGTGGCCAAAGGGCCCAAGAAGAGGAGGGTAGATGGCTTAACGTCAACACCAAGGCAGTAGCCATTGTGGGAGAGGAGAGGAGGGTGGTGGAAAGTGACCATAATTTCCTGTGGTAATGAGATTTCGATCGCCGGAGGTGTAGGAGAGATGATTCATGTCCTATCCCTTGGTCGTTTTTTTCATTTTTTTTTCATTTTTTTTTGTAATCATGCGTGATTTGTTTTAAGGTACAAACAGCCTCATGTAGCGCTAGCTATGGAGAGAAAAAAACCTATAAAAAAATGCCACGACCCGCTTCACCTCTTTATGGGAAAAATCAAGCACCCAGAATCCATAGGACAAGTCCCCCTCGCCTAGCACCTAAGATGAAAACCTCAGACACGTAAGGAAAACATACATAGAAACGTACAGGTAGAGTGACCTAAACCCTTCCGCAGGCTCACCAAAACAAAAGAAAAGACTCTAACGGCCAGTAACGCTGTCCGCGGGGAGAGGATTGTTGATCGGCGACATAGGAAAACTCCAGTAGAGGGCCCACCGAAACCATGTTGTACGGTCAGGCAGGTCATTACATCGATCCAAGGCGTTGGACAAAGCCACGGAGGCAGTGCTATACCACGACTAGGCGTAACCGAGGAGGGGCCAACCGATGGGAAGGGTAGATAGCGAGCGGAGCCACCCGGCGGAGGGGATGCCAGCCAACGATGATGAGCAGTACGGTGCCAGCCGGTGAGTGGCAGTACGGTGCCAGCCGGTGAGTAGCCGTAGGGTGCCAGCCGGTGATGAGCAGTAGGGTGCCAGCCGGGGAGAGGATGGTAGCAGTACGGTGCAAGCGGACAGAACCGGGAGGAGGAGGGAGGAAGGATCGCCAGCAAGCTAGCCGCAGCCGACAAACGGGCCATAGCAAGGGCTTTTGGGACGATGACGAAACCGAGCGGGACCGTGATGTTACTAACCGAGGCTTTCCCCATCAGAGGTACAAGCCCAGCAAGCCGAGGCCTAGTTCAACCGAGAGTCCGGCACTGTGACGCCGACCACGATCGAAGCGAGAAGCTTTCCGACAGTGCAAAATGCTAAGCGAGGTGCAAAGCAAGTGCGGAGTAAGGGGGAGAACCGAACTTCATGAGCTGGCGTCAACGATGAACAGGAACAAGAACCCCAAGGAGGGGAGGCATGCATGCCTCAGGAGAGGAGGGAAGATGGCTTAACGTCAACCCCTAGGCAGTAGCCATGACGGGGGAAGAGAGGTGGGTGGAGGAAAGTGACGCTGATTTCCCCTGGTCTTGAGATTTCAATCGCTGGAGGTGGAGGAGAGATGCTTCGTGTCCTATCCCTTGGTCGGAACCAACCGCCTTATATAAGCATCTTCTCACAACCCTAACCCTGGTGACTCATTACCCCGTGCTACATAAACCTCTATGACTAGTAGTGAGTCATAGCGCGAAACCCATCGATGACTCACATGAACTCTTGTACCCATTCCGTTAACCAATCAAAACTCATTAACCAAGTCATGTGCTTGTGTGAGTCACATGCGTGAAACCCATGACTCATAATGTGAGTCATGTGCGAAATTCATTACATCATATGACGTCACAATCGTGAGTCATGAAACAATCAACTAATCATAATATAATGATGACTCGCAAGTGCGCACTCATGTGAGAATTATGAGTTAAGCGACGTCATAATGTGAGATCCAACATACGTTATGACTAATAAGTATTAGCCATGTGAAATCTGCCTTGCTTAGTCACAATTTGTGATACAAAGGGAAAATGGACAAGGAGCATAGGATGCAGGAAGATCGCCGTGAAGAGTTTACTGACGATAGGGAAGGAGTGGCGGCAGAGGTGCAGAGTCAGATGACTAGACGGCCCCCCCACGCGTACCTCCTCAGATTCCGACATGTCCAACTCCACGTATTCAGACACGTCCTACTTCATATATTGAGAGTCAAACTCCCCGCAATGTGCGTATTGGAATCCTGGCTGGAGCCACGGATAACTGCAACAATTCACAGCAAACTGTTACGTCTTTCGATTTCACCCAGGTGTCGGCAACCTGGCTACTCAACTTCCTCTATTTGCACCTACAGACTGCGGACGGCTCAAAGGAGGTGGCCGGGGCTCTAACTTTAGACAATACTGTGACTGCGACTATAGTACGACAGCTCGCGCTCAGCTTTGATGATCTATAGCCGGCGGAGGTGACTACTGATCTGTGGGATATGGAGCAGGGGGAAAGTGCGAGCATAGATGCGGGTGGTTAGAATACTGAGCATGTGTAGTGTAGTGGTTTTGGGATGCGTTCTCACCAACAGGAAAGTGTGGGAGGAGGATAGTCGTATTAAGAGGAGGGTGTCAAGCCAACTCAAGGAATTCCAAATAGGATTAATAGAAGCAATGCTTAACAGGTGCATCTTGGTAATCAGGGTAGTAAAATATATCGTCACAGCAATTGAAAGAAGAGAAGTACCTAGGTGTAGGATCTTAATGGCATTAGGCTAAATATAAGATACCTCTGGATGAAAACACGGCGTCAGATTGTGTCACGATTGGATCAGGATCCGGCATCTATAGGGGGTAAGATCAGGAGGAAGTTAGCAGGCGTCAGGAAGGGCGAGATGCGGATCGTGGGATCTGGACGCCGTCGGCAGGGTGTGAAAACATTAGCACGCGAGATCTGAGGATGAGCGCAGCCCTGTGGTTCGCTGAGAAGAAACCGGCATCAAGGCGGGAGTGTCATAGATCCATCGCAGTCAGAACAAAATAGGGGAGGACCCGACGCAGTAGGAACCGAAGAGTCGTAGATCAGGGGGAGTCAGGAGGTAATAGAGGAGGACCAAGCACAGTCAGGACGCACAGGATGTAGGGGTCTGTGTCCGCATGGCGTCAGGACTGATGACACTAGGTGACGCAAAGTCAGGATGCGACATCGATCGGACTTATGTCCTGATTCGAGATTGGCATTCTGAACTCCCGGGAGTCAGACGCACAGGGCCCACCGGACACAAGATATTGTTTTTGCTCATTTCACTGCCGCTAGTGAAGTCTTTCATGTCAAATCGCGCATCCTATCGCGACAGCTTGCCGGTACCACACTGCCCCAAGCTGCAGTCCATGAAGAGCAGTAACGCCTCACACTGCCAGAGGAGAAGGCGATCATCAAGTAGTGCTTTACCAAGAATGATATTGGCTTTCCGCCCCATCTCGATATGGTCAAAGCTATGGCCATTCACTAGGAATCTAAGCGAACCACAAAGCCCTCCTTCTGCTTGGAACAAACTGGATCTCAAGGTTCCTGAGAAGTCATCCAGATCTGGCATTGAAGTTGAGTACTCGGTTGGAGCGACAACATGCCTATGCCAATGATCCGGACGTTTTAAGTACTATTCTTCGAAACTTGGGAGAATGATACCAGAGTATGGGCTGTAGGACTTTCAAATCTACACCATGGATGAGAAGGGATTTGTTATGGGACTGGCCTCTCGGGCGAATATACGATGCCGGAATAGAAGGCGCATTCCGAGGCTTACAGATGATGGGAAGAGGCAACTGATAACTGTTATTGAGACAGTCAGGGGTGGTGGAACTGCAGTATCGCCCTTTGTGATTAAAAAAGGTGCTTGGCATTATATGGGGTGATATAAGAATTTAATGGAGAAGGAAAGGATGTACCAGTTCAGCTATTCACTAAACGGTTGGACAGATGATCGGCTAGCTCTAGAGTGGCTGCGAAAGGTTTTCCTACTGGAAACCAACGAAAGATGTGATAATCTCCCCCAGCTGGTTATATTTGATGGCCATGGATCTCATATACCATTTGAATTTGTATCATTAGGCTTTTCAAATAATGTCTTACTCCTTTGCCTCCCCACCTATTCTACCCACCTACTCCAACCCCTAGATGTAGGACTGTTTGGCCCGTACCAGCACTTTTACTGCCTGGCCATTGACAACTATATTCGATCAGGTCAAAATGTTGTGGGAATTAAATAGGCACTTTTTATTCCCTTTTTGACCGAAGCCAGTCAGGCTACCTTTACTGCTAACATTATTCGCCAATCCTTTGCTCCTACTGAGATCTCTCCACTCAATCTACGCCGGGTACAGGAAAAGCTTAACCCCAAAGTTGAGAAGCGGCACGATAGTTTTGGCATAATCAAAAAGCGAAGCGGAAGCCGTGACATTCACCATCAGGTCTTGGCTGCTGGCAACCTACTTGCCAACATTACTCTCAAGAATTCAGATTCAACTGTTGATCGTGTAAAGGGCATCATGAGCTCCCTAGGCCCGCAGGTAGAGTAAGAGATAGCCTCCAAGGAAATTTGGCGGGAGATGCGCCTCAAGTTTCAAAATAGTGACAAACTCTACAGAGTTCGCCGAAAGATAAGTGAACCTAGGGTACTTGATAGGGCAGCGCTGATGGAACTACGGGATGCTCACCTTGCAAAGGATGAGAAGAAACAAGCACGGTTGGCCACCCAAAAAGGTATTGGAAATACCCCTGTACGGGTTCGCAAAGGCTGCTTAAAGGCCAAGAAAAAACCAAACCCTAGCCATTCCACTATTGCTGTACCCAAATCTAACGGCATGAGGACAGATATCATGACTATTGCAAACAGTCCACCTGTGCTGATCATTGAATCTGAGCAGATTTCAAACGATGAATGTCCACCGGAGGATATTAGCGATTCTGAATAGTCCTCAGCCATTGTTTTAGGCCCCCTCCCACTTCCTTTTGCTTCTCAGCCACTCTCTCCATGCAGCCAACTCATACTCATCTCTACCTTGTGTGTGACACTACGAACCCGGAAGTCTACTGTTGACTGACAAATCTTTATTCCTCTTGTATAACCCCCCCCTCCTTCCACCCCCTTGCCTGCTCAGACAAATATATCTTTTATTTTCCAAGCACTTTCTTTCTCTACTCTACTTATTTGTATGTATGTCATCTCTAGCGTTATTCTGGTATGTCTTTTGTTGTGATAGCTTGAAAGTTACAGTTCCCATAATACCAATACGCTTTGACATTGGTGTTCATTGCGCAATCAGAGACAGTGTTACTTCCCGGTGTTGTGTCACTTCCCAGTGTTGTGTCACTTCGCGGTGTTGTGTCACTTCCCGGTGTTGTGTCACTTCCTAGTGGATGACGTTAGGGTGCATGAGGATCTAGACATTGATAGAGTTTAGCGTTGGCGTCACGTAGTATCAGCTCAGGTTTCTTTGAACTGAGACGGCAAAGATTATCCTCCTGCCTAAATAGGTTTATCATGTTACATTTATTCGAGTTGAATCTGACCATGGCAGAGTCCTGTCACAGAGTGTTAAATTTGCGGGTTCTTAACCAATCATGAAATGAATTCATCATTCTTTCAAAACACATAGAGGAACTATGAATTTTATATATAAAGTAAATCAATCATGATACTAGAAGTGCTTCATACAAGGATCCATCTCACACTCAGAACCTTCACAGCAGCCACCATTATTACATCACAAGTATTCTAAATACTGGTATCTGTATAAACCAAGAATCCACCAATTTGGCGCAGAATATCAACATTGTATGTACCACCTCATGCCGGCTAGAGGTGGGCAGCAGGCGCCGTCCTCGGGGCAGACGTATCAGCTTCGGCCATTTACTCTGGTGGGGGATTTTTCTCATTGATGCCGCGATTCTCAAAATATTAATGATCATAAGTTGACCATGGACGTCCCCCATTACCCCAAAAACAAACCCTCCACGAACCTGTTTGTTGGCGGGATGCAGTGAATGAGCAGATCTTAGCCAGGGGCTATATATCAGATAATCCTCACTTCACAGACATACTGAGGAATTCCAGCAATTCATCGCAGGAATGACGAGATTGAAACCCGCATGCGATGAACTCACCAGTGCATCAGCAGCTAATAACATGGCTAGTATGCAGGCGATTGACGAGGCAGTGTTTGAATTTGTTAAGGACTATGGCAAGGGGTTGACCAAGAGCATTGGGAACAAGGATAACGTACCTCCACCCGGCCCGGACATCCCCCATGCCAAAGTCATTGTGAGACTGATATTACTACCTCTCAACGAACTATCTCAGTGCTAGTTGAGTATTGCAACAGCCCTGCCGAACACTAGCACATTTGTCCAGAATGCTCCCCAGGCCAAGGCTCCTTGGCCAGCCCAAAACGTACCTGCTGCCCCGGGGAATCCCCAAGGGCAGAACAATCCTTAACTCGCAGGCCCGGCCAATCCCCAACCTCAGAACAATCCGCCACCCCAAGGTCCGACGAATTCCCTTTCCGGCACACGGACTCCCCTTAAGGATATACAGGGCAAAGTTACGCTACCCTAACACACACGAACCTTGAAGCAAACAGATAACAACCCCCTCCAACCCAGGCGTTGGAACGGCGGGTCATCATTGGCGACCTGGGTAGTTGCGTGCCAACACCAAAGACCACTATCATTAGAACATATCTTATAACACCCTATAGGTCGCGGCCAACTGAGCGACCGGATCCTGTTCACAGGGTATATGAGGGGGGACCTTCGGGCACCTTATGCAACTAGAAGTAGGTGAATCGGACAATGGCGCATAAAGCTACAGACACTTGGAGACAGCCCGTAGGGAGAGTCAGTGGAAAGGTAACGGGATGTTTTGCACGAAGGTTAGTCCCCTCGTACCTACAAAGACGTGTAGAGTATGAAGGAGGTAACTATGCCCAGGAAGTGGATTGGGTGCATCCACAAAGGACAGGTTGGTAAAAGATAGAGTCGAAGGGAAAAAGCCCATAGGTAGGATCCCCAGGGCAAGTCACGTAATGCCGGAAGATCAGAATACGACATGCTGTTGAATGCTGAATTCTCGACGGAACCCAACCATAGAAGATTGGCCATCTTCTGTCCAGCGAGTTAGACTACCCTCGGTGAACGCGGGGGCACGATAATTCGTAACCATTGTTGTCAACGGACAAACGGATGAGCTGACACCTGACGTGGTCTCCACACCATTAGGAATAATAGAAGCATAGAGCGATAAGTTGGCCATCGGAGCAAAAGGTGTGGAGGAGAATTTCAGGGTCAACCAGTGTTCGCACTAAGGTGAAGTTCGCAGAATTGCGGACAAGATACTTAGTTAGTATAGAGATTGCATGTATACCGCAATTGCTCATATGCGGAATATAAATATTGAAGCATCTTCGCTGCTATTAAGAAACAACAAGCACAGAGAAGAGATCTCATCAATATAATAAGTTTCTACATTTTATCGTTACAAATACTTTGACTATCTACACCGAAGACCACATTATATCTAGCCTACATTACTCGTCTCTTCTTAACAAGTTCTCTGATAGAATAACCACTCAGGTCCTAGCTGTTAGAATATCTTATGCCGAAGCTACCACCCAATATTCCCACCCTCAGAACAATCCTCCACCCCTAGGCTCCGCGAATCCCCAGAACAATCCTCCACCCCTAGGCTCCGCGAATCCCCAGAACAATCCTCCACGCCCGAGCCCCGCGAATCCCCAAGCGCAGCACAAGCCTCAGCCCCCAGGCTATGCAAATCCCCAATCTCAGAACAATCCTCCACTCCCAGGCTCGGCGAATCCCCAGAACTATCCTCTGCCCCAATGCCTCACTCCGCCCCGGGTCATGGACCGGGGCGGGGTGTTTTTTTTCACCCCCTGCCGCTGCCTCCGTCCAGACCCCCACCCTGTTCGATGCTCTGGACAGCCCCCCGGCAATGAATTGTTCCCGCCTGGGGCCCTGCTTTTTCGTATATTCCCCTCTCAAACCTTCCTCTTTTGATACATGAATGAGTAATTGTGTGAGAATATATCAAAAACCAGATACCGCAAATTATATACGGGGATTTATTTGCATAGAATGATTCATACCATACAAACCGGAATAATTCACAACACCGATTGGACATCTGCCTTGCCTAGACTAGTAACGTATATTGTCTCAGCAGGCCATACGCCTAATACATACGCCCAATTCATGCGCTCTATTCACCCGTTCAACTCGTATGCCTTATTCATAAGCCTTATTCATCCGCCGGTGCTATAAGCCCAAATCACACGCCCGAGCCCTACGCTCAAATCATATACTTAAATAATACGCCCAAGCCATACGCCCAAACCATATGCCCAAATCATACGCTCAAGCCATAGGCCCAAGCCATACACCCAAATCATAACCACATTCGTGCTATGTAGATACTGTGTCCAGAGTTCACATAGCGAAATGGTGAGGTTAAAGAAAGAATGAATTTATAACAATAAGAGTTCTATAAAAGGTAATTATGCTAAGTTAGATGTGACTTGGAGGTTTGAGTTAGTCATATGATTTGTGTAAAACTGAGAAAAGACTGCACCGTCCCCCCACCACATTGGGACAACACCATGGAGTAATAGAAAACAAGAAGAATGAAAGTCATAAGGGTTGAAAAAAGAGGTGAATTAAGAGAAAGAAAAAGACAATCCACGAAAATGCTTAGGTGGTAGCGCTCCCACCAGCACCAGCTCCTGCCCTCCCACTACCAGCCCCAGAGCGCGTCGGCATCCTACCGCCACCACCGCCCCAACCACTCCCACCAAGGCCGGCAGAGCGCCTGCGAGCTCCACTCAAACCACTCCCACCCCTACCATGAGTGGGCTGAAGTTGTTTCCGCGGGGTAAGACTACTAACAACAGTCTCAGATGGCCCAGTTCCAGCAGTGTGTGCAGGTGTGCCTCCGATGGCCCCGGTCACCACCCGACTTCTACTGCCACCACCCCCCCCAGTACCCACATGCCCGGTATCATGGTCTCCCTGGGAACCTCTTGGATCACCTTCCTCGCTACCACTTGCATCTCCTATACCAGAACCCACACCCCCAACCAAATTTCCTTGTCTAACAACGCTCCGAGCACCCACCATAGTACCACTACGACGAGTCCGGCTACTGCTCACAGGGCGACCATACAAGCGACGGTGTACAGGTGGACGAGAATTATCACTGTTGTCACTGTCGCTGTCACTATGGTCATTGGCAGGGGGTGAGTGATGGGAAGAAGCTCTCTAGCGACAGGGAGGGGCACCACGCTGAGGGGGTGCCGCCCAAGGCGCAGGAGGAGGGGGAGCGCGCCCAGGAGGAGGACCACCCGCAGGACGAGGAGCACGACCGGGACGAGGTGCACCCCGGGGAGGAGGAGGAGGAGGGGGTGCACCTCCGGGAGCACTGCCGTCCTGATTTACATGACATCTCATCTCTTCCCGAGTGCCACCATCTGGCTAGCCAGCCATAACGTTCATGATATCCTCAACTAATCTCAAATCCTGAACCTTGAGGGTAATGAGACCAGCTTGTGCCGAACCCAGGGTTCCAGCTATGAACAAAAAATTAGTAAATCAGATAATTATACTAGAAGAGGAACTCAACTTACCGGTCATTGCCATCACCAGGAACTCTTCGGCTGCCACCTGGAGGCAATCAACAGCTGATCTCTGCTAACGAAATTGTTGCTCGAGTGCCAAATCTCACATGATCTCCTGGCAAAGACGATAGAATAGGGCCTTAGGAATTGGCTACCTGTGATCACGGCGATACTTAATAATCTCTGACATTGCCATCCTCACAGTTGGATACCGAGCCCAGCTGCTGGACTACACGAACAACCCTCGCAGCTTATTTCCGACCAAGATGCCGAGTTGGTGGCCTCTAATTTCCACCACCCTTGGGGCCCAAGAGACCATCATTTGCGCGACGTTTGGGAGGCATTGAGCAGAAGTTAGTTTTTTGGTGTTTGCTTGTTAGTTGTATTGACAGACAGGTGCATGAGGAAGGAGGTTCACAGGAAAACACAGAAGGGTTTTTGCTCAGAAGTTAGACGCAAAATGATCTTTGGTGTGTAGGTGACTGGAGTCTCCTTCCTTAGGCGTATGTGTATTTGTGGGTATGTGTACGGACCCTATACCTTCCCTAATAGCTGAGTCGGATATTAGGACTTGCTAGGAGGAAGAAGTGTATTGAAGCACAGGTGGGTAAAGAGCTATTTTATACCAAAGAAATAAAAATTGGTTATTTCATGAGGAGTGCCTTTCAAGCCCCCTCGTCATATCTGTGTAGGAGTCCGCGGGAGTTTAGGCGTATATTGATTCATGATGTCTAAATGAGTAAACGACAGTTAAGGTTGATAGGGCATGGGTATATACATACACTCGAATTGTACGATAGTTAAAGTCGCGTAAGACTGCAACCCCCAGTCTACCATAACACGCAATTTAGAATCCCTTCCATGTATAAATAGCTTGAAAATGTTGTACTAGACGTTGTATTTGTTGCAAGATGTTATATCTTCCCTGTTTATGTATCACATATACAATTGTAGTCACAAAATGAACCTGGAGAGTACGCCCCTCCCGTGTTCGCTCCGAACTCAAAAACACACCTCTTGTTGCAATAATTTGCTTTCTCTGATAGTATGATGAAAGCAATTAGCAGAAGGCTTGAATCTGGGGGGTCATTCATATCATACTGACAACTTGGTGAGTAGGGCTTTTGGTTAGGCTACCACGGTAGAGTGGAGGGCTTAACCCGTGGCTGCGGGTAAACCGTGACGATGTTTTCAAGAGGTGAACCAACTTTGTCTTTTTTTTTTAAGAGAGGCCAAATTAACTCGTCTTTTTTCACACCACATTCTTACCTTCTCCATCCACGCTCTGGCTATCAACACAATCCTCAGGTTGCTCTGCCCTCTGTGCTGCAATCCCGCTTCTCTTTTTCATACATCACAGAGGCAAACTCACCAGTTGAAACAAAAAAAAAAGAAGAAAAGAAAAGAAAAGAAAAGAAACACCTGTGGCTCTTGCCCCACCAACACGGATACCCCCGTCTACTGGTACCACCCTCTCTACTTCCCTTACTTTCTCCAATACGGTGGAGGGCTTGTCGGCAAAAGGTGGCTGCATAGATTACTTATTGCCCAATCCCAAATAGTAAGTTAGTCACAATCTTCACACTGGTCTTTTCTCCTTTGCTCTTCTATCACCTGTCAAATCATATGCCGAGTTCATACGAACCAATCATAAGCACAAAATCAGACGCATAAATTATATGTAGGAACATTGATGAATAGAATACCTTTTTCCACGAGCAATGCCATCTGCTTATAAGTGGAGGCCGCTTCCGGCAGGCGGTTTGAGGCACGCAGTAAATCCTGCGACCATCCGCCAGAATCAACATAGGGCGAGCCTTGCCCCCTTGGAAACCGCTTTGAAACGTGCAAGGGCGAACCGAGGCAATTACCTAAACCTACACCGTGATTTTGCGCAAAGATATCATGAGTACCAGGTACTTGACAAAGAGACCAAAGCTCAAGTGGATCAGGAGATGATGGTGGAGAAGAACGAGGTCCTGGAGCAGGAACGTGTGGCAATCCAGGCGGATTGGCGGCAATACTATCCAAACCTGTTTGTCGACGATGGTTTGCCACTTGTGAACCTCTCACCTCCTAGCAATGTCGATTCTCCACCGAATTCAGCGGCATCGCCTGTATTTCCAACACCAAAGATGAGGCCAGCAGCGCGAATGAAGAGTCTGCTTGACGGTGTGGTGAAGCGACCCCGAAGCTCCTCAACGGGGTCTGCGCTGGTACCGCCTCCGTGGCCTTCTGTATCTCAGGAGGCGCCTCCCCAGCATATACGCCAGCGAGCGATTTGGGCTCAGTCATTCACTCACAATGCGTGGGGCCCCGGCATCCCCTAGAGGGTCCCCTCTTGGACGCCCTGTGGCTTTGGCGAGGGCAGCTACATTCAATACAGGGAGCCCCAGGGAGCCTATCTTACATCGCACCCGGTTTAGGATAGGACTAGGTAGCCTGAGGGGAAACTCCAGGGCCAATAACCCACAGTCAAGTAAGTAATTTTAAACTTTGCCTAATTAACTTAGAGATGTGCTTACTATTGTTCAGTGTTGTATAGCTCATACAGGCCCCTCGATACCAATCGGCGGAGACGAAGGTACTTCTGTGTACAGATTAACGGAGGAGGAGATGGAAGGAGATTTAGACATGACGGTTCGAGAGGATGAGCTTGACGAAAAGGTAGACCTTTGATTGACTGGGTGAAGCCTGTTGAGTGGCTTTTGCGACATGCGGAGGTCTACAAAGAGTGCGAGGAGGATGAAGAGGATGAAAATGTCAATTTTATCGACCTATATGAGTCTGGTGATGAGGGTGGCAATGGCTCAGAGGATTCTGATGAGGTCTATGTGAAAGAGGAGATTGACGAGGACGAGGATAAGGATATGGAGGGCGAGCAGGAGGACGTGGAGGGCTGGGAGGAGGGTGATGATGATGTCCATATGACGGATGAAGGGGAAACCTCGGGCTCAGGTTTGGGAAGTAGGATGCGAGACTTAGGTCGCCCTGACTCTGCATCTTCCTCTCGTGGTCCGTACAGCAATGCGGCAGAACACCGTTTCCGTGCTAGAACGCAAGAGATTGGAAAGCGGCTGCTTGGGCAGGCTATGACACCCAAGGATTTCTTCACAAGCCCAGAAGACAAACAGGACAGCATCGAAAATATTTTCACTAAGAGAAAGCGCTTGCTTGCCAGCAATGCCCGTCTTATCAATGAGCTCGAGGCAGCCGCTAGGCAAGACACAGAAGAACAAGGAATTGACATTGAGGAGATGGATAGAATTGACCGCGAGATGGATAGGCAGGCCCTCCTCAATATCGCTAGCCAGCACTTCGCTAACCACGTGAAACAGGAGCTGGAGGATTAACCATTTCTACTTCCATCTATTTTCTTTTCATGTTATCTCCTACTTCATTTTCTAACCCCTCACACTGGTTCTGCCGTCCTTACTCTCGTAAATACGGTTCCCCTTACCTTGCCTTACCTGCACTCTCACTTCTGTATTTATCCACCACAATATCTCCCGTTTGGTTTCCTCCTGACCCAGGATTCTTGCTCCCAAATCAAAGGTCCAGGGGCTGTTTTCCTTGGGTTAGATTCTTATGCAGCACACTACCTCTTTGCTTGTTCCCTTCTCACTCTCAAGTTCCAGGGACCGACGGTCCTTTAGAGTTTAATTTCTTTGGTTATCATACCTAGCGCCTATACGGATTCCGCTCTTTTCTCTAATAGCATGATTGAGTGGAGGACCTTACTCTTTCCAGTAAAATGTAATCCGATAGCACTTTAGAACTTCGACACAATCTCACATAACGATAGGTTTGAGCACAGATTGAGATTGTCTATTTAGTAATTTGCTTCTGGGTTCTGTGGCAAAATCCATAAGCCCAAAGACATACGCGCAAAACCATATACCCAAAGTGATGCGCCCAAAGACATACGCTCTAAAGCCATATACTCAAAGCATACGCCCCAAGCATACACCCAAAATATACGCCCAAAACATACGCCGAAAACATACGCCCAAAGCATACACCCAAAGCATAAGCCCAAAGCATACGCCCAAAATACCTGCCCAAGGCAGTAGATGTAAAGATGCTCTCTGCGAATGTTTAAATATAATTTAGGTTCAAATATGTAGGGGAATAGCCACGCATATTCGTCCAGAGAAGTTCAGCCCCGGAGTTTTCACGATAGGCGTCTATCTCAGAATCAGAATCAGAATCCACAATGGTACAATAAACAAGACCCATGACAACTCTGCTACTTGTACTTCCACTACGCATGATTTCCATTGCATGCACAGTTGCACGGATATAAATTCCTGCTCCTAGAGTATCACGGATCCCATTGTACTCTGTATCGTCACAGTTCAAGAACCCGGACACCATATCCTTGCGCTGTAGCTCCACATTCTCAGACTTCTCTTCATATACCTGGGTTCCCAACCAATGCATCTGGCCCAAGACGGGGGCATGCATCCCAGCCTTTGGATAATCCATCATGTCCACTACATCATAGTGTACGCTACGTTCCTGGCATTGATATTGAATATTTGACTTACAGAAAAAACGTATGACTTTATGACCCCAGGGAAGCGAGTAGAGATAAGGATGTGAAAACAAGGTTGGTTCCAGGTGGCCGTAGTTGTCTCGCGAGCTCTGGGGAAAGCCCTTGGCTTCAAAGAAGCTATGATCCTATGGAGTGTTGGCCATTGCGAGAAACCCAGGAAGTGGAGCGCTACTGGGCTCGGTATTACCCAGTGCAGTCGATGCGATCACAATATTTTTCCTGATCGTGCTCATGATACTAATGAAGGATTGATATGTAGAGATGTAGAAAGATCGTGCTTTTATAGTAAGACCAAAAGGTTTTGAAGTAGGGAAAAACTATAGAATCATTTTATCAAGACCAGCTACTTATGCATTATGTCAACTCGAGCAAGGCTTGATAGAATATAATTAAAGAGCGTATAAATTATGGAAATTCAGAAGTCAGAATGAAGTTATTGTTAACTGTCTGAGTCTGGAACTAAGCCTCGCGTTATTTTGCCTTTTACCACACTCCTGCATGAGTCACACTGTTGAAATATTTCTAAGCTCGATACCCGACCCTTAATCTCATACACTAACACAAGCGCCTGGATGATAGCGTGGGATTCGGTTGTTCTACATTCCAACTTTCCCGCAATCAGTCCACCTCCTACCAATATGACTGCTTTCATTCTGCCGCAGGAAATGGGAAAAGGTCGATTATTTGATCAGGGCCAAATGTCAAGGTATCAAACTCATCCATTGGAGCTTCCGCGATTGGGGCCGTTGTCATCGCCTTAGGTGTAAATAAAGAAAAGGCGGCAAAGGTAGGCGGCAGTAGCAACAAGATGGTTATGGTATGATATTCTTGTGAGTATCTAAGTGGAGGATAATTACATAGCATAATTACCAACCTATATATAAGGGTTATAATCAGGAATCACCTTGAATCATGCGGAAAGGCACTGAGTGCCTTCGTCACTGCATGGTATTCAAGTCTTAGATCCTCACCGTGGGTTTGCGTTGAATAGTTGCGACCGCATCGAGTTACCCGGTACTTGCAGGTTTGATTCAAGATTTGCTTGCCATGTAGGAGGGTTGGCACTGTATGAGCCTGTTCATTTCGAACTACTCAACTTGCGTAAAAGATCAAATTTGGTTACCTCAGACTATGATTGAACAGGGTATATCAACCCCTACTGGATTTGGACTACTGCTATGCTGAAGGCACAGTGGTAAATACCAATTCATGTAGCTGCTACCGAGCCTAATCCTAGAGTGCGGCTATTGTCAAAAGGTAATTCACATGCAACCATACACCACCATACGCACAAAATTCCTACTTACAAAAATTCTTACCCACAAGGGTTCCTATGCATGCATGTTCGTATACTCAATTGATAGACTGACAAATTATGCGAGCAATGAAATGGATCACAGAATGGAAGCCAGCTTGGGTACTTAGCTTAGCTGGGCCAACTTCTAACCTTCATTCATATGCCCACCACAGCTGTACTTTTATATAAATATCATTCGGGATTCAAGAGGATCTGTTACTGTACACAGATAGCTAGAACCATCTCAACTCAATGTCTTCCCAACCAGAATCTTCCACGATGGGCTGCCAACGAGGGCTCTACACCTCTGGGGCAAGAAGCTGTACCTCTTTTGTACGGTTTCACGAATGCACTCCACGCCAATACGCTCCATCTTTATCGCAATTCTTGGTAGAATCCAGCCTATGTGGGAGTGAAGGCCCGGTAACACCAGCCCCAAGACCTTTGGGTGGTGTGGCCCGCACACCTCTTTCCAGTTCCACAACACCCTTGAGCCCTGATTCGGTAATGCTGCCCCCTGGAAACCAAGATCACGCCCGGAATCTGCTTCATCCGCTAGCTGTGACTTTGTCAACAAGCGATACAGTTACATTTGAGATATTTGGAAACTTTTATCTCTATATGGATGAATATCATGAGAGCTGGATTGATTGGTGGCAAGGCACACTAGGGCATATAGCGTAGACTGCGAAATATGATGGCAAGAAAAAGATAAGGTGGAACTCGGATCATCGAGGCACAGAGGTTTGGAAATTCTTTCAACAATGTGCCGACCGATTAGGTAGTGCGATTGGCACGCCGCGAGTAATGTGTACTATGTGCAGAAAGGTTCTAGATCACTCAAGTGGCATAGGGACTAGCTCGATGCATGACCATAACAGGTCCTCTGCATGTCTAAAATCAAGAAAGATTAAGGGAGATGATAGGCGGGCCGGAGGTCCGCTACGGATAGACGTTCTTACACTATTGCAAAAAGGGAAAAAAACTGGAAATAGGCGTAGGATTATGGATCTGGCCACACCAGCAGGATTCAATCAGCATGATTGCGAAGAATTCTTTCTAAAAGTGTTTTTAACAACGAATCTCGCCTTTAATTACTCAAACAACCTTGCCTTTCGTCGCGTCTTCAAGTACATTCGTCCGTGAGTTGAAATCCCCAGCCCAACGACATTAACATGGCATTTGAAAGGGGTGGGAAAGTCTACAGTGGATGATATTCGAACATGTCTACCTGCTGCAGGAAAGATTTGTCTGGCTGCCGATACATAGGCTTCACCAAACAAACTTGCTTTTTAGCAATTGTGGCTTATGGGATCTCGGATAGCGGGCAGATAGAGGACGTGCTGATTGGGTTCGATGAAATCAAGGGTTCTCATACGGGGGCTAATATGGGAGGGATAATTAATGACATTCTGGCCAGATACGGGATTCAGGATAGCATTCTGAGTTTCACCACCGATAGTGCCAGCAATAACCGAACGCTCACCGCAACCTTAAATAATGCTTGGAGTTTACTATCGGTTGAATGATGTCAATTGAAAAATCATAATTCATGTATGGCCCCTGGAGTTCAGCTTATCCTCCGTGTATTTATGAGTTCAATCAAGGTGAAATTCTGGGATGGTCATTTGCCGTCGGGCTTTAAGGCCGGCTATATCGAGAAGGTGATGAGATTGGAGAATGGCTTTCACACAACAGTAGAAAAGGTAATGTGTCCAAGAGCTCATACCCTAGCACCTATATTCGAAATGCATACGCACACATTCATACGCACAAATTCATACGCAGAAGAGTAGATGCACAAATTCATTGTTCCAAATTGAATGCGCGCTAATGTGAAAGTAGAACAAAGTGTTTTCCCTATTGTTCCCATGTAAGATACCTTTAGTCAGAGATAATGCTTTTAATGATTTATAGTATCAGAAAATGAGTATTGCTGTTGGTGCTTCACCTCAACGGCGTCAACACTTCATCGAGATACAGAATAACCACGTTAAGATCCCTACTACATCAGTTGATGATATCAGGACATGGTGGAACTGAACGCTGAATATGTTGGAGAGATCTGTACGGCTACGGGAATTGACCAAGGACTGGGAACAAACCTATCCTGAGCGTACGCCTCCCTGGTCAACCCCGGAAGACTGGAGGCAGGTGGAATACATCTTGGAGGTACTTCAACAGATACGATTTTGGACTTTGTGGATGTCAAAAACACGTGGCATCACCATTCCTTGAGTGTTTCAAGTGTATCAAGATATTTTTGATCATTTGGAAATGCAAATTTCCAAGTCAGAACGGAAGCGGATGCAATGGAATGTTGATATTCATGAGGGCCAAGTGAAAGGTAAATTGAAGGCAGCCTCTTACTATGGTAAAACGGAAAGTCCTAGAGGTCTTCTGTTCGGTATTAGAACTTGCCTAAATCCCTATTGCAAACTCAACCTTTTTCGAGAATGGGATCTTGATGCCATTGGGGAGACTGAGTATGAGATGTTATATAACAATGAGTTCATAGTGTATTATGATCTGTACTATGCACCAATACATAATCAGGGACCTAACATGTCAATTCCACGGAGTAGTCTGAACAGTCGATCCAAACACCTTTACTCTTCGAGACCCAGAGCAGTTATCCTGAGTGAGGCACTAGCGTACCTCGAAACTGATTCTGAGATTGAGCCGCCCGAGGCAAACTCTGAGGTTACGGATACCACATGTGAGGCCTGCCCAGCGGGGATTTTTTACGAGGCCAATATACTGGAGTGGTGGAAGGTTAATGCGTGAAGATTCCCCAATTTAGCTTGGATCGCTAGGAATATTCTCGCTATTCAAGGCGGTAGTGTTGGTGTAGAGCGGGTGTTTAGCATGGCAAGAGATGTGATTCCCTATCGGGGCTCACGACTCAAAAGCAGTAGAATTCGATCTTCAATGGTGGTGAAATCCTACGAGAAGCAAGAATTACGAAGAGAGCTAGCAGGTCACGATAGTGAATGGAAGGCAGAAAAACTCGATGAAATGGCTGGGGCGGAGGATTATCATTATTGGTCTGATAGGAAGGAAGAAAGTATAGAGAAGGATAATGGCTGTATCTCCGATGATGAAGAATCACACAAGAAGGACACAGAATGGTCTTTGGTTAATCAGCATAGGAGGCGAGCATTTGGAAGCGAGCCAAAGGCTATACTACCGGAGTGTGTACTGGTTGAATCACAATATGCATGGCCTGGACCACCCCGAAACCAAAGGGTAAATCACATGGGAGGCTCCGAGGAATCAGATCCGGAAGAAAGAATCTGGGAGAGTAAAGTCAACATGTATGTTGCGTCCGACAATGAGGAGGAGGCAGGATCACAGGAGGGTGAGGCGGGGATCCCTGGTGAAGGAGTGAGCGATCTTGAAAGTATCAACCAACAGGGTGACGAAGATTCTGGCCGCATAGCAGGCTCATGGGACCGCCTGGAAGGGGATGGTTCAGAGGAGGAGGCTCTATCGGGAACCACAGATTCATTACTGTTTATACGTGTAATGCGCGGAAGAGACTAGACAGGAACTAATATCATGATTCGAGTTCCACCCAGGAAGCGTGCTGGAACTCGGGCAAAAGGAAAGATAAGATCCCGTTTCCACTAAGTTGATTTCGTGTAAAATAATTATAAACTCATAAAATTTGACTAAGTAATTGAGAAGGCATTTTTACTATCCTCTAAGTTATCCTAGTGGCCAAGACATGCCGAGAAGGTGTCAAGTCAACAATGTATACTGTAGTGAATGACGAGCCGCCATGCATTGATTGGAAAATGCCCCATATAATCGGGGGAGTGCATCTCAGATGGGGCGGACCGGTGCTTTGTCTGACCCTCCTTCGCCTGATCTGTAACGACCCTACAGATAGGTAGCTACAGTGGACTAGACTCAAGCCCGTATGGTATACCAAGTGGTAACCATATTGAGGATAGGCCAGTATACTTAGTATACTACCGGTAGCCATGAGTTGGTACAAGTGTCTACAAAGTGACTTGGTGACATAGGGTTAGAGAGGGTAACCTAGGTAGGCCAAAGTTACCCTACTAGGCAGGGTAACCATCGGAGGGTATGATCGCATAAAGCCAAGGACCCATAGTAAACGTTGCACAGGTCTCCGGGGCAACATTATATGTGGTCGGGCGGACTCCCGAATGAAATAAAGGCATGGAAGGGTAAAGTTACCCTACCTTAGAACCATGATTACCCTACCTTGGGACCCCAGTTACCCTACCTTCACCGACAAAGTCATGTGCGGACTTAGGGGGAAGTTATCACACTGTAGTGGGGCTCTTAGATATTCAAAGGGCGGCTTCGTATAGCACAAAACGGACTACTGACGGAGCAGGAGTGGTCAGAACCTCCTGTAACTTTCAGGAGATATTCATAACACCCCCCTGCGGCCCCAGCGTTGGTACGGCGCGACAGCACGGTACGGCTGTGTAGTTGTGTGCTGCCTAGTAAAGTATGATCCATAGGAACACTCCCACAACACTGTATGAGTAGTGCCGTCCAACCGACCAGAAACTGGTGGCAGGATATATAAGGGGTATGAGGGTGACCGCCTCCTGGGGCGCCACCTGGATAACACCTGGGAACCACCTACCGGCATACTTTGACCTCCGGGTAGTTGTATGGTTAACAGTAGACGGCTTGGGGCTGACCGGGGAAGCTGCAAGGCTTCCAGGACAACTACCCCAAAGCCAGTCCCGGTCTACCCCGTGACCTGTAGCATTACCATGGGTTATTAGTAGACTCTGGAGGTGTGAGTCTTGTCACGATTTAAGAAGGTCGCCCATGGTTGACTGTGGGTAGCGCCCATGCAGTCAAGCAGCGGGAGATTTCTTATCGAGGGAGCATGCAGTAAGGTTTAGAAGCTTAGTATAGCCACGTAGATTTGCCGATGGACTGCGTAGCTTGTATAGACGAAACCACCGCTGGGCCAGTGAGTCCCAATGGATATTATCTCTACGGTGGGCATGTCGGTCGGCCACTGATATGCTACCGATAGGAAAGAGCTTTCGCTCATGCAGATGTAGTTGGAGAGGCATCACCGGAAGCACTTCCTATTTGTGGAGATAGTTAATATCCGAGCGGTCCGACTGCCTCCGAGTGTTAGCTCACTTTAGGCTGGTGAGTTGGACAGCCCTGAGCTGAGCAGGGTGCTCGTGAAAGGTCCGAATAGTTGACGGGTGTCCTCTGGCTTTACATTTTTCTACTTAACTAAAAGCGACAGACACCCTATTCTGATAACCAACGATCCTCGAGAGAACTTATTGAGTAAAGCTTTCAGGCTTAACGATATTAAGTTTTACCGCTTGATTCTACTTTGAATTATCTTTATCTTTATTTTGATCCTTACTTCTACTTTGAGTCTTCGGTGCGGTCGCAATCTTAGGATCCGTCTTCC
>Ga0307513_10000538_pt1 | contig 54096 bp, 65 predicted proteins | sample 15_EM_MG_FD_202174 | JGI IMG/M metagenome (GOLD analysis project Ga0307513, IMG submission 202174) | Populus trichocarpa ectomycorrhiza microbial communities from riparian zone in the Pacific Northwest, United States - 15_EM | ecosystem: Host-associated > Plants > Roots > Unclassified | place... | reverse complement strand
CTTTCCTTTCTTCTCCAGCTCTCTTTGCCTTTTGGCTTAGATCAAGTGTAGTATCTGTTCTTTTCAGTGTAAAAACTGAAATGGTCCCTACGGGGCTAGTTCTTTTTTATACCCATTTTTGCTTATCCCGGGTCTTGGCCTCTGGCTTGCTATGCCCTGACCCACTGTATCGCTGGTATTTCACTGTCTCCGGTTTGATGCGAAGGCCACTCTTTTTTTCCTTTTCGGTTTTCATTGTCGCTCTGGCTGCTATGCGAGAGGATAAGGGAATGTATGCTATCCAGGGCGGGAGATTGGTGTAGTCGCTTGTTTAGAAGGTGTTCTATCCTGTTTTGTTTGGATATGTAAACTTTGAAACTATAATCGATTATGATACTTGTCGGTATTTCCCATAAGAGGAGTAATTGCATGCAGCGCCGTTTTCTGTCGAAATGTTGGGAAATTTTATTTGTCTTGAAGGTTAGTACTAAGTCACATATGCTCCTGGAAAGATAACTGAGCCCCGTAAATTACTTTGAGACACCTAAGGCAGGGCACATTTTTGGCTATAAAGGGTCAAGCGAAGACGCTCTTCCACCGAGTTTACAACAGAATATAAGGAAAGCTCTTGTCTGAATGGATGAGCGGGAGGTGGATCTTGCCAGTTAGTGCGGGACCCGTGCTGTAGATAATTATTATAACTTCTGGGTTTCTACAACTGCATTTCATCTCCGCAATATGCCCTAGAGAACAGTATCCACGGATATGGCACCGGGGAGAGGGGGGTAGAGTGACATCTTATGATAAGAATATATTATGATAATTATTATTATTATTATAATAGCTATTGGCTAGCAACCCCAATAGACAACCCCACCTCAACCTTGTTGAGTGTTGTAGAGTACGGGAAGCGCCCTAGTTTGTTGTGGAGAGGGTATGACTGCATTTCGGGTAAACCAATAATTGCCCACACATGTTGTTAGTCCTATTTAGTTCACCCCCCCCTGCACCTAAGAGTGAACAGGAACCTTCTCTCTCACTGCCACCACATCCACCTCATCCAATAAACATCTCCCGTCAACAACTCTGAGTGATTTCTCCACCCCTATCACGAAGGAGGCAATTTCGCATGCGAAGCGAGTGAGTGAAGCTACTAAGTTATCCTACTCGCTTCTGGCATATCGACCTGCTTTCGTCGTTTCGGTGTAATGCCGGGCCCAACACCACTCTGGTACGCTGTGGAGGAGGGGAAATACGAGGTCGTGAGGATACTGCTGGAGAGGGGTGACGTCGACCCTAACATACCTGACACCGATTCTGGCAGAACACCACTCTCGCTAGCTGTGACGGGTTCATCTGAGGGCATTGTGGAGTTGCTACTTGAGCGCCACGATACCAACCCCAACTTAGCGGACACCGACTTTGAACAAACCCCGCTCTCATTTGCCGCGGAGAAAGGCTATGAGGAGATTGTGAAGTTGCTGCTAGCGCGCCAAGACACCAATCTCAACACATTGGACATCTCTCCCGGGCAAACTCCTCTAGAGCTCGCTGCCAAGAATGGCCATAACGGGGTGGTGAAATTGCTACTAGGACGGGGCGCTGATCCCAACGCCCAATCTGGCAGAACTCCGCTCTCACTGGCTGCCGAGAATGGCCACGAGGGGGTGGTGAGGACACTACTAAAAAGGGACGATGTCAATCCCAACATCACTGACACCGAGAACGGCAGAACTCCGCTCTCGTGGGCCGCCGGGAAGGGGCACGCGGGGGTCGTGAGGACACTACTGAAAAGGGACGAGGTCAGTCCCAACATCACTGACACCGAGAACGGCAGAACTCCGCTCTGGTGGGCCGCCGGGGAGGGGCACAAGGGGGTCGTGAGGATACTATTAAAACGGAACGACCTCGATCCCAACATACCTGACACCCAATATGGTCGTACTCCGCTTTCGCGTGCTGCCTCGGGTTGGCATGAGGGGGTTATTAGGATGCTCCTAACACGGAATGATGTCGACCCCAACAGAGCTGACACCAACGGACGAACTCCGCTCTTGTGGGCCGCCCAGGGTTGGTGTGAGGGGGTTGTGAAGATGCTGCTAAAACGGAAGGACGTCAATACCAATGTGCCTGACATCGATGGCAAAACTCCACTTTGGTTTGCTGCTCGCAATGGCCATGAGAGGATGGTGAGGCTGCTGGTGGAACGCCCTGAAACAAATCCTAACACAGTTGACGCCCAACATGGACAAACTCCTCTCTCGCTTGCTGCCAACCTTGGTCATGAGGGGGTCGTGGGGATTCTGCTTGAACGAAACGACGTCAATCTCAATATAGCCAACACCCGATGCGGCAGAACACCGCTCGAATGTGCTGTCAGCAACGGCCACCAGGCAATTGCCATGATGCTGCAGGAACGGGCAAATCGGATTTCCAGAAACGCAGATAGCGTTCCAGCAACAGAACTAATCCCCCTAGGCATATCCATGCCATCTGAACCCCCTTCTAAAAGGACCCGCAGATTTTGATCTCCTTGGATGAAACTCAACGACTCTCCCCCTGTCCACCGAGTGCCCCATCCCAGCAGAACAAATTTTACGAAACAAAATCCGAAACTCCTTACCTCATCCGACCCTTATTTGCGGCTTGATATGTCACTACCGGTGTCATAGATGTGCGTCATTCACCTAGAACACCCCGTTATCTCACTAACCTCCAATTCACGTTATCATCTTTCATCCTTCATGCATTATATTTGACGGACGCAACCCCATCTGACTGTTGCTAAGGCACAATATTTAGTCTGCGGTAGAAGTGTCAGAAGGGTCGCCACTGTTGTTTTGTGGGTTTTTCCTGTTTGTGTGTTGAGTGCGCTGTCTACCTGTATTTAGTCTCCAACTAATTGGCCGAGAACTCCTCGTCGAACATCTCTACTCTAGCACCACCACCACCACCACCCCCGAAGTGCTTCCCTCCTGTGCTACCTGCGAGTCCACTACCAACACTACTCGCTAGTCGCCAGGTCGCAAGCGAGTTGCCATCAATGTTCTCCCCAATATGAGCCCTAGTTAACAGATTTTGTGTATGTGCTGTGAATCCCTGCTTTCCAATTGTGGCTTTTCTTCTAAATCCTCAAACGGTTTAAAGCAACAACTCCTACATAACCTCTGGGTTACAATATACAGGCTCATTAGTGGTTTCCTATCCAGTATTCGCCTCTTTGGCCAGGCTTTTGTTCCGCTTACCCATTGGGTTTAGTGTACCCAAGCGTCCCGCCTGGAGTTCTCGGGTATCCGTTATTCCGGGGAGGTACTCTACCCAGTTCTCTCTTTTAGGCAGCTGGCCTACCCGCTCTCTCCCTCTCACTCTCTATATTTGCCGTAGATTCCCCGCCGGGCGCGCTGCTTCACCATGGTCTATCGGCCACCCAGCCCTAGAAGAGCCTTTTTTCCCCGCCAAGCCTCGGACATGGATTTGTGGATATCTGCACTCTGCTGGGAGGTGCTTGACATGGGTGTTCTCAAACCCATAGGTCATGGTGTAGCTTCTCTCAACTGCCTACTCCCGGTCAAATAGGATAAGCGAAGAACATTAAGGTGAGGATGAATAAGCTTAATCAGACCTGCCGCATTTCTAGGTAGCTTGTTTTCAACATCTATATAGAAACAAATCATTTCACTATTCCCCCGAACGCTATGGGTGGATTTAATATTCAAGAGTATACCCCGTAATTCAGGTAGGTAGTAGGGCAGGCAGCAAGAGCAGCTGAATTTCTGGATCCTTTGCGCCCACACAGAGAAATCCCACTTTTGGGTAGTGAATTCACTCAACCAAGAAAACCTCTCGGGAAGAGAACCAGCTGAGAAGGTCGGCCCACAGATGTTTGTGGAAACCGTACATCGCGATTAGAATGTATTTGGGGACGGGGTTTGTTATAGAAAGCTGAATTCTAGATATCATACTAGGCGCTGGCATTTGGACCCCGGATGGATATTTATCACGCAGACAAGACGCCTTCTAAAGCCTCATGCGCGATATATAAAATACTATCCGACCAAGAAAGCACATAGAACCTCCCCAGTAGTTCTATCTCAGAGTTCAGAGGTGGAGTGTGTTGGATTGCCCATTGGGTATGTGGTCATAGGGTGATGCGGATATGCCGATATTGAAATGACGATCACCTTCACCACAACCAGTAATCGTGCCAAGGTGGTGGCGTCCACCACCCCCGGTCGCTCGCAAACTCGCAACCCAGGGGCACTCCAGAGGAGTGCCCGACAGCTCAACGATAATTTCATGCTCAACGATAATTTTTTTCTTAAGGATAATTTGATGCTCTACAATGAGCTTTTATAAGTAGAATTTTATATTTATAAATAAATTTATACAATAAGAATTCCATTCCTAAGATTAAACCAGCAAAAAAATAATTTAATACATAATAATAAGCCTGTTGGAGTAATAATTCTGCGCCTGCTGGTAATAATGAACTGGCAGTCATCTACTTTACAGAGCAGCGCTTGTGTTCTTCTCTTCTAACTTCCACACATAAAACCTTCACCACCTTCTTGCGGTTTCTTCTCAAATAATGGTATATTCTTAAGAATAGAATCATTATTGTATAAATTTATTTATAAGTATGAAATTCTAGTTATAAAAGCTCATTATGGAGCATCAAATTATCCTTTAAGAAAAAGATTATCGTTGAGCATAAAATTATCGTTGAGCTGTCGGGCACTCCTCTGGAGTGCCCCTGGGTAGCGAGTTTGCGAGCGACCAGGGGTGGTGGACGCCACCACCTTGGCACGATTACCACATCTCTCTAGAAACACAGTTTGGATTCAGTAATGTCATTGATTCCTAGCAAGATGTCCTGATAATCTATACACAACTTTCATCACATGCAAAGTTTTATCTAAGGCTTTATGCCTTGTTTCACCTGTCTTACATGGCAGCCTTGTCGACAATTCTCTGGATACAAGCATCATGTCAGCAGAGATTGCACTTGCCAATCGCTCTCTAGCAGAATTGGCGGTTGTATTCAACATTTTATACTTTCAACATGACTACTTTAGTTATTACATTCATATCTCAGGCAACGTCCTTTATCAGATTGCAAAATTTGCCAATAGATTCTCTCTCAACTGAATATTGGGCCAATGGAAAGATATTTGGATCAGCAACCAGGATGTTGCTGGATATAAGAAGTTATTTATCATGCTGCTTTTTTCCAATCGACAGGGTTTTAGGAAGGAATGTATGAACTTGATCATATCATGAATGGAGATAATGAGAGAGTAATTATGAAAATTAGAAATGATTTAGGAACTTGGCATAGTTCCTCGTATGATATACATTCTACTAGATAATGATGACTACAGTTATAGGTAATCAAATTCTAGAATTTATTCCGAACTCCAAATCTAAATTATTCACTACTTCTGTGAAAAGGTCTACCAAGAAACCGCGGAATTTGAGTATTTTAGAGACGGGAGGATTGAGACAATTATGATGATCGGGATTGGGGATGATTTGGGAACTAGGCATGGTTCCAGGTATAAGATCTGTTCTACTGCACAATAATAATAACAGTTATTGCTAATAAATCTTGTGAATTTATTTCAAATCTGCAGATGTAAATCCTCATCTGTCTATATCATGAATTGTATCAAGAAACAGGGATTAACAATCAATGGAAAGAGAAAAGGAATTTTATAATTATAATCATAGGAATTGGAAATGATTTGGAAACTTAGTGTGATTTCTGGTATAAGATCCATTCTACTTTACAATAATAACTACACTTATAGTTTTTAAATATTTATTTATTACAAATCCCAGATCTAAATTATACTCACCATCTAGCAAGTAGAAGTGTAATAAGAAATAGATAGTTGACAATCTATAGAAATGAACAGAATAAGAAGAAGACAATTATGGGAACCTGAAATTATTTAATGAGTCGGGGTAGTTCATAGTATGTGATATATTCAATTTGATAATAACAATTCCAGTTATAGCCAATAAACTGTTAGAATTTCTTTCCAAACCCCAGATCTGAGTTGTCTACTCCCTCTTCCAAGTTGGAAAATACTTCCTGAAAATATACCAAGTTCCCAAGAAAAAATGAAAAGCTGAACTGGCATTTCCCCATCTTGGAACTTGAAGTTTCCATCTGAGGGCAACTCCACTTCAACTCCAGGATGATTTCCTCTCTAGCCCACATCCCTAGTACTCTCCTGCAATTCTACACTAATCTTACAGGGAACTATCACCAGTACTAAGACTTTCCATCTTTAATCATACTATGTTAATTAAGACTGTCAATAACATTGTAAGTGTTCCTAACCCCGAGGACTGTGGAGCTTTGAGTGAGAACAGGACAGACGATTGGGTATAGTCTGGCTTTTTGGAGTTACTAGAATGGACTAGGTCTCAGAGAGTGAGGACTGGATGGACAACAAGGGACTATAGTCCTAGAGCTTGGACCTCCTGTACAAGCCAACTTTAGATAATACATATCCCAATAGATACCTTTCACTAGATCAGATTACTGGTACATTCCACAGTGGTGGATGGCATTCCCCTGCTATTCCTCATGATTTCTAGTCCTCTCCTACTGTTCTCAGCCATCGTTAGCCATCACATGCAGTCCTCTACTCTACACCTCTCCTACGCTCACCTAACTTCTCTCATACTATAGTAGACACCATCCTACCGAAAGGTGGCTATCCTGGAAGTAGGTGTCTCTGATGGGCTATAATTAACAACTCTAGCCTGTTTCAATCTATTTGAAGTCCACACACAGGGCCATGCCAGGCGCCAGATACCTGGAAATACTTTACCCAAAGCAACTAAGCTGGGTGCACCAGTGTTAGGCATATGGGAAAAGCATATCTTTTCCACTTCTTTTTATATACCCTGGGGTTACACTACCTTCAGTCTGTGATAGCACCCCCCTCTGGTCCTCGCGCTGGGACGGTGTGACAAGACCAGACGGCATCGTAGTTGTGTCCCAACAGCAAAGGATACTATATTTGGAACCTATATCACAACACCATATAGGTCGCGTATTACCCTAGCGGGAATCGCTTGCATAATTTTGCGCAAGGTATATGCCGCCATGGGGAAGAGCATACATCCGAACCTAAGCTCCCTGAGTAGGGACGTCCCGGAGGCATCAGGGAGACTACTCAGGAACTCTAAAGAGTTCACGTTTCAAGATATGGCTCACTGATTGGAACGATGATGAGAGAACCAGTTCTCTACTCTTACTAATGCATACGCTTCATGCATTGATAGATGAATATCGGATCTGATCACTCTGTATTCATGATACTATTGGTATGTATGCATCTAGACTGCATATTCCATTATAGTCTATCATGACGAAGAGATCGAAGACTGACTACTAGTGGAGTGGGGACACCCTCAGAAGAAATAGCAGTCCGGAGATTCTCAGAGTCGAGCTGGGCAAGTTTTCAGGGTCAAACAGTGTTCGCACTTTGTTCTGATGAACTGAATCCTTAGAAAGATCCTTCGTTGCTAGAGAAGTGAAAGTAGCGCGAATTTTAGTATAAATAGTAGGGCTCTCCCCAGTGGTTGAGAACATCATCAAGCAACGGAGAAGAGACCTTAACAATATTATAAGTTATTACGATATTCTTTTATTTCTTTACCAAACAATGCATCTTGAGCCTTCCTGGCCTATAATCCGTTGTCACGAATATCCTCGGCATAGTTGGCCCGGAATCCTACCGTGTTAGCTACCCCGTAACATCACCGCTGTCCATCTGACTGGATACTGTTCCCTGGATAGATGTAATGGAGCCTCTGGCAAGCTTATACATGGGTTCTCGGCGAAGTTGGTCAATATGAGATCAAGTTATAGACATAGCAGTAAGGCACAGAAAACTATGTCACTAAGGTAACAGCACGCTTTGGTCGTGTCTACTCTAGAATGAAATGAGAGTATGACCACACTCACACGAATGGTATGTTACCACTTAGGACTATACCGTAAGGAAGGACTATGAGATCATTATGCCACTGGTACAATCTTGAGCTCTAGTCTAACTAAAGGCTCTATGCACAAAGTCAGAATAATATCTGCAACTGCGATAGGTCTGCTTACAAACTTGGCCCCTTCATTGGTCTGATGATTGGGATACTGTCTAGCATGCCGACAAGTTTCAGTTCATCCTGAGAGAAGAAGGAATGTAAAGTCTCACAGCGATGTGGTGCCAGACCAGAAAAATCCAGAGCTCGTCAGTCCGGAGGTCAATAGTGCGGGAATTATATTCAGGGTCAACAGGTGTTCGCATAATATGAGAGAATGTTCAGAATGGTTAGCAGGTCCTTAGGTAGTATGGAAAATACTTGCAAGCCGCGCACTCGACGATGCGAGATATAAATATCGTAGTGCCTCCAGAGGTTTACTGAAATTACCATGCTACTGAGAAGAGAGCTTATCAGAATAAGAAGTTATTACTAGAAAAATCTTTATCACTATTTTACACACGTTTATATTGAGCTTTCCTAGACACCACTCTCTCTACCATAAAGTACCTCAGTGTTATACATCTTGCTTGTCCTTAGTGAGCTGGTGCTATGGGACTATGAAGCTGGTCTCCTATTGCTTTTACATTTTAGTTATATCTTATTCTACAGCAATAGGCTATAGCACCGAAATAGTTTAGTTAACACTATAGAGTAGGCAGTTGTGTATAGAGGTGGGCGTGTAGGACGATTGGGTTGGGTGAAGGGAGTTGCCTGGCTAGGGCAGCAAGAGCTGGCAGTTTAAAGGTCGATAAGCCATCTGATGTTTCAGGTAGCTAGACCACCATCCATATAACATCTCTAGTGCCAGTGAAGCGATGGAAACTGAGAGTGACAAGCTGTTCTTTGTCCGGTTCCTTTTCTCTTTTTTTTCTTTTAGTGACCGAACTGCACTTACCTGAATCGTGTACCTTGGTTTGTTATTTGCTTTTGGCTTCCAGCTCTGTACGTACCTTTCTACGGGGGGGCGCTTCCGGGACGGATGGCTTCTCAAAAGTGTCACTGGCTGAGAATCGTGCTTTCAGCAGTGCTCTGAAATGCATTCTCTGGTACTTATCCTAGACAGACCGTGTTCATCCGCTTTTCCTCTGGTTGTTTCATTCTGCACCTCTATCATTGACGAACATTTGGAACTGTGTTTGCCATCTCCGTTTCACCAATTTGGAGAACGACTTTCTTTCCTGTGAAAGCAAAGCGGTTGTGAACACTAGGAGTTACTTGATCGGTACCGCAGGCTGTCCAAAGAGTTTTGCGTTCATTTTTCTTCTTTTTCGTTTCGTTTGCTCCGACGCCCTTGCCCTGTAGTGCTCCTGCAAATTAGTCCTCGGTTTCTCTAACGCAGGCGACATTTCCCCGTTCAGCTACTAAGATGAGTACGTTCATTAAAATTAATCCTTTTACAGGCGGCAATACAGATCTGAGTGAGGATGTCGAAGAATACCTGGATGATATGGAGACAGCTCTTCTTTCATGGGATTTAACTATCACACCGGTGTTGTGGAGGCAAGCAATAAGTTGACGATTGGCCTCTTTCGTCAGAATCTTGAGCAGAACGGTGAGGCTTTTCACAGGTGGTATTATATCTGATCCGACGGTGATAAAAAAGACTATGGGAAAATCGTCAGTGAGTTTCAAGAGTGGTATGGAGCGAAGGCATCTCACGCCTTTTCCTTATTTGCCGTTCAAAATGAAATGTTATCCTGAAGCCAAGGAGAAGCAGAACACTTATGTGATTAGGTGTATAGGGTTCAGAAGGTCTCACAGAAAATTCCAAGGAATATGAATTCTTTAGTAGCAATAGCTTTTATCAAGACTGAGGGTTCACCTTCACCGCTTTACTCAGTTCCTGTCATACCGCAAGTGCACCCTCTTGCAGTTACTGATGTTCCTAGGGTGACTGCCAGTGCCGACCACCCAGCTCTTCAGGCCCGCATGACTCAAGAGCAGTTTAACACCTTTATGTCCTCCTAATAGTCTACTATGCAACGCAGTTCACGTATTCCATACATCGCCTCCAGTGGTACTAGGAATAATGGGAGAATTAACCCACGCATTACGTGGGTTAATTGTGGTTTGCATCGTTATTATTCTGATATGTCTCCGGTTAGCTCATACAAACAGAAACAGATTAGGGAACCACTTCGCAGTAAGAGAGAACAATTGGCAGCAGACTATTGTGCCTCAGAGCGTCATCACGACTCCCCACTCTGGGGCCCCAATGCTATGGAGGTTACCCCTTCCACAATTGAACATCTTCCTGTTATTGAGCAAACAGTTAAACCTTCGGTGTCAATGCCAATGGTGTCTGGTATTCCTTCATGGAAGGTCAGCAACCGTGAGCTGGAGAAGGCCTGTATTGTTGCGTCTCAGATTCCGGCTGTGGGCACTATCTTCGCAAATGCTATGGCAGAAAAGCCGGCTGGAGTTGAGGATGCTGATTGGGAGAGTGTTACAGGGCGGAGAGCTGCCAAGGCACTTAGGAGATTCCGTGAATTGAGTGATAAAAGCAGACCAAGCAGATCGCTTCGGTCAACTAATAACCCACTTGCAGATGGCAGGAGTGCAGAGCTTGATCCCCTTGTCGAGGAGGAAGTTTCAAGAGCCCCAAGTAATGTGGTAATTGAAAGCCCAATAGAGATTGCGGGCAACTGAGTGGAGCATAGGGATGATGAGGCTGAAATATTACCACCCGCAACCTTACAAGCTAGGAAAGGTAAAGAAAAGATTGAGATTGCTCCTATTAATTGGATGAAGGGGCAGATACCCTTTACAATACAGGATACTGTTGATGGACCGGATTTGGGCCTGACTATGACCTTACAGGAACTCCGGGATTGTTCACCAAGATTACGCCGTCATTTAGCTGAACTCTTGAGGTTTTCTGTTCTCCGTGTTCAGAAGAAGAGATTGCTGGGATCAAACACCAGCAAAGTACCAGCAGCGTTGCACTCAACTAAGCTAGCCGTCGGAAGGGAAGTTGTTAGTGAAGAATCCCCAGCGGTAGATGAAAATATAGATTGTCATTACATAGAGGCTTGGGTAGGGGGCTTTCGGATTCCTGAAGTGCTTTTGATGCTAGGGCAACGCTAGATCTGATCTCTTCCCAGTTGGTGGATAAGCTAAAACTAAAGCCATTTCCTATTACAGGATCAGGCATGAGACCTGCTGACAATCGGTTAGTGATTCTAAAGAAGAATGTCTGGCTTGATGTAGTAGTTGCAGGTGTTTTGGCAAGGGTCAAGGCCTACGAACTTGCTGTGTCCTAGATCTATTAGCAGCCACTCTCTCGAAGATGGTTGAAGAGAGTTCTTGCTATTGAGTATTAGGATCCAAAGTCACTTTTCATTGAGGGTGGAGATCATGTATGCAGGAAACTTCCTGGAGTGCCTGTCGATCAGATGGAAATGAAGATGGAAAACCTAGAACCTTCCGGCGTCTTTGATGTTGAAGATAGGGAGGCAGAAGAAGCTATTGAGACACTTCTCAAGGAGTTAGATAATTGGAAAGAGGATAAGAAGGAGAGATTAGAGTCGGAAAACTAGTTGCGTCACTCTGGTTTTAGTGGACAGAGCGACGCACATATGACGCTGGAGGATTTATAGAATATGAGGCTGTTGGGATAGGTGACTGGGGATATGAGAATGACGACGAAGAGGAAAAGGAGAGGAGTAGACAAGGTGAAGGAGATGATAGAGAAGGTGATGGAAGGAAGGGATTGTCAGAGCAGAAGCATAGTGGAATATAGAAAGTGCAAGGAAGAAAACTAGAAGAATGGTTAGGTATTGGTGGTTGTTTAGAGGATTGTCCAGTGGGTGCACGGAATGGGGGCGGGCAGATGCTTGGGAAATTGAGAGGAGAGAATCAGTACCGTTGTGAGAAGATAATGGGTACTACAGCGTTGACAAGAAAAAAGCACAGTTATTTCCCACAACAAGCCGCCCAATATTACGATCGATTGTTTCCAAACAAGACTTTTCATCAGACGAGGTTTCCAAGTGGTATCTGTCCACAGCTTTGCAGCTAGGGAGAGGTCTAACTGTTTCTGAACAAGCAAAAGTGAAGAGGATGCTATACAGCTGGAGAGATGTTTTCAAAACAGATCTGCTGCGTATCCGACTGACAAACTTGGTCGGGCATGCCATTATTTTGGAACCTGGAGCTAAAGCCTACCGTGCACGTGTTCCTCTCTACCCAGAGGAAGAGATTGCCTTTTGCAAGCAACTGCTTTCAAAATGGAGGAAGCAGGACTGATAAACAGGTGTGATTCAGAATAGGGAGCCGGGACGAAATTCCCTCTTAAACTGCGAGCCTATACCCTTCCGAATGAAGCCAGATTAAGAATGGTTCAAAACTTTATAACTCTTAATAAGGTAACTGAAAGATTGGGCTATCTGTACCGGTGACTTGAGCAAATTGTCTACACCGTATTAATGAAAGGCAAACGGTTCTTTTTTACCTCTAATAGTGCCAACTCTTATTGGGCTATTCCTGTGCGCCCAGGAGATGAGACTAAACTCAGCTTTGTCACAGCCTACGGAATGTACTGTTACAATGTAATTGGTCAAAGGTTAACAGGTGGCATTCATACTTACAGACTGTTTTGGGATTTGGTTTTCAGAGGGATTCCGGATGGATATACGGAAAGAGATTGAACAAAGGAAAGCTTGGAGGCGTCAGAATCTCTGATTGCGGATTGCGGGAATCCGGCTTTTGCTGGAATGATAGATGATAGTTAGGGCAGTTGAACATCTTTTGACAAGATGTACCGGTTTCTACAAACGTTCTTTCCGCGATGCTTTTGGGGTCTAATATATTTGAAGTACTCAAAATCAGCTTTCTGCACAGACTTAGTGGATTTTGTGGGACTTGAGGCAGGCTCAAATGGCTTACGACCTTCCTTAAGAAAGTGGAATACAATACTTGACTGGCCCATTCCTATGACACAAGAGAAGGTTGAGAGCTTTTGTTATTTAACACCCTCTTCTACATCTGTTTATTCTAGGTCATGTGGAACTTGTTTGGATAATCAAATACGGAGCAGACAAAGGTACGGGAGAAGAATTTAAGACGAAGGTGAAGAGGAGAATGCTAGCCGGTAAGGAGTTCAAGTGGACAGAGGAGAAAAATATAGCGTTTGAGGAAATCAAACAAGCTATAGTAAACAAGGCGATTGCAGCTTCTGATCCAAATGCTTAGTATCATTTGGCGGTAAATGCTAGTAAACGGGCAATAGAAGGTGTATTGTTCCAACTCAAGAGAGTTGAGGCTGGTATAGAGACAGCTGGTACAGGAAACCATTGGATGGTTGAGTGTCTAATTCTTTTCATATCCTGCTAACTTACGAATATTGAGACTGGATATTGGAACTCAGCAAGAGAAGCATGGGCGGTTATCCAATGTCTAGCTGAAGTACATTGAATGGTTAGGGCTTCACGATACCTCTGTTTATATACACTGATCACGAGGCACTCAAGACCCTGGGGACCATACCGGATAATGATGCACATGGAAGGATAGCGAAATGGGAGGAGTGACTTGGGAAATATAATTTGAGACTTTTCCACCAATGGCCCAAGACTCATTTTATTTGTATCGCTGGTGGGCTATCCCGATTGCCAACAGGATTAGTTAGATCTCATGTCACAGAGGATGTAGAGGGACTGAGACGGGTGCTTTGCTGCATTGTTCCAGCTAGAGGTTTGGCTACTGATGTAGTTGTCAACTGTGGGATGGCGATGGCTTTGAGGGATGATAGGAGATCCTGGATTAGATTGGAAGGAAATCATAGCAAAGAAGTGGATGTGAGCAGGCTTTTGTGGTGAAAGGGCGGCAATGAAAAAGGATATTTTCTAGGCACGGTAGGGGTAGGGCAAGCAGAAATCAGGTTAGAGGTGGAAGAGAATAAACTGTTGGTGGAAGCGGCAAAATATATGAGAAGAAGAAGGTGGAACGTATGGCTTAAGTCGGGGTTGTATGGAAGAATTGTGCAGGCAAGGCTGCATGAGTTGGACAAGGGGGTCTTTGGAGCGAAGGCAATAGAATTGGGCAGAAGGAAGAGAAAGATGGTCGGAGGAGCTATGAGGAAATATGTGATGGTGGATGCGGAGGAACTGAAGCTTTTCTTTCGGGGAAAGAATGGCGAGCTGGCTACTTGTATTCTGGAAGATGATGTAGGGTCAGTTATGACTAGGTTGCATGAAGGGCATGTGAATTTTGGTGCTGGGATCACACTTGGACGTGCACATGAGAGAGTCTACTGGCCTTCAAGAGACTATGATATTGGCCGGTGGGTATCCTCTTGTGAGTCCTGTCAGTGACTAACCAGGATTCAGAAAGCGGGTGGGATTCGACCTATTATACAGTTCAAACCGATGGATATGATCAGGATGGATTTTGTTGGACCGATTAATCCTCCCAGTACACCAACTGGATATATCTACATTCTAGTTATAGTTGATCACTTCTCACGGTTTCTTTAGGCCTTCGGTATGAAGAAGTCAGATCAAATCTCACCAATGAACGTCCTTGGAGATCACATATTTCGAGTTGTAGGGTGGGCACTTACGGTGTATACAGAAAACAGAAGTCATTTCACTGGTTCTATGATCACTCAGATGTCGAATGATCATGCAGTAATCCATTTTACTTCCAGTATTTCCCATCCTTAGTCTGTTGGTCTCAGCAAGCGTTATTTTGAGATGTTGATAGGAACGATTCGCTTAAGCTGCATATTGAGAGATTCATCACGTTATTGGGGAAACGAGATACGCGATGCTGTTCTAAGACTAAATATATGCTGCATTCACCTTCATGGCTCTACACCAGGAAAGAGTCTCTTAGGCTTTAATCCCTACCTTGCCTGAACTGAGAAGGCTGGATAGGAGAGCTGAATGAAGCGGCAGGCTGCACGAGGAGGAGAAGTCATGCCAGCTTATAGTAGCGGGGGAGATCTATATCAGTTTGTTGATCACAGAGGGGAGAGAGAGCTTCAGGCTCTTGCTCGACTAGCCGCAAAATGAGACACCTCTCAACTGTGGAGAACCGCTGGATATCGCAGGTCCGAACCCGGTGACCTAGTTCTGATCCACGACTTTCAACTGGCTAAGGTCAAGGATCACAAGCTGGAGCCAAGGTGGACAACCCCTCAGATAATGGAAAAGATATCGCATTCTGTTGTATCGGCTCACATCCACCAGCTGCATGAACATCCTGGTCACACCATGCGGTATCACATCGATGACCTTGTAGTTTATGTTCTGAGTACTCACGATTATCCACGGTTTGAAGCTGAGCGGCCACAGGCTAGTCGAGTTGAACATGATAGGGGAGCAATGGGGGATGTGGCAGGACTGTGGAGGATTGGTCAGTGGGCTTATGACTTGTCTGACTTAATTGAGGAGAGGGAACCAGTGACCAAGGCAAAGTAGAAGGCTTGCTTAGTTAGAATGTATATGGTTGAAGGGAGACAGGCAGAATGAGCAGATGAATGGGTTTGTCGGTATGAGAGTCAGGGATAGGAAAATTCGGTCAATGTTCATGGGTGGCGGCGTGCATCTGTAGGGCTATGAAGGTGGTTTCCTATTCCTTTTACATTTAAGTTATATCTTATTCTACGGGAATGGACTATAGCATGGGAATAGTTTAGTTAACACTATAGAGCTGGCAGTTGTCTATAGAGGTTGGCGTGTAGGATAATTGGGTTGGGTGAAGGGAGTTGCACGGCCGGGGCAGGAAGAGATGGCAGGTTAAAGGGCCATAAGCCATCTGATGGTTGCTGTAGCTAGACCACCATCCGTACAATATCGCGAGTGAAGCGATTGAAAGCTAGAGTGACAAGCTTTTCTTGGTTCGGTTTCTTTTCTCTTTTTTTTCTTATAGTGAGCGAACTGCCGTGACCTGGATCGTGAACTTGCGTGGTTGTTTGCCTTTGCGTTCCAGCTCTCTACATACCTTTCGACGGGAAAATGCTTCTGGAACCCCAGGCTTCTCAATAGTATCACCAGCTGGGAATCGTACTTTCAGTACCACCTAACAGTATATTGATAATCCCCTTGTTATCAAGGCTGAATAATTGCATATAGTGAAAACGAGCCATACCTTTGAAACTTACCTACCGTAAGCCATAGCTTCACCTGTTGAAGAATTTTTCGTCAGACCCGTTATAAGCACATTATTCCTTTCATAGTAATCTCCCTTATCTGACCAACAAAAACGATGGCAGGTACCTTCAACCCTACAGGAAATTACATTCCTCGAATGAAGAACAGACGAACCCTCCTGGTTTACAAGGCCCTTTCGTGTTCCAAGTCTACTCTCTTTAGATATCGGGTTTGCTGAAGGCCCTCCCTCTCGAAACAAAGAAGCAATACCTGCCGCTTAGTTAGGCCAACAACAATAGCCCTCACCAGCAAGACCCACTTAACAAGGTTCTACCCACTAGACACTATTGCCTAACATAGGATTAGAAACGAACATATGGAGCCAGACGAAGAACCATGGGCAGTATCCACTCTCGAATCACTGGCCGCAGAAGGGGATATACCTGTCAATTTCCTGGGAGATATTCTCAGGCCTGGTGCACCATTTGTGGGCCTGGCACCCATCAGGCAGGACTCCAAGAGAGTTCAGAAGGCACAGACAGGAGAAAGTTGAGGACCATCCACACAGCCCAGTTCCAACTTTGAACTTAGTAGAGTAGCTGTCCACATAGGTACGGTCATGGGACAATTCAATAAAACATTGGTGGCCACCCGAGATGCCTAGCATCTAGGCTTTGTTGAGCCCTCAGAGGCCAACCAGACCCATGCAGCCTACCTCGAACAGACTCAAAGACGGCAAAATGGACAACTGATTATGAGAGAAGAACTGGAGATACGGAGAAATGCTTTGGAGCACGTGACTACTCAATCAACCAGGATGCAGGTTGAACTGATGGCAAGAGTAGGGCACAAATTGCAGGCCCAGACAGCGCAACAACACCGCCAAGCGGAAGTTAACGTAAAGGCAGTGATGTGACACAAGACCGGGATGTGTCACATCACTTTCGCGTAATATGAGACATGGGTGTCTTGAGGAAGTAATGCCGCTCCCGCATGCAAAGATAAACAAAACACAAAAAAGTCAAGAAGATGGGTCGAGTTAACCAACGGAATGTATGGGAGTATGATGAAAGCCTTCAGCGAGCCCTCAAGGCCCTCGGGTCAGTCGATAATCCCATAGCTGTGGGTGAGGCCGCAGAAGAATATGAAGTCAACAAGCGAACACTTTATAGGCGGATCGCGGGAACCCATGAGAGCCGGGTTATATCACACCAAGAACAACAGCGCCTAACACCAGCAGAGGAGTCAGCCATTGTTAAATGGTGTGAGGAGCAGGACGGTCGGGGGTTTCCCCCAAGGCTAGACATGGTTCGCAGTATGGCTATCCATCTGGAAGAGAAGCGAACAGGGACCATTGCTGTAACATTAGGACAGAAGTGGATAAGTCGCTTCCTCAATCGCCATCCAACCCTAGCCTCCAAACTCAGTTGTAACCTTGAACGACAGAGGGCTTATGCCAATGACCCTCGGCTTTTACAAGACTATTTTGGGAAGTTAGGGCGTCTTATACACTGTTATGGCCTCAAAGGAGCTCAAATATTTCACATGGATGAAAAGGGCTTCTTGATGGGCCAGGCGGCAAGGGCTAAGGTGATCTGTCGACGCGGTAGGCGTAATCCACGAGTTACGCATGATGGAAAAAGAGAGCTTGTTTCGGTGATCGAGACTGTATCAGGGAGTGGAATTGCACTGTCTCCATTTATTATCAACAAAGGAAAGGGGCACTACTTGAGGTGGTACCGAAACCTTACCGAAGCTGAACGCACCTATCACTTCAGCTACTCCCCTAAAGGCTGGACAGATAATAAGTTGGCAATGCGGTGGTTGCGCGATTTGTTCAATCCAGAATCAGCACAGATAGCGGGTGTGAATCAACCTCGTCTTCTTATCCTAGATGGTCATGGTTCACATATCAGCTTCGAATTCATACAGTATTGCATTGACAGTGGTATCCACCTTATCTGCTTACCCGCTCACTCCACTCATCTTCTACAACCCCTAGATGCTGGTTTATTTTCACCTTATCAACATGTTTATGGGTTAGCCGTCGATAACCATATCCGCTCCGGCCAGAGCCAGGAAAGGATCAGGAAGGCTGTCTTTATACCTTTTTTGACTGAGGCACGCACCAAGACTATGACCTCTCATAGGATTCAGCAAGCGTTTACCGCCACCGGTATTTGGCCACTGAATCCCCGCCGGGTTCTCGGTAAACTAGCACCACGACCCACAAAGCAGCTCACAGCAATTGGAGTTGCTAGGAACCCTCAAACAGCATGGGATATTAGAGGGAAGGTTAAGGCGGGCAAGAAGCTGCTGGATATTGGGTTTATGAGTTTGGAGGATACGAAGGTGGATCTAAAAGAGTGTGGTGAAATACGGGATCAGGTTGTTGGAATTCTCCGAGAATTGGGCCACCAGTTGGAAACTGTCATAGTGGAAAAGGAAGTCTATCAGGAGTCCAATCGACACCTTCAGGGAACGAGCAAGCTCTTTAATACTTCTGAAAGGCGGCAGCTATCAGTTGCCAGAGTTCTTAATGGAGCTGAACTCATTCTCCTACGTGATGCCCGTCTCATCAAAGATGCAAAAAAGGCCCTCCGTCTTCCAGTCTCTAGGAAAAAGAGTACCCCAAAGCGAAAACCTACAAAAACCCCCCCTATCCCACCTACACCGCCTATCAGAGTTCAGAAAATCCTGATATCCGATACTCCAATGGTTATGTTTATTGATCCGGATGTTGAAGAAAGCGGGTGTTGCACAGCTAAGCGAAAATGAGTGGAGCACTCCACATACGACCCCCCGCCATACACGCAGATCTAGTAGTATATTTGCTGCCCCCAAATCCTTACATCCTGATGTCCCTCTCCATATGCGGCTTCGGTCCCGGAAGGCATAACACTTCTCTCTCCTTTCAAATCCTCACTTTCTCATATATGTACCCCCTCTTCTTTTTTTTCTACTATTTTACAAATTCACTCACTTCCGGAATTTTTACAAACGCCCTTTTTTTCACTAACATACTCTTATCATCAGGGCTTTCATAACCGGTATTGGTTTCTTAAAAGGACATGTATTGGGGGAGATATCGTTGAATGAAAACCTTTTTCTCTCCGGAAGCAACGGTGAAACCTGTGTGTCAGATCCCGGACATGTGTCAGATCACCATCCCAGACGTTAGTGCTGGGTTACAAGCTCCGCATGAAGAAATTCGTGATTGAGTCCCGGTGCTTGGCGATCTCTTGAAAGAAGCAGACAGGAAGTACCTAGAGCAACAGCCTCAATATCAAAATATACAAATCTTATTGCAAAAAGGGATGGCCGAGTTAAGAACTGAAACTCACATAGCTGACACAAGGAGTAGGCAGCACTAACTGTACTTATTAGAGAAGCAGGGGAAAGGCTCTCCTATAGGATGAAAGTAGCACTTCAACCTAGGGTTGAAGAGGAAGAAGAGGTATGAGTTGAAAAGATATCAGTCCCAACACCGGTACGGGGAAATATGGCAGGAATGCCCCCACCGCCTGGAGGAAAGGGTGGAGACCCTGATCCAAGTGATCACAACTAGTGTTCGTTATAGGCCTCCCAGGCCTCCAAGCCAGTAGGTTGTATTTTTTTCACACTCAGCCCCTGCCCCCGCCCTGTTCAATGCCTCGGACAGACCCCTATCAATCAATTTTCCCCATTCAAGCCCCGCTTTTTTGTATATTTCCCTGTCGAACCTTGCTCTTTTGATACATGAATGAGTAAGTGTGTGAGCATATATCAAAAACCACATACCTCAAAATATATAGGGGGATTTATTTGCATAGAATGATTCATGTCTTATGAATCGGAATAATTCACACCACCAATTGGACCTCTGAGTTGCCTAGTCTAGTAACATATATTGTCTCAGCAGGCAATACGCCTAATTCATACACCTAATTCATATACTCTATTCCCAGGTTCAAATCAGACACCCTATTTATAAGCCTTATTCATCCGCCGGTGCCATATGCCCAAGTCATGTGCCGAGGGCATACAGTCGAATCATACGCTCCAACCCTACACCCAAATCATACACCCAAGCCATATTCCTATATCATAACCACAGTTGTCTGTTCTATAAAAGGTCATTATCCAGAGGTTGATGTGACTCGGAGGTTTGAGTTAGTTGTATGATTTGTGTAAAAGTTGGAATGGACTGCCCTGTCCCGCCCACCACAAGGGGCCCACAGAATGGAGTACTAGAAAACAGGAAGAATGAGAGTCATAACAATTGAAAATAAGAGGTGAATTAAGAGAAAGAAAAAGACATTCCCCGAATACAGTTAGATGGTAGAGCTCCCACCAGTACCAGCTCCTGTCCTCCCTCTACCACTGGCACCCCCAGGGCGGGTTGGCACCTTACCACCACTACAGCTCCATCCACTCCCACCAGGGCCTGCGGAGCGCCTACAAGCCCTACTCCAACCACTCCAACCTCTACCATGAGGCTGGTGAACTGGGGTCCACAGGGTACCACTACTAGCCCCAGCCCCAGACGCCCCTGTTCTTGCTGGGTATCCAGGTGTACCACCGATGGCCCTAGTCACCACCCTACTACTACTCCCACCGCCCCCCCCAATACCCACCTGGCCAGTATCATGGTCCCCATGAGCACCTCTCGCACCACCTTTCTCACTACCACTTCCTTCTCCCATACCAGAACCCACATCCCCAGCCACTTTTCCTTGTCTAACAACTGCCCCAGCACTCCCCATAGTACCACAACCACCAGTCCTGCTAGCGCTCCCAGGGCCACCACACAAGGAATGGTGTACAGGTGAACAAGGATTGTCACTATCGTCACTGTCACTGTCACTACCATCATTGGCAGGGGGTCAGTGATGGGAAAAAGCTCTCTGGCAAAGGGGAGGGGCACAACACCAGGGAGGTGCACCCGCAGGAGGAGGGGTAGGGGGAGCGCATCCAGGAGGAGGAGCACAGTCAGGATGAGAACAACCACTTGAATTAGGAGCACCCCTGGGAGGAGGAGGAGATGGTGGTGGTGGTGCACCCCTGGGCGCACCGCTCTCCATATTTAGATAACATCTCATCTCTTCCCGAAGGGCGCCATCTGGCTCGCCAGCGATAAAATCCATAATATCCTCAACTAATCTCAGGTCCTGGATCATGATGGTAATGGGACAAGCATGTGCCACACCCAGGGCTTCAGCTATGAACAAAGGATTAGTAAATCAGATAATTATACTAGGAGAGGAACTCAACCTACCCGTCATTGTTATCATGACTTCCGCTGCCACCTGGAGGCATTCAAGAGCTGATCTCTGCCAACGGAATTGTTGCTCAAGTGCCAAATCAGACATGATCCCCTGGCAAAGACGATAGAATGGAACCTTGGGAATTAGGTACCCAACATCTTGGCGATACTTAATAATCTGTGCCATTCCTATCCACCCAGTTGGATACTGCGCCGGTTGCTGGACGTCACCAATAACCCCCCCAGCTCTTTTCCAACCAAGATGCCAAGTTGGAGGCCCCCAATTTCCACCACCCTTGTGGACCAAGATAGCATCATTTGCGTAACGTTTGGGAGGCATTGAGCAGGGTTTAATTTTTTGGTGTTTGGTTGTTTGTTGTGTTGATGCACAGGTGCGTGAGAAAGGAGCTTCACAGGAAAAGATAGAAGAGTTTTTGCACAGAGGAAGTTAGACGCAAAATGAGCTTTGGTGTTCAGGTGACCGGAGTTTACTTCCTTGGGCGTATGTGTATTTGTGCGTAGGTGTATTTGCATCAGCAAAAGATTTGTTCCTCTTCCTGTTCTTCAGAGGCACAGGACGCACAGGACGCACAGGACGCACAGGACGCACAGGACGCACAGGACGCACAGGACGCACAGGACGCACAGAACCCACAGGACGCACAGGACGCAAAGGGTGCATAGGACACACAGGAGGCACAGAACCCACAGAACCCACAGGACCCACAGGACCCAAACTCCAAATCAGAATGAGACATCGATGTGACACCGGGTCTGCAAGATTTGCTCCACGTCCCATTGTGTCCTGACAATATCCTGAAAGGCACCCTACATCCTGTGCATCCTGACCCATTCCAACGCTAGCCTATCATGTCTTGACGTCTTCGGATGCTCGCGTACCAGGTGCTGACCCCTTCCGATGCTAGGCCATCATGTCCTGACGTCATCCGACTCTAGGCCAATGTGTCCTGCCGCCTTCCGATGCTAGGCCATTCTAGCATCTGTTGTATGCCCCTTCCCTGTCCCGATACCTATACCCTTCCTCTCTTCGCCCTAACCTCAGCACTATTTACCCAATCTTTCCAAACGCCAGTTACTTCTTGTCACGGCATACAGACTCGTGATACTCCCCCTCTCCATCCAGACATACTAATTACATAGCCACTATTCTCGACCTCATCCCCACACACTCCCATGTTCTAGATTCAAGTTTATTTTCCTAAAATTATGGTAATATTCCTCTAATTTATTGCTGTTATCGCGATGCCCTATACCACTATATCTAGAGTACTACTCTATAACTATTGCATATGACCTTTATTACCCACCCTTCTGCGCGTTGCATCACTAGAAAAGAAATCAAATCTACCTAGACGTACCACCACCCTTAAGCACCCTCCGTTGTATTCGCACCATCCTGCCGGCCACTTGTTGCGTCTAGCGCCCCTAGCGGCCTCGGCCCCGCTTCTCCACTGTGAGAATCCTCCAGGCTGAGCGATAAGCGATAGCTCATTTCAGTATCAACAGCCACCACTGAGTGGCCAGGACTCCCATGATTCGACCCAGAATCCGAATCCAGGAACCTTAACTCCCAGTCAATCGACGTTTGACTGAGTTCCAGTGAGGTTTCCTTCATCTGTCATCGATTTTGACTATCCTCGTGCCCCCTCAGGCTGCCTACTTGGGTGTCAATCGGCTTCTGTCTCAGTAGAGCAGGATCTCCAGGAGTCTTGTTGCCTAGCTGGGGCTTCAGTTCTGCATAAACGGTATCATTATCGCCCGCGAACCATTCTCTCCACTCCTGCCGGATACTATACTGTTTATCGAGCCTCTGTGCAATCTTCTCACGAAGGTTTAGTATAAACATATCCTGCATCGCCCGTGTGCACCCCTGCCACCTGTCTTTCTGCCAGATAAAATGATCTCGCATGTTTCACAATTAGTCGACTTGATTATCCCAAAACAGGCAATCATTCGGACTCTCCCACTTCCAACTACCACAGGATTGAAGTTGTGGGGTTTCTTATATACCCCTGTTTGCAATGCCCGTAGTGAATTGCACAGTATTGCACATGTCAGACAGACCATCGTACCGTATATACGCTTCAGAAACTTAGGGCTCAGCCTGCCTTGCATTTTGATTCCTTCAAAATACTTGCTGTATATACAGTCACCTGTCAAACGTGTTCGCGATCCCCCTCTCAATGCTATGCTTAATTACATAATCCTATATAAACCATGACCCCGCCAAAGCCGTGCTACATGAAGGAATGCTATCACTAGTATTTTGTGTACCACCCTTTGAATCAATAACTGCCTGTACCCTGTCAGGCATGGAATCGAGCATTGCCTCAAAATACCCATCCGGTATCTCCTCCCCCACCTTCGGCAGCATTTCTGCCAATCTTCTTTGGATTGTCTGCCCACCTCCTCGTAGATTTACCACATCAGGATACATTCTGTGCAGTTTTCACTTCATGTGGACCCAAATGTGCTCGATTGGGTTGAGATCAGGATAGTATGGAGGATGGTTGTAGAGGATAATACCGTGGTCTTCAAGGAAGGCCATGGATGCCTTTGCTGTATGGACTCGAGCACCATGCTGCATGAAAAGTGGCTCTAACTCAATACCCAATAGGTATCGCCAGAAGGGAAGTAGCTATCTCGATAACATATTGATGTGATATTCGGCATTCATAGTCTTTCAATCATCAGGACTATGACGCTCCCCACGCTCCAATCCACAGAAACAAGCTCATACCCGCAATCAGGCACTTTTGTGCTTTGGCTTAGGATCGCAACACTCGGGTAGCCTCTTCCCCCATGGGTGGCGGAATACCAACTGCTGCCTAGCCATCCCTCCTTGTTCTACTATACACTTATCACTCCAGATAACACGATACCAATGTCTCAGAGTCCAGTTCCTGTGCTCTCTTGCCCACTTGAGCCTTCTGGCTGCGTGCTCCTCGGTAAGCTTAACCCGGTGCTGGGCTAGCCACTTGCGAAGATTCTGACTACGCAGGTAGGGCTCGAGGGTTGACATACTGACATGAGGACACACATTCCGGTGAAGCTACCCAATTAGCATATTAACAATTACACTCTACTAGAATACTCAGTATAACCGTGCCAAGGTTGCGGCGACGGCTGCAACCCCCGGATGTTGGCAGGCTCACAGCCTGGGGCACTCTAAAGAGTGCCTGCCAGCTCAACACAACTTTGCGGCTCAACACAACTTTGTTGCTCACCATAGAAACTCTGTGGCTCAACACAACTTTGTGGCTCACCATAGAAACTCTGTGGCTCAACACAACTCTATGGTGCAACGCAACTTGGTGACTCAGCTTAAATTTTTTACTCGGCATAACTTTGAAGTTTAATATAATAATGTAGTTTCTAATAAAACAAAAGCTATACTAATCACCTCTACCTACTATCTACAGCAACCAATTATGGCACCACTGGCAGCTCCGGCCTTCGTTCTACCAAGTCAGCACGTTGAGCCCTACGAAGAGGTTCAGAAACGAATTCAAGCAGCAGTTACTGCTATCCAAGCAAGATCGGACCAGTATGTCAATATCGCCCAAGTTGCACGAAACTATGAGATTCCCATTACCAGACTTCGGGCAGGTTTACAGGGCCGCCAATCCAAACAGGAGCGTCAAGGAGCCAACAGCAAACTTTCAGAAGACCAAGAACTCGCTGTATGTCAGTACCTTGATCGCCTTGACACTATTGGTACTTGTGCTCGGCTACAAATGGTTTCTAGTTGTGCGAATGCTATCTTATCATCTGGACATACCAGTTCAGATCCTGCACCTTGAGTCGCCGATCACTGGGCACCACGCTTTGTCAACCGGCATCCTGAATACCATATTCGCAACCAAAAGACCATCGATTCGGATCGGAAAAATGCACATCAATCTGACAATATTCTTACGTGGTTTCATAAATACCATGCCGTATGCGAGGAGTACAATATTCAACCAGTGGACCAATATAACTTTGACGAGACTGGCTTTCGTATTGGTATTGGCCGAGACCAATGGATGATTTCACGAGATCCCAACTACCAGTCCTACCTCAGTAGCTCGACCAATCGAGAGCTTGTTACGGTGTGTGAAACCATTAGTGGTGATGGGACAGCCCTTCTTCCTATGATCATCATTCCAGGTGTTATCCATCAGGAAGCTTCGTATACTACAACAGGTATACCTGATAACTACCTTGTTGCAACCTCTGAAACAGGGTATAGTAATGATGAGTTGACTATAAAATGGCTTCTGCACTTAAATAGTTTCTCAACTGAACCCCAGAGTGGAATCTATCGACTATCAGTACTGGATGGCTTTGGTTCTCATTGCACAAAACAGTTTATCGAGTACTGTGATAACCACAAAATTGTAGTATTCTGCTTACCTCCTCATTCGCGTCATCTACTTCAACCATTGGATGTAGTGGTATTTCAGCCCTATAAGCATTATCATGCCGAGGTAGTCGAGACAGCTACACGTAAGGGCTCCGGAGAGTTTGATACAGCAGAGTTTGTCGACCAGATCGACTCAATTCGTCAGTCCACATTCAAATCATCAACTATCCGCTCTGCCTTTCATGCTACTGGCCTAATTCCATTTAACCCATTTATGGTTATTTCCAAGCTCAGAGAGGCTGTTCCTGTTTCATACATTCCAGTCGACCACGTCCCTGGATCTTGTACTACTAGTACAATCCCGCTTTCCATTCCTACCCTTAGGGCTCAAGGGCAAGAATTGATCCAAAATGCACAAGAGATATCACCTGACTTTCGGCTTCCTCTTGGGCAGGTTGTTCATGGTGGTTTAGCACTTGCTCAATCTGGTGAATTGGCGAAGGAACATATGGAAAATGCACAAGCGGCAGAACACTCCAGGAGTGCCAGACGCTGGGCTCAAAATAGAAGGCAAATACAAAGAGGTGGAGTTATATATGCAGCAGGTGCATGTCAAATGGTTAAAAATAGAGAGGCTGCAGAGGTGGAAAAGGCTGAAAAGCAATTAACTAGGGCACGAAATGCTAAAAAAAAGGCTGAGACAGCAGCACACAAACCCTTTCTTGATGAGTTAAAGGCTAGTTATAAAGCTTGGTATGCTAGAACAGCAGGTGCAAAGAAATTGGCTAAGCAGCAAGCAAGGTTACAAAATCAAATGTAGATTAAAAACGCTTATAATATGCCCATATAGACTTTCAAGTTAAAATTGTATTTAACTTCAAAGTTATGCCGAGTAACAAAATTAAGCTGAGTCACCAAGTTGCGTTGCACCATAGAGTTGTGTTGAGCCACAGAGTTTCTATGGTGAGCCTCAAAGTTGTGTTGAGCCGCAAAGTTGTGTTGGGCTGGCAGGCACTCTTTAGAGTGCCCCAGGTTGTGAGCCTGCGAACATCTGGGGATTGCGGCCGTGGCCGCAACCTTGGCACGGTTAGCACACACGTCCTCCTTTGATTGGAACCGATCTCTCCTCCAAGCACGTTTAATGCAGGTTTTATCATGCCGAGTTAGTTTCGAGGGCCATCCAGAGCAAGGCAGATTCTGAATATGACCGCGTTCCGATGCTCGCTTTAGAAATGTCCGTACTGTACTCTCTGATCACTTACCAGTCTTGCCACAAAAAAATGATTATGAAAGCACCAAAAGAAGGCAATTATCATGCCTTTAAGTACTTCAGACATTTCTGTTCGCTGAGTTTTGGGTTCTGAAGGCATGGCTGTGAATTCACAGTTGATACTATACAATCTACGCGACCGTAATGTGTACCGAGATTTTCTACAGTGTTGCTTAGACAGCCATTCGCGAAGACTTTTGACGGGTGACTGTAGCCTCCGCAATCTGGAGGGGAAAGCACCTCATGGTTAAGTCTTACATTCATTCTGTGATTAGTCATGTTTGTCCAAGTCCAACGGCTACGACCAACAAGATATCCTTGGCGTGAGTACATGAACCTGTCCCGTTCTAGCAGAAAGTCAACCCTGCGTGGCATGGTGGTAGGATTATCTGGCGGCAGATCCTATAGCTGTCTGATATTATGCTTCAAATGATACAAGAATTCCCCTCTCACTGCAGTCTATTTTTGACGGAGCTGTCCCAGTCATTAACTGTCTCGTGATATCACCTCCGCCTGAGTCAACCTACCGGGTTTACACTCCCCTCTGATGGCTCACTATTACCAGCATCTGATATCTTCTCCAGCACCTTTCCCCATACGGTATATATCTCGCATGTCACAGCAGCCGGGTTCCGCAGTGGGTTATCAAAAAGTGTGGACAGGAGCATCAGCGCTATTGCCTGCTCTAATATTATCCCATCAGCCCCTGTAACGTTATTTCGCTGTGAAGGTGTTGCAGACCTGGGCCACCCCAGTAGTGGGATACCCAGTTCACCTACCAAACCCGAAGAGCTGACACGAGATATAGTACCACTATGGGTGGCTAGCAGAGACGAATATCCTATGCTTGATTACAAGATGGTCGGCGGACTGTAGGCTGTACCATGGATTATGCGTGCATGATTTGGTGGTGTCCAGCTAATAAGAGCTAGTTCCAGTGATCCAGAGGTAGTTGAGTTTTGCACGACGGGCCGGTGACTATTTCCCTGTTTGCAAGACCCCTGTGGCCTATGACGCCATCCGAATCTTGTTCTCTCGGAAATGTTGCAGGGGTCCCCATCAATCTCTGTCTCCGATCCAGGTTCATGTGCATTCCATGGGTTTAGGTATTCATCACTGCTATTGTCGCTTAAATGAACAGTTTCGAAATGCCCTTGACTGTCGGGCTACTTCTCGGGTTCAATATTCACCTTGGTTTGTATTATCATTCTTCACGGATGGTGGAGCCGTCTTGCTAGAACACTCGTCTCACCCAGACCTGGTGATTGGCTCCGATGGGCTGCGGGAGGGTTAAGAGCGTCTGGGAGCTGCCAGATTCGTCTAGCCGCTTTCCCAATCCTGATCCAATAGGGCCGGGCAAAACATCGTGCCTACGCCGGTTTATATCCAAGTTGCCAACTCGAAGTGTAGGCTGATTGAAAGCCATAGTAGCCCGTATGACATCATGTCTACGCCTGTTCCGATTGCCTGCTCCATTTGTCGGCTGACTTCCTGAATTTGCCTGTTGTTGCCGATGCATCATGGAATACTAGATCATCAAATATTAGCCAAAATATAACACTAATCTTTAGGAGGGAAGAAAATAGTTCAAGCTATATAGAGTCTTTTGTGGAGGAGGAGTTTGCATAGTTTTCTTGTTTGCGATGAGACGCGTTAGGTCTTATACACTAGGACTTAGGGGTGGGTGCATCATATACTATGACTCAATATTGATAGCTGATATGCTCTTGCTAAAATTGTTTTCTGAATATTCAACATTGTGTCCCTGATCCTGCTACTCTCAGCACTGCTAGACTTCAAGACTTCAGGCTTAAAGATTTGGATGAAATGGGGGCGTTCCTAAGGTGGGATACTAGCTATTAAAAGTATCAGTTCATGACAATAATTCTACCGAGACACCGGCCATACATTAAGTGCAAAATAAATATTCAACCTTATGTCCAGCTGACCAATCAACACACATGAATGGAGAACGTACCATAGTCGCTCGATGATCGCCCCCCAGCACCTGGACAGTGCTGGTTTGATAAAGCGATATGGGCCAAATCCACTAAATGGTACACTTCTGCTATGGCGAGGGTGGGAGTCTAAGATGCAAGTGAAAAAAGAGGAACAGGCACACAAGATTGAAATGGCTAGTCAAACAAGATTCTAACACAAGGGCGCTCAATGGTATGATTAATATCCTATGCGAGCTAAGAAAATCCCCTGATGAAAATTCAACATCCAAACTATGAAGCTTGCACAATCAGACAAGTAATGAAAAAGTAAAACAAATTTTCCAGAACAAAGAATCAGTTGCCGGCAATCCTTGTGCTTCATTGACAGCCCTTTGACGGCCTTTGTGTGTTTTGGCCTCCAGCTGTAGGGGGATCATGAGTGTCAGGAGCCTGGGATACAGGGGGCCCAGGGGAGGTCGTGATATCCTGATCCAGCACATGGGCCAGGGTTTGCAGTCTTGGGAGAACTGTCTCTGCATTTGACATACCGGTAGCCAATGGGATAAACTCAGCATTTGGTGTGGTGGGAGCCAGCTCAATTGTCTCAGCATCGGGAATCCTGAGATAGGGCGCAACTAGGAGGCTGACAGGGGTGGAAGCGCTAACGGGACACTGATCAAGCCTCTCAGAGAGTATAGGAGAAGGACTATGCTAGGCAACATCATATGCATCACTGTCGCTTCCTCTCCAGTTGGGATTTCTCAGCCAACCAGCCATCCAACGTGGCTCCTGGATAAGCTGTAGAACGGTTCTCTGCTGCTCGTAATCTGACGGTGCCGACCGTTTCAAGGGGGACACTGGCATGATGGGATTAGAGCCCGATGCCTCATCCTCCTGCTCCAATGGGAGAAACCTCATGGAGCCAGATCGCCTAGAGGCGCCAGGGGCCCCTGAATCGTTGTCCTATTCAAGCGGTTCAGATATTGAGTCTGTTATTCTTCTAGATAGCTGAAACACAATGAACTTAGATCGATAACAATTGACTACCACCTCTGGGGCATCTGAGATTCCTGTTTGCTCTCTGCCCCATCTTCTTCGCTGTTGTCCTCCTCGCCCCCTCCCCCTCGTCGTCCTCATCATCTTCCATATTGGCCATTGCATCTCAGTGCTCTCCCGATTGCTGCCTCATACACCTATTTCTCACCACGATGTGATTATCCTTGTAGTCCTTGTCGTCCTTGTCATCCGATTGGAGGGCCCCCGTTATAGCTTCTGCCTGCCCAGAATGATCCAAAAGGTTGTGGTTGAAAAATGGCTGTCTGCTCCTGACAGGCTCCGGCATTGATCTGTCATGACCTGCTTCTTCAAGGCATTACTCCAGAACTTTCTGATCCCTAAGATGTTTTCCATAGTTAGCAAGGAGCCATGCCCGAAGGTTATCATCAATGTTGAGAAAGATGAGGTCCCGGAGGGGGAGTGGGGCTGCAGGATCCAGACTTAGTGCGTTGCTACCCTCACGAGTTGCACCAATGAGATATCGAGGGCACCGAATCGCCTTATCAGCTGGTTGCACCTTTATCACGACAAGCAAGTTTTTTATGCTTGGCATATCGTGGACTCCCTAGGGTATTTCCCGATTGGAATCATTCTGCTACCAGGGATGGGCAAGGAACGCATGCTCACCCTGAGAGGCACCCTTTCGGCTAACAACATGGTATCTCGTTGCCCGTGGTGAATATGCGGAAGACAAATTCGGCAATGCCAGTGATGATATCTATTACAAGAAAGGGCCCCAGAACTTAGCTTGGATCACTCACTTACTCGAAAGTCTAGCAGCCTCATCACCAGCCCACTGTGGGTTATTATGCTCCATCGCCCTCTGAGGTTTCTTACCCGTGTCAGTGACCACAATCCACAGTTGACGACTGACCTCCATGATGTCCTCAGCACGGTCCTTGTTCTTTAAAAATTCGATCTGCGATTTGATACGTGAAAGAGAGCTGGCTAAGGCGAGGATTACCATCAATTGATCGTCGGTTAGCCTTCTTGGATCAATCAAGTGGGACTAGATGTGGACCTTAACATCGCGACGCCATATGTCGTAGGTTCTAGTTTTGGTTAGAGCATTCTTGAATCCACCCATGCCTTTTGCATATGCTTTGTCGCCATAGCGTCCTGTGATGCATGTGTTAGTTCAAAGGGTTCTTGGATATATAGGTAGGTTGTTGTTGATGTACCCAGGATCCTTGACGGCCGGAACAAAAATAGGGATTCTCACAGTATCCTCACGGCCCACTGTGACATGAATGGCAACGGTCAGCCACACATCGGAGAAGGTTTGAAGAATAACGGTGTCAATGGAGTCTTGGTTACCATCTCTCTGCACTCCATCTGTAGGCGGTAGCAGGCGGGAGAGACTGGCGTTTACTGCTCCTGAATTCACTTTCCTCATACAGGACTGGTGGACCTCTGGAACCAATCATAATATTATTATCAAGCACCGGTCAAGGGTGTCATGGCATGAACTTACTTTCCCAGGCTCACGGAGCTTCCCTGTTTATTCTTTGTGGCTTGTACCCCAGGCTGCCTGAAGTAATGAAATATTTGTATTGCCCACAATTAAAGGGTTGGACGGAGTCTACTTACGCTGTCCTTTTGCCCTGGGCTCTTCAGGCCCTCTCGCGGGGCATTCCAACTATGCGAAGTGACAAAGGGGAGTGAGGGTGAACGATATGAAGGAGGTATAAGGGAAGTGAAAGAGGGCAGACGACGACCTTTATAGATGTCAGGAACGCTCTTTGTACGTCCCAAAAACAAACCCCAGACATCTAAGTTGTGTTCAAACTTTCAACCATTGAACCCTACAATGTGATAACCTCGTAGGTTTTGCACGACTCTCAGGATCTCGCACCCACCATTCAAATGAAGACCTAAGTTTGTAAGCACCAAATTTCGCTCTATAGTTAATTCAAATCAATGCTTATCATATGTCTTTATTCATATATGAAATCAGCTCTTAAGCCTCTCCAGTGTTGGGAAGCCGGGGCGTTGTTTCTGCAGATGTCAAGAGACGTCGTTGCCCTCACTACAAGACATTGTTGTGAATATCTTGGTGGAAGACCTGCCCAGTATCAGGCAGCTTGAAAGATAAGATGCCATCATCCATGAAGCTCAAGCTCTCACCTCGCTTCTTTTTGCATGAGGCTGACATCAACCCTCATCCACACTGATCAATACTCAACGACACTCAGTGACACTCAGTTACACTTCTACGTTGAGGAGGCCTGATACCAATTCCATATTTCCCTGAAGAGTTAATCTATCTAATCTATAAGCTTAAAATTCCTATCCTGAATACATGAAGACTAAACAAAACTAAATAAACAATGAATCTATTTAGATACCACAAGCAATCGCCCAACCTTCTCATCTGTCAAGTTTTGTGAACCCCCTGGGCCATTGAACCCCAGATAAGTCTCTTGGATATCAGTGCCTCACAATTGTCACCCTTCGGATCCCCGCCAATGTGTACCTCTACACCTTTCAGCGACTCACGCTCCAACGTACCAAAGGGTGATTTCTTCAATTTACAATAGTTCAAATTTTCATTATCCGGAGCACCACAGTTCAGAGTCTCGCTGTCATGTGTTAGACACCCAAGTTGGTCAAAAAACATTGGGACATGCAGTCGGCTCAAAGATTTGACAGCTAGCAGGGAACAGGCCATACCAGATTCTACAGTGTTGCCTACACAGGGTGGTGGCATCCCAGGGCTCTCCTAACCTTTACCCATGGTGTCCGCGACATCAGATGATGAGCCGGATGATCCTGGAAGCGCATCACTTATGGCGCCCTCGATCTTGGTGATTTCCTCATCGATTGGCCTTCCTATAAACAAATCTGGGAGGTGGATATCAAACCCTGTAATGCATGTTCCGCATATATCCTGCTGCGGAATCAGCCCAATCGGTGAAGACATCCTCATGGAGATATTGGTGTGTAGTCAACGATGGAGTCGCTGGTCATGTGCCGCCTATCGTCGCAGTAACAATAGATTATGACATCATGTGGGTCATCAAGAACTGGATTGGACAGGAGCAAGGCTCTTACCATTTCATTTCAGTATCGATGAAACCATCATCAATGCAAGATAACCGTACAGAAGGAATCCTGAGGAGCCTTCGGGGGCCTTCCCCAGTAGCAGCAAGTTTATATCGAATTCTGGTGTTTGGTACCTTTCTCGAAATCATAGCTGACACCCCCAAGATGTCATAGGAATCTAATTCAGCGAACTGGACTGCATTTATATAGGGAGGATGCGAATACAGCATGTTATAGTCACCACCAAAATTTAATTAGGCCCTCCGTGCTGGTTTCTGACCCTGGCCGCTTCAGGAAGGCCAGGTTCAAACAAGACGCACCCCACGGGGCCTCCCAAGTAGAGCACTCCAATCTAATAATCATCAGTCAGCAAGTACCAAACACAGAAGGCCCTAATAGTTATGAATGAAAGTGACCTGTTGGTATAGGGTTGGGAGCCTCGTAACTTTCACCCCCAGGAACCGCCCTTGGAGTCGGGGCGTTGCTCCTCACCAGAGACGGAGTCGATAGGTCGATCAATGGGTCTGGCGTGCGCATCTGATAAATCATGGGTTCGTCTGGTGTGTTTGCGGTGTTGTGAGTGTTATTGTTTAGAGGAGGAGCATGTGCTAATGGATTAGGAAGAGCGTTATGGGCCTGAAGGGCAGGTGCCTTCTGACCCAGAGGAGCGTAATTCCCTACTATAACGACCTTATAGATATAATAGGTAGCTACAACAGGGTAGACTCAAGCCCATATGGTATACCAAGAGGTAACCAGATTGAGGATAGATTAGTATACTTAGTATACTAGCAGTAGACATGAGTTGGTACAAGTGTCTACAAAGTGACTTGGTAACATAGAGTTAGACAGGATAACCTTCAGAGAGGATGTTCACGTAAAGTTAAGGACACATAGTAAACATTGCACAAGCCTCAGGACCAGCATAAAATGAGGTCACGCGGACTCTCGGAGGGAATAAAGGCATAAAGTAGTACAGTTACCCTACCTTGGTACCATGATTACCCTACCATAGGGACCCAGTTACACTACTGAGGTATCCCAATTACCCTACCTTCACTGACAAAGTCATCAGCGGACTTTGGGGAAAGTTATCCCACTATAGTGGAGCTCTTAGATGTTTACAGGGCTCTTCTTATGGCATGAAACAGGCAACTGATAGAGCTTAAGTGGTCCGAACCTCCTGTAACTTTGAGGTGATATTCCTATCACCCCACAGCCGCCCCAGCGTTGGTACGGCGTGACAGCACTGTACGGCGTGACCGCACGGTACGGCTGTGGAGCTGTGTGCTTCCTTGTAAGGTGTGATTCATAGGAACACTCCCACAACACCATATGAGTTGTGGCTGTCCAACAGACCAGAAGCTGTTCGCAGGATATATAAGGGGTGTGAGGGTGACCGCCTCCTGCGGAGCCACCTGGATAATACCTGGGAACCACCTACGGGCATACTTTGACCTCCGGGTAGTAGTATGGTCACCTGTAGCGGGCCTGGGGCTAGTGTTCTTTACAGGGCCTTCGGGCCCCCGAAAAACGTGGGCTCCCGGCCCAATTCCCCGCCCCGACCCGCTGAATGGCCCGGGGCGGGGTGTGCTTTTTGAGGGTTCCCTGCCCCTGCCCCGGCCCCATCCGGTCCCCAGACTGGTCCCCGTTGAAACAGGTGGGGAGAAATGGGGCCCCGTCGAGGGAATGAGCGGGGACTCGCCCCGGACGTGGGCGGGGCCGGGATCACCCCCAAAATAACCCCCCCGGCCCGTTGTAAGGGCGGGGCCTGGCGAGCGAAAACCTGCCCCGCCCCGCCCCATAACGAACTCTACCTGGGGCTGACCGGGGAACCGGCACGGCTTCCAGGACAACCATCCCAATGCCAGTCCCTGGCTACCCTAAGAACTCTAGCATTACCATGGGTTATGAGTGGAGTCTACAGGTGTGAGTCTTGTCACGAATTAAGAGGGTCCCGCCTGGTTGGCTTTGGGTAGCAGCCATGCAGTCAAGATGCACGAGATTTCTTATTGTGGGAGCATGCAGTCAGGTTTAGAAGCTTGGTATAGCCAAGTAGATTTGCTGATAGACTGCGTAGCATGTATAGACGAAACAACCACTGGGCCAGTGAGTCCTGATGGATATTATCTCTACGGTGGGCATGTCGGTCGGCCACTGACATGCTACCGATAGGAAAAGGTTTTCGCTCATGCATATGTAGTTGGAGAGACATCAATGGTAGCACTTCCTATTTGTGTGGACAGTTAATATTTGAGCAGTCCAACTGCCTGCGAGTGTTAGCTCACTTTGGGCAGGTGCGTTGGACAGCCCTGAGCTGAGCAGAGTGCTCGCAAAAGGTCAGAATGGTTGACAGGTGACCTCTGGCTTTACATTATTCTACTTAACTAAAGCGAGAGACACCCTATTCTGATAACCAACGACCCCCGAGAGAACTTATTGAGTGAACCTTTCAGGCTTAACGATATCAACTTTTACCCCTTGATTCTACGTTCAATTATCTTTATCTTTATTTTGATCCTTACATCTACTTTGAGTGTTCAGTGCGGTCGCAATCTTAGGATCCGTCTTCCTACAGAGTGCCCCCGTTACACTGGGCTAAGACTAGGCTTATATACTAAACTATCTTTAGGCAAGACGTCCTATGTGTAATCAAAGCTGGGAATAGCAAGGCATGTTGGCTATTACAGCAAGTTGAACAGGTAGTAGACAAATATGTTGCTCCACGGAATATAGCGGCACATCATACCCGACATTGTGCAAGTGGTACACAGAAGCACTATCGGCCAAGCAAGATGGAAGGCATTCCTACTACTCATAATGCTGCGAGTAACAGTATCAAGGATGCTACAACCCTAAGGCCTCCGAAAGGAAACAGGAGATGCGAACATAACCGGAATGGTACTTTGAGACCAAAAGGCTGTGTCATTGGTCACCATGCCTTTCTTCCATGAATGGGATCACGAATTGGATCACAAACACAGAATATTGAACTTTGACCTGGGCCAGCCCAGTCATCTAATACCAAATTAGCAATTCACATACTAAAAGAATTCGGCCAACCACTTTTACCATTCACGCAAACCATTGACGCCCTATTTAACTCTTTCCTCCTAGAGCTCCATTCCAAATACACAGCAGTCTATGGGACCATTTACAATGGAAGAGCTGACAATGTTGACAAGGCATTTGGAATATGGACCTCCCGCTCACTTGTTATTAATACGAATACCAATAGCTATAAGGATCTGCGGGACATAGGCCATAGGTAGTGTGTGATAGTAGTATTGGAAGACTTTGAGGACGGTGATGCCTGGTTTCCTGAGCTTGGAGTCAAGATTGATTGTACCCCTTGTACGTAGAAACTCCTGCACATCTTATTCAATTCCAATAAGTGACTAAGATATATTCTGTAAGTTCTATTATTTTCATGCATTCCTATGCAGTGAAACATTATATTTGCCCTTTTGTGGGAAATCACTGTAGTGTTGTCCACTTTACACATCAAGCAGTTCACGATTCATATGTGGAGAAGACGGGAAAGCCATTGTGGGAGTTCAATAAGCTGCCTAAATGGTGGCAGAAGTTGCACATGCATCTGCATGTATAATAATGTTCCTAATGATTGATTTTTCTATTTAGTATGGGTATATACTTTTGAGCTTGGCCTGCCCTTGTTTGCAAGACTGTGCCCCCAAAATCATACGCCCAAAATCATACCTCCACACTATACGCCCAAAGCCATACTCCCAAAACCAGATACTCAAAGCCAAACCATACACCCAACACCCTAATGCACAAAGCTATACTTCCAAAGCCATACGCCCAAAGCCATACCCCCAAAACTATACCCCCAAAACTATACCCCCAAAACTATACTCCTAAAACTATACCCCTAAACCCATACCCCCAAAATCATACGCCAAAGAGATTCACCTAAAACTATAGCCTCTTGTACACCATAGTCAGTGCCCAGTTTAACCACTATCTGCAAGTTTAGGGTAAGTGATTGGCTGAACCTCAGACCAGATTTAAATAGTGGCTAGTATTTGGGTGAATGGCATGCAAGGCATGAGAGATGGGACACCTAAACCAATTGTCTTAGAATAAAAGGCCCAAAGCTGAACGCCCAAAGCTATAAGCCCGAAGCCATACACCCTGAATGGGATCACGAAATAATAAGCCGGACACCCTATTCTCAGTATGATAGGAATCATGCATACATAATTATACAACTATACACTTAGAGTTATCTACCCAAAATCACTGGCATATGCTTAGAAGTACTTAGAAACTTACTTAGATTATACACTTAGAATCATATACTGAGAGCAGTTTCCAAGCACTATTTATCTGAAACTAGAAGCCCAAATTGTAATGATACCAGGAGCACTATATTCAAATCCTATCTTTTCAGCTAGTTGCCAGATTGCTATATGGAATATCCTAATAGTGGAGTCATCATACTAGACATACCAAATGATTAAGCGGTGTTGGGCCAGCCAATTCTGATCTCAAATTGAGATTTCAGATCAGAATTGAAAGGCCAACCCCCCTTAGATTTCAACCTACCATTTGCCTAGTCACAGATTATCACTTGTAGGAATGAGTGGGGAATGAGAAGATAGGGGGCCATCTAAGCAATCGTCAGGGAAAGTAAAATATGCGCCCCGCCCCATAGCCCGGCCATGGCCCTGTGTCATACAGGGCGAGGCAGAGGGGCAAAGAGTTAACCCTGAGCCTGCATAACGGCGGTGTCACAAAGTGAAACCCCGCGCAGCCCCGCCCCGTAACGACCACTAATGCACCCTTGCTCATCACTAGCACTTGTAACCCCACCTGAAGAAATTTCTCCAGGCCAATTTCTACTCGGTATTCTACTATATATTTACATTTTCATTTTGTATTGTATTTCTTTAGTTTACCAGATTGTGGGGTTGGTGGGGTGCGGTTGTCATGGCCAAATTCTCTCCTGTTGCCTGGTGGCGGTTACCATGCTCTGAGGCAACGTTAATTTTATTTTTGAATCACGGCCGGTCACTCGATGGCTTTGATAATTCATTGTTGCAATATATGATCGGTACTTGGACAAAGTATCATAGTAAGAGAAAATAGTCCAGATCTCTTATTGCAATAACTCTCGTCAATGAAATAATAAGAAAGACATAAAGCAGCTGTATATTACAGTGGTTTAATCCAGCCATTACCACATGCAGGGTTCCGACTAGTAAGCTGAAGACTGGACTGAACTTGTTGGTGTGGTCGAAAGTCAAGTCTAGTGCAATGGTGGAAATTAGATGGACTGAACAGTGAGGATTATCGGGCCCGACTCGGTCAGGATCGGTTCGACCAAGCCTGCCAAGCAATAGGTGATGCACCGCACTTTGACAGATTTACTATTTTTATCACAATAATATATTACCTTCAAATAAAGGTTATCTTAATTGAACTCATTGTTTCCATGAATTATGTGATAGGGTTGGAATGGAGATAGTGGCTTATATTAGGGGTGGTGAAAATAGGTTCACAAGTATCCAACTTTTTTCAGTTCACTAAGCGAGTGATATTAGATGACCACATCCCACAATACAGGCACTGGAATCAACTTATCCATCCCGGAATCGCATCCCCACCCTCTCCAGAATGCTCTATCAGCTTGTGTTGGGGGGGTGTTGATTAGCAATGTTGCGGGTGGCTTTGAGATCTTACTATCGCAACACCTGTATTCTTGGCCAGTGTTGGCCTGGGTGCCGTTCCAACTCTCATGAGATTCTACACTGGCAATACGGCACGCCTACCTATCCCACACACTTTAGACTTCTGGAATATGTTCGAAATTTCCTATATTGATTGCAATTACTGTGGCATTTATTTTATTGAAATCAGCGGGCGTGCCTGTGCCGGCTTCCTCTTTTTCGGCATACTATCGCCTCTTATATGTGATCTTTAGTAAAGAAGCCACCAGAAAGGAATAAAAGGAACAATGAAAGAACGCACATTAACCTTCAGCCAGTATCGAGCATGGAAAACATACTGTAAATATCCGAAAGAAATATTTGAGAGGAGAAAGAAACCATATACGAACATTGATGTCTGAACAATTACCTCTAATAACTAGTATGGATATGTTTGGCCAGCTACCAGGCACTTCGGACATGAGGAACTAGGAATGACTGGAGTTACATTGATGTATATTCATACTACCGATTGCTATAGATACAGCAGTCTTAGGCACATCTATAGGCGAACAAGCGGGATGGTGATTACCTCTCTCTGCTTTCTTTATTGATCAGACCCCCTTACCTTATACGTGGACTCCGATCTCGTCTGTGTGACCTCAGACGGTTTAAACAGTAACATACAAAAACCTTGGCAGCCTGAAGAACCGTTTACCAACCGCCATAGAGCTTCTGATTATAATTTTGGATCTGAAACGATACTTCTGTCATTGCCAAGAATACCTAGCCTAGTTGATATTTTACAGGGCTTGTCATCCTTTCCTCAGCATTTTAGTGCTCTCAACCTTTTTTCTTTCCCTGAGTCTACTAGTAGGTTCATAGAAGCATTCACACAAAATAACCATCCTGATCATGAAGTATCAGTACTAAGGGCTTTTGTGACATGAATAAGTTTGTATACAATATACCCCAACTCTGTGTGTCATCACAATAGGGCAGACCAGGAAGACTAGAAGTTAGATTACTTCAACTTGAGGCAAACACATATGATAGAAGACAGGATTACCTAATATCAGAATTTACGGTCTGGGATGCCCTTTTCCTGTATTCTATCTCCGTAGTATACCCTACGGTAATCTACCGTGCGAGATCCGTCATACAAATTATCATAACAGGCGGTATTATTAGAACACTTTCTCTTAGCAGCTCATATAAGTGGAGAGGTTGGATATTTGGTACACCATTTGGGGGCAGGGTGCTGGGAATTTAGATGAGGAGAGCAGAGGTGGAGGCATAGTACTCAGTTCGATTTGCGTTTCTTGGGAACAAGGCTCTGGAGATGCATGGTACACTTTGTAGTTTACCGAAGATCATCAAACAATACCAAAGCCTAAAATTTCCACTTCCAGAAGGAGAACAAGTATTGAAATTGAGTAAAATACCAAACCACGATATGTGTGTTGGAAGGTTGAATGATTTTACATTAATGTATGTGCAAGAAAAACAATCATAGCAAATACAAGAAGGTAGGCTAGATAAAGAAAGGGAGAGGAATAGGGGAAGGGGGGGAGCGGGGGACAGCGGAAAGGCATAATGATGAAATAGTGAAATAGTTGTCTGTTATGCTACCGTAACGCAAATCATATGCTATAGCACTGTCAACCGACAGACAAGAACATCAGAAAATCACTAAATTAGCACATTGCTATTGGTAGAAAAAAATAAAGAAAAAAGCATCATGGTTTAAACCCACCTGCAAAGTCTAAAGCACACCGCCACTTCCAGTCATCTCTACATGCCTCTACTCCTCAGCGTCACATTCAATCCCATACCTGAGAGACACAGTTTCAAAGGGAAACCCAAAGCTAACCGGCCAAATTCTCCCCTCCTCTGCATCCTTACCCCCACTACCCTGCCCCCAAGTAGCGCCCCACACATCTATCCTGTCTAGTCTTGCTAGCACTTCATCCACTCTTCTAACCACCTCCCCAACAATTGAGCACTGCTGATGCTTTTCATTCCAGCTCACAACACAGGGAAGACTCTTTACCGAGATGGCTAAGCTCTCAACAGATATTCCCTTATATGGAGACTGAGGCATAGGGCTTATTCCGATATCGAAATAGTGCTTCCCCAATGAGCCAAGGATGCCGAGGTCACAGGCGGTAACTCTTGGACGGCTGCCAACTCTGGAGATAGCCTTTTGGGTGCGAAGCGGGGATCTGCATTTTATACCAGGCTTGTAGTAAATGTCTTCAAAGTGCTTGGTGACTAGAAGGAGCGCGTGGATAAGCAAGACCCTGGTTTCAGAGATCATTTCTAGTATTGTATTAGTTAGAATTGTAGGCATAGTAGGAGGCAAGGAGAGATATCATACCACGAACTCGATTCGGAAGAAGATGTATACCCAATCTACTCTCCTCTCCCTCCCCTCTTTCTCCACCCTTCTCATCATATCCCAGACTCTGCATAATCATTTCCCGACATTGCTGCTCAAACCCCTTTCGGTCACCAAAGACATGGCGAACAAACAAAGCGCTTCCCCCTTCCCCCGCCCCACTCTTTAGCCAAATCTCTTTCCATGGCCCGAGGGCCCCCATAAAACCATATTTGTAGGCTACGACGGCAATATCGTAAAGTTGGTGGTGAGTCATATTTGTGCTTATGCACTCATGTCGGTGATGTAGTACGCAAAGTATGACTTCTAATGCCCGCGGAGAGTCCCCCTTGAACACCACCTCTACCAGCTCCCTGATATCACGGCCAGACAGAAAAAACATTCTCTTCAGTACTGGCGAGGCGATCGATAAAACCTTGGACGATATCTGAAATGTAAATGTAGTTGGAAGCAAGATAGCAATAATATCGCCATCAGGATCAACCACTTTCGCCCCCGATCCAAGTACAAGCTTCAGTGGCTGGGGGACAGAAGCTAGGACAGTGGACAAGATAACCGGCCGCGTAGAAGTAAATGCAAATGTCGACGGGGCTGAAGAGGCAAATGTACTTGTAGACCCCAGGCTACAGGTCGACATAGAGGCCAAAGTGGAGTCCGAGGCATTTGTGGAGGTAGATGTGGCTCGGATTGTATATGACTCCCGACCGATGCCAACTTTTCTTCTTGCCAAATCCATTGCGAAGTGGAGCCCAATGCAGAGAAGAAAAAATTAATACTAGGCGAAATGAAAGAAGCCGACGTTGAGAAGAAAGAAAAACGATTTTGAGAAGAAAGAAAAGTGATGTTCAGAAGAAAGAAAAGTGATGTTGAGAAGAAAGAAAAACGTTGTTGAGAAGAAAGAAAAAATATGTTGAGGTTGAGCAAGATAATGTATGGTGGGGCAGAGCTCGTGACTGCGGGATGATAGGTGCAGGTACCAAGCGAAGCCAAGCTCCCAGTAGCATGGAAGGTTCTTTCAAAAGGGTAATTTGAAAAAAAGAACTATCAAAACAGAGGAAATAGGAAATAAGAAACAATAATTAAAAATAAAAAAATAAAAAATAAAAAATCAGCAAATAAAAATATGACAAAAAAATAGAAAGGAAAAAGTAGCGGGGAAAAAAATAGAAGGAAAAAAAGCAGCAGGGAAAAAAAAAATAGAAAGAAAAAAAGTAGCAAATAAGGAGAATATAAGAAAAGCAACAATACAAATACAATAATAGCACATGAGAAGCAAAGAGAACATAGTTTACATTAACAGGGCGCCCCATGGGTACGGTCCCAAATATCCAACCTCTCAATACGACCAAGTACCTCATCCACCTCTATCGCCACCTGCTCACGGATCAAGCAATCCTCATGCTCCAGGTTCGGGTCCAGCCGGTCGTCATGTGTCTTCATTTGGTTGGCCAGATTGTAGACTGACAAATGCTTGTAGGGTGGATCGCCGTCGGTACCGGAGGTATTTCTAATAACGTTTCTGTGCCATAAGAGGGCTCCAAGGATCTGCGCATCGCACTCAAGGCATTCCTCAATCGAGGTACGAGAGACGGGCAACTGTATCGGAGCCTTGCACTTGATTCCCGGACTATTGTAGGTGTTTATAAAGCGCTCCGTTGTGGCAAGAAGAGAGCCGATTTCCGACATTCGAACCTCTTTGATTGTCCCTAATATCTTGTTAGCTAGGACTCCAAACACCATAATAGAGTTAGATATATATAATACCAAGAACTCCCCCCAAGAGACCACCATCCCATCTCCCATCGGGATCACAACGACTGTCTTCTTCATCACTGCTATCTCCTGTTAGAGCCATCCGGCGGCACTCGGCAGTAAAACCATCCTTATCACGAAATAAAAACTGTATACATAACAGCCTTTTGCCACTTAATGGCTGCTCCTTCACCCAAGCATCCTTCCAGAGTCCTAGTACTTCTGTGAGGCCATACTTATCGGCCAATACCGCAATGTCGTATAAAATAGCTGGATCGATTCGCTTTCCAACAAATCTGTAACGGTAGTGCAACACATTTAAAATGATCTCCAAGGCTTCAGGACTAGTGAGATCATCCCAAAGTTTTACCTCCAACAATCTCCTAGCTGCGGGAGGAATCTCGCCTCCAGGAAAGTGCTGTGCTAGTACAGTAGATAGTACCGGGGAAGCGAGGCAGAGAACTTTCGATGATACGCCGAAGGTGGTTAGAGTATTCGTATGCACCAGCGCGACATCTGGGTCGGAAGACAGGATTTTATTCATCGTAGTCATTTTGTTGTACGACGAGAAACCTTGGGGAAAAATCTTCTCGAAAAATAGGGATAAAATAGCTAAAACTTTTAAACGCAGGTGGTGGTTGGCAGCAGCGGAGGGGTGGCAGCGGAGGGGTGGCACCGGAGGGGGAGATGTGAAGAAAGTGGTTCCTGGGGCAGAATCGGATAAGAATTTTAGCCTTGGCTAGTGGAAGTCGCAGAGGGAAAGGAGAGGTTCCGTTATGAGCTGAGAGGGAGGTGTGAATGAAGGTGAAAGTATGCAGAGGTAGAGGCCGAAATAGTGGTAGTGTTAAGGGTGGAGGAAGAGGTAAAGGGAAAGAAGAGCTTGGACAGAGCACCAAGGGAACCACAACACCTGAACAGCTACAGTCACACCAGACGCGTGGCCAGCCTGGTAGGGTTTTTTTTCCGGTCGGTTTTCTTTCTTTCTCTTCTTACAACTAATGAACCCTGCGTTTACCCTGAATATAAAAATTTAAAAAAGAAACATTGGGAAATTCCTCAAGGCGCTCTCTCCCGAAGGGTGGATAAGTTAGACTCCCGAGTTAGCCCATAACGGCACACCTTTACTCCACTGACTATATTCTAGTTGGAAAATTTCCCACGGTTGTACCCCTGAGTGGGATATCGTGACGGCCGGTCTGATTTACCCTCTGCTCCTTTGTATGGCATGTAGCCATTGGTTTGGAAGAAGTGTATAGTAAGTGAAACCGTAGTCGAAATGCAGTGAATTCAGGGATTTTAAAAGTGTTTGTTTTTCTTCATTTTTAATAGTTTTTCTTTCTCTCTCCCTTAGTTTCAGTCTAGAGTGACAGTGATGATGACCGGTACCACCTGTGAATGAATTGAATTCAAGTGAAGAAGTATCATCAGTAACTAAGCGGAGATTGGTCACCCGGGCAAGAAAGAAGCTTGTATTACTCATAGAATAATAGAAAGAGAGCAAGAGAGAAAATGGAAGAAAAATAGAAACAAAAGAAGAAGAAAAAAGAAAAAAAGAGGAATAAAGAAGATAGCATAGAAAGAGGAGTGGAAAAGGGGGTGATGCATGGGGTCACCAGATGTCACTCATGACCAAAGGAAGAGAGAATATCAGAGCACAACCATGATTTCCAACAGGTAAGAGTCTTCTATTTACTCCTTCCCGATAATTCAAAACTTAAAGGCGGATGCTAAAAGTGCTATCCTTGTGTGTCCCCTGGCCGAGTGATCTGCAATGAAGATGGCTCCATCGAAACCAAGTGAAAGGTGAGCAAGCGACTTAAGCTCATAAGTTAATTCCCTATACCCACAGGAATGGAGGGATGTGTTCTGTGCTAGAACTAATTGTCACCCAATTGACTAATGAGTATACAGGGGAAAAAGCGATTCACTAACAGGGAGATGCCAGAATAAACACCATACACCCCACCTCCAACCGTGCGCCATCCAACCAACAACCCAATCCGCCCGTAATAGAAACCCCTATACGCAAGCCTGATACTAACCCGAGTGATTACGGCGATACCCATACCATAGCACTCACCAGCCCTCACCATCCAGCACACAAACACAGCTGATTGAGAGGCTCAACCACGGTAGAAACTGCCGTACAAAGAAAGAAAGAACAGGGTATGATGCTAGGCTGTGTGACTCATTTTTTTAACCCATCTCGGTGAGTCTTGATGAGAGGATTCCGACAACCTTTGCTGCTAGTGTGGTGGTTTTTGAGGGGAATGTGTGCTGTCCTCCACCCCCTTCGGAGGATGTGGTTAAAATCTAAGAGTGGCTAGGGGTCTCGCTCACGCTCCTGGGATAGCGTTGCGTAAGTTAATAGCTTACCGGTACCCGGGGTAGTAGCAATCTAGCATGCCAGGGGAGGGGGGATGTATGTTCCTTCCTCTTCTATCGCAAGGTGTGCGAGAGGTACTTGGTTTTACAGACCCTGTTCACTGAAAGACGGTAATAGGATACGGTAATTTTCACTGGACCAATATTCCTCTCCTTCTAAATTGAACAGTGTACAACGTATTTGTAACCAGCATAGAAAACCGCAAAAAACATTCAAATACCTCACCCAGACCGCTCGGTGAATCACATCCCCCTTCGCTTATCCTCCTCACTACCACCTAAAACAAAACAGAGCAGAATGCCCAACTAATCCAACAGCGACTCACATTCAACCTCCACAAACCTTAGCATAGCTCGGGGGTTTCAACTCCCTCCTAACTGTCTTCACGATCCACGGCGGCACAAGGCTGATCTCGCTAATGACCTCGACGCGCCACAGGAAGACATACTAGGTGACGTACCGAGGTCAAGGTACTCAGCCAGTACGGGGATCGAAGGAAAGAAAAAGAGGGCTGTGCTTGGTTCTGCAAATGCCATTCGCATGTGCCCGTTCTCAGTGTTAGCCGGAAAGGGAATGGGAATGGGAAAGGAGGGGGGAGGGGAAGGGAGGCGGGGAAGGCGGGGGAACTACCAAGTTGTGATTTCTAGGGGCACCATTATGAGTTTATTTAATACCAGTACTGTGAAACTCACAGATAACATGCGATCGGAATGGTCAAGGCCCACGAGGATTTGGGAGAAGTCTTGTGTTATCACTCTTATAAGTTTTCATCAGCACTCCGCCTTTCAAGCAATATTATGCAAGGGAAAGACTGACCTCGATAAATGCGAAGCACCCAAAGAAAAAACGTCCGATAACTCACCGACCGCCCTGCCGTAAGTTCCTCATAAAGCTCCGGATAAAGATTCGCCAGACGCTCGTCCAAATCCCTATCCCTCACCATGGAGAACACCGGCGCTATCGTATAAATGCTGTTATATCCAACATGCAGCCACCCCTTATACAAGGCAATTGGTCCGAACCTCGAAGCGATACTGAACATGGTCCGGCAAACGCTAATCACAAGCCCCCCGTGCATAACAAATTGCGCGAGCTTCGCTCTTCGTTTGTATGGCTTCCTTCCATGCCACATGAGTAGTTTTGTTGGATGAATTGCTCCAAAAAAATGCTCGCCTCAAGACTAGCCTTACGGTCCTGCCGACGATATGAACACCTACGTCAGCCGCTTGGATCGTGGAGACGCCGTTCCAACCGTCGCCAATACAGAATTCGCGTTTCCTAGTGAAGGCGCCGCTGAGCAGGGCTTTGTCGGCATTTCGGGGCCCGCAACGGGCCAACGGCAGGCAATTACTGCCAGGAGTTGTACGGCGAGGAATATGAATTCGGAATTGTACATGTCTAGGAAGAGTCTTGTTGCGAAGGAATTCTGGGGCATCATGGCATGGTTTTTTCCTTTTACTAGTCTAAATATAGGCACAAAGAAAAAAATATAGCAAGGAAAACTTCCACTAAACCAGATCCTTTAGGCACATCAGGTTGACACCACCCTACTCAATACATACTCACTTTCAAAATCTCCTCTGCAATCCTGTCTTTGCCATTATCGCCCAACCCACGGCTGAAAAGTACCTCCACAATCAAAATAGCAGTTTCAATCAAAAGCCTCTCAACCTAGCCGCTAACTCCAACTCTAATCTCTCTTTCCCATAAGGAGTATCAAGGATCTCACTCATCATATCGGACCCCGGCGGGAAGTCGTGCTCGAAGATCGGCTCTCCTGATCTCCTCACGTTCGCAAGAACTGATTGCCGGTAATGCCATCTGAGGAGTTGATCCGACACACTGTGGGGATTGGCCGGGTTGCGACACACAGGTTCGAGATTTCTACCATCCAACCCATTATGGTTGGTGTCGAATACAACAATTTTGTAATTGTCGTCTGGGTTTACAGAGATAAAATACTGATTAAATGTCTGGTGTATGCCAACATCAAGAAGAAACCCATTTTGGCATGAGTCAATCTTAGATGACCCAGAAGTATCATGGATGTCCGTAATCCACCTCCCATAATTGTGCTGAACCCAGTGAGTTTCCTGCTCCGGGGGAAAGATATGCGCCGCTTGGAAACCAATCCAGTTATCAGCCTGAATATTTGCTTCAGAAATTATTCTTCCTGAAATAACACATCTCCGGTCACGATTTTGGATTTCATGACTGAATCCCTCTTCGCTAGGAGCCATATCATACGAGATCCGACGAGGTATCCAAGGTTCATCACTAACTTGAATAGGCACTAGAATAATGAGCAATTGAACCAACTAGCATATTGGGAAATAGTACATACTATCACAATAAATATCATATACTCCCTTTTTAAGTAGTGCATCTGTCCTGGATACAATATGGCCTGATATCCTCTCTTGCACTCGAAAAGGATATCCCCCAACGATAAGTATTATTTGGAGGATGTCAAGACAGTTTTCCTCAGTTATGGATCCGTGCTGGAAAAGCCCCCCAAGAACCACTTCCGGATGGGCAGCATCATGGAAAGAGAGATTGCGAAAGAGTGAGCGATCGATAGACATCGCTAGTATTTGTTATGATGGAAGTGATCACAACTTGAAAAGCGATATAGGTAAGGTCTGAGAATCTGCGTGGTGGATAGGCCAGGTCGCAATGGTAGAGTAAACTTTTTGTGTAGGAAAGAGGAACAGAACTTATTCAAAGTTACTGACCATAAATTGATGTTGAAAATGACGTCGGGGTGAGAGTATGCTAGGGTGGACAACCATCCAAAAATGGCTAGATCATCTTTTTAGACACGGTTGAAGGTTCATGTCTCTCTGGATGCTCCCACATGCTAGTAGACCGGGTGAGGGCTCAGCGAGGCAACACCCTCAGCGAGGCGTGTCATGAATAGACACCAAATTTCGGTACACATCAAACCAAACACTAACAAATCTTTGCCAAGCCTCGCTGAGGGTGTCGCCTCACTGAAGCCTTACCCGGTCTGTTCCCCACTGGCATTTTTTTTCCCCCCCGTACCACGATACAACAAAAAAAACCCCCCCCATTCTGTAAAATTGCTTAGAGAAAGAAATTTTCATAAAGACTTGTGCCCTAATGAATTTTTAGTTCAAATACTAGTGTCTTGCTCTGCTTTCATCAACCTTGCCTTTATTCTTTGCCTTGACAGTCCATCAATGGAAACATCTTGTCAAGCCTCCAGAGCTTGGTGGAATAAAACCAACTATCCCCCAAGCATCCAGGCAGCATCACTGATTTCTGGCAATTTTATCTTTTCTTCTCTCTTAATCTATTCTATTTAATTTTTTCCTGTTTTTCTCGCTCTATTTCTTGCTTCCAATATTCTCCCATGATCGTATGTATCGTAGGTTGACTAACCTTAAAAAAACAATTCAACAGATAGAAAGATCCACCATCATAAGGATGTCGGTGTCACATAGATAAGCGATCAGCAAGGTGACATCCCTAGGCCGGTCAGGGACCCGTTAGCAGCCCCGCACAACCAGTACCCAAATTTGGTGTCAAGCCACGTCAAGCCTCACTGATGGTTTCTCCTTAATAAACACTCACCCTGTCTATTCATCCTTAGAGTTATTTGTCTACCCTTGGTCTCCATTGACCAATTCTATTAGTCCATACTAAGTGCAACATGTGATCATAATGAAACCCCTCAATGCAAAATCATAGTTATTAACTCTGGAAATCTCAGCTAGTATATACTCAGGCTATGGCAATCCCGCTTATTGAGCGAGGACATGTTACACCAAGCAACTCCCTAAATTTTCCCCTTTTGGCTAAATATGCCAGGCCATAATAGCCCAAAGAGAATAGATTGCTATAAAAAATAAAAATAAAAAAGGTTCTCGTACAGTATCCTGATGGTATTGTCCGGAGACAAAATGAACTGCCGACTCGGGGCAGGAGAAATTTCGGCCATGACCACCGCACTCCCCACCAACCCTAGAATCCTGTAAACTAAAACACAATTACAAATTGAAAATGTACATACATAGTAGAATGCATAGCAGAAATTCCTTAGAGAAATTTCCTCAGGTGGTGTAAGTGCTCGGCGATGGGTTGCATTGCCATGTACTCTTGCCAGGCCTTTAATTTTGTTCACTTATAATACTTGTACTCGTACTATATCAATTCCTAGCTTGGCTATAACAGATATACTATTATGCTGCAAGACAATCAACAAGGATAAAGAATTAAATTATCTACTATTTCGTAGGTCAACAATTGGCTGAAATTACATGACCGATACTCGAGTAGAAATTCCCAGTGGTGGTTTGCAGACTGGAAGGGTGGAGTCGAGAACTAAACCATGCGAGAGAAGAGTCGCAATATGAATGATGACCGGCCATAACCAGGCCCAGCATTGGTACCCATCGGAGTAGAAGACAAGAACTTTGCCAATGCGGCTATGACACCTCTAGTGACAACATAATACCAGTATGGGTTCAAAGTTACTCTCTGCCCAACATACCTTAACCGTATGAACCATATCTACCCAGCGATCATACTTTAAGTCACTCCTGCCACTATAGGATGAACAGTACGAGGCTAGCCACAAAAATTACAGGTAGAATGGCATGTAGAGTACCAGTACAGTCATGAAGAAAAGGTCTTGGCACGCTGGCAAACTTTTATTGTTCAACTTTCTTCGCCTCAACCACTCCACATACCCCCGTGCTCAAATCAGAAATGTGATCACGAGAAACAGAACCTTGTAATTTTTATTCTCCATCATAAATTCACGCTGAGGGAGAACACACAAAGTGGTGAATTTAGAGGCATTCTTGTTCCATCACTTGGGCCCGGGGGTGCCAAGACCTTTGGTACATGACCGCACTACCTAAACTAGTCAACCTCGCACTCTCAAGTTCTAATACATTCTAAAGGCAAAAAATAATAATTTGATAGTATAATCCAAAATTCCTTCAAATATCTCCTCAAGTGTTGACATATTATTAAATAAATGCTCAATCTTTTGGTGTATATGATTGTGAAGTTGAAGTTAAATTATTCGCTTTTCTTCTCTATTGAAATATGATTACATACCTTTTATTCAATACTGGTTAGTGCACAGATTGTCACAGCATTGGGCAATCACTTGGACTTATTTGGAAGAATGAGAGCCAGCATAATGGCTGGCAAGTATAATAATAAAAAATAAAAAAAGACCAAAGGGCCCATGAATCCCATTTCCATTAACCCATCAAGGTAACAGTCCCCCCACACCCCGCCTTGCGAAATCCCAGCCACAAGCTGTGGATCAGCAATGATCCCATCCCCCATATCCGGCTCACGCGGTAAGTCGTCGTCGCAGAAGAGAGGTTCTCCAGCTCCTCTCATGTTGGCCAGAACCAATTGCCTGAAATGCCGCCATTGAAGCAAATGGGGAGAAACGCGGTGGGGGTCATTTGGATTCCGAGATACAGGGTCCAGAACTCTCCCGTACACCCCAAAATCATCCGTACCAAAAGCGACAATCTTATACCCATCATCAGGGTTGACCGATATCAGGTACTGATCGAATGCCCGATGTATTCTTGCATTGAGGAGAAATCCATTTTGGCAGGAGTGTATTTGGGATCCTGGAATATCATCCATATCTTTGACCCACCTCCCGTAATTCTCTTGAGCCCATATGCTTTCGTGCTTCAAGGCAAAAATGTGGGCGGCTTCAAACGAATCCCAAATATTGGCTTGAATTCTCGCTTCGGTAACTTGAACCCCGGAAATAACGCATCGGCGGTCCCTGGCACGGATTTCGTTTTTGAATCTCTCTTGACGGCGAGTTATACTATATGTGTAACAATCCTATTGTTAGGTCGTTTGGCAACAGGCAACGATATTAGTTTCCTATGGTGAGCAAGTCTTCTTGTCTTCAATAGGGTGTAAGGAAGTACTATCTCTTCAGATAGTACGGAACTGGTTTGCTTGTCTGAGCGACCCGTTGAAGGATACTATCTCGTCAGATAGTAAGATGGGTGGATTATCGCACTTGATAGGACTATCACAATAGTCCTATGTTCGAGCAGCCCGTCGAGACTATCACAATAGTCTCCGGGTTCTTAGAGATTAGGATCTCGTATAGGAGAAGTATATGTAAAGAGAGTAACGTGTAATCGTATTGCAATATCTTAAGTATAGAAAAGTACTTAGATGGTTGCGTGAAGATCCTATCCCTAGGTCGGAACCAAGTGCCTTATATAGGCATCTTCTCACAACCCTATCCCTGGTGACTTATCACCTCGCGCTACATAAACCTCTATGACTCGTAGTGAGTCATAGCACGAAATCCATCAATGACTCATGTGAGTCATCGCACAACATTCCGTTAACCAATCAAAACCCATAAAACAAATCATGTGCTCGAACGAGTCACATGCGTGAAACCCATGACTCATAATATGAGTCATGTGCGAAAGTCATTACATCATATGACGTCACAATCGTGAGTCATGAAACAATGAACCTATCATAATATAACAATGACTCGCGAGTGCGTAGTCATGTGAGAACTATGAGTCAAGTGACGTCATAGTGTAAAATCCAACATACCTTATGACTCATAAGTATGAGTCATGTGAAATCGGCCTTGTTTAGTCACGATTTGTGACAATATGAATATACCTTGAACACCCAATCTTCATCAGTCATCTTGATGGGGCCTAGGGAAATCAGCAATTGGGCCCACTAGTCCGAGTCAATGGAGGAAATATATTGGATGCCATCTAAATAAATATCATATTCCCCAGGTCCAAGAAGGAGGGGTGTTCGATGAACAACTCTGCCAGAGCTTGTCTCTTGAACTCATGGAGGACCTTGCTCAAGCACAAGTAAAATAGCCCGGGTGTCAAGGGTGTTTTCTTCCGTAATGGATCCATTTTGGACAAGGCCACCGAGAATTACCTCCGGATCACTAGCATGATGAAATCTCACATTTCGGGGGAGAGAACAGTTCACTGGCATCTTCGGTCATGGTCATAGTATTTGTGATGATAAACGGAATCTTGTAATGAGAACAGGAATCTCCTAACGAGAAAAGGAATTCGCTTATAAGAAAAGGAATCTTGTAATGAGAACAGGAATTCTGTAACGAGAAAAGGAATCTCGTGATAAGAAATGGAATCTTGTAATAAGAACAGAAATCTTGTAACGAGAAAAGGAATCCGGTGATAAGAAAAGGAGTCTTGTGAGTGGCTCTAGAATCCTTATTAGAAAGAATCTGTCACATCGGGTAGGGGGTTATTACTAAACACCTGTTGAATGTGACAAAGTCGTACTAATAGGAGAAGGTCTTTCCTGAGCAAACATACACTTCTGGGTATTCTAGGAAGCCTGCTTGTTTGATAGAAGTAGTCGTAATCTCCATGAAATTACCTCCTATGCCTCCATGCAGCTCCTTCCCTCTAACGAATGATATTAAACTCCAGGTAAACACGTAATGGCAGACGTTTTCTCCACATTATGCAAAGCGAACCCTCCACAAAAAGTAGCCAAAGAATTAATTGCTTCTTATTCTTAGCCCTCTGATGACCTGTTCATCTATCCAATTGTCTCGCTTTCAAGAACGAACTGCATTTCCCTCCTCTACTGTTGATCATAATATATCACTCCTTGTGTGATTACACTCCTTTGGAGTCCCCTGCCATCCCCGTCTATCTAGTGATCAAGAGAAGCAGATTAGTACACAATCCCGAAATACAAAACCAGCACTCAAGATCACAGTTCCCCACTGTTACGGGGTAGCTAACAAGCTAGGATTCCAGGCTAACTAGGCCGAGGATATTCGAGACAACGGATTATAGGTCAGGAAGGCTCAAGAAGAATTGTTCGATAAAATCGTACAAGAATATCGTAATAACTTATAATGTTGTTAAGGTCTCTTCTCCGTTGCTTCATGATGTTCGCAACCATCGGGGAGAGCCCTACTATTTATACTAATGTTTACGCTACTTTGACTTCTCTAGTAAAGCAGTATCTTTCTAGAAATTCAGTTCGTCAGAACAAAGTGTGAACATTGTTTGACCCTGAATCTTGCCCAGCTTGACTCTGAGAATCTCCCGACTGCTATTTCTTCTGATGGTGTCCCCACTCCACCAGTAGTCAGTGTAGCGTTCGTTACGGGGCCCCGTTTCCGACAAACGGGGCGCCAAGAGCAGGTTATTAACTACATATTAAAAAAAGAATCGTCCAAATCGGACCAAAACTGAGTGAGATAGAGCTCTGTGAAGTTGTCTAACTTCACAGAGCTCTATCTCACTCAGTTTTGGTCCGATTTGGATGATTTTTTCACCCAGTTAATCAGAATAACCTAGGTTATTTTGTCCCCGCTCTTCGGAAACGGCGCCCCGTAACGAAGCCTACCCCGCACTTCTCGTATGCACTTCAGTAACCCTTACCCACGTTGTTACTGTGGCAACTGGAGTGCGTTCGGCCTTGCAAAATCTCGATATTATAACCGGGGGCAGCTGCATTACTATTACCGGTACCTGGTAAATTGCGTAATTTCCTTGGCACGCTAAACCTTATTTCAACATAATTATTCTGAACTTCTCCCAGGCGACAAACGCAGGTATATATCATACCCGGCAACAGATCCCTTCGTTCGTGCCCGAATTTCAGAACCTTTTAGCGTTGCACTAATAGGATAGAAAGGACAGGAAGGGTAACGATAGACAACCCATCAAGATAAATTAAAATTAGGCGAAGTACTCGTACTTGTACCATAGTTGGGAGCAAATCTACGCAGCCAGCCAGGTTTCCATCATGACCATGCTGA